>TARA_R110002012_G_scaffold115909_6_pt1 | contig 189928 bp, 160 predicted proteins | sample TARA_R110002012 | Tara Oceans TARA_R110002012 (sample SAMEA4396515) | marine metagenome | biome: Westerlies Biome; feature: [DCM] deep chlorophyll maximum layer (ENVO:01000326); material: water (ENVO:00002006), including particulate matter (ENVO:01000060) such as... | depth 40 m
CAGAACAATGGATGTGGTTGGTTTGGATACTACGGTAAATGTGGCAAACAACCTTTACAAAGCTTTACCGCATGATGAGTCTCGTGAGAAATTCAAACTTCCAAAAATCATGGAAGTACTGTACGAGAAAAAATGGTTAGGAGACAAGACTGGATCTGGATATTTCAATATGATCCGACACAAAGATGGATCTAAAGAGCTGAAAGAAATTGACTTCGAAACATTCGAATACAAGGATATAGAAAAGCCAAAATTCAAAGCGTTGGAAGCTGCTAAGGAGTTTGAAGACCTGAAAAAGAGAATCAAATTCTTGGTGAATTTTGATGATAAAGCTGGAGAATTCTACCGAGCTACTTTTTATGATTTGTTCAAGTATTGCTCTAATAGAATCCCTGAGATAGCGGATGAACTATTCAGAATAGATCAAGCAGTTTGTGCTGGATTTGGATGGGAACTTGGGCCTTTCGAAAACTGGGATTTACTCGGGGTGAAAGAAACGGTTGAAAAAATGGAAGCTGCTGGAGAAAAGCCAGCTGCATGGGTTTTTGAAATGCTTGAAGCAGGAAATGAATCCTTTTATAAGGTGGAAAATGGCAAGAAGCATTTCTATGATATTCCAAGCAAATCTTACAAGGAAGTGTCAGGAATGGATGATTTCATCATTTTGGATACACTTAAATCTGCTGGAAAAGTCATTTGGAATAATGCCGGAGCATCAGTTTATGACCTAGGCGATGATGTAATCGGTTTGGAATTCCATACTAAGATGAATTCCATGGGAGCTGAAGTGATCGAAGGGATCAATACAGCCATTGGAATGGCGGAGAAATCATACAAAGGACTAGTGGTAGGTAATGAAGGAGCTAATTTCTCCGCAGGAGCCAACTTAGCCATGCTATTTATGTTCGCTGGAGACCAAGACTTTGATGAGATCAATCTAATGATTGCACAATTCCAGAATACGATGATGAGAGCTAGATACTCATCAATTCCAGTGATTTCTGCTCCGCATAATATGGCTTTGGGTGGTGGTTGTGAGTTTTCACTTCATTCAGATCACATTCAGGCGCATGCAGAATTGTACATGGGCTTGGTGGAAGTTGGAGTTGGATTAATTCCTGCCGGTGGCGGTACCAAGGAAATGACATTAAGATTTTCCAATGCCGTAAAATCCGGAGACGTAGAATTGAACCGTCTGCAGGATGCTTTTATGAATATTGCCATGGCGAAAGTTTCTACCTCTGCTGAGGAAGCCAGAAACTTGGGCTACATGAGAAAAGATGATGGTATTACCCTCAATCGAAAGCGACAATTGGCGGAAGCAAAATCCAAAGTCATTTCTATGAATGAAGCCGGCTATACTCAGCCAATTGAGCAAACAGATATTCGTGTACTTGGAAAAGAGTCTTTGGCACTTTTTGAAGCTGGAATTACTGGGATGAGGTATGGTGCATATATATCTGAGCATGACGCTTTGATCGCTAAAAAACTAGCCTACGTAATGTCTGGAGGGGATTTGTCCTCGCCAACTGAGGTTTCTGAGCGATACCTACTGGACTTGGAGCGCGAAGCATTCTTGAGCTTGACAGGTGAAAAGAAAACGCTGGAGAGAATCCACAGTATTTTATTCAAAGGAAAACCGCTTAGAAATTGATGTCTAAAGTACTAAGTACACTGTACCAAGTAATTCAATACTCAAAAAACTCGAAATAACATGGAAGCATATATAGTAAATGGATATAGATCAGCGGTTGGAAAGGCCAAAAAAGGTGGATTCAGATTTTACCGCCCAGATGATCTAGCTTCAGATGTGATCAAACATCTGGTAGCAAATACACAGGGATTGGAAGCCAGAATGGTGGATGACCTGATCGTAGGAAATGCAGTTCCGGAGGCGGAACAAGGAATGCAAATGGGGAGAATGATTTCTCTTCTCGCTTTAGGAATAGAGAATCCTGGCTTTATCGTCAACCGTTATTGCGGTTCTGGAATTGAAGCGATTGCCTTGGCCGTAGGAAAAGTAAAAGCAGGAATGGCAGATTGTATCATCGCTGGCGGTACAGAATCTATGTCTATGGTGCCAATGATGGGATATAAGACAGTGCTGAATTATAAAATAGCTACTGAGCATCCTTCCTATTACATCAGTATGGGTTTGACCGCAGAGGAATTAGCAAAGGAATACGGAATCACTCGCGAAGAATCAGATGCTTTTGCTGTCAAATCACATGAAAAAGCCATTGCTGCTATTGCTGCTGGCAAGTTCAAAGATGAGATCGTTCCTGTAGAAGTGGAAGAAACCTATCTCGATGAAAAAGGCAAAAAGAAAACCCGCAAATATGTAGTAGACACGGATGAAGGACCTCGTCCTGGAACGTCCATGGATGTACTTTCAAGTTTGAAACCAGCTTTCAAAAATGGCGGGCAAGTGACAGCAGGAAATTCCTCACAAACTTCTGATGGAGCTGCTTTCGTTGTAGTGATGTCAGATCGAATGGTAAAGGAATTAAATATTGAGCCAGTTGCTAGAATGATGTCTTATAGTGCAGCAGGAGTTGATCCTAGAATTATGGGAATTGGCCCAAAAGAAGCCGTTCCTAAAGCATTAAAGCAGGCAGGACTAACTCTAAATGACATTGATCTGATCGAACTGAATGAAGCATTTGCAGCACAGGGATTATCAGTAATCAAGGCGCTGGACCTCAATCCAGATATCGTAAACGTAAATGGTGGAGCTGTTGCTCTTGGTCATCCGCTAGGATGTACCGGTGCTAAACTTTCCATTCAAATGTTCAATGAACTTCGTCGCCAGAATAAAAAGTACGGACTTGTCACTGCCTGTGTTGGTGGTGGTCAGGGCGTTGCCGGAGTGTACGAACTTTTAAAGTAACCTATCCCCAAACTTCATTATTCAACATTTTTCATTCATCATTCGATATTGAAAATGTAAAATTTCTAATGATGAAGTTTGAACCTTGAAGAAAATAATCTGAAAATTATATTAGAATATGGCCACCATAACAAAATCCACACAAGGAGGAGAATTCCTCATAAAGGAAACTGACGCGAAAGACATTTTTATTTTTGAGGAATTCACAGAAGAGCAACAAATGATGGCTCAGGCATGTCAGGATTTTATTGATACGGAGATCACTCCAAATATTAATGAAATTGACAGTATGAAAAATCCAGACTTGGTTCCTTCTATTTTTAAGAAAGCAGGAGATTTGGGACTTTTGGGAATTACAGTCCCTGAGGAATACGCAGGGATGGGAATGAGTTTCAACACTTCTATGCTCATTGCTGATATTATAGGGGCAGCGGGTTCATTTTCTACTACATATGGAGCTCATACAGGTATTGGTACGCTTCCAATTCTTTATTATGGAAATGAAGAGCAAAAGGCAAAATACCTTCCCAAGCTTGCTACTGGAGAATGGGCTGCCTGTTATTGCCTTACAGAACCAGATGCGGGCTCAGATGCAAATAGTGGCAAAACCAAAGCTAAACTTTCTGAAGATGGAAAGACTTACCTAATCAACGGCCAGAAAATGTGGATTTCCAATGCTGGGTTTGCAGATTTATTTATCGTTTTTGCGAAAATCGATGATGATAAGAATCTAACTGCGTTTATCGTTGAAAAGTCGTTTGGTGGGATTACAATGAATGAGGAGGAGAAAAAGATGGGAATCAAAGGCTCCTCTACCCGACAGGTATTCTTTAACGATTGCCCAGTTCCTGTTGAAAATATGCTTTATGAGAGACAAAGTGGGTTTAAAATTGCTGTGAATATTCTAAATATTGGCAGAATCAAATTGGGATCTGGAGTGCTTGGTGGAGTACGTACTGTGATATCTCAGGCCGTTAAATATGCAAATGAGCGTAAGCAATTTGGAGTAAGCATCAGCAGTTTTGGAGCGATCAAGTCAAAGCTGGCCGAAATGGCTGTAAAGTCTTACGTCTCAGAATCTCTTTGCTATCGTGCTGGTCAGGATATTGAGGATAAAATCACAGCACTTGAAACTGACGGAATGGATCCTACCCAGGCTAAATTGAAAGGTGTTGAAGCATTTGCCATAGAGTGTGCTATTTCAAAAGTGCATGGATCAGAAGTTCTTGACTACGTAGTGGATCAAGGTGTTCAAATCTATGGAGGTATGGGTTATTCTGCAGATGCTCCTATGGAGCGTGCATACCGTGATGCAAGGATTGCGAGAATCTACGAGGGAACAAACGAAATCAATCGCATGCTGATGGTGGGAATGCTTCTGAAGCGAGCGATGAAAGGTGAGATCAATATTTTTGACCCCGCAATGGCTGTTTCCAAAGAACTTACCTCTGTTCCTTCATTTGAGACAATCGACACTTCTGAGCTTTTCGCAGCAGAAAAAGAAGTACTGAAAAAGTTAAAGAAAGTATTCCTGATGGTAGGTGGCAAAGCTGCTATGACTCTTCAGGATAAAATTGAAGATGAGCAGGAAATCATGATGAATCTGGCTGATGTGATGATCGAGATTTACGCAAGTGAATCCGCGATTCTTCGTACCGAGAAGTTAGTTTCTATAAAGGGAGAAGATGCCTGCAAGAACCAAATTGCTATGGCACAGATTTATCTTTCAGAGGCTGTGGACAAAGTCAATACTGCTGCGAAAGAAGCGATTGGTAGTTTCACTAAAGGTGATGAGCAAAAAGTCATGCTGATGGGCTTAAAAAGATTTACGAAATCTGAGCTTTATAACACAAAAGAACTGAGAAGACAGGTGGCTGATTATATGATTGATCAGGGTAAATATCCCTTTTAAAGCTTGATTTTAATTACAGATTTTTCTTTAAAAAATAATTAAACCTTCTTTGATTGAGAGCTTGAGAATTCCCCATAACTTAACGGAATTCACAATTAACATCAGAGAAATCATGGCTAAGCAACCAGAAGGTAAACCTAAGAACGATAAATCTGCGGCTACCAAAACGTTAAAAGAAAAGCGTGCTGTAAAAGCCGCTAAGAAAGAAAGTAAGAAAAAGGATTAGATCAGATTAAAAAAACAGGGGCTTATCACTCCTGTTTTTTTATGCGGACATTTTAGAAATTTTTAGCGTTGGCTTTCATTAGCAGGTCTATATTTTAAGAGTTACTAAATTCTAATTTAATCAGGAGAATATGTAAAACTCAGTGAATCTCGATGCCCCATTGAGAAAATTCATCAATTACTTGATAGTCATGATGAATTTGGTGTTACTAGTATGTAATGTTAAAAGCAGGTGATATCGCATATTACTGAATCTAGATTAAAGCGTTTGACATGATATCCTGCAGGCATACTCGCTTATTTTCTTGGGTAAATTGAAAGTAATAAATGAAAAGTCAGATTCATTTTACGATCTGTTTTGTAAGTAGTAAAAAAAGATTATAAACGGTTCAAATATTAATAAGGATTAATTTAGCTTAGTAGAAATATAATTTTGAACATGAAAAAAAGTATTAAGAATACATTTTTATGGATTAGATCAAAAATTTTGCTTATTACTCCAGGCAAATCATCAACTAAGGGAGCAGCTGTTGGTTTGATCATTCTTATTGTTTCATTGGTTCTTATTAATTCAATTTTATCGGCTTTTCAGATAGGAGATCCGTGGTATTTACTTTTTGGCATCTTGACACTTCTATTAGCCTACTTACTGGGATTATTAGGTGCTTGGCTAATCGTAATTATTTCTGGGATTCCACGATTATATAGGGTCGCTTTGATCATGTCGGTTCCATTACTGTTCTTATTGGTATATGGACAACTCGTTTTAATTGTTGGTCTGATTATAATCTCCTCACTTTTAGGAGCTGCGTTTTATATATTCAGAAGGTCTAGATTTTCATCATTGAAAGTACCCCAGCGAGTTATTTCTGTGTTGGGATTGATAATTGGCCTATTCGGTTTGGGATTGGCCGTATACTTTTACTCACTTACGGGAATGGAAGTAGATCCAATTGAAAATGCTGCCTTACTTTCTACTGTTAAAATCTCTGCTATTCTCGGGGATTCTCCCGCTAAACTTGGTACTTATAAAGTTAAAACTATTACCTATGGAAGTGGGAACGATAAACACCGACCTGATTTCGCAGAAAAGGTTACATATAATTTTTTGACTGATTCTGTTAATGGAGTCGCATTTTTAGATAATTGGAAGGACTTTTCAGGCTGGTGGAGAGAGAAGTATTGGGGTTTTGACGATAAATCCTTGCCGATAAACGGGAGGGTATGGTATCCTGACGGGCCTGGAACTTTCCCTCTTGTTTTAATAGTCCACGGAAATCACAGCATGCAGGACTATTCTGATCCAGGATATGAGTACCTCGGAGAGCTGCTCGCTTCCAGGGGGATGATTTTGGTATCTGTAGACGAGAATTTCATAAATGGATCTTGGACAGACATTTTTAAAGGATTGGAAAAGGAAAATGATGCTAGAGCTTGGCTATTGCTGGAGCACTTAAAGGTTTGGCACAAGTGGAATTCTAAGGACGATCATCCTTTCTATAATAAAGTTGATATAGATAGAATCGCGCTTATTGGACACTCCCGAGGTGGGGAAGCCGTCGCACATGCAGCGTTGCTAAATGAGTTGGACTATTATCCTGATGATGCTACCATTAAGCTTGATTATCATTATAAAATTAAATCTATCATTGCGATAGCTCCAGTAGACGGGCAGTATGAATCGGGAGATACTAGAACCAAACTCAAGGATATCAATTATTTTGTAATTCATGGCGCTCAGGATGCGGATGTTTCTTCTTACATGGGGTCTATGCAATATGAAAGAATAACTTTTGAAGATACCAGCTACCATTTCAAATCAGGGCTATATGTATATGGTGCTAACCATGGTCAATTTAATAGTTCATGGGGGCAGAATGACACCGGAAGTCCGTTTTTAGGACTTTTAAACCTTAAGCAGCAGCTTGATGAGGATGCTCAGCAACAGATTGCTAAAGTTTACATTTCAGCTTTTCTGGATGCTACTTTGTTAGGCAAAAAGCAGTTTCTGCCTCTTTTTGTGGATGCTCGAAAAGGAAAGAATTGGCTGCCAGAGACTATTTATCTAAGTCAATTTGAGGATTCTAAAACGAAAATCCTGGCTGACTTCGAAGAAGATTTCGATGTAGAAACTGCATCTTTGGACTCAAGCTTTATCCAATCTGAAAAACTCACTGTTTGGAGAGAAGCAGAAATCCAATTGAAATGGGACAAAAAGGGCTCTCGAGCCTCACATATTGGATGGGACTATGAAGTGGAGGATAGCCTAAAGGAAAAAAAAGCGATAGATGTAGTAGCGGACTCTTTAATTGCAAGTTATAGCTTGAATTTTAACCCTTCTCCTTTTTTGCTTGATTCTACAAGTGTTTTGACATTTTCTATGGCTGAATCAACAGAGGATTCCAATCCAAAATCATCCGGAAAATGGGTGGCTGATGATGATGATTCAAATAATGATAACGTAGAAGAGAAAGAGAAGCCTGAAATCAATAATAAAGAGGAGAACGGTAAGGAGAAAAAAGCTAAGACTCCACTGGATTTTTCTATCTATCTGATTGATTCTGCAGGTCAATCTGTCAAATTTCTTTTGAGTGAATTTTCACCTTTACAGCGGGAAATAGCAGTCAAAATCTGGAAATCTGATTTTATCAAAGGTGATTCTGAGTCTGAAAATATTTTTCAAACCTTCTATTTTAATTTAGGAAGATTTGCAAAACTTAATCCGTCATTCAGATTGAGCAAGCTTAAAACTGTAAAGTTTGTCTTTGACCAAAGTACTTCAGGAGTCGTGTTAGTTGACAATATTGGATTTAGTAGCAGGTTGAATTAAAGTAGTTTGAATTGTAATACTTTGCTTGATCAAATTACGCTGGAATTGGAGAGTATTTCCATTGCTATAAGCATAGGATTTCTCTTAATTTTTTCTACTGTGAATTTCGTTGCCTGTAAGTGTTCAGCTAACGTGAAAAGCAAAAAATCAATCACACTTCTAGGCGTCATTCTATGTAGTATAGCTACTTTAGTTTTAATTGTTCAGCAATTTGCCACCAATGTCTTCGGGGTGTTATTGCTCTAGGAATTATTTAGACATGTTCTTGTATAGAATGGATAAATAAGAAAAGAAGCCAAGGATACAATAATTCAGAAGTATACTTTCCAGCCCCAGTAATTATACAACAGGTCACTGAGACTGGAAACGTAAAAATCAATCCTTTTTAACTCCTGTAGTATCCGGCTTAGCCGGTGGAGTACTTTTAGGGAAAAATCCCTTCAGCAACTTCTTTGCTTCATCTACCGCCTTGTCTTTGGCCACGTCTACCTGTTTCTCTAATTCCTTTTTAGCACTATCCTGAGCTACTTCGGACTTGGCCTTAAGCACCTGCTTCAAACTATCCTGAGCATTATTGAATTGCTCTGTAGCTTGGGTTTGAAGTCCTTTTGCTTCTCCAGTCACTCTAGCTTTGAGCGCATTTGCGAGTAAGGATTCAATACTATTACCACCAGCCAGAGAAATTTTAGGAGAATTGTATGTTCCAGATAAATTCAATGCAAGTGGAATTGTAGTGTTTTCATCCATTGCAGTTCCGGATATAGATGAAAGTAATGTATTAGCTTGAGCTCCAAATTTCCCTGCAGGAATCTGCATGTTCAGTAAGTAATTTATGGATCCATCAAAGCCAGCAGTTCCCTGCACGTTAGCCTGATAGTCCCAAAGTTTCACGTCAAAAGGCTTTACATCCATTATTCCATTTTCTATGGTGATAGGAATGGATATATTCTTCATCTGTAGCGTATTAATATCCTTAAGCTTGGTAAGACTTGTGATTCCTTCCAAAATTTTACTGTCTTTCAGAGCTGTTTCAAGCACTTTTAATACCCCTTGGCCATCCAAGCTGGATAGAAGCGGCATCATATCCTGACCAAGTTTTCCTGAAAAATTAAGATTGGAATTAAATTTTCCAGTTAGGTTTTGGGCAATCGGCGCAAAAGCTTTGACTGTATTAAATGACTTGAAAGCCTCTGCAATACTTAACTCAGCAATGTTCAGATTGAATTTAAAGGAAGGAGCAGTTAGATCTCTGGGATCGTAGTTTCCTGCCAAACCTATCGTACCACCCAATGTCTTCATGGAAGCATCAGAGAAGGTTAAGACCCCATCTTTTAGAGACATGTTTCCTTTTACATCTTTGAGGTCCAAGTTATCGTAGAGCACTTCAGTTGCTGCCACGCTCATGTTAAAATCAATATTTTTCGGTAGTTCGATGACGGTAAGCTCAGCGTTGGTAGTATCTGTTGAAGTGTCCTCACTCATCCACTCGTTCACATTGAATCGGCTACTGTTCATGGTAAGCTGGCCTTTTAGTGTGCCATTTTCTCCCAAGAAATAGTCCATGTAGTTTGATAGGAAACCAGTTGCCTGAAGAGGGCTTTCGCCGATCTTAGAATCAAATTCCGTCAGATTTATTCGCTCTGGAGTGAATTCGGCTTTTGCATTGTTTATTTGCACACCCTGTGGTACGTCGGTAGAGCTGTACTTAAAATTACTCACATTCATTGTACCTTGGGTTTCCAATTGATTGTATTTCTCTGCTTCCAGTGCTGCATAAGAACCTTTGGTGTTGATATCTGCCTGAATTCGTCCTTCCATAGTCATATCATCCATAGGAAAAATGGCCAAAATCTTTTTGAGATCTACTCCGCCTTTGATTTCCCCATCCCAAATCAACTTTTCAAAATCACGGATTTTCATATTTCCGTTGATTGCCTCACCTTCCAGTTCAAACCCAAATCGACTTAAATCAACTAGAAAATCTGTCATACTTCCACTTGGATTTTGGACTGAGGCATTCACATTCAGTTTCTCGATAGGTGCTGGATAATCGGCACTTTTTACATAGCCGTTTGCCAAAAGCATCTTGGCATTGATAGCAGGAATAATCCCAGCCACAGAATCATATCTGCCTTTTGCGGTAGCATCCACATCCAGATTTCCTTTCATCGCCATTCCTTCAATGGGAAAAATGGAGGTCAGTTCTTCCAGGTCCAGTTTGCCTTTCAGCGCAGCATCAATGGTGTAGGTAATTAAATCGGATAGGTATAATTTTCCGGAAATAGGATTGCTTCCAAAGTCCAAATTGAATGAAGGAATGGAAACTGATGTATTATCAATATTGTCCGTGTCGTTTTTGACTTGCAGATCAAGGTTCACGTTTTTTACAGGCCGTGGCAAATCCGGATATTGAAACATTCCATCTGCCACTTTCAGTGAAATATCGAAAGAGGGAGTTTTGTTTTCGTTATAAATTCCTTTGACTTTCCCGTTAAAATCCATGGTTCCGGAAGTCTTCAAACTAGAAAAACTCTCTGAATAGATTCCAGGAACTAGAGATAAAATACTTTTAAATTCGTTATCTATTCCTTCCATAGCGATATCCATTTCCGTGTCATCGCCTGGCATAGCGAGATAGCCGCTAAGTCCAAACTTAAAATCATTCAGCTGAAAATTGCTTTCGCCGAGAGTGAATTTCATGTTTTCCAAGTCGATGTTTAGAAGCGTTTCGCCTTTCAACGTTTTATCTGAAATATAGCTTACATCTTCATAGGTTATGTCAGCAATAAGCGCTTCTAGCTCAATTGGCAAATCATAAACATCAGCGGTGAAATCTCCTGAACCTTTGGCATTTATTCCTCCCAATGCCATGAAATAATTTAGTTGTCTGTCGTCATACACAACGTTTAAGTTGCTGATTTGCATCTCATCCACACCAATTTTGAAATTGCTTTCGGATGATACTTCAACGGTATCTTCCGAAGGAAATGTAATATCGTAGTTGGCGGTGCCGTCTTCCAGAACACTTATGTACAGATTTCCTCCATTTAGATGTACTCCAGTAAGAGTGGGATAATCGTCGAAAAGCACAGATTTTAGGTTTAAATCTATTGCGAACTCACGAAGTGAAACCAAGGTGTCATTTTCAAAGGGAGCGTTCCCAACAATATCAAAATCCTTAATCCGGGCAGAGACGTTAGGGAATCTTCTAAAGAGACTTAGGCTAACGTTGTCAATATCATAGATCACTTTGGCATTCACAGATTGGGCAATTTCCTTGTTAATCCGTTCAACGATTTTGTCTTTGAATATAAAAGGAACAGTTGCAGCTGCAACTATCAAAAAGATAAATACACCAAGGATGATTAGGAGTGTCTTTTTCATAAAGAGTCTTTAATAAGTCAATTTGAGAAATAATCCCATGCCATTTAAGTAAATGCAAATAATAGCATTAGCAAGAGTAATTACGAAGTTTCGCTAACAAGAGGTTAGTTACTAACAATTTTTAAACCTTAAAAGGTCAGAAACGCTAATTAACTACCTGGAAAAGAGATACCCTTCACACGTCGGTAGAGATTCAGCGCATATTTGTCTGTCATGCCTGATATGAAATCCACCAGAGAGCGAAGCAGAGGGTATGGGTTCACTTCTGCACCCCAGCCTTTCATCGGAAAGTCTTCTGGCAAAAGCCTGAGGATACTTTTGTCCTTGCCAGAGAAATTTTCCGGGTCGTAAAACTGGTGATAAAGCGCTTTGGAAAAAACCTCTAATAATCCTTCCAACACCTGAAAACCTGCCGCTTCTTTTTCCAACACAATCTGCGATCTGTAAATTTTCTGAACTGAGACTTCTGTGATTTTCTGTAGAAATTTGGAGGATGGAATAATATCCGTCAAGGCTTTGTCAAAATTCCCCTTGCACATACTTTCCTCATAATTGGAGAAAACTTCTACACATTCCTGTATCAGTTCACCGATCGCCAAGGCACGCAGCGCTCCTAAATTCTGGGTTTCTGTTCTAGGTTCTTCCAATTTTTTAGGATCAAATTTATCCTTTAAAATTGGCGCAAGAAGGGTTACTGTTTCTTCAAAACTTACCAGCCCCAATGTACATCCATCTTCAAGATCGATGATGCTGTAGCAAATGTCATCGGCTGCTTCCACCAAGAATGCTAGTGGATGTCTATACCAGCATTCAGGACTTGATTTTTGCATCCCTAACACTGCGCCCATCTGCTCAAAATCCACCAGCTGATTTATGAAAAACCCATACTTCTTTTGACTTCTGCGTGCAATATCACGCTGTGCAATCATACTAGGTCTTGGATATTTAGTAAAAGCCGCCAGCGTAGCATAAGTCAACTTTAGGCCAAATTGCTTGGAAACAAGCATTCTAAACCCTTGGGCATTCCCTTCGAAACTATGCAGATCTGCCAATTGCTCTGTGCGCACATGAGTTTCCCAGCATTTTCCGGCAGGGTGGAATTTGAAAAAATCAGAAATAGCTTCTTCACCGGCATGACCAAACGGAGGATTGCCAATATCATGGGTCAAAGCTGCTGCTGCTACTATAGCCCCGATTTCAAATGGGGTGACTCCTGTCTTAATTAGTTGGGGGTATTTTTCCAGAAGCATTTCGCCTGCCGCTTTACCTAAAGACCTACCTACACTCGATACTTCGAGGCTATGGGTTAATCTAGTGTGTACGAATGCTTGTTCAGGCAGTGGAAAGACCTGTGTTTTATCCTGAAGGTTACGAAACGGAGCCGAAAAAATAATGCGATCATAATCGACTTCAAATTCACTTCTTGCTACTTGTGTAGGTATAAAACCCGGCTTGTCTCCAAATCTGCCCCTAGCTAAAAGGCGTTCCCATTTCATCATTCCCAAAAATAAGAAGGATTCCCTGAAGGAGTAAGTTTTTGTTATCAAGTCTTGGCATGGAACTTGGAATTTCCTTGGCTCAAATATTTAATTACTCATATGAAAAATTTATTTTCTTACTTAATTATTTCAATTCTTGCTTTTGCAGGCTTCTCCTGCACCTCAGATGATGAAAACCCAAGCGGGGGATCCGCGCGCGTTAATATTTATCTCGTGGACGCACCTGCATCGTATGATGAAGTATGGATAGAAGTATTGGCCGTTCGTGTCAAAGTCCACGAAAATGGGACAGATGATGATGATTTTGATGATGATGACGATGAATCTTCTTGGGAAGAGATCGTATATGATGAAAGTCAACCCATAAATCTTTTGGACTTGACAGGTGGAAACAGTGAGCTTCTGGGAACAGAAGATTTTCCGGAGGGAGAGATCAGCCAGATTAGATTAATACTCGGTGAGAATAATTATGTAGTCAAAAATGGGGATAGATATGATATGAAAACTCCAAGTGCACAGCAGAGTGGTTTGAAAATTAAAGTAGATGAGTATATCGAAGCAGGTATGTCGTATGATTTGGTTATCGATTTTGATGCTGCCAAATCAATTGTGGAGGCTGGTAATTCGGGTCAGATTATCCTGAAGCCTGTATTGAGAGCATACTTGGATGAGATATCTGCTGGGATCATGGGTCAGACACTTCCTGTGGGAGCTCGACCTGTTCAAGTGAGCGCTCAAAAAGGCGATGAAGAAATGAACACATTTGTAGATGCCAATGGAAATTATAAAATCACCGGATTAGATGATGGTATATACACGCTTACTTTCACTCCTAACAATACCTACAAAGTTCTGGTATTGGAGGGGATTGAAGTTGAGGATGGGTTGATTACTACGGTCGACCCCGTTGTGCTAAGTCTCAATTAAAGCATATAAGACCAGCTTAGGCTGGTCTTTTTTTATCTAGGTTCGCTTGAATCTCTGCATTTAAGAGATTTGGACTAAATTTACTTTGTGAAAAAACTGCGCTTACTCCTTTTATCTATCATCTGTGTGCTCTTTATATCTTCCTGCGAAGATCCGGATTCCAGTCCTAAAGCACTTTTAAATCTTCTTTTGGTAGATAGTCCTGCTTCTTGGGATTCTGTTTTTGTGGAAATAAAAGGTGTTGATATTGAAGTGTTGGTAGAAGGGAGGGAAACTCAAACACAGACATTTTTCTTAGAATATAAATCAGGAGATAAACGGATAAAAGTAAGTGAGCTAGTCGGCGGAAATACGTTATTAGTCGGGAGAAGTGAGCTTCCTGTTGGACAGATTACCAAGGCTACCATAGTATTGGGCGAAGATCATTCTATGTTTTTTGATGAAAAAGAATATGTTCTGGCACTGGCTGATGGCTCTTCAAGCCAAATAATTTTGCCAACAGCAATAGATACTGATCAGGGAGTATCTTATGATATAATCTTGGATTTAGATCTTGAAAAATCAATCGTTCAAGTCTCGGAATCTCCACTTACTTATGAGCTTGATCCTATCTTTAAGTTGATAAAAGGGGCAGGAACTGTAGAATTGAGTGGGAATCTAAAACCAGTATCGCTCTATCCCGCAATCTATTTATTCAATGAAAAAGACTCTTTTTCCACCCACATCAATACTTCCGGAAATTTTTTGTTTCGAGTTCCTATGGATAAATACCAAGTATTCATGGACCCTAAAAATGAACTCTACCAGGATACCACATTCAATCTAGACCTGACAGCTGATCTGGATAGCGTGCTAAAGAACATTACATTTAAACTCAAACCCTAATGGCTTCAGATGAACTCTACATGCAAAGAGCTCTCGAACTTGCTGAGAATGGACGGGGAAAAGTAAGTCCAAACCCCATGGTGGGCTGTGTAATCGTGCATGAAGATAAGATTATCGGGGAAGGTTATCATCAGGAATTTGGCAAAGCCCATGCAGAAGTCAATGCGGTAAATTCTGTGAAAAATCCGGGATTACTTTCCCATGCGACAGTATATGTAACTCTTGAGCCTTGTGCCCATTTCGGTAAGACACCACCTTGCGCCAATTTATTGGTAGAGAAGAAAGTTAAAAAAGTAATTATAGCGGCTTTCGACTCCAACCCTTTGGTCGGTGGAAAAGGGATTCAGATATTGAAAGATGCAGGAATTGATGTTCAAACGGGCCTTTTGGAAAAGGAGGCTCGAATCCAAAACAAGCGATTTTTCACTCAGATCGAAAAGAAACGGCCGTATGTGATTTTGAAATGGGCACAAACTCTCGATGGTTTTGTTGCTAGGGAAGATTACACTTCAAAGTGGATTACCAATTCATCCAGCCGCCAATTAGTACACAAATGGAGAGCCGAGGAAGACTCGATTATGGTTGGTAAAAATACAGCCAAATACGATGATCCTGCATTAAATGTTAGAGATTGGGTGGGGAAAAACCCAGTTAGAATAGTTTTAGATGCCAAGTTGGAACTTCAAAATTCCCTTAAATTATTTGATGAAGCGGTTCCTACGATTTGCTTCAACACGCTGAAATCCGAAATCCGGGGAACTCTTGAGTATGTTAAACTTAGTCCCAATTTTCAGATCAAGGATATTTTAGAGGAGCTATATCAGCGGAATATTCAAAGTGTAATCATTGAAGGCGGAAGTTATTTATTAAATAAGTTTCTGGCTTCCGAACTTTGGGATGAAGCCCGTGTGTTTACAAGCAGTAACAAATTCGGGAGCGGCATAGCAGCGCCAATCCCTCCTGCCCCAGTATCGGAAACCATTCAGATATTGGAAGATACCTTAAGAATTTATCATCATGTCTGAAAGCCTATACATACCAGAATCCGCTACAAAAGCAGAAAAATACGAAGCAATTTTGCCACAGATTGAAGCCCTTATTACAGGAGAACCAGATCTATATGCGAATCTTGCTAATATCTCCGCTGCATTAAAAGAAGCTTTTGACTTTTTCTGGTGTGGTTTCTACTTGGTCAAAGAAAACCAGTTGGTCTTAGGGCCCTTTCAAGGTCCGATTGCTTGCACCAGGATTTCTCTAGGAAAAGGGGTATGCGGTACAGCCTGGCAAGAAGGTAAAACAATTGTTGTACCTGATGTAGATGCTTTCCCAGGTCATATCGCCTGTAGCTCTGCCTCCAAATCCGAGATTGTTGTTCCTGTATTTAAAGGTGGAATAGTCGCAATGGTTCTTGATGTGGATTCTGATCAGCTGGATGATTTTGATAGTGTGGATCAGGAATATCTGGAGAAGTTGATGGGGATTTTTGGAAGACAGTTATAAATATTAAACGTCTTTTATTTTCCTACAAAACTCTCTTAGGATCTCTATACACTCTTCCTTTTGCTCTATCATTCCGAGATGTCCCACACCTTCTAATTCGTAATAATCAGAGACTGAGGATTTGTGAGCACGACTGTCATCAATTTTTACAGCACCGTCTTGCATTCCTGCAATCATCAATTTCGGGCCTGAGAAATTACTTAAAATTTGGAGGCGGTCCTTTCTATTCCGCATAGCTTTAGTGTAAAGAATTAGCCCTTGCAAAGTCGATTGCTTTGCTTGGTCGATTGCTATTGCAATTTCACCTTGTAAATTATCTCTTTTATTCTCCGGGATAAGTGGAGGCACAAACGAAGTCACAAAGGTATCTACACCATGCTTTTTCAAAAAAGTAATTGTTCTATCCCTCATGCCTTTCTTCTCCTCTGTATCTGCAAAGGCAGTAGAATGGAACAGCCCCACTCCTTTCAATTTGGAGCCCATTAACTCCAACAATGCCAAAGTCACATAACCTCCAAGAGAATGTCCTATGACAATGGGTTCATGAATTGAGTTCTCCTCCATCCATTCTTCTAGTTGGACGGCTAATTCTTCCAAGTTATTTTGAGAAAGTGTCAAAGGGGATTTTCCACATCCTGGGAGATCTGGACATATCACTCTAAAATCAACGGAAAGTTTCTCTGCGAAATCTCTCCACATTTCTCCGATTTCGCAAAAACCATGAATAAGAATAACAGGCTGACCTTGGCCTTTTTCAAAAAAATGAATCGCTGACATTTGTTGTTTAAACTGTTTTGGCAATTTCAGCCATAGTTCTCACGGCTGCTGCTATACCCTCTGGATCAAAGCCGCATTCACGATGAAGCTCCATTTGCTCTCCATGCTCAATGATCGCATCAGGAATGCCTAGACGTTTCACTTGAGCCTGATATCCATGATCCATCATCCATTCGATCACTGCGGAGCCGAAACCTCCCATCAGGCAGCCATCTTCCACCGTGATTACTTTCTTGAATTTTCCAAAAATTTCGTGAAGAAGCTCCCCATCAAGAGGCTTCACAAATCGCATATCGTATTGAGCTGGGTTTAGTCCTTCGATAGCTAGTTTTTCGCAGGCTTCTCCCGCATAATTCCCTATGTGGCCAATAGTAAGAATAGCTATTTCTTCACCTTCTTTCACGATTCGCCCCTGACCTAGCGGAATTTCCTCAAATGGCGTTTTCCATTCTGGCATGACACCTTTTCCCCTAGGATATCTTATAGAATAAGGACCATTATGTATGGATGCTGAATACATCATGTTGCGAAGCTCTTCTTCGTTCATTGGTGCAGAAACAACCAAATTTGGAACACATCTGAAGAAAGCAATGTCATATGCTCCATGATGCGTAGGTCCGTCAGCTCCAGCAAAGCCAGCTCTATCCAGGCAAAATACTACCGGAAGATTTTGAAGACATACATCATGAAGTACCTGATCGTATGCACGTTGCATAAATGTGGAGTAAATATTACAGAAAGGAACAAGTCCTTGTGTAGCCAAGCCGGCAGAAAAAGTTACCGCATGCTGCTCAGCAATTCCTACGTCAAAAGCTCTATCCGGCATTGCTTTCATCATAATATTCATAGAAGAACCAGAAGGCATTGCAGGAGTAACTCCCATAATTCTATCATCCTGTTCAGCCAATTCTACTAAAGTATGTCCAAAAACATCTTGATATTTGGGTGCTTGAGGAGTGCTTGGAGTATGTTTGTATATTTCCCCGGTTACTTTATCAAAAGCTCCAGGAGCATGCCAGGTCGTTTGGTTTCCTTTTTCAGCTGGACCATATCCTTTACCTTTCATTGTCACGCAATGAAGGATTTTAGGTCCTGGAATATCTTTTAAATCTTTAAGTACTTCAGCCAAATGATTCACATCGTGTCCATCCACAGGACCGAAATATCGCAGATTTAATGACTCAAATAAATTGCTTTGATTGAGTAAGGCGGATTTTATTCCTCCTTCTACTTTGGACAATACATCTTGTGCGCTAATCCCAAACTTGCTCAGCTTTCCCAATATCTTCCAAACTTCATCTTTCGCTTTATTGTAAGTTTTGGAAGTAGTAATGTCAGTAAGATAATCTTTAAGAGCACCAACGTTTGGGTCGATAGCCATGCAATTATCATTTAGGATGATCAGCAAGTTGGTGTCTGTGACACCGGCATGGTTCATTGCTTCAAAAGCCATTCCTCCCGTCATTGACCCATCGCCGATTACAGCAACGTGTTGTTTTTTGGGAAGGCCTTTGTATTGGGAGGCCACCGCCATTCCCAATGCAGCTGATATAGATGTGCTGGAGTGCCCTACTCCAAACGTATCATATTGACTTTCTTTTCTTTTTGGAAATCCAGAAAGTCCTCCGTAAACACGGTTGGTATGAAAACGATCTTTTCTTTCTGTAAGGATCTTATGGCCATAAGCCTGATGCCCTACATCCCAAACAAGCTGATCTTCGGGAGTATCGAGCACGTAATGAAGGGCAACTGTAAGCTCTACTACACCAAGACTAGCACTGAAATGGCCTCCGTAAACGGATACATTATCAATGATAAACTGTCGAAGTTCATCACAGATTTGTACCAGTTTTTCCTTAGGAAATTTCTTAAGGTCAGCGGGGCTGTTAATTTGGGCTAATAATTCTCCTGGTTTAATGAGCATTTTACAGCGGTAATGTGTTCAAACAAGCATAACAACAACTATGCTTCTTTGTTTTCCAATCTACAAATTTTGTCGAAAAGGCAATAGCCTCTTTCTCCTGCCGTTTCCAATTAATTTAGCTTAATTGAATATCTTTGGCTACAAGGTGGCAAAATTAACCAATAATTTAAATATCCTTTGAGTTTCGAAATCAAATTACCACTCTTCGAAGGTCCTTTTGACCTGATGCTCTTCTTCATCGAGCGCGATGAACTGGATATTTATGATATTCCTATTTCCAAGATTACCAATGACTTCTTGGATTATGTGCATCATATGGAGCAAATGGAAATGGAAGTCGCCAGTGATTTTATTCTCTTTGCAGCTACTTTGATGAAGATTAAATCACGTATGCTACTTCCTAGACCGGAACTAAATGAGGATGGTGAGGAAATAGATCCGCGTGAGGAATTGATCAGAAATCTATTAGAATATAAAAAATACAAGTCTGTCATCGAAGAGCTATCGGCCATGGAGGGAGAAGAGCTTTCGAAGGAAAAGCGAGGAAATATAGAAGCGGAATTGAAAGCACTACGTAAAGTCGATGATGTGGATGCCGAAATGCAGGATATGGATCTGTACAAATTACTGAAAGTGTTTCAGCGCACGATGGCCAAAATGGCTTCACGAGTAGATGAAACAAAACATACTGTAATCCAGTATCCTTATACTATTGAACAGCAAAAAGACTTTGTGTTGGAGAAAATCAGTTTTAAGAATAAAGTGCCATTTGCTGATTTCATCAGCTATAAACCCGATAAAATTTTTGTGATATACACCTTCCTAGCAATTTTAGAATTACTGCAACTTTCCAAGGTTACCATCGTGATCGGAGATGGTTTTAACAACTTTTGGGTAGAAAAGACTGAGCCAATAGCTGCTGCCTAGCGTATGAAATCAAGCATGTCACAGGCGGCTAACACCCCCATATTTCTTTCCGATACGAAATTCCATCTGACCATAAAATGCAACTAAACAGATGAAATTGGATAACAAAAAAATCTTTCAGACACTCAATCCAAATAAAATCTGGGTTCCGGTGATTATTGGCTTAGCAATAGTCTTTGCCATGTTTTACTTTGACCCATCGGTGACGAAGGATTCCCTGAAAAGTATTTTTGATGCATCTGTCCCTTGGGTAATATTGGCCGTAGTGGTAATCTTATTTCGGGATGCAGGATATGTATACAGGATCCGGGAAGTTACTGGTAAGCATTTGACTTGGAAGAGGTCTGTCTATACTATAATTCTCTGGGAGTTTGCATCTGCAGTTACTCCTTCGGTAGTAGGAGGTTCAGCTGTCGCAATTTTTATCTTAAATAAGGAAGGAATCAAATTAGGGAGAGCAGTTGCTTATGTGATGGTGACTGCGATTTTGGATAATTTATTCTTCGTCATAGGTGCCCCAATTATATTGTTTTTTGCACGAGGAGAAATATTTCCTTCAAGCAAGATGCTGGAAGTGCATCTGGAAAATAGTATGGAAGCGATTTTCTGGATATCCTATTCCCTTTATGCTACCTACAGTATAGTGATGGCGGCTGCATTGTTTTATAGACCAAGAGTTTTCAAGTGGGTATTGATAAAAGTATTCTCTATCAAATGGCTTCGCAAATGGAAGCATGATGCTCAAGAATATGGGGACCAGATTATCGAAGCTTCCAAGGAGCTTTCTGGCAAAAGATGGAATTATTGGCTTCCTATTGTAACGGCAACCATCTTTATTTGGAGTTCCAGATACTTGATGTTAAATGCGCTGATATCTGCATTTGTGCCCTTAGTGGCTCACGAGCATGTCATTGTATTTGCAAGACAAGTGATTATGTGGATCGTAATGATGATCTCCCCTACACCTGGTAGTAGCGGCACCGCTGAGTTTTTCTTTGGGCAGTTCTTTACTGAATTCTTGAATGATTACACCTTTGTGACCAGCATTTTATGGAGATTATTATCCTATTACCCCTATTTGATTTTAGGAGCTATTTTCCTTCCACGTTGGGTTAAGCAGGTGTTTTTTAAGAAAAAGCAAAAAAATCCGAAGCAGGATGTTTCAGGAAATTAGTCAAAAACAAATCGCAGAGATCACGGATGGAAGCCGGGCAAATGGAAATGATGAGTTAGCAATAACTCAAATTGCCATAGATTCCCGTCAGATACTTCATCCGCAAAAAACGCTTTTTGTAGCATTAAGGGGTGCTAAAGCTGATGGGGCTGACTTTGTACCTCAATTGGTTGATTTAGGTGTTAAGACATTTTTGGTTCATCAAGATTTTGACGAGAGATCCTTCCCTGATATTTGTTTCATTAAAGTGTCTGATACTAGAAGGGCCTTGCAATTATTGGCCAAATACCAGAGATCATTATTTAAAAATCCTGTTGTAAGTATAGCTGGGAGCAATGGAAAAACGATCGTAAAGGAATGGCTGGGTCAGATCTTGGGACAAAAATACGCCGTGGCCAAAAGCCCAAAAAGTTACAATTCGCAGGTAGGTGTACCGCTTTCGATTTTTGGAATTGAATCCTATCATCAGGTCGCAATTTTGGAAGCAGGAATTTCCAAGGCTGGAGAAATGGCAGCTTTGGAAGAAATGATCAAGCCTAATCTGGGCATTTTCACCAATCTCGGAACAGCACACCAGGAAGGATTTGAAAGTATGGATTCAAAGCTTCAGGAGAAGCTTTCAATTTTCGAAGGTTCAAATTTCCTGATTTATTGCGCGGATCAAAAGCAGGTTTCTGATCAAATAGAGAGCAGGTTTGCACCGGAAAAGCGGATAGGATGGTCTGATAGAGCTGGCTTTGAATTTACTAGATCTGTGAAATTTAAGGGAAATGGATCTCGGTTGATCTTGATGAAATCAGACCTGAGTACACACACATTTCAGGTGCCATTCACCGATGTCGCTTCATTGGAAAATATCACTCATGTGATCATAGCGGCTATGACTTTGGGATTAAGTGTTGAATCCATCCAGGAAGGAATTGCTCATTTGAAGTCGGTGGATATGCGACTAACGCTAAAGGCTGGTATCAATGATTCACTTCTGATCGACGACACCTATAATAATGACTTGGCGGGGCTGAAGGTTGCGCTTGATTTTATGCAGCAGCAGCGCCCAAAGCGACGCAAAATATTGATTTTGTCGGATTTGCTTCAGCAAGGCTCCCCGGAGAAAATCTATGGGGAAGTGTCTGAGTTGATCAAAAAGTACCAGTTTGATCTGCTTTTTGGTGTAGGTAAAGAGATCTTCTATTTAGAAAAAGAGTTTTCTGAATCGTTCCAAGGCTTCAAATCCACTGAGGAGCTATTGGCTAAGCTAGATCCAGAGAGCTTCGCAAATGATATGATATTGATTACCGGAGCTAGAGTATTTGGCTTTGAGGAGGTTGTTAATCGATTGCAGCAGAGAATCCATGGCACGACACTAGAGATCAATCTCAATGCGCTTACCCATAATTATAATTTCTATAAAAAGCTCATTTCCCCAAAAACCAAAGTAATGGTGATGGTGAAGGCTTTCGCCTATGGTGGAGGAGCCGTGGAGATTGCTAATCAGATCCAAACCATGGGGGCAGATTACTTGGGTGTCGCCTTTTCGGATGAAGGTGTCGCTTTGCGAAAGCAGGGGATCAAGCTACCTATAATGGTTTTGAATACTATGCAAGAATCATTTGGGTTGTGCAGTGAATTTAATTTAGAGCCGGTTGTGTTCAGTCCGGATTTTTTTGAGAGTCTGGCCTCTTGGTGTAGTATTCACCAGCAACGAATGAAAATCCATCTCGATATGGATACAGGCATGCATAGATTGGGTTTTGAGAAAAGGCACTTGGCAGAATTGAAAAGCTTGATTAAGGCAAATTCTCAGCTGGATATTGCTTCCATTTATACACATTTGGTAGGTGCTGATGAGGATATTCATCAGGAATTTTCCTTATCTCAATTAAAAACTTTCGAAGAAATGAAAGATGAGATACTGAAAATTCTACCTTATAAACCGATTATTCACGCCCTTAATTCTGCAGGAATAGTCGCATTTCCTGACTTTCAATATGACATGGTAAGGTTGGGAATTGGCTTGTACGGCATAGAAGTTACGGGTAAACATGGCTTGGCTTTGAGGGCTATCAGCACTTTGAAAACCACTATATCTCAGATTAAAGAACTTGAGCCAGGTGAGACAATTGGCTATTCAAGGAAAGGAGTCTTAAACGCAGGAGGAAAAATAGCTACAATTGCCATAGGCTATGCAGATGGTTACGATCGTCGGTTCAGCAATGGAAAAGGCTATGTGCTGGTAAATGGACAAAAAGCTCCTATCATCGGAAACGTGTGTATGGACATGTGCATGGTGGACGTTTCTGGCATGGATGTGAAAGCAGGAGATGAAGCAATCATTTATGGGGACAAAATCTCCTTGAAAGAACTCGCAGACCAAATCGGGACTATCCCTTACGAATTGCTGACGAATATCAGTACTCGGGTGAAGCGTGTATATTACCTGGACTAGGTTTGGTTTTGACTTTGAAATTTCTCTAAATTCCCTCATGATAATCACAAAAAAGCGATTAGCACATATCGTATTTGAATCCGATGACAGGGCGTCAAAGACATTTGACGTTGTCCTCTTGTTTATGATTTTCGGGAGTATTTTCGTTGCTATTTTAGATTCAGTTTCCAGTCTTAGAGCGCAGTATGGAGAGTTTTTTCTTATTTTGGAATGGCTGTTTACGCTCCTTTTTACCATTGAATATTTTCTGAGGGTTTGGCTATCGAGGAAGCCAAGTGGCTATATTTTCAGCTTTTTTGGGGTAGTAGATTTATTGGCAATTTTACCAACTTACCTGAGCTTCTTTGTGCTCAATTCCCAGCTTTTTACAGTAGTGAGAGCATTGCGACTTCTGCGTGTGATCCGAATATTGAAGCTTGGTCGTTATGTGGCAGAAGCTGAATACTTGACAAAATCCCTCCGCTCGAGTTCTCATAAAATCCTAATATTCATTGGATTCGTGATCACCATAGTACTGATTATGGGCACCTTCATGTTTATCATCGAGGGGCCGCAGCATGGATTTACCAGTATTCCTATCGGGATGTATTGGGCAATCGTGACATTGACTACGGTTGGTTTTGGTGATATTTACCCGGTGACCCCACTAGGCCAGTTAGTTTCCTCGCTGATTATGCTTCTGGGTTATGCCATTATTGCAGTTCCTACGGGTATTGTATCTTCTGAGATGGCTTCGCAAAAGAGAAAAGATGAGAAGTTACTAGGCGATAAAGCCTGTCCAAAGTGCAGATATAGCCCAATTCACCTCGCTGACAATTATTGTAAAAATTGCGGGGAGAAACTTTTTTAATCTCCTAATTGTAAGAATTCCTGGATGTTTTTAATTTTTCCGAAAAGCAATAAAATATCTTCTGAAGCGAATTTATAATCAGGGGTCACTACTCCTATGACGTTTTTGTGTGGAGTATTTATTCCGAGCAGGTTTTTCTTTTGCTCCACTTTAATAATCGTCAGAATATTAAGGTAGAACTCTTTGCGGATATCAGCTTCTGCTACAGACATACCCACATACCTAGGTGGTACTTTCACTTCGACAATGTTGTATTCATCGGAGATCTCCAAAGAGTCCAGAACACCTTTCATTTCAAGTCGCTTAGAAAGCCTATCTGCAGTCTCCTCTTCTGGATGGATAATTTCATCCACACCTATAGCTTGAATAACGGTCTCGTGTAGGTCATTGATTGCACGCGCGATGATACGCTTGGATTTCAGTTGCTTAAAAATAGCTGTACTCATGATCGATGCACCGATATCTTCCCCTATTGCAATAATCACGACATCTGTATCTTTCAGAGGCAAATTCTTCACCGCGGTCTGATCTGTTGCATCCATTACTATGGAATGGGTAATGCTATCCTTGATTGTTTCAATCTTGCCCTCATTCGTATCCACACCGATCACTTCGTGTCCTAAGTTTGTAAGGCGCTTTGCTAAATAGCCTCCAAAGTTTCCTATGCCTACAATTATATATTTCATCTGTTTTTATATTACGTGATATAGACTGTTTCCTCAGGATATTTATATCGCTGCTCGCCTATTTTGCGCACGATAGCTATCAGCATCGTAAGTGTCCCCACTCTACCTATTAGCATGATTGCCATTAGTACCAATTTACTGCCTGTACTCAATTGTGGAGTAATACCAAGCGTAAGTCCTACTGTGGAAAATGCACTAAACACCTCAAAAGACACATCAATCATAGGTAGTTCTGGGTCAAATATCATTAGTAAAAAGACCCCAAGTCCGATTACTAACACAGAAAGTGAAATTACGGCAAAAGCCTTTTTAAGCGTTTCATTTGTAATTTGTCTTCGGAAAACTTCTACCCTGGTTTTGCCCGACGCAATACTAAATGTATTAAGCATCGCTACCGCAAATGTACTGGTTTTCAACCCACCACCGGTGGATCCTGGTGAGGCACCTATCCACATTAGAAAAAGATAAATAAGTATCGTAGGAACAGCTAATTGCCTCATGTCTACCGTATTGAAACCTGCCGTTCTGGGTGTAACAGCTCCAAAAATTGTTGTGGCAAACTTTCCATAAGGACTAAGCCCTTTTAAAGTAGCGTCTTGCTCGGATATCCAGTAAACTACCATACCGATAAGTAGCAAGATCCCGGTTGTATAAACTACCAGTCTCGTATTGACACTGGAAACGCGGGAAGCATGCCTGTATTTTTCTATTCCCAGAAGACTTCTTGCCTGCCCTCGGGCTACGTGCTTTAGGTAAGAATAGTAATTTAAAACCACTGGAAATCCAATTCCGCCAAGAATAATAGCCAAAGAAATAGTCAAATGCATATTATATGCTTCCCGGAAACCCTCTTCATATAGACCGTTACTGAGAGTGGAAAATCCAGCATTGCAAAAAGCAGAAATAGCATGGAATAGCGAAAAGAACAATTGATCTCCACGTCCAGTAAACTGAGCTGAATCAATAAAATGATAAATCAGGAATGCACAAAATCCCTCTACTAAAATGGTAAATGAGATGATTTTAAATAAAGTGGAGTAAATCTCATTTACGTTATTTTCATTGATGTAGTCCCGTATAAAAAGCCTGTTTTCCAAGGTATAGCTTCCTTTAAAAAAGAATCCAAAAAAACTGGTGAACACCATGATTCCAAGTCCACCAATCTGGAATAGAATCATAATCACAACCTGACCAAAAAAGGTGAAATCCTTTGCTGTATCCAATACGATCAGCCCCGTTACGCAAACCGCTGAAGTAGAAGTAAATAAAGCATCAATGAGCGTAATGTCTCTATTCGTGGCCTCTGGGAGGCTGAGCAGTCCTGTGCCAACTAGAATAAGGAACACGAATGACATGATGAAAACTAGCGAGGGACTGAGTTTAAGTTCATTTATAGTGAGACTAAACTTGCTCAATTCTATAAAAAACAGCGTGATTACCAATCCATTAACTAAATGATAATGAGCAGTAAACTCAAGAATCAAGATGGACATTTCCTCACCAAAAACATTCCATCTAACTAAGGCTGTTAGAATCAGAATGACGGAGAGAAGTAGTTCTAAAATTACCCGTGCTGGAAATATGGATTTTTCTACCAAAAGCACTCTGACCAAATATCCAAATCCGATTAGGATTAGGAAGATATTAAAGAGTGATGACGTGGTGACTTGATCTTGAGGATCTATAGAATAACCTAGATGAAACAACAGAATACCAAAAGCAAAAAAACTGCTTAACTGAACTACTTTTTCCTGAACTTTTACCACCCTCTTCAAAAAGATGATATTCTTGTCTGGGTTGGAAAAGATTTTCAGTTTGCGAATCATGATTTGGGGAAAGGCTTGGAAGAAAAATCAATCATTCTTTGGAGAGGTATTTCGTGAAAAGTTAAAAATCCCTTTCTCAGGATACAAATGGAATTTTTTATCCAGATTTTGTGAGGAATAGATACTTGATCTTCCACTGAAAAGGTAGGCTACCAAGCAGGAGATTCCCAAAAAGACTCCACTTTCGTAGCCAAACAATTCCATTCCCATCACTGTACATGCCATGGGTGTATTTGTAGCTCCGGAGAAGACTCCTACAAAACCCATTCCTGCCATTAATGCTAACGGAAGAGGAATCCAGGTTGCTAGCGCGTTGCCAAGCGTTGCTCCCGTGAAAAATAAAGGCGTTACTTCTCCACCTTTGAAGCCAGCTCCTAAAGTAAAACTTGTTAACCCGGTCTTTGCCAGCCAATCATACCAAGGAAGTGGCGTCTCAAATGCTTCTACTATTCTAGGAACACCTAACCCGATATAGGTGGTACTGTCCGAAAAGTATACAAAAACTGCAATCAACAGTCCGCCTATGACCGGACGAAGAGGGGGATATTTGATGACGTGGGAAAATTGATGAGAAAAAAAGTGAGTGCTTTGGGCAAATAATCTCCCCGAAAGTCCGAAAGCAATTCCTGCAGGAATGATCCAAAGTAGACTGGTCAAATTATGTGGAGGAACGAGATCAACCAAATAATGCGTATGACCTACGGCGAAAAGTGATGCGCAAACCCAATTAGCTACAAATGCGGTCAAAAATGCCGGAAACAGCGATTTCCAGCGGATTTGTCGGTGAAGCATCCATTCTAAAGAAAATATTGCTCCTGCCATAGGTGTTCCGAAAACAGATGCAAATCCCCCTGAAACACCGGCGATAATTATAATCCTTCGATCTGATGTGTCCAGCGGAAAAAACTTGGTGAGCTGATCAGCAAGTGACCCTCCCATTTGCACTGCTGTACCTTCACGACCGGCTGATCCACCGAATAAATGTGTCAGAATCGTCCCAAAAAGGACCAAGGGAGTCATTCTTAGCGGAATTGGCTTTTCAGTTTTATAGAGCTCATCAAGCAAAAGATTGTTTCCTTTCACAGAATTTTCCCCAAATCTGTAATAACTCCAACCTATTAAAAAACCAGCAATTGGAAGAAATGCAATGATCCAAAGATGAGATTCCCGATAATCAGTAGCCCAGTTTAATGCGAGAAGAAAAACAGCAGAGGCAGATCCAGATAGGAAGCCTATTAAAAGACTCAATACGATCCAGAGTAATAGATACCGAAAAAAAGAAGCGCTGTTCAAACTAGTTTTTTCAATTAGTTAGGCCAAATTAGGAATAGATATTGAATTTAAAGAAACGTACATAACCTTATATTATCCAGAGTGGATCAACTTATTCGGGAGTTATCGGGTTATCTAAATACAAATCACCTAATTATGAAATCGAGCATCTAACAATAATTAGACATTTGAATGGAAACATTTAGGCAGAATTCATAATACCCTTTGTAAAACAAATTATAAACACATGAAAAATATTCTTATTTCCGGAGGTTCTGGTCTCATTGGCCACAAAATCACCCAACTACTGGAACTGAAAGGATATACAGTGGCTTGGCTCAGTAGATCTCAACAAAAGCAAAAATCATTTGTATGGGATGTAGAAAAACAAACTATCGATCCCAAAGCCATAGAGTGGGCAGATGCAATTATCCACTTAGCTGGTGCAAGTGTGGCTGAGAAGCGTTGGACAGATGAGCGCAAAAAAATCATTTTGGAATCCCGCGTCGATAGTACTAGACTCCTTTTTACTGCAGTAAAGAATGCATCCGAAAAGCCAAACACGTTCATTTCAGCCTCCGCTGTTGGTTATTATGGATTCAGTACTGGAACGTCTCTTATGGATGAGACTCATGGTCCTGGCTCGGATTTTTTGGCTCAAACTGTTGTAGCATGGGAAGATGAAGTTAAGAAAATGGAAGAATTGCATCTTCGTACAGTAATGCTGAGAATAGGAATTGTGCTCGACTCGAAAGGAGGCGCACTTGGTGAAATGATGAAGCCACCTATTGCTGCACCTCTAGGGAAAGGAGATCAATGGATGAGTTGGATTGCGATTGAAGACTTAGCGAGAATGTTTGTGTTTGCTTTGGAGAAGACAACGCTTCAGGGAGTATTTAATGCTGTCGGTCCGAACCCAGCGACTAATCAGCAATTGACTCAAGCAGCAGCAAAAGCGAAAGGAAAGCCTTACGTGGGAATAGGAGTGCCAGGGTTTGTCCTTAAAATAATACTTGGTGAAATGGCGGCAATGGTGCTTGGCGGTAATCGTGTTTCTTCACAAAAAATCCAAAAAGCGGGATTCGATTTTGAATGTCCGGACTTAATCCCTGCGCTAAAGCATATTTATAGTTAATAGTTAAATTCTTTTCCCTCTACCAATCAAGAACCAAAGAACGGTTCCCAGAAGTGGTACTAATACCACGATAATTACCCAAATGAGTTTATCGTTCTGGTTTGCAAACTTGCTACTCACCACATCGAAAATGGTAATAGCATAAATTATTAATCCAATAGCTCCCAGTCCAAACATATCAGGCGCTATAGGTGGATTTCGTGCTTTTCCTCATCGCCAAATAGACTATTGGCCCGATAACCTGAGCAAATAGGATAACCACGATCCAGATTATTTTCATATTGGGATCTTTAAAATCTGATCGGATAATATCAACTAAGCAATAAATCCATAGTACCCCATAGATCAGAACCAACAAAATGGAAGCGCCGCCGATGTTTTGAATAAAAGAAAGTGTCATTTAGTTTGAATTAGTGTTTTTCGAAAAGGTAGGGTTAAAACTACGTGTTTCTCTTCTATTCTTTGTTGCCATCGCTAGGTATAATAAAGTACCTATAAAGGGTGCGAATAGAATTACAAGTATTCAAAGTAACTTACTGTGTGTTGCTACAAAATCGGAGTTTATAGCGTCAATTAGCGCATAAACCCACAATCCAAGGTAAATAGCAGATATTAGGAATGAAATTTGCCAAAAGAATTGCCCTTCTCCGGGCTCTATTAAGTCCATATGTATTCTTCAATTATTTTAACCATTGAACCAAAATAGCTTTTTTTGAGGAACTAAAGCATCAATTTAGCTAAAAGTTAAACCACCACACTGTATGAAAAGAAGCCTGCTCTCCCTGATATTATCCTTTTTTGCCCTTTGCGCTTACGCTCAAGTTGATTTAAGCTATTATTTGCCTGAGGGATATACCTACGATGAGTCTATCCCTACTCCAAAGGAGGTTTTGGGATATGATGTTGGTGAATGGCATGTAAGCCACGATCAGTTGGTCATGTATATGAAGGCGGTGGCCGAGGCTTCTGACCGGGTGACTTTCGAGGAAACGGGCAGAACCTATGAGAAAAGGCCGCAAGTTCTCCTGACTATTACATCTCCTGCAAATCTTGCTAAAATCGATCAAATCAAAGCAGATCGAAAAAAACTTCGGGATGTTGGAGCTTCAGCAGATATAGCAAATATGCCGATTGTGATGTTTATGGGCTATTCTGTTCACGGAAATGAGCCAAGTGGAGCCAATGCGTCTCTTTTGGCAGCCTATCATTTTGCAGCAGCCGAGGAAATCGCGGGAGATCTTGATCAAATGGTTTTGCTACTTGATCCGGCAATCAATCCGGATGGATTGAATCGCTTTGCTTCTTGGGTAAATACACACAAATCCTACAACATGAATGGTGACCCAAACAATGTGGAGTTTAGCGAAGCTTGGCCAAGAGGTAGAACTAACCATTATTGGTTTGACCTAAATCGAGATTGGCTTCCTGTGCAGCATCCGGAATCCAGAAATAGAGTAAGAATTTTTCAAGAGTGGCTTCCAAATATTCATCTTGATTTTCACGAGATGGGAACAAATAGCACCTTCTTTTTCCAGCCAGGAGTTCCAGCGCGAATGCATCCGCTGACACCAGAGAAGAATTTTGAACTGACCAAGAAAATCGGCACCTACCACGCCAAAGCTTTGGATGAGATAGGTTCCCTGTATTTCAATCAGGAGAATTATGACGATTACTATTACGGAAAGGGATCAACCTATCCCGACGTACAAGGATCTATTGGGATTTTGTTTGAGCAAGCCAGCTCCAGAGGTCATTTACAGGAAAGTGTAAACGGAATGCTCAGCTTTCCTTTTACTATCAGAAACCAATTCACTGCCAATCTTTCCTCTTATCAGGCTGCCAAGGAAATGCGTCAGGAACTGAATCAATTCATGAAGGACTTCTACAATGAAATTCAAAGTGAAATTGACGCTGATGTGAATAAGGCTTACATTTTCGGAAGCAAGGAAGACGATGCCAGAAGCTATCATTTGGCCGATTTGATCCTTCAGCACGATATCAAAGTGTTCAGTCTGAATGACGACATCACAGTAAACGGAGAAGAATTCAAAAAAGAAAACTCTTACATCGTGCCTGCAGATCAGCCGCAATACAGGCTAATCAAAGCGATGTTTGAGACAAGAAATACATTCAAGGATAGCTTGTTCTATGATATTTCTGCTTGGACGTATCCTATGGCGTTCAATTTGGATTATATGGCGCTGAATAGTCAGATTTTGAATCTGGCAAGTGTAAATGAAATCACCAAAAGCTCAATATCCCTTTCGCCGGGTAAGGTAATAGGTGAAGTGGGAGCATATCAGTATGCTATGGAGTGGACGGATTATTATGCTCCAAAAGCTGCTTATAAACTGATGGCGGCCAATTTCCAGGTGAGAGTGGCTACTGGAGAATTTTCAACTTCCGATGGCAAAAAATATGGAAGAGGAACATTATTGATTAGCAAAGGAGACAGCGGGTTGGATGATCAGGCTTTTTTCGACAAGCTTTCTGAAATAGCCCAGAAATCAACTGTTGATATTTATGGATTGACTTCAGGTTATACCGGGGGAATGAATATTGGTTCGCCAAATATGATGCCTCTGGATAAACCAGAAATCGCACTTTTGGTCGAAGGTGGAGTGGATAGTTACGAAGCTGGTGAGATCTGGCATTTGCTGGATCAACGATACGAAATGCCGATTACACTCCTGTCAATGGATAACATTGGAGGAAGCACGCTGGATAGGTATAATGTACTCCTAATGCCTGACGGTAGATACAGTGGTTTAGGAAAGGGAGGAGCTGCTACACTCAAATCCTGGATTTCCGGTGGAGGTACGTTACTGGCCAAAGGTGGAGCTATTCAGTTTTTAGCCCAGAATGAAGTTGGAGATTTCAAGTTTAGAGAGGCAGCGGAGCCGGAGGCAGGTCTTCAAAAAAGCTATGCTGATTACGAAAATGAAAGAGGTGCAAAAGTAACCGGTGGAGCGATCTTCAATGCTACTTTAGACATCACCCATCCCATTGGATACGGATATTTGAATTCAGCTATTCATACATTTAGAAACGATAACTTGTTTATGGAGCCTTCCGAAAATCCATATGCAAATCCTTTGGTTTATACAGAAAACCCACTCGCCTCGGGATACCTTCATCCCTCTAATCTTGCCGGAATTCAAAATGGATCTGTGATTCAGGTTTCTGGAGTTGGTCGGGGACGAATTGTAGCCTTTGCAGATAACATGAATTTCAGAGCATTTTGGTTTGGTACGAACAAACTCTATATGAATGCGATTTTCTTTGGGCAGGTGATCGATGGAGGCACAGCTAGATAATTTAATAGCGCATAATTCCCGGGTTTTGGCTCGGGATTTTTGTTTCTTAACATTTCAGTAAAATTTTGCGTAAGCAAGCCAAACCTATTTCACTTATTGCACATGAACCACGCTACCAAATTATTTATTGCATTTAGTTTTCTCTCCTTCGTAAATGTCTCATTCGCTCAGGAAATGAGTTTTGAAGAGTATAATCCCCCATCCACCTTGAAAGTACCAGAGCATCCGGTTCAAAAAGCCAAATATCCATTTGTGGATATTCACAGTCACCAGGGAGGAATAAATGAGGAAAGAATAGATCAACTTATCGGTGAAATGGATGAGTTAAACATGGGAGTTTTGGTCAATCTCAGTGGTCGTGGATTTGGGCGAGGTGATAGCAATTCCCAGCAGGATTATATCAAGTCTATGCTAAAGGAATTTAACACCCATTCACCAGGAAGGTTTATGGTTTTTACCAATCTGAACTTTGCTGGTTTCGGTGATGAAAATTGGACTAGAATAGCTGTGAAGGAACTTGAAGAAGATGTGGCTGCTGGAGCTAGTGGTCTGAAAATTTATAAAAGTTTGGGTTTGAATGTGAATGATGTCAGTGGCAATCGCGTACCGGTGAATCATCCGGATCTGGATGCAGTTTGGGCAAAAGCTGGGGAACTGGGAATTCCAGTGATCATTCATTCCGCTGATCCAGCCCAGTTTTGGCAACCGATGAATGCAAACAATGAGCGTTGGTTAGAATTAAAAACTCATCCAAACCGTATGCGTGGAGCAGATAATCCTGCGCCTTTTGAGCAGATTATCGCTGAGCAGCATGATGTGTTCAAAAAGCATCCTGAGACCACTTTTATAAATGCACATATGGGTTGGATGGCAAACGATCTAGATGCTGCAAGTGCACATTTGGATAAATATCCCAACGTCAATTTTGGAATCGGAGCTGTAATTGCGGAGTTTGGCCGTCAACCTAGACGTGCCAAAGAGTTTTTTGAAAAATATCAGGATAGACTGCTTTTCGGTAAAGATGCTTACAACAAGGAGGAATATTACACCTACTTCCGAGTTTTAGAAACTGAGGACGAATACTTTCCTTATTACAAAAAATATCATGCATTCTGGGCAATGTACGGACTGGGACTTTCTGATGAGGTCTTGAAAAAGCTGTATTACAAAAACGCGCTGAGGATAGTGCCGGGAATGGATAAGAGCATTTTTCCGGATTAGGAAAGAATCTTTTTTTGAATTCGGTATATTCACTAAGCTTTTACAATTGAATATTTTGTTATGGACAATACCATCGAATCCTTAATCCCACATCGGTTTCCGTTTTTATTTGTTGACGAAATTCTGACCGCAACCCCAGAAGAAATAATCGGGAGTAAAACATTTAGGAGGGGAGCCGATGAAATGCTTTGTGGAAGTTTTCCGGATTCTGGATTTATTCCTGGAATGATTTTAATAGAATCTATGGCTCAATGTGGGGGAGCAAGAATCAAGCAACTTGGTCTTGCATATGGCTTTTTTGGGCTTGTGAGTCTGGATAAAGTTAGATTTTTTAAAGGCGTATCGTATGAGACGGAAGTTAAATATGTTATAAAAAATATCAGAATAAGTGTTCGGTTGATCAAACAGGAGGGTGTAGCATATGTAATGAACGAACCTGTAGCAGAGGCGTCTTGGATTTGTGCTAAATTGAATACCTAGATTTTATTTGTTGAATTGGTAGGGCGAAAAATCTTTCCCCCTACAATTTTAAAACCCCATGTAAAGCTGCTTTACTCATCTCCTCACCTATGTAAAGAAAATGCGAAAATCTTTACATAGAGTCCTCCTTGTGTAAAGAAACCATAGCTTTTATTTACATATAAGACTACCTTTGTAAAGAAAATCAGATAATCTTTACATATGGCCTGGAATCTTATCCCTTTGCCTTATGAGGCAGAATTGGAGACAAGGACAATTCTCAAGCAACTTCCGCCTGCTCATGCTGCTTTGGCTGAGCTGAAGGGCTTGGTCTATTCCATTCCCAATCATGAGATTTTACTCAATACGCTGGCTATTCAGGAAGCGAAGGATAGTTCTGCAGTGGAAAATATTATTACCACCCACGACGAGTTATTCAAATCGGATTTGGAGTTTGAGTCCATGTCGCCAGCAATCAAAGAAGTTCAAAACTACGTAGCAGCGATGAAGCGTGGATTTGAGTTGGTGGACGAGAAAGCCATGCTAACAAATCATATTATACTTCAGATCCAGGAGACATTGGAAGGTAATAATGCTGGATTTCGAAAAATGCCTGGAACAGCATTAAAAAATGCACAGACTGGAGAGACAGTCTATCTGCCTCCACAAGATGGAGATGAGATTCTCTCGTTGATGGACAATTTGGAGCAATTTATCAATCGACCAGAGTTGAGCGATTATGATCCATTGGTAAAGATGGCAATTATCCACTTTCAATTTGAGAGCATTCACCCATTCTATGATGGAAATGGTCGAGCAGGAAGAATTTTAAATATTTTGTATCTCATCTTGAGCGGCTTGCAAAAGTTGCCAATTCTGTATCTAAGTTCTCACATTATCCGCAATAAAGCAGACTATTATAAGCTGCTTCAGGGAGTCCGAGAAAATGAAGATTGGGAAAGTTGGTTATCTTATATGATCCGGGGAGTGGAAAATACTGCAAGGGAAACCATCCTTTTGATCGAAAACCTGAAGGTTCTGATGGCTGAAATGAAGGTTCAATTGCGGGATAATTATAAATTTTACTCTCAGGAACTCTTGAATAACCTGTTCAAGCATCCTTATACGAAGATTGAGTTTATCGTGCGCGACTTGGGAGTATCTAGAATAACAGCTGCAAATTATCTCAACAAGCTCGCCGAGGATGGGGTGCTTCGCAAAGAGAAACTTGGAACGGGTAATTATTATGTAAATGAGAAGCTATTTGCGCTATTGACAGCTAAATCATAGACCAATGAATATCCTGCAAAAAAATCCGAGAATCAAAGCAACGCTGAAATATCTCGTTGTTTTGGTTTTGGTGCTTTTGGTAACAGTTTTTCAGGATTTACTAGGATCAGATAACCCACGGTTTGAAAAATATTACTCAGAGCTTTTGATTCGAAATATGTTCTGGGTTTTGGTCCTTCCGATAGCGCTTCTTTCTGGCGGTATTTTCAGAAAAGTTTCTCTACTTGCCAAAATCCCTGTATTATTGATCAAACGACTGCTTTTCGTAATTCTGGCATCGGCTGTGCATCTTATATTCTTTGCTGGTTTGATGCACTTGGCTTCCATATTATTTTATAAGGAAAGGTATTCTTTCTCAAACAATCTACGGTTTGCGATCTCCGAGGATTTGTACAAATATTTCCTTATCTATTCGGTAATTGCGCTGGTGCTGGTACGAAAAATTAAGGCCCTTCCTACAAACTGATTGTTACATGGATCAATTCACCTATATAAGGCAAAATGATGGAACAAGGAGTCCTAGACTTCTTGGCCAGATACTTCTTGCATCAGGGATATTTGTGATCCTGGTCCCATTATTCGTTGATTTGGATACAGATCCTCTTAAACTAGCATTAGTAGGAGGCGGAGCCGTATTATTTGGGATAATTTTGAGCTCTATCAAATCAAGGATTGTGTTTGATTTTGAAAGAAAACTATTCAAAGAATCCCATAGCATCCTCTGGTTTAAATCAGGCGAATGGGAGCCACTTCCAGAGATAGATCATGCGGAATTGATACACCACAGTTTTCGAACTTCTTATACTCCGAATGGGATTACACCTACCTTAAATGGCCAAGTAACTTTATATAAAATCGTCTTGTTAGCAAACGGAGCCAAATTTTTAGTGCTGGATTTCAATCGGGAGAAAGATGCCGTTGTTGCCTTGGAGAAGATAAAAAGTGCATTAGAAGCTATGCATATCCGCATTTCTGAAAATGAGTAAAAAGCAATAAAGGATCAGCTAAACTTAAGAATTGAAGGCGATTTCAGTCATCAGGCTAGATAGGTGAAGAACTTACGTGACTGGCATCATTAAGGATAATCATATTAGAATTTCTCTGAACCTTTATCCAATAACCTGAAAGCCTTAATCTCCTTTCCTTCGAGTTCCTTTTGCCAGCGATCCAAAACTGGCTGCTCCAGTTGAGCTTCACGGTATTCGTCAGGATTCATGATTGGAATTCCCTTAATGATGGGATATAGTCGAGAACAGGTTTTACAGGTCAGCCAGCCTTCGATTATACTTCCTTGATCATCAGTTAGGATGGTTTTCAATTCTAAATCTTGCTTATCAAATGGACAGCATAATTTCTCTATAGTTTCTAGTTTCATGATTTAAGTGTTGAAAGTTCACGTTGATAATTTAAAATGGCGGCTTGTGGGTCTTTAGAACTCATCACACCTGAAATAGCAGCAATGCCATCAAAATTTAAAGTCTGTAGTTTGCTGATGTTACCAGGGTTTATTCCGCCAGCCAAAAAAATTGGTATGTCCGTTATTTTCCGGGTTTTTCTAATGGTTTCAAATTCAACCAATTCACAGCTGGTGCTAGTGCTGGATGGGAAAATGGAGCAAAAGGAAAGGTAGTCCACTCCCATTTCAATTGATTTTCGAATGATTTCAAAATCATTATTGATTGTGATTCCCATTATCTTTTCCTGATTCCTTAAAGCTCGGAGCCTATCTGCCGAAAGCTCTGAAAACTCATCAAAATGCACTCCGTCTAAGTCAAAAAGCTCCACCCATTCCGGGTGATTATTGATTAGAAGTGGGATTTTTGGGTCTTTACAAAGTCCCTTTATCTTGCTAATTAGTGCAGGAACAGAAGTTGTCGGGGAGAAATTATCCCAAATCTGAACTGCACAAGGACTTGCTTCTAAAGCTCTGGCTAAAGCTTCCAACAGTTGGTTTTCTTCCTTGCTAGGATCAATTACCAAGTAAACCCCTCCAGGTATTTTTGACTCTTTTTTCATTTCCAGCCTGATTTTAAAGCTTCAAAATAGGCAGCCCAATAAGGATCAGTTTCTAGATAAATCAGAGGTGCAACTGCATCATGTGACTTCAACATAATCCCAAAATCCTGAGATTTCACTTTTCCGACGGCTGTACAGGAAATAGAGGAATTTGCTAGACGGCTAATGAGATTTTCCGATTTTTCTGCTTTACAGGAAATTATCATTGCTCCAGCGCCTACACAATACGTTGGATCAAGCCCAAAAAGATTTGAGATGGCTGAGGTAGTTTCTCCCACTGGTATCGACACTTTTTCCATTAAAGCACCTTTTCCCGAAGCAATCATCATTTCATAGATTGCACCCAGTACTCCTCCCTCGGTCACATCGTGCATGGCTGTGATTTCAGGATATTTCTCCGTTTCACCGGCGGCAATCAGCGCATCGGAGAGTGAGGAAGTTTCATAAAATTGCTCACAGGCAGATTGGTAGATGTCAAGTCCACATTTGTTTTTTACGGTCTCAGGAAAACTCATCCCTAAAATGGCAGTAGCAGTAAGTGCACAGGATTTGGTAACCAAAATTACATCTCCTTCCTGAGCTCCAGTGGCAGTGATCATTTTTGACTCCGGAGCAATAGTGATCAGTGTTCCACCTCCGGCGAAAGTTGAATTTTGGCCCTGGACAAATCCTGTATGTCCGCCCGTAATTGCCACACCTATTTCTTTGCAGTATCGATCAATAAATCCCCAATAGGTGCTAAACTCCTCATTACTCAGTGTAACAGGTAGATTCAGCACAAACTGGCCATATTGGGGCGCAAAGCCAGTTGTAGCCATATCATTTGCCATTAAATGCACGCTGAGCCAGGCAGATTCCTGCAAACCTAAGGAAGGAATCAATGACAAAGGATCACTCGTTGCCGCCATGGCTAAGCCTCCGGGCAGAGAAGTGATGGAAACATCCACCCCAAAAGCAGGTCCTTGCTTTACTTCCTTACGTGAAGCACCCAATCGCCCAGCGAGTAATTTTTGATAGCCTTCGTGATTGATTTTTCCAAGATCTGCCATCAGTCCACGTCAGTAAATTTGACATACAAACCGAAAAAGTCTCCATATGGAACACTCCATTGCTGAACTGGAAACCACTTTGGTAAGCCTGTGCAAGACCATTCGATCGTGTATTCTCTGCCTTGTAGAGCCTCTTCTATGATCTTGATCAGCATTGCCGGCGTGTAAAAAGTTGCTGTAACGTAGAATGGATTTTTACCAAAAACCTGCTGAACCCTTCTCCTGAGCACTTTTGGAGAGTTCCGGTTCATCATTCCCATGGCAATTCCATATTTGGCAACGCGGGCTGATTCCCGTATCACTTTTACTGGATCTTTGTAGTATTCAAAAGTCGTGATGAATGCAAGGGAATCGAACGTATGATCCTTGAAGGGCATGTGATGCGAATCCGCCATGACCAAGTCTCCATCAAATAGATTGATGGCTTGAGAAAGCATCAGAGGGGAAATATCCCCTCCGGTTGCTTTTATTCCTATTTCCTTCCACCAGCGAGTGAATCGGGTCGTTCCGCAACCAAATTCTAGCAATGTTTTAATACGAGTGTCTTTGGATACCAATTGCTCCATGACTTTCTTTTGCCAGACTTCTGCTCTTTTGTATCGGCCTTCGTACCAGAGCTCATAGGTATCTGTATGAGCTCGGTTAAAGAACCACTCAGGGCGGTTTTGCCAGTTTTGCTGCGCTTTTGGAAGTATTTCAAAATGTTTTTTTTCGAGTTGCATGATTTTCTGCTCGTTTTATTTCTGCTAAAACTTCATAGTCAACCCCAGCATAAAATTGGTTCCTGCCATCGGGTAATAGTAATTCTCTGTCACTAATTCCTTCTGGCTTTCTCCCGGTACGAAATAGCTAAAGGTGTAGCCATTCGGCTCGTACATTTCATTGAAAATGTTATTGACCAAAAGATTCAACTCCAAGCTTTTGAAGAATCTCGGTTGCACTTGGTAGCTGATTCGGATATCATTGGTAAAAAATGCATCTAGAGATCTGCTGTCACTAGCTGAATTGTCCAAGTATTGCTTGCCAACGTACTTTGACATCCAGTTCAAAGAAAGATTTTCAATTGGTCTATACTCGATAATTGCCGAAGCAATTGTATTTGGCGAAAACGCAATGTCAGTATCCTCGTAAGTAAAAGCTTCTTGCTGAAATTCTGCTGTGCTGTAGTCATCTACATACTCGGTGAATTCCTCGATCTTATTTTGGCTCAGTGTCAAATTCCCGCCCAAAGTCAAAGACTTCGAAAACTGATAAGCCCCAGAAAGCTCGATTCCAGCTCGGTAGGAATTAGCTACATTTTCCCGGATATATGCTCCAACGTCATTGATTTGGCCAGTTAGAATTAACTGATCTTTGTAATCCATGTAGTAGAGGTTGGCATTGTAATTAAACTTGCCTTTTTGAGCTCTTACGCCAGCTTCGATATCATTCAGTCTTTCTGGTCTTGGAATTTCTGAAATTGGATTATCCGTAAAGTCCGAGCGCTTTGGCTCTCTATTGGCTACAGCATAGCTCGCATACCAAACCTGACCATTGCTTCGCTCATAACTCAAACCGAATTTTGGATTGAAAAAGGTATAGGTTTGATTGCCATCCACGATTCTTTGATCGTCATTGACTCCATAAAATGTATAATCAATCCCACGAACCTGCAAATCCCCGAACAGATTTAATCCAGGACTTATTTCGTGCGTTGCTTTCAGGTAAATATTTCTATCGTCCTTCACAGCATTGTTGTCATAATACCGATCTCGAATATTGGTAGCTCCCGCAACTCTTGCCCAGATAATTTCACCGAAGTGATCTCCATCGTAACGATTGGCTCCACCGCCTAAGATGACATCCCATTTACCATCATCCGAGATATAATTTACTGAAGCAATACCTCCAAAGAAGTCGTTGTCCAGCCATCTTCTTCGAATAATATCCGTGCTGGAAATAACCTCTCCTCCAATTTCTACATCAGGAAGAGCATAGCTTGCAAAGTCATCGTCTTCACGAAACTGCTCGTAATAACCTCTTCCATAGGTATAATGAAGTGCGGCGTTGGTTTTCCAATTGCTACCAATTTTACCAGTATAAATCAACTGATAATGATCTTGTTGGTAATTGTCAGTTTCATTATCGTATGTGTAATAATTGAAGGTTCGATCGTCCTCCAGCTTAGACTCAGGAAGCCCATACCAAGCTTGGTAAGTTTGCTCCTGACCGGAAAACACGTTCAGCTTTACAACTGAATTTTCCCCATAGTATCCTGCGGAAACGAAGAAGGATTTCAAGTCCGAAAAGGCACGGTCCACATAACCATCTGAAGTGATTTTGGAAAGCCGGGCGTCGACGGCAAAACGGTTGTTTAGAAGGCCGGTGCCTGCTTTCACGGTGTGCTTCCAGGAATTAAATGAACCAACTGAGTTTGAAATTTCAGCATAGGGATCATCTTTTCGGGTATCGGTTTGTATGTTCAAACTTGCTCCAAAAGTCGCAGCACCATTTGTGGATGTTCCAACACCTCGCTGGATTTGGATATTGTCCACAGAGGAGGCAAAATCCGGCATGTTGACATAAAATACTCCATGAGATTCTGCATCATTCATAGGAATTCCGTTGACGGTCACATTGATTCTGCTTTGATCTGATCCTCTGATGCTCATGCTGGTGTATCCAATTCCGGCTCCTGCATCTGAATTGGTCACAACGGAAGGAGTGAAATTCAGTAGAATCGGGATATCCTGTCCCAGATTTCTTTTGGCAAGTTCCGCCTTATCGATGGTTTGAAAGGTAGTTGGAGTGGTAGAGGAAGCTCGAGTCGCATACACGATAAACTCTTCAGAAAGCAGATCTGTGGGATTTAGCTGTAGCTTTAATTCTCCTGCATAAGGCACTGTTAGGGTTTCTTTAATTGTTCCAAAGCCTACATAAGAAACCCGAAGTTGAATCTCTCCTTCTTTTAATTTGGTTAAGGTAAAATTCCCATTCTCATCGGTAACAGCCCCCCGTCCCTGTTTTTCTGTCCAGACAGATGCTCCTATTAAGGGTTCGCCGGATGAGGCATCCAGCACTTTTCCACTAAGGCTACTTTGTGCCCAGGCGGAAATTGCAAACAGGCATAAAGCCAAGTTTAACAGTAATTTTTTCATGTGTAATTTTCCCTATCGGAAGATTGAGTGAAACATGAGAAAGCTCTAGGGAAGCTCCTCTTATTTGTTTACCCTGTAGCATTGCCAAAATCCGACTTTCAGAAGGGTACCACTTCTTAGGTTTGATATTATCCTTTGCTACGCTTGTTCATTTCCCTTCGCCGGCATTATCCGGATCAGGTCTTATGGGTATGATCTCAGCCCGTTTTGTTAAGGCACCCCCTATGATCTATTCTCAAAGGTAATGGGGAAAAGTTGCTTCGCAAATCTCTTGATTAGAAAATTATTTTTGCGCATTCCAAAAAATCTGAGCAGAATTGAAGGATGAATATTAATCCGTTGTCCTCTTCTCAGATCTTTTTCCTAAATTTCTATCCAAACCCTATTAACCTATGAAAATATACAAACTGCCTGCGGGCACACTTTTGCAACATGAGAATCAGGCTTTTTTAGGTCCAGAAATAGATTGGGACGTTTTACTTGCCAATGAAAATTTAGAAAATCATCTCAGTTCTGAGTCCAAATCCTGGAAAGCAATTTCATCAGAAGAAGCGGAAGTAATCCTTTCCAAGGGCATTTTATCTCCAATGGGAAATCAAGAAATTTGGGCAGCAGGAGTGACTTATTATCGTAGCAGGACTGCTAGAATGGAAGAATCCCAAGATGCTGGAGGAGCTGACTTTTACGATAAAGTTTACAATGCAGATCGCCCAGAATTATTTTTCAAAGCCACTGCAAGTCGTGTTTCGGCTCCTGGAGGAACTGTAAACATCCGAAAGGATTCTACTTGGGATGTACCGGAACCAGAGTTGACTTTGGTGATTTCCCCTTCCGGTAAAATACAAGGTTATACCTGTGGTAATGATATGAGCAGTAGAAGTATTGAGGGAGAAAATCCTCTTTATCTACCGCAAGCAAAGGTTTATGCAGGTTGTGCGGCGATAGGCCCATGCCTCTACATCACAGGTAAAGCAATTCAAGAAACAGCCACGATTCGATTGGAAATCTTCCGAGATGATGTTTTAGCCTTTGTTGGCGAGACTCCTTTGACACAACTGAAACGCAAACCTCATGAATTGGCAGGATGGCTTTTCCGCGGGAATACGTTTCCGATTGGTTGCTTTCTGATGACAGGAACAGGGATTGTTCCGGATGATTTCACTTTAGAAGTTGGAGACAAAGTAAGAATTGGTATAGATGAAATCGGGGTGCTTGAAAACACAATTGCCAAAATCTGAGACGGATAGATCATGGCCTATGATGAATATTTGGTAGAACGATTGGCTGAAAGTCTAAAACGGCGAGGCGTTGTTTTCTCAAATAAAAAGATGATGGGAGGCATGCTTTTTTTAGTGGATGACAAGATGCTCATTGGATTGAATAAAGATAAGGCCACTCAAAAAGATCGGATGATGGTGCGGGTAGGGGAAAATTTGCAAGAGATGTGTATGAAAAGGGCAGGTTGTAATCCGATGGAATTCACAGGTAGATCGATGAGAGGCTTTGTATATGTTGACCCTGAGGGTTTTGACATGGATGAAGACTGGGAATTTTGGGTGGAAAAGGCTTTGGAATATAATCCGGAAGCTAAAAGAAGTAAAAAATGAGGCTTTAATTTTTAGTTTTGTTTTTTGGCAAAGTAATTGGATTTCAAAAGGCTATATAGATAATAGTCAATAAAGCCAATGAAAAACGTCATTTCCTTCTTAACCTTTGCAATGGCAGCCGTTTTAGCATTTTCATGTAACTTCGATGAGAATCCGGAGCCAGGTGAGAGTATTGAACGGTGGGTTTTGGCTGGTTATCAAAAGGGAGGGGAGACAAAATCAAGTTATACCAGCGTTCGGGATTCTGCTTACGTTTATACCCTTTCTTCAGATGGGACTTTCAGAAAATCCATAGGGAAGCAAGGATTTATTGGGACCTATGAGGAGCGCTTTGAGGACGGATTAAGAAAATTTATATTTCAATATGAAACAGCAGCCGATAATGAAATCCACGGCTGTAGCAGCGATCAAGAAATATATTTTCTCAATAGTCAAGGCCAGCTGACCGGCACTTGGGATTCCTGCAACGGAGACAAACTATACTTTGATAAAGAATAAGCCGGAATAAAGGCTTTTCTTTTTTTGGATGAACTCTAATTTTGTCAATGATTCAATTTTTCCAGCATAAACTTCGTTTGTCTTCTTATCCAGCAGGATACCATTTGATTACAGATGAGATCGAAGATGCGATTCCTGAAATTGCACGGATTAAAACAGGTGTTTTGCAGATTTTTATCCAGCATACTTCCGCTGCGCTCACCATCAATGAAAATGCTGACCCTACTGTCAGAAAAGACTTCCAAACCTTCGTAAATGAGTTAATTCCAGAATCTTATCCACGATTTATCCACACCTATGAAGGGTCGGATGATATGCCTGCGCACATTAAAGCAAGTTTTTTTGATTCAAGTTTACAAATACCCATTTCTGGTGGAAAACTTAACATGGGTATTTGGCAGGGAATTTATCTCTGTGAATTTCGTAGAAATGGAGGGAATAGAAGCTTGGTTCTCACGGCATTTGGGGAAGTTGAAAAAGAATAAAGTTAGTTCTTCTGAGCCTCGATTTTTACATGATCTCCTGTCATTAGAATCCTGCGGAAATTATCTTTGGTATCTATGCTCACTTGCTTACCCAGCACTTTTACTTTGGAGAAGTCTTCAGGCAGATGAATCGATATACCAGCACTTTTTTGGGTTTGCGTCACTTCAACAATCATTGAGTTTTCATCTATGGAAATCGCAATTTTCAGCTTATTATCATCCATCCAGAGATTTTCGATAATAACTTCATTCCATTCTGTAGGCAAATTAGGTTTAATAAAAACCACTCGATTTTCGAAGTCAGCTTTGATTCCCAGTAATTTAAAAATTAAGGGTTGAATCAACCTATGTGAAGGAGCAATATGCCTAGACGAATTCAAATTTTCTATGAATGCGGTCTGATCTATTTTTAAAGGGTATTCAGGATCAAATTGCGCTAAAAGTTTCAGAAGTTCATCAGAATTGTGTTGAGGTATATCTTGGTCATATGAATTTAATGCAGATATGCCTCCTTTGTATTTACTCCAATCCCAAATCTGTTTTATATTATCTGAAGGAATTATGAGTTTTGAAGTATTCTGAAGAGAATCTAGCAGGGAGAAATTTTCTTCCCAGTCGGAAAATAGATCAGTACGCAGATCTGCCAGCGTTTCGATCGCTGAATATTCACTTTGATCTGAACCTGCTATGAAAACTGGTATTATCCGTTCTTCCAGAGGACCTAATTCTAAATTGATTTCGAAGCCAGCACTTGCCCCGAACCCGGGAAGTTCTTTTCTACAATTAGAACTAGCAGGATTCAAAGTGAAATCACTAGAACTACCCCATACAGCATACCAATCTATGGCACCATCTTTTGCTGTGAAAATTCCCGTTACTTGGTCAAAATTGATTTGATCGGGACCATCTTGCTCATTAATTCCATCCATCCAACCGGTAGAACTTAGATTAGTATTTGCCTCAAATTTGAGTTTTAAAGTTTTTTCGGACTCATCGACATTCTTTACAAAATTCAGAATAGTAATTCCAGGTTTGTCTTTACTAAAGATCAGCATCTGGTTGATTTCTAATCCTTGTGATTTCAACTTGTAGTTTAAGTTGGCGGCGATTGGATATTTTTTAAAAGACTCCGGTTGATCTAGACAAATAGTTTCATCTTCAGATAGAATAGAAAATGAATAAGTCGATAAAAGATGAATGCCCTTGAGTGATATTTCTTTTTCGCTAACTAGCATTTCTTCGTTTGCAAGGGAGAAATGCTCGTAGTTATCTACTGAATAGTGAGGCAACCTATCCAAGCTATCAAAAAGCAAATGCTCCTTTGGTTGTGGTCCGTGGCAGGAAGTAATGATAAAAAAAATGCACGGGATGGCAATACAAAAATACTTCATGTGCGCGAATTCAAAATTGCATCGTTTTGCCAACTTCTCTCCATGTAACCAGTTTCACATTATTTTTTTTCAAAAGTTCTCTGGCTTTTTCACTTGTAAAGAAATTATAATCCGCCTGTCTCCATGGTGCATGGTAGGTATCATGTCCTTGAGTAACCGCATTCATTTCCTCATTGTCAAAAGCCAGATGAATCAAGATTAGATTCAAACCTGAGGACAGATTATTGATGGAATTTGTATAATATTCTTCCATTCCTGATTCATAGTCTTCCGGTTCTGCCATGAATAGTTGATCGATCACAGGGAAATGATCCACATTAATCCCTTCAAATAGAGCCGAATTTGGATTGATAATATTGTCTACTATTTGCTGATTGATCATGGCTGGGATTTTCAGCTCTTGTGCGATTGTAAGATAAGATTTTAGATATTCTGGTCTACCATAGAAAACGCATCCCATATGTGAATCCAAATGAGTTGGTACTATTCCCATCTGGTTAGCGGTTTTGATCTGTGCACGTATTTCCATTTCTACTTCTTGAGGACTGGCATTGGCACTGACTTCGGCACAGTTCGAATACATATGACCTTTTTCATTTGCCAAACCAGGGACAGCAGTTCTTCCAGCTTCTGGGCCCCAATTGAAATTCAGCCATTCATTGGTCAAGGTAATATGAATTCCAATATCAGCGCCTGGCATTTCCTTCGCCATTTCTCCCACTTCTGCAGACCAACCGGTTGGTACCATCATGCTTGTAGAGTTTACAATGCCAATTTTCATGGCATCAAAAGTTGCCTTAGTCTGTGAATGGGATACTCCTACGTCGTCTCCGTGGATGATTAGAACTTTGGCATCACTGGGGTAGCCGAGTTTCTCTGCGAGGTTTTGTGAAAATGCAAGACCTGGTAAAAAGGCCATAAGAAGTAGGTAGTAGCGGAGATTTTTCATTTTGGGTTGTTGTTTATACCAAGATAAATAATCCAAGGTAATCTTAACTTTTATATTCCTTTGATTTGATTCTGTACACCCAGAGATAAGTGAAAAAGCCCATGAACACCTGTAAAATGGCAAAGTATAACCAAGTGGATGGTAACTTTAGCGGTTCAAAATTGATGGTGTTATTGTAATATAGCTTTGAAACTGCCAGAGCTGTCAATGTTCCAGGGAGTATTACAGCCAGCCAAAAATTGAAAAATGATCGGAAAATAAAAGGAATGGATTTTTTATAAACTGGAGCTTTGGATTTATGCTTTTTCATTTAGGTTTAATTTGCCATTTGGATCTGGATCAAACTCCATCTTTATATTGCCGTGATTTTGGCTTGTAGTCTCTAAAATACATCCAAAGACCAAAGATCAGCTGAAAAATAATCATTTTGAAATAGGTAGAGGGTAATCTAAAGAACTCCGCGCTGATAGATCCCGTGAATAGTTGTGTCACGATAATAGTAATAATACTTGCAGGAAGAATCAATACTATCCAGTATTTGAAGTAGGATCGATAGATGAAAGGAATTTTACTTTTAGGGGAAGGATTTGGCTCTTCGTGGTTTTTCATAGAAAGAATTGATGTTAAATGCCCTTATACTGAGAAAGCATTTTCTTATTTCTTGGATCTGGATAGATGAAGTGGTTTATAGGGGATTATATGAATCAAGCAAGGAACTTTTAGGATCACCGGCCCCATGATGTCTAAGATTAGGCTTGTAACTCAAATAATGGTCGATCCCTTTTGTGGATCCATTACATCCAATTTATATTATTTTCAAAACTATCTCACCATTATTCAGATGTACAGTGAAAGTTTAGCCTCTATGAAGATAATTCACGGATTATTTCATTCACATACATCAGATCTCCCAGTTCATGAAATGCAGAGATCACAATTCTATTTACACTGGGGCTTGCAGCAGTAGGATATGGAAAAGATGAGGTGATGATTCCAGCTTTTTCAAATTTTTCAAACCAAGAGGGATCAGTATATGCAAATGCGGGGAAATTTTTACTTCCTTGGATTTGACGAATAGTAGCAGTTTCCTGAGCGAAAATAGCACAGGCATCTTTTAGCCAAAGTTGCTTTTTCAGATAAAGATTTTCCAGATCCAGAAATGTTTTTAAGTGTGCTGGTGATCCCGGGGAAGCTCCACCAAAGAGTGAAGTGGATTTTATATTATTTATCTGTAGGCGATTTCCCACAATTATACCGGCTGGTAACCCCAGCCCTTTTCCGAGAGAGCCAGAAACTAATAAATTTATGGATGGGTCAGCCCATTGTGAATAAGTGCCATAAATACTATTCCCAAAGGCCCCAAATGCGTGGCTGTCATCGATAAGAAGACTCACTTCATGTTTTCGGGATATTTCTTTTACCCAAGAGTAGTCATTTATTTCACAGGAAAAAGGATCGACAGCATTACCGATTAAGAGAATTTTCCGTGAAAGTAAACTTTCAGATTGCTGTAGACATATCTTTTTCCATTGTGTAAAATTTAATTGAATGCTGGAAGTATGATGATCTGGGATGATGGCAGTGTGAGCATCGGGAGCTATCCAAACTTCATCCTTATCCATAATTAATGATTTCCAAGCAGCTATTCCTGCTAGGTATCCCGAACTAAATATAGCTGCCGATTCTGATCCTGCTCTCTCTGCAAAATGATTTTCAAAGTCATCAAAGACAGAAAGCCGGATATTATTGATTCTGCTTTGTCCGTGATTCGCTCCTAAAAGAAAAAGATTATCAGATAAAGCGCCAAGAAAATCCTTGTCTTGACCAATTCCCAGATAGGATGTGCCGCTGAAATAAAGATATTCTCTCCCTTCTATTTCTATCGTCCGACCTATTCCAGCACCTAGGTAGTGATTTTTCAAAGCAGTGATTTATTTGGCAAAAATCTGAGATTCGTCTTGAAATGATTTGAATTCGAGCGCATTTCCGCATGGGTCCAAAAAGAACATGGTAGCCTGCTCACCGACTTCGCCCTTAAAACGAATATATGGCTCGATCACAAACTCGATTCCTTGTTTTTTTAATTTTTCAGCAAGTTCATGCCATTCTTCCCATTGTAAAATAGCTCCGAAATGACGAACAGGTACATATTTTCCATCCACTGTATTGCTATGCGCTGGAGCTAACTCTTCTGGTTTGATATGAGCGGAAAGCTGGTGACCAAAGAAGTTAAAATCAATCCATTTGTCAGTGCTTCTTCCGATCTCGCATCCAAGTAGGCCTCCATAAAATTCACGGGTTTCTGCAATATCCCTGATCGGGAAAGCCAGGTGAAAGGGTTTAAATTGGCTCATAATATGTACTTTCGTTGAGGGTTTTTCGGCTCCAATTTAGTTGTTTATTCCCTAATTAATATGGTCAAAAGTAAATCAGTATCATTGGTTCTGAGCAGCGGCGGAGCGCGGGGATTGGCGCACGTAGGCGTAATCGAGGAACTCGAAAGAAGAGGCTATCATATTGCCGAAGTTGCAGGCTGCTCAGCAGGAGCGCTGATTGGAGGAATGTATGCCGCGGGCAAGTTGAATGAATTTAAAGATTGGATTTGTCATTTGGATAGATTGGATGTGTTTTCCCTGATGGATTTCACCTTTTCCAGTAGAGGATTTATCAAAGGCGAAAAAGTATATAGTGCGCTGAAGAAAGTGGTGAGTGATTGTCAGATAGAGGATTTTGAAATCCCCTTTTATTGCAATGCAGTTGATTACATTAATGGGAAAGAAGTGATTTTTAGTAAAGGAAGTTTGTATGCTGCGATCCGAGCTTCTGGAAGTATTCCTACAGTTTTCCAACCCGCCCGGCACCAAAGCCAAGAATACATAGACGGAGGAGTGTTGAATCCTGTTCCTCTTTCTCTTTTGCGGAAATCCGAAGGAAATATCGTGGTGGTAGTGGGACTGAATGCCGGGGATTCTGAGTTGGTAATTCCTCCCAAGAAAGATGCTACCGGCAAGCGGTTTATTTCTCTGCCCGTATGGCTAGCTGATTACCGTATGAAAATGCGTCAGTATTTTCCAGACCAAGTAAAAGAAGAGAGGCCGGCTTATCTCAGTTCAATAAGTCTTATGACACGCTCGTTTGATTTGTTGCAAGATCGGTTTTCTGCTTTACTAATAGAAAAGCATGATGTTGACGTATTGATTCAGGTCGCAAGAAATCAAGCAGGAATTATGGAGTTTCACAGAGCCGAAGAATTGATAGAAATTGGAAGAACAAAAGCTATTCAAGCATTAGATAAATGGGAAAATGAACATCTCTGAATTAAATCGTCTTTTAGGCAATATTGATATTTACCTATTGGATCAAATTCTGAAAGGAAGGTTTTCCACAGATATGAAAATCTTGGACGCTGGTTGTGGAGAAGGGCGAAATATCATCTATTTCATCAATCAAGGCTATCAAGTTTTTGGAATTGATCAGAATGAGACTGCTATTCAATATTGCCGATTTATGGCAAAAAGTCTTGATTCGAATTACGATGCTCACCGATTTCAGGTTGGTAGATTGGAGGAGATTCCTTTCCATAAAGAAGCGTTCGATGCGGTAATCTGCTCGGCAGTATTGCATTTTGCGAAAGGGGAGGATAACTTTTGGCAGATGATTGAGGAAATACTTAGAATCCTGAAGCCTGGGGGGATATTTTGGTTTAGGATGACCACAGCTTTCGGCGGAATGCTCAAAGAATCCCATTCGACAGGAAGAGGAACATACATACTCCCGGACGGCTCCGAAAGGTTTCTTCTTAACCAATCTCATGTAGATAAATTGGGTGAAATGGGCTTGAAATTTTTGGAATTTCCTAAATCTGTGCTCGTTCATGGACAGCGAGCGATGGGAGTATTTGTGATGGAAAAAAGTTGATGGATAAAAAAAGCGGTCTGATTAGACCGCTTTTGCTGTTTCCATTTTATAAATAATATCCTCGTAGTCAAGTTTATTCCAATTCTCCGTGATCAGCGGGTCAGCCATCACGCGATCCATAATTGCTTCCTGCAATTTGCCCTGAGTATAAGCTTCCGAATATCTCATATTGGTAAAAGTCACCATAGAATAAAGTGGTATCCAGTCATTTGGATACAATTCATATAATTTAGCTTCGATTTTTTTACGAAGGATAAACTTAGGATCTGCAACAGAATCTCGCATTTCCTCAAAATTCTCCATTGCCAGTTGACAGATGGCATCGGTATCTACTTTTCTTTTTTTCTGGAATTTTTCGAAAACTAAATCCCATGAGTTTGTTCCGTATTTATCGATCAAACCATTTAAAATAGAGCAATCCTCAAAACCACAATTCATACCTTGTCCGTAAAAAGGCACCATGGCATGACTGGCATCTCCCATCAACAAACTCGTTCCTTGAACCCATGGGAAACATTCCACATTGATCAAAGCGGAGGTTGGGTTTATAAAGAACTCAGTCTTTAGGTCTGGCATTAGCTGATATGCGTCGTCAAAATAATTTGAGAAGAGTATCTCCAAATCTTTCTCGTCATTGATTTTGTCAAAGCAAACTTTTGATCCACTATGAGGCAAAAACAAAGTACAGGTAAATGTCTTATCAGGATTGGGAAGTGCGATCAGCATAAACTTCCCTCTTGGCCAGATATGTAAAGCGTTTGGATCCATCGCAAACTCCCCTTCAGCAGTTGCCGGAATGGTTAGTTCCTTGTATTCATGAGAGATATATTCTTGCTTATAATTGAAGCGAATTTGCTTTTGCATTGCCAGTCGGAGTGAAGAATACGCTCCATCAGACCCAAACAACACAGGAGCTTTGATTTTTTCTACTCTTTCGGGAGTCTGGAAAGTAATTTCTTGGGTGTTGAAATCTACCCCCAGGCATTTGTGCTCAAAATAGTATTTTGCTCCAAGCTTTTCTCCTTCTTCTACCAGAAGCTGGTTAAACTTTCCTCTAGAAAGGGAATATATCGCTTGATTTTCCTTTCCGTAGGAAATAAAGGTAGTGCCACCATGCTCATCATGGACTTTACGTCCATACATGGGTATAGCCAACGGCATCACTTTATCCTTCAATCCCACCTCTTCCAAAGCACTCCAACCTCTATGGCTTAATGCCATATTTATTGATCTTTTTCCTTCTTCAAAAGTTGATTTGCGCTTGTCGGGTCTCTTGTCGAAAACCTCAACTTCTAAACCCTGACGCTTCAGGTATATGGCCATTAGGGAGCCGATTAATCCGGCTCCTAATACGGTAACTTGGTTCTTTTCCATTTGGATTGTTTTATCCACGCTTCCTTTAAGCGAATTTCTTCAGAGATTGTTCCAAAATCTGTGCAAATCGGAACACGTCTAGGAAGGTGTTATAGAGTGGTGTAGGTGCCAGGCGGATCACATTTGGATTGCGCCAGTCTCCTACTACTCCGTGTTTATACCATTCATCGAATACAGCCTTGCCTCCGCGATGAATCAGCAAAGATAACTGACAGCCTCTTTCCGCAGGATTTTTGGGAGTAATAATTTCCAAAACCCCTGAATTTCCGCTGATTTCTTCAATCAAATAAGCTAAATATGCTGTCAGCTGTTCTGATTTTTTCCTCAAATTGGCAATTCCAGCTTCCTGGAAAATATCCAAAGATGCCTGATGCACAGCCAAACCAACGATATCAGAATTGGAAAGTTGCCATCCATCTGCCCCGTGCATAGGAATAAAACCTTTTTCCATCTTAAACCGAAGATCCTGATCATGTCCCCACCAGCCAGCAAAGCGATTCATATCAGGTCTATCCGCAAATCGCTCATGGATAAATACGCCTGAAACATTTCCCGGACCTGAATTCATGTATTTATAGCTACACCATGTCGCAAAATCAACATCCCAATCATGAAGGCTAAGAGGTGCGTTACCAGCTGCATGAGCTAGGTCAAATCCAGCATAAGCTCCTACCTCATGTGCAGCAGCGGTTATAGCTTTCATGTCAAAAACTTGCCCCGTATAATATTGTAGACCGGCCATATTCACCATTGAAAGTGAATTACCTTGCTTTTTTATTTCTGCTAAAATATCCTCAGTTCGAAGCGTATGCTCACCTCCTTCCCTTGGACTCAGCTCCACGATTACTTCTTTGGGATCCAGGCCGTGAAACTTTACCTGTGACTCCAGCATGTATTGATCTGAGGGAAAAGCACCAGCTTCTACAATGATTTTGTACCGCTTCTTTGTGGGCTGATAAAATGAAACCATCAAAAGGTGAAGATTTACAGATAGATTATTCATCGCTACCACTTCGTGTTCATGAGCTCCGACTATTTCTGCCAGTGCCGGCTTAGATTTCTGCTTCGCAAAAAACCAGGCATCCTCTCCATGAAAATGTCCATCCACACCCATTTCTGCCCAATTAGTCAATTCCTTGTCAATGTAAGACTTGGCTGATTTGGGCTGTAAACCCAGCGAATTTCCACAGAGATAGATGGCATCTTTTCCATCTATTTTTGGGAAAAGAAAGCTATCCCGAAAGTGTGAAAGTGGATCTTTCTCATCCATCTCCCGAGCAAATTCGGCTGAATATTGGTAGTTCATTCTGATCTATTTGGGGTTATAAAATTTTTCCATGATTAGCTGCAATCATGTCAATACCATTATCTTTTTTGATTAACATGCTGAAAGATCGATAACGGGTGACCGAGGAGGCCTCAATTCAAGTGTTTACCCTCTCATCTATCTTCTTTAAATGGTATATATGCGCACATACATGATCATTAAAAAAGATAATTTAAAGACTAAAGAATCATAGGAATTGTTTAACATTTATTAGACAGCACGGGCCATCCGACATCGGACATTTTTTATTTCTCCATTATTGTTCCGCAATTCTTGCATGTAGTATTCTCAGGATTTCCCCAGAATCTTTCCTGTACAGGAGGTAGCTGGGTGACAATGTCGGTTACTTCGAAAAATTCCTCATAGAGTTTTTCACCACAATTTTCACAATGCCAGATAAACCCATCGATCTCTCCGGGTCTTCGATATCGCTCGATCACCAACCCAACTGTATTGGCAGGACGACGGGGAGAATGCGGCACTTTTGCTCGAAGGAGGAATATTTCTCCCGCGCGGATATGAATGTCTTTTGGCTTTGCGTCATCTATAACTTTCAGCACGATATCGCCTTCTACCTGATAGAAAAATTCCTCTCCTTCATTGGAATGATAATCTTTTCGGGAATTTGGTCCGCCAACTACCATTACAATAAAATCATCATTGCCTTTATAAACTTGCTGATTTCCAATAGGAGGCTTGAGTAGATGTCTATTTTCGTCAATCCATTTTTTGAAGTTGAAAGGTTGAGCTAAGGCCATATTGCTTATTTTTCTGTGAAATTGAAAATCTATCCGAATGTTACTTAACAGTAATACTCCCTAAAAGTATTAAAAAACATACGCTTTTTTGGCTTACTTTGCCTTAACCACAAAAATGATGAGCTTTCCTATAATCGACACACACTGTGATTTGTTGTCCTATTTGGCAAAAATCCCAGGAGCCAATCCATATGCAAAAGATGAAATCGCCTGTGCAATTCCTTGGCTACAGGATGGTAATGTGCGTATGCAAATCTTGGCGATTTATACGGATGTGAGGGCAGAAAACATGAGTCTAGCCACCAGACAAGCTCAGATTTTTTCTGAATTATTAGAAAAGCATGAGAACGACCTTGCCTTTGCTGATTCCGCATTTTTACAAAATTGGGACAAGCAAAACTGTGTTGGGATAAAAGCTTCAGTCGAAAATGCAGCAGGTTTTGGTAATGAAGATGCAAGTTGGGAGGAAATCTATCGGCAGTTTGACTCTATTTTGGCAAAAGTAAAATCGCTGGCGTACATCAGCCTGACCCATCATACAGAAAACCGATTTGGAGGTGGAAATTATACCGAAGGAATAGGCCTGAAGGATGACGGGAAAAAGCTGCTGGATTATATGGCAGGTAAAAGAATTCCGGTTGATCTATCGCACACTTCTGATTTGCTTGCAGCCGGTATTTTGAACCACATCGATAATAATAAACTGGATATTCCAGTGATCGCAAGTCATTCCAATTTCAGGGAAATCTGGAAACATCCACGTAATCTTACTGATGAGTTTGCCAAAGAAATTATCAATCGTGGAGGAATTATTGGTGTGAATTTCTTAAGAGCTTTCTTGGATCCGGAAGTCCCGGAGCGCTTATTTGACCATCTTTTCCATGGCTTCCAGATTGGCGGAGAAAAATCTATCTGCTTTGGTGCAGACTATTTCTACACCAAAGATTTTAACGATCCGGAGAGATTCCCATTCTATTTTCCCTTGGTGGAGGATGCGAGCAAATATCCATCGCTTCTCAAAAGCCTGGAAGATAAGCTGAGTCCTGAGGATTTGGAAGGCTTGGCCTACAGGAACGCCCTTGAATTTTATAGAAAAATTCAATCCTAATGTCCTCACACCATTTTGTGAAAGATAAGCAAGAACCTGCTGTTCTCATTTTGGAAGTAGATCAGATCAAATTTGATCAGGTTTCTCCTCTATTGGAATGGGTTCCCACAGTGCTTGTGTCAGAAAATGCGCTTGATCAAGTGTTAAGCTGGGGAATAAAAATAGATGTAATTCTAGCTTCTGAGGCTTTTCAAGCAGAGAATCAACACCTCTTAGAAGAACAATATCCTGTGAAATTCATCAATATCTTCGACGATAACTATTTGCTCGCAGGGATTGATTATTTAGCCTCCACCGAGCACAAAGCTGTACATTTGATAGGGATTTCACATCTGGAATGCTTTGATCTTCAAGACAAGCTAGAAGTGATGAATTTTACAATTTTGGATGGAGACTGGAAATATTACCCAGTGAAATCGAGAGAATTCAAAAAATGGTTTGCAGAAAGTAGCATCCACATCCATGGTAAGGAAGGTATGCCTGTACAGATTCAGAATGAAAATGGAGAATTGATTTTACCCATCACCTATGCGACTATGCTGGAAGTTCCAGAAGGAATTACAGAGATCAAAGCGCCCGGGATTTTTTGGATTGGGGAGCAGGTTTATTCATAAACTTTAGGAACACTAACGTTCCCAATCCATAGCAAAACACATCGATTGGATCTGCTGTATAAGTCTTTGAAACCTGTGGTAACACGATTTCAAATACGATTGAAAAATAAACCAGACCAATTAATACCTGTTTTTTGCTAAAAGTCAGTTGATCGCCCAGTGGATGAAACCACCTCATTAGTTGCAGGCAAAGTCCAAAAACTACAGGCATTGCCATCAAATCATCACCATATGCATGGTAGAATGGAACAAAAATTCCCATTGATTTTTCTAGGTATTGATTTGCCCAAAAAGCAATGGAAGCAAAAATAAAAATTGGGTTTTTGAATAGATTTATCATCCTGGTAAAGCTGCAATCAACCACATGATAAAGGTCATGATAGCCATGAAAACGGTATAAAATAAGTTTCCGGATTTCTTAAAGAATTTCTTAGCCCCAGAATCTTCAGGATTGATGTAAAACATCCAGTCTTTTTCTTGGCGGTCTCGCTCTTGAATGAATTTTTCCTTCCGCTCAAGCTCTACTGGAGACAGAAACTCTCCGCAATGCTCACAGCGATCCTCGTAATTGTTTGTCCATACAGACCATTCACCGCAATGAGGACATTTCTTCTGACTCATAAGCTTATACTACCGCTTTACTTGGTTTACCTACCAATATATCGACTGGTAAATCAAGCTTCTCACTTAATCCACGAATCATATCAACAGTCAGGCTTCTTTTCCCCTTCAAAATTTTTGAAATGTTACCTGGATCCCCCATTATGGGTTCCAGATCTTTGTTCTTCAAACCCAAATCCTCCAATCGAATTTTAATTGCTTCTATCGGGTCAAGAGTAGGTAACTGAAAATTTTCTTGTTCATAGAGTTTGACTAGAGTTACTAATAATTCTAACTCATCACCTTTCTGTGTTCCTTGTTCAGCATCAAATATCTCATCTATTCTCGCTAGATAGTTTTGATACATCGCTTCATTTTGGATTATTTTAATCATTATAATCAGGTTGAACGGTTAAAACATCTATTCTATCATATTCTTTATGTCTACCAAACCATTTGATTTGCAATACCTTGAATCGAAAGCTAAATCTTACAATTAGTCTGAACTTATTTCCTTTTACATTAAAAACAACTCTGTCATCTCCTACTTGATCTGCTGAAGGATAAGACAACTTTACAGCATTGAAATTTTCCCAATTTGCCTTTTCAGCAACCTCGTACCAAGTCTGAAGCCAACTGGCAGCTTCGGGAAAACTCTGCATATACTTTTGAAGTGTGCCTTTTGTGATGACATTCATTACGATAAAAATAAATAAATGTTGTCAAAATGACAACAGTCCTTTGGCAATTCTCTCCTTTCCATTCAAATCTTTTAATATCTGAACATCTGAATAACCTAGATCCTGCATCAACTGAGAAACTCCTTTCCCGTACTTTTCATTGATTTCAAAATACAGCTTCCCACCTGACTTCAGGAGTTGTTTTCCTTTCTCTGCTATTGTTCGGTAAAAAATCAGTGGATCTTCATTGCTGACAAACAAGGCCAATTCGGGCTCAAAATCCAGTACATTTCTATGCATTTCTGTTTTCTCCTGCTCAGGAATGTAAGGAGGGTTACTTACCAAAATATCCAATTCAGAGACATCAGGAGTTTGTGCCAGAATATCACAGGTAGAAAAAGTGACATTTGCATTCAACACATCTCTATTTTTCTTGGCGATTTCCAAAGCTTCCTCAGAAATATCCACTGCGAAAACTTCTGGATTATTCATCTCAAATGCCAATGAAATAGGAATGCAGCCTGTTCCAGTGCCTATATCTAAAATCTTCAACCCAGCTTTCGGATTCTCTTTGATGATCATGTGAACCAATTCCTCTGTTTCATTTCTTGGGATCAAAGTAGCCGAACTAACGATAAACTCTCTGCCATAGAAAGGTCCTTTTCCCATAATATACTGAATGGGCTCTCCGGTTTTCAATCGCTCAAAGTCTTCAACTAGCTTGGTTGGAAAAGTCTCTTCATCAACTTGATCCAAAATCTGAGTTCTCCTCCATCCCAGATGATGCTCCAAAAGCCAACTTACCAGAGATTCTGCTTCCTGTTTCTCATAAATGGAAAGTTTCGAAGCCCAAGAAGACAGAAGCTCTTGAAAGGTTGACATGGTAAGGTAGATTTTGGAAGATTTAAAAATGTAAAGGTATCAAAACCAAAATTTCTATTTTAAACACTCAAGTCATATTCTCAAGACACAGTTTTTCAGTCCTTTTCAAAATCTCATTCTGACAGACTCAGAAAGAAAAACTACCTTTGTGTAGAATTTATTTGCCATGAAATCGAGCACAACTCTAGAGTCACACAAAGAGATGAATATATGTTGCGAGATTCCAAATGGCCAATAAAGAACGATAAACAAACAGATGAAGCTACACAACAACACGATCCGCGGAGTTCATACCGCACTTGCAGCCATTTTTGAAGAAGGTCAGTACGCTGATAAAGTAATCGAAAGAACACTGAAATCCAATCCAAAATGGGGGGCGAGAGATCGTTCTTTCATTGCTGAGACTACCTATGAGATGGTTCGTTGGTGGCGTTTAATCAATTATTTGAGCCCAAGTAAGGAGCCCTATGATCTTTTTGGAACCTATTGGTTGATGCAGGGACACACACTTCCACCATGGGAAGAGTTTGCAAAAATCAACCCTGACAAGCTTAAAGAAAAGTACGAGAAACTGGATGATCCAGCCAAATTGGAGTCTGTCCCTGATTGGCTTTTTGATCTAGGAAAGAAAGAATTGGGAGACAAATGGGAAGCTGAAATCCACAGTTTGAATCAGGAAGCTCAAGTAGTATTGCGTGTAAATACGCTTAAGACTACCCGCGAGCGTCTGAAAAATAGATTGGCGGAGGATAATATCCATACCCATATTATCAAAGGTTATCCGGATGCCTTGATTCTGGATGAACGTACAAACGTATTCCGAAATCCTGCTTTTAAAGAAGGTCACTTTGAAGTACAAGATGCCTCTTCGCAATTAGTTGCCGCTGCACTTGCTGTGGAGCCGGGAATGCGGGTAATCGATGCATGTGCAGGTGCTGGAGGAAAATCGCTTCACATAGCCGCTTTGATGCAGAACAAAGGGAAAGTTCTTTCAATGGATGTGGAAGAATGGAAACTACAGCAAACAAAGCTTAGAGCGCGCCGAGACGGAGTTTCCATCATTGAGCGAAAGGTAATTGAAGGTTCCAAGACCATCAAACGAATGAAGGAAACAGCCGACAGATTACTTTTAGATGTTCCTTGTTCTGGACTAGGTGTGCTTCGTAGAAATCCTGACACCAAGTGGAAACTTAGTGAAGAATCCATAGAGAAAGTACGTCAAACGCAGCAGGAAATTCTTCAAAGCTATCCTTCCATGGTTAAGTCAGGTGGCCAGATGGTCTATGCTACTTGCAGTATTTTACCCTCTGAAAATCAAGACCAAATTGCCAAATTTCTGGAAAGCGAAGCTGGCAAAGACTTTACATTGATCGAAGATCAGAAAGTCCTAGCGCAAGAGAGTGGCTTTGATGGGTTTTATATTGCGAGGCTGCAGAAAAAGTAAGTTTATTCTCTTTATTTAAGCTGAATATAGAAATAAAACCTGATCACAAAATTCGGTTTCAAACTATTTCCTTCCTCCCCTGATGTTTGGTTTGGACTAGAAATAGCTTCCTATTCCAAATTTATTTTGGATTGGATTAGTTTGGCATTAAATTTTGTGTGTAACTTTGACGGGCAAATAGGGTTACCTCCATACCAATATTTGCCATGAATAGAAATTCCGACAAGTTCCTTTACGAAGCACTCACCTACGACGATGTGCTTCTTGTCCCAGGTTATTCAGAAGTCCTTCCACGCGACACGAATACCTCTACCCAACTCACCAAGAAAATCAGACTAAACATTCCTTTGGTTTCCGCTGCTATGGACACGGTTACTGAAGCTGAATTGGCTATTGCCATTGCTCTTGAGGGTGGTCTTGGATTTGTTCACAAAAACATGTCTATCGAGCAGCAGGCAGCGCAAGTGCGTAAAGTAAAGCGTTCGCAGGCTGGTATGATCCTCGATCCTATTACGCTTCATATTGATGCGAAAGTTAGGGATGCTGAGACTATCATGCGTGAATATCATATCGGTGGTATTCCTGTAGTCGATGAAAATAAGGTTTTGAAGGGTATTATTACCAACCGTGATCTTCGCTTCATTAAAGATCAGGATCGCCCTATTCGTGAGATCATGACCATTGACAACCTCATTACGGCTAAATCTGGTGTATCACTAGAGCAAGCAGAAGAGATTCTCCAAGAATATAAAATCGAGAAACTTCCAATCGTTGACGATGAGTACAAGCTAACTGGCTTGATTACTTATAAGGATATTTTGAAGAGAAAAGACAAGCCAAATGCTTGCAAGGATGAGTTTGGAAGACTTCGTGTAGGAGCAGCAGTTGGTGTGACTGCAGACATTGTGGAGCGAGTAGAAGCATTGAAAAATGCAGGTGTTGACGTGGTTTCTATCGATACTGCTCACGGCCACTCAAAAGGAGTAATCGAAACTTGTAGAAAAATCAAAGATGCTTTCCCTGATCTGGAAGTGATTGTAGGAAATATTGCTACTCCTGAAGCAGCAATTGCACTAGCAGATGCAGGAGCTGATGCGGTAAAAGTTGGGGTTGGCCCGGGTTCTATCTGTACTACTAGAATCATTGCAGGTGTAGGTGTTCCTCAATTATCTGCAGTGTTTGAATGTTCTGAAGCATTAAAAGGTCGCGGAGTACCAGTAATCGCAGATGGTGGAATTCGCTATTCAGGTGATTTAGTTAAAGCGATTGCTGCAGGCGGAAGCTCCATTATGATTGGTTCTTTACTGGCAGGAACAGAGGAAGCTCCAGGTGAAATGATCATTTTCCAAGGAAGAAAATTCAAGTCTTACAGAGGAATGGGTTCGCTAGAAGCAATGGAATCAGGTTCCAAAGACCGTTATTTCCAAGACGCTGAAGACAATATCAAAAAGCTGGTTCCGGAAGGAATCGTAGGCCGTGTTCCTTTCAAAGGATTAGTTTCTGAGGTTCTTTATCAGTTGGTAGGTGGGCTTCAGGCTGGTATGGGTTACTGCGGAACTCAGACTATTGAAGATCTTCAGAAAAACGGAAAATTCGTAAAAATCACTGCAGCAGGTGTGAAAGAATCACATCCTCACGATGTATCTGTGACTAGAGAAGCTCCTAACTATAGCTTGAAAGGATAACAAGCGAGGAGAATAGAAATATTGACAAGAGACCGGCATTAGCCGGTTTTTTGTTTTACTAGCAATAGAATTTTTAATCTTCCAATTTTCCAATTTTAGAATTCTAAGAATTCACCTCAAAGCTCACATCCCATTCTTCCACTACTTTCACTAAATTTTGAAAATCAGGATGGAGAGGATTGATTAACAGATTATGCTCACTTGGATAGCTTTTTAAAGGAATTCCACAGGAGGGGATTTTAAGAGAAGGAGAAATCATCCCTCTTGCCCAGGCTGTACCAAATTCCTGAGTTGATTTAGGATGGGGTATATTTTTCCAGTCTGACGGTAACAGCGAAGCATCTAATTCAGGTATTGGAGTTTGTATCTCAAGTATCACCAGCTTCCACTTACTTTTTGTAACTACAGGCCCTTTTATACTTAGAAGCTCCAGAAAATTAAGGGATGAAGCACTGCATCCATAGATAATTGGTGTCCCGTATTGATTCCACCTTCCGGCCCCTATACCAAAGCCAAGCGAACTTCTACCTACTAGATTTTCAATTAGTCGGAAATACCTCACTTCCTATAGAATAGAACCCCAAGAAATAGCCTCAATGGCCTCATTCACACGATCGACACCATAAGGACTCTTCATAAGTGTGGATGGCTTTTGACCTCCAAGAGATGAATTCTCAGTGTGCAGCCATTGCGATAGCAACTCTTCGGAACCGAAAATCCTGATGCCTTTGGCAATCACTTGATCCATCTCCAAAATACTCTTAGTAAGCATTTTGGAGAGCTTTCTATCTTCTTTGCGCCAGCGCGAAAGTGTACTCGGATCTACCTCTAGCATCTCAGATACATCCTGCTGAGTAAAATCTAAAAAGTCAAAAATCTCTCCTGTATCATGAAATGTAACAGAAACATCATACACTGCGGCTGGCTCGCTCACTGTGGAAAAAACCTCTTGGAAAAAATAATACGAATCATGACCAGTAAGTATGGTCTCAGCACCAGCCTCCTCAAACGATATTTTCCAAGTGTGCGTCATAGCTATCTTATTAATTAACTCTAATATACAAGTTTATATTGCAAATACAATACGAGAATATTGTATTTGCAATAAAAATTTTACTTAAGAATTTGCTGGATTTCATAATCCTGTAGATGAGCATTTAACCAGCCGGCTTCTAATGTTGCTCCATACTTTCTATAGAAATTAATTGCGGGTTCGTTCCAGTCTAGCACCTGCCACATCATTCCTGTGCAATTTTCTTCCAGACCTTTTTTCATGATGCGGTCAAAGAGTAATTTTCCTGCGCCATTTCCTCGCTCAGATTGGGTTACCACCAGATCTTCAAGGTAAATTCTTCTTCCTTTCCAAGTACTGTAGCGATAATAATAAATCGCAAGACCCACGATCTCTGAAGTCTCGTCTTTTACACAAAGAAATGTTCCAAAAACAGGATTTTCTCCAAATCCATCTTTTTCCATCATTTCCAGCGTGTTGGTCACTTGCTCAGGAGCTTTTTCGTAAAGTGCGAGCTCATTTATCAATTCCAACACCCTAGGGAGATCCTCGATTTTTCCTTCTCTTAAAGTATACATGTTCAAAGTTTAATAATCCGATTAATTTTGGGAAGGCTAATTTAATCAAATCCGAGAAACAATGTTTTTAGCAATAGATGCGGGGAATTCAAATGTAGTTTTTGCGCTATATGATGAAGTGGGTGAAAACTGGAAAAATCACTTCCGGATCGAAACACATGCCGCAAAATTCGCCGCCCAGCTTCACAAAAAAGTCCCGATGTATTTTTTGGAGCATGAAATCAGTCCTTCAGATATAAAGCAGATCGGGTTTAGTTCTGTAGTGCCAGAGATAAATGAGCAGATTCTTCAATTTTGTGAGAACTTTTTCCGTACGCAGCCTTATCTTATTTCCCCAGCCAGTTTTGGCAAGCTTCCTGTAAAAACCCTTCGCCCAAATGAAATTGGTACTGACCTGATGTGTAATGCGATGGCAGCATTTTCGCAGTACGAAAAGGCAATAGTTGTTGTGGATTTTGGTACAGCTTTGACTTTTACTGTTGTAAATGAAGTAGGTGAAATCATAGGTGTCAATATCGTTCCTGGGCTGAAAACTGCACTCAATTCGCTTTTCAAGAACACTTCAAAACTCCCGGAAGTAGATTTGAAGATGCCGGAATCGGCGCTTGGTCAAAACACTGTTCATGCCATTCAAGCAGGGATTTTATATGGATACACAGGTTTGGTAAAGGGAATGCTGGAAGCAATTGAAAATGAAACGAAGCAAAAATTCCACGTTATTGCCACTGGAGGACTTTCGGCTGTATTAACTCCACTAGCTGAAGTTTTCGAGGAAATAGACAGAAATTTGACGCTTGAAGGATTGCGATTGATTACAAAAGCTAATTCCTAAAGAACTTCACTTCGCAGAATAAGATTAGGGTCCGGGCAATTCGCCTGATAAATATCCACATCCCGCTTGGAACAAACCCCTGGAAAGTCACCATTGTTACCCATCAAATCCCACACTAATTGGAAATGTAAATGTGGTGGCCAATCGCCATTTTCCGGAAAAGGACCAACATGAGCGATGAGGTCTCCAGCTTTGATTTTTTGTCCGATTTTTAAGTTGTCAAGATCAGATAGTAAAAGATGACCATAAAGGGAATAGAGCTTTTTTTCAAAAACCTCATGTTCTAAAATGATGGTAGCTCCATAATTCCCGAAACCTGCATTGTCCTGAAAGCTGTGAATTTTTCCGTCCAAAGGGGAATATACTTGTGCTCCAGCTTCAGTCCAGATATCCACTCCAAGATGAATATTTCGGAAATCAGCTTCTGAAGTAGCAAATACAGCACTTCTTCGGTAAATAGCTCTATGCTCTAAATAGCCCCCAACTCCATAGGTACTGCCAGAATTCTTGATTTGCTTAGTCACATATTCATCAAACTTAGCAGTATTTGATAAGTCCAAGATTTCCAAATCTGGATTTGATGGGCTAAAATCCAATTTGACAGTGTTTTCTAAATTCAGCTTTTCTCCCATTACCGGGAAAAAATCCATCTCATTCCAATTCATGCCTGAAGATAAATAATCATGTTGAAGTCGGTCAACTATTTCTTCAATCCCTAAATCTCCTTTCTCTTTTTCTCGTTAATTTCAGCAAATGAAATCGAGCATGGCAAAAGAGAATTGAATTATTCACTCTGCGAGATTCCATCTGACCATTAAAATAAAAAATAATCAGATGAAAACTGTTTTTCCGACTTTAGATGATATAGAGGCAGCGCAAGAGCGCATTCAGCCATTTATTCACAGGACTCCAGTCTTGAATTCTTCTGCGATAAACGAAATCGCGGGATGCGATATATTTTTTAAGTGCGAAAACTTCCAGAAAGTTGGTGCATTTAAAGCACGTGGTGCGGCAAATGCGGTGATGAAACTTACTGAATCCCAGAAAGCAAAAGGAGTAGCAACTCATAGTAGTGGAAATCATGCTGCAGCATTAGCAAGGGCGGCTTCAGTCGCTGGGATTCCAGCCTACATCGTCATGCCATCAAATGCACCAGAGATCAAAAAAAAAGCAGTGAAAGGATATGGCGGTGAAATCATCGAATGTGAACCCAACCTTAAAGCTAGAGAAACCACACTGCAAGAAGTTGTGAAAAAGACTGGTGCTACTTTTATTCCTCCTTATGATTTTATGGACGTGATCGAAGGTCAAGCAACTTGCGCTCTTGAGCTAATCGAAGATCAAAGCGATCTAGATATTATAATGGCTCCTGTTGGAGGTGGAGGTTTGCTAGGTGGAACGGCACTAACTGCACATTATTTAAATTCAAATATCGAAGTAATTGCTGCTGAACCTCAGGGGGCAGACGATGCATTTCAGTCTTTCCATGCCGGAAAAATTATCCCACAGTCTGGGCCGAATACCATCGCTGATGGTTTATTGACCTCTTTAGGAGTTTTGAACTTCGAATTGATAAAGGAATTTGTCTCTGATATTTTGCTAGCGACCGACCCGCAGATCATAGAAGCAATGCGATTGATTTATGAGCGGATGAAGATCGTCGTAGAACCTTCCTGCGCTGTGCCCTTAGCAGCTTTGCTTGCAAATCAAGATAGATTCCGAGGAAAAAAAGTCGGAATTATTCTTTCAGGAGGAAATGTGGATCTGGGTAAGTTGCCTTTCTAGTGAAAGCTATTTCTTACCCATGGCCTCATAGATGATATCATGGATATCAGTTCGGATTCCTTCTTTTAGCAATTTGGTATTGGTAGCATCTGGATAGACACGATTGGATAAGAATACATAAATCAGATTATTTTCGGGGTCGGCCCATACACAGGTGCCCGTGAATCCAGTATGTCCAAAAGTAGATTTTGGAGCCAAGTCACCAGCAGAACCTCCTTTGCCAGCCTGAGTATCTGGCTTGTCCCATCCCCACCCTCTACGGCTTTGACGGGACTGATTTTTGGTAAATTTATTTACAGTCTCAGGATTGATCAGATTTACATTGCCATAACTTCCGCCGTTAAGCATCATTTGCATCATCACTGCTAAGTCATTTGCTTTGCCAAATAGCCCTGCATGACCTGCCACACCGCCGAACATAGCCGCTCCAGGATCATGTACATATCCCTGAACTTGTCTTTTTCTGAAAGTAATATCATTCTCTGTAGGAGCGATATTGTCAATCGGCATTTTCATAGCAGGGTTGAAAGTCATGGTATTGAGCCCTAAAGGACCATAGAAGTTTTGATCAAGGAAATCTTCCATAGGCTGATTTACGATTCGCTCTACTACCGCCTGCATCAAATACATGGTTAAATCAGAATATACATAAGCATGCTTACTGGCCCCTCTAGGAATCGGTGTTATTTTTGAATCCACTGTCCAATGCCAGATACTATCCCGGAGGGCATCCATTCCATACATGTCATTAGACACTGCTCTGGAAAATCCAGGAGAGGGAGCGGGCTTATAATAATCGCCTCTCCATTGTCCAGCTTCAACAGTTCTGGCATAATATGGGATAAATGCTACCAAGCCTGCTTCATGCGCCATCACATCACTCAGTATCAATTTTCCTTTATTGGTGCCCTTAAGTTCTGGCAGATAATCCTGTAGATAATTTCCCATATCCAATTCCCCTCTACTCTCAAGGAACATAACAGCCTGAGTGGTGGCTAAGACTTTGGTGATTGAAGCCAAATCAAAAACTGTTTCAGAATTCATGTTTGGGCTGGACTTGTATTCCAACTTACCGTAAGACCTCTCGAATACGACTTTGCCGTCCTTTACCACCAATACATTTGCTCCAGGCGTAGCTTGGATTCGTATTGCTTTTTCAGCCACTGCATCTATTTTATCCAGGATTTTTCCGTCGATTCCTACACTTTCTGGAGTGCCATAGGAAAGCCTATTCGCAGGAGCCAGATAACCACCCACTCCATGAGAAAACTCCCCATTTACTGTGACAGGCAGTATACCTTTCGCAGCTCTGGCACCAAATAATATCTGTGGAGCGAGCTTCTGAGTAGCCGGGGTATTTTCGTAAGCAAAAACGACGTTGCCTATTCCTTCTAATTGTTGGGCAGCGTAAGCATTCCCAAAAAGAACGGTTACAACTTTTTGACGCTTTGCTAAATCCTTAATCAGTTGAATGTCACTTGGAGAAATCCCGAAATTTCTTTTTGGGCTGTTCGTTAAGCCCATCAGGCCAACGACAACTACATCGTAGTCTTCCAGCTGTTTGATGGTATTATAATGAGTAGTTTCGTTTGATGCCTTTTCAATGCTGAAATGATCAAACTTCGTGTATTTGCTTAGATACTTCTGAAAATCTTTCCCCTCATCTCCAATACTCAAACTTGCGAAACTAGTGAGATCCAAAAATTGAAAAGGAAGTAAATCATTCTTGTTTACGGCCACAGTCATTGCATCGGCATACAATTCCTCTATGATAGTTTCAGTCTCCGGGGTGTCTAGCCTTTCTACAAGTTTATAAGTGTCTATTGGCTTATATTCATTGAGTCCTGCCCAATATTTTGCGCGTAAAATCTTCTTAACTCTTCGGTCTATCTCTTTTTCTGTTATTTTTCCTTCCGTCACCGCGTTTTTGATCAGCGCTTTAGCTTTGGGCACATCCTGTGAATATAGCAGGACGTCATTTCCTGCCAGTAATGCCTTCAGATCAACTTCTCCCGGTGCATTGGCGACTGCCACTCCTTTCATGTTTAGCGCATCGGTAAAAATGAGCCCTTGAAAATTCATCCGCTTTTGCAGCAAATCGGTCACCACTTTTTTAGAAAGGCTAGTAGGAATATTTCCTGTATCATCCAGGCTTGGCACATTCAAGTGCGCTACCATTACTGACATCAGATTTTCTTTAAAAAGCTCCTGATAGGGATACAAATCCACATCCCAAATACGCTGCTCAGGATTCTTGATCACCGGTAAGGAGTAATGACTATCAGCCTCTGTATCTCCGTGACCTGGAAAATGTTTGGCGTTGGCAATAACTCCATTTTCCTGAAGCCCTTTCATATACGATACCGCATGTTTGGTGACTACTTCCCTATTTCCACCAAAAGCTCTATACCCAATCACAGGATTTTCAGGATTGGAATTCACATCGACCACCGGCGCAAAGTTGATGTGCATGCCCAACTCTTTAAATTGGCGGGCCATTTCTTTCCCCATTTTATACACCAACTCCTCGTCCTGGACTGCCCCAAGTGTCATAGCTTTAGGGAAATCGGGTACAGAATCTAACCGCATGCTGATGCCCCATTCAGCATCCATAGCGATAAAAAGTGGAGTTTTGGACTGTGCTTGATAGTAATTGGTGAGCCGAGCTTGTCTATCCGGTCCTCCCTGAAAAAAAATCAATCCTCCAAGATTCTCGGTTTTCACAAGGTTACTGATTTCATCCACATGCTTTTGATCCTTGTTTGAGTAGGCGGCAATCATAAAAAGCTGTCCCAAGCGCTCATCTAAGGTGAGGCTATTGAATACAGAATCCACCCAATTAATCTGGGCCATTGAATCTGTGGTAGAGAGTGGATCGGCCACTTCTAATGATTCATCTATTTTCCCTGAGGAAAAAATAAGAGCTATAATGCCAACTGCGAAAACTCTCCAAAGCTTATTGCTCATTCTTGAGTAAATTTTTAATCCTTAACTTTCTAAATAAATTTGTATATCGACCGATATAAGATCCTTCTTGCAAGTCTATAAATTTCCAGCACTACTTCAAATTACGAAGTGTAGGACTTATTTAGTTGAATATACTCAATGATTAGGGAACATCGTTTCCTAAATCAGGTTAAAAAGGGCATAAATTTGATATCTGGTCGATATACCGGAACTTATTCCTTCAATGTGCTTTTACTTAACGTGGAACCCGAATTAAAATTTAAATAGCTATGAAATTTCCTTCCGTATTTCGCACTGCAGCTCCGACTAGATTTGATGTTAAACCTCGGTATTACGATCCTGTGCGGGAGGAAATCGAACAAAGAACCTCCCTAATCAAAAGGGAATTGGAAGCACAGGGGCTTTTGGAAAAAAGTGATGGTACTCCACGGGACTTTGGCTCGTATGGTGCTGGCATCCGCGGGTCTTTTGCGCAGCACAAAGGGATTAAAGAGCGGGATGGATTAAACGTCTTTGCCTCCACCGCAATGATAAGAACCTTCATTTTTCTATTGCTGTTTGGTTCGATATTCGGATATGTATATTTGGGTCCAGTTATATTTGAATATATCGCATATGCGGTAGCAATAGGTGCCGGGATTTATTTTTTCTTCAGGCTAAAACCCAAGAAGAAACATGAGTGATATCATACAACTCCTTCCCGATGCGATAGCTAATCAAATCGCAGCTGGAGAAGTAGTTCAGAGACCTGCATCCGCACTTAAGGAATTACTTGAAAATGCAGTGGATGCCGGCGCTACCCAAATACAAGTGGTCGTAAAGGAGTCAGGCAAACAGCTTATTCAAGTCATAGACAATGGTAAAGGCATGTCTGCTACAGATGCCAGAATGAGCTTTGAGCGACATGCAACCTCTAAAATCCGGAGCTCAAGCGATCTATTTTCCATACGTACTTTTGGGTTTCGCGGAGAGGCATTGGCTTCTATCGCTGCAGTGGCTCAAGTAGAACTGAAAACCCGTCAAGTTGAAGCTGAGCTTGGAACACTAATTCAAATTGAAGGCTCGGAAGTGAAAAAGCAGGAGCCATTTGCCGGGAACGTTGGAACGTCAGTTTCCATGAAAAACCTGTTTTATAACGTTCCTGCCCGAAGAAATTTCCTAAAGTCTAATCCCGTAGAAATGCGTCATATCGTGGACGAATTTCAGCGGGTAGCTCTATCTTATAATGAGATAGGATTTTCCCTTTTTCAGCAAGACCTTGAAGTATACAGTCTTACTCCAGGTAAACTCAGCCATAGAATTGTTGGACTTTTTGGTAGAAACTATCAAGGGCAGCTGGTGCCATGCGAGGAGCTTACTCCGCATGTGAATGTGAAGGGCTACATAGGGAAACCTGAAAATGCCAAGAAAACCCGTGGTGAGCAGTTTTTCTTTGTGAATAACCGCTTCATCAAATCCAGTTATCTTAACCACGCAGTCAGCTCGGCTTTCGAAGGATTGCTACAGTCAGATCAGCATCCATTCTATGTGCTTTTCCTGGAAATAGATCCCTCACATATCGATATCAATGTTCATCCGACTAAAACAGAAATCAAGTTTGACGATGAGCGGACTATCTATGCTGTAATTCGATCTGCGGTAAAGCAGGCGCTGGGAGCACATCACGTAGTTCCCTCTCTGGATTTTAGTCTGGATGTGAATTTCAATGAAAAGTGGGACAAGGATCCTGAAAGAAAAGTGCAAGTGGACAGGGAATACAGCTATAAAACTTATAATACACCGGAATTCAAGCAAGCCAGCACTTCAGGATGGGAAAAACTATTTGAAGGAACTCAACAAAGGACTAGCGAAAGAGCCTCTGCATCAGATGAAACAGAAGTTCTGACTTTTGAAAGTAAGGCTAAACCAGACGAGGCTACGGAATTCATCCCTAAGCCAGCAGAGACTGATTCTACTGGTACCACATTTCAAGTCGAACTGAGCTATGTAGTTGCTCAGATGTCAACTGGATTTTTGATTATAGATCAGCAGACGGCTCATGAGCGAATACTTTATGAGCGTTATTCGCGCCAACTGAAACTATCTCAAGGCACTTCACAACAATGCCTTTTTCCACCGGCAATTAATTTAGGATCTTCTGATTATGCGTTGGTGATGGATATTATGCCAGAATTGCACAGTTTGGGCTTTATGGTTTCTGAATTTGGCAGGGATACTGTACTCATTCAGGGCGTACCTGCGGATATACAAGTTAAAAATGAAAAGGAGCTTTTCGAAGGGCTTCTCGAACAATACAAGCATTTTAAAAGTGAGCTTTCGCTCGACACCAGAGAAAATCTTGCGCGATCTTTGGCGCGAAAATCGTCCTTGAAAAAAGGACAAAAACTGAATTCACAGGAAATGGAAACGCTTGTCGGGCAACTTTTTGCCTGCCAAAACCCGAATTATGGACTAGGAGGGAACAAAACATTCGTGAAATTAGATTTAAGCAGTATTCATTCTTTCTTCGGCAAATAGCATGTTTAGAAATATTACTCCTGTAGTTCAAAACCTACTAATCATCAATGTAGGACTACTAATTGTTTCGCAATTTATTTTCCCCCAACTCAATAGTTGGTTTGCGCTATACTATATTCATAGCCCTTATTTCAAACCATTCCAGTTTTTGACCTACATGTTCATGCATGCAGATTTCTGGCATTTGTTCGGAAATATGTTTGGGTTGTTGATTTTCGGACCTTTGCTCGAGCAGTTTTTGGGGCCAAAGAAATTGTTGATTTTATGGATGGTTTGTGGCGTGGGTTCGGGAGTTCTTTATTCCGGATATACAGCCTATAGAATGAATAATTTGGAAGCGAAAGTCGCCATATTTCAAAGTAACCCTGATCCAGACACCTTTAATAAATTGGTGTTGGAAAACCGTGGCTTTTTTCAGCGCTCGGTTTTTGATTTTGTAGACGCCTATAGCAGAAATCCTGAAGATCCTAACAATATCACTCAAGCTAAGCAAACGCTCGACGCAATCGTGAGTATTCAAGGAAATGTACCGATGGTAGGAGCATCTGGTGCACTCTTTGGTGTTTTGATTGCATTTGCCATGCTTTTTCCTAATACGCAGCTCATGTTGCTTTTTCCTCCGATCCCAATCAAAGCGAAATATATGGTGCTTTTATATAGCCTTTATACCATATATAACGTATTTGTGAATAATCCGCAGGATAATGTAGCTCACTTTGCCCACCTCAGCGGACTGGTGATCGGTGGAGTTTTGGTTTACTTCTGGAAAAAAGACAGAAACAGTTTTTATTAATTATGTACGGTAACTTTTGGGACAATCTTCGTAACGCTTTCAAGCACAGCGACAACAGCTTGTATAAGCTGATTGCTATTAACATCCTGGTGTTTTTTGTTGTGTTGATTTTTAGGGTTTTCATGACCATCGGGGGAATGGGAGATCTGTATACTACAGCACTTTCCTACCTTATGATGCCTGCTTCACTCCCTAGGTTAGCTACCCAGCCGTGGAGCATCTTCACATACATGTTTCTTCACGAGGGGATATTTCATATTCTTTTCAATATGCTTTTCCTCTTCTGGTTTGGTCAGTTGATCCATCAGTTTCTCGGAAGCCGCAAACTTGCCAATTTATATATTCTGGGAGGTTTGGCAGGGGCATTGTTTTATGTACTTATTTACAATTTAGCACCTTTTTTTAGCCAGTCTGTAGACAGTTCTTTGATGCTGGGAGCAAGTGCGGGAGTATTTGCAATAGTAGTGGGCGCTGCCACACTCTCGCCAAATACTACCTTTTTCCTTATTCTATTAGGTCCCGTCAAGATCAAATATATAGCGATCTTCTATGTGATTCTATCGTTCGCTAATTCTGCTGGAGCAAATGCCGGTGGAGAATTGGCTCATCTTGGTGGTGCAATTCTTGGCTATCTTTACATTGTACAGCTGCGCAAAGGAATAGATTTGGGAGTTCCGGTTCAGAAAGTTGGGATATTCTTTGAGGATCTTTTTTCAGGGAGAAAAAGCAAGGTGAAGGTCTCTTATCGCAAAGCTAAAACCAATAGCGGAGGAGGATTTTCTTCATTTAATAAATCCTCAAAATCTACAGCTAAGCCAATCAGTTCTGACGAAGCAACGCAAGAGGAAATAGATAAAATTCTGGATAAAATCGCTGATCGTGGCTACGAAGCACTAAATAAGGAAGAGAAGCGAAAGTTGTTTGAGTTTTCGAAAAAATAATCCTGTAGAGCGAGAATAGAACATCTGAAACCGTTGATTTCGATGTTTGGAAATTAATAACTACCCCACGTTCAGTTCCGCCACCTCATTCTTATTAGCCAATTGTCCACAGGCAGCATCGATGTCCTGACCACGGGATTTTCTCACTTTAGCAATAATGCCCTGTGATTCCAATACGCGAACATACATATCCACTGCTTCTTGCTTAGCCTGACGGAATTCTCCTTCGTCGATAGGATTGTACTGGATCAGATTGACTTTAGATGGGATGATTTTACAGAATTTAGCTAGTGCCCTTGCATGCCGCTCATCGTCATTGATTCCTTCCCAAATCACATATTCGTAGGTGACTTTGCGTTTGGTCTTTTCATACCAATATTTCAGAGATTCACCCAACTCTTCCACTGGATTGCTATCGTTGATTGGCATGAGCCGTGACCGGGTTTCGTTGATCGCAGAGTGGAGCGAGACGGCCAGATTGAAGCGAACTTCATCATCGGCAAGCTTGCGGATCATTTTGGTGACACCCACAGTGGAAACAGTAATCCTTCTTGGCGCCATTCCCAATCCTTCAGGTGACGTGATTTTATCTATCGCTTCCAGCACATTCGCATAGTTTAACAGTGGCTCCCCCATTCCCATAAACACAATATTGGTTAAGGGACGCTGGAAGTAAGTTTCAGCCTCATCTTTGATAGCCACTACCTGATCGTAGATTTCATCAGGATTTAAGTTTCTCATTCTTTTCAAGCGTGCAGTCGCACAAAAATTACAATCCAAACTGCAACCCACCTGAGAAGATACACAAGCCGTAATTCGCTTAGTTGTAGGGATCAAAACCGACTCCACAATCTTATTGTCATAAAGCTTCACCGCATTCTTGATCGTGCCATCGGTAGAATGCTGCATCAAATCCACCAAAATATGATTGATCTCAAAATGTGTTTTGAGCATTTCTCTGGTGCTAAGAGAAATATTGCTCATCTCATCAAAGTTCTTCAGAGACTTGTTCCACAGCCATTCATATACCTGCTTTGCACGGAATTTCTTTTCTCCATGCGCCAAAAAGAATTCTTCCAACTGGGCCAGAGATAGCTTACGGATGTCTTTTTTCTGAATTGCTTCCATGATGCAAAGGTAAGACTTTTCGGAGTATCAGTACCTAGTGCAAAGTATCATGAAAGTAGGTGCGGGATTATTTCCACTTAAAGCTTTTATGGTCAATTGCTCGCATGGTACACAGGATTCCATCCAAGTGATCGTATTCATGCTGAATCAATTCTGAAATAGCTCCAGAAACGTCCCATTTCTGCTCTTTCCAATATTCATCTCTATACACCAAAGTAAGGGATTTGTGCCTGCTGACCCTGACTAACAGATTCGGAAAACTCATGCAATCGTCCCATAACTCAAACTCCTCGTCACTGAGATTTTTGAGTTCAGGGTTGAGAATCACATAGGGTTTATCGAGATTTAGGTAAAACATGCGCTTCCTAATCCCCAACTGTGGAGCTGCAATTCCCCTTCCGAAGCCATAAACCCTCCGAATATCTTCCATGGCCTCGTGTAATTCCTGCACCCAACCCGATACTTGATCCAGTTCGGATTCCAAGACTGGCTCGCAAACTTCGTAAAGTCTGGGATCGCCGAGTTTTAGAATTTGGTGGATGGTTTTCATATTTTTATAATTTGTCTTTTAAAGGCCATATAGCCTGTCCCGATTTTTCTTCGAGAGAATCTCGCAGGGTGTTAATAATTCCTCTGTGTGACGCTTGCGGCATGCTCGATTTATCTGTATATATTTTGTTTTTTATTGGTCAGATGGAATGCCCTAGTTAATCGTTCCTCTGTGTGAGGAGCCATTCTCATGAGCATTTCAAGATTTGAAAATAGCCTTTCTATTGAAACTTAGGAAGTCATACCTATACTCACTTTGCTTTTCCCTACTTTTGCGGCATGAATTACCTTTCGGTCGAAAACCTCAGCAAAGCGTTCGGTGAGCGCAAGCTTTTTTCCAATATCTCTTTTGGCATATCTCAAGGTCAAAAAATCGCCCTTGTCGGCATCAATGGCGCGGGAAAATCCACGCTGATGAAAATCATCATGGGCTTAGAGATTCCTGACACAGGTCAGGTTGGGATAAACCAGCAGGTAAAAGTCGCTTACGTGCACCAAAACCCGGTTTTTGAAGGGGCTATGAGTATCTACCAAACGATTTTCGATCAAAGTAATTCGGAGGTGCTGAAGGTGATTGAAGATTACCACAAAGCCATGTTAGATGCAGAGCGAGGCATTGACAATTCGGATAAAATGTCCGTATTGTTTGAGAAAATGGATGCTTTCCAAGCCTGGGATTTTGAATATCAGGTAAAGGAAGTACTCGGCAAACTGGGGCTTCATGACACCGATCTTCCAGTAGGAACACTTTCCGGTGGTCAGCGTAAGCGGGTTGCTCTGGCAAAAGCCATACTTGAGAAACCTGATTTACTATTACTTGATGAGCCTACCAACCACCTTGATTTGGAAACTATCGAATGGCTGGAAGACTATTTGGCAAAAGCCAATCTTGCACTTTTCATGGTAACTCACGATCGGTACTTCCTTGAAAAAGTAACCAATGAGATCCTCGAGCTTGATCAGGGAAAAGTGCATAGATATTTAGGCAACTACGGCTACTTCTTGGATAAGAAAGAAGAGCGCATGGAGATCGAAGATATAGAACTCGAAAAAGCCAAAAGCCTCTACAAAAAAGAATTGGACTGGATTCGTCGTCAGCCAAAGGCGAGAAGTACCAAAGCAAAATATCGTGTGGATGCTTTCGAAGAAACCAAAGAAAAAGCCTCTCAGAAGCGTGAGGAACGTGATATTCAATTAACGGTCACTACTCAACGTTTGGGTAATAAGATCATTGAGATCGATAAAATGAATAAGGCATTTGGCGATAAAACTATCGTCAATGACTTTTCTTATACATTCAAGAAGAAAGATAGAGTAGGAATTATTGGCCCAAATGGTGCTGGAAAGACAACTTTCCTTAATATGATTACGGGTCAATTAGCGCCTGATTCTGGAAAAGTTTCCATCGGACAAACTACTGCTTTTGGTTATTACAGACAGGAAGAAAGTAGCTTTGATGAGGAAAAGCGTCTGATAGATATCGTGAAGGAAGTAGCCGAAGTGGTGACTATTGCTGGTGGTTCCGAAATCACAGTTTCTCAATTTTTGACGCAGTTTGGTTTTCCTCCAAAGCAGCAACATACGCCAGTCGCTAAATTGAGCGGTGGTGAGAGAAGAAGACTTCAACTGCTTATGGTTTTGATCAAGAATCCCAATTTTCTGATTCTCGATGAGCCTACCAATGATTTGGATTTGATGACGTTGAACACGCTGGAGGAGTTTTTGGATACTTTCCCAGGCTGTTTGATCATCGTTTCCCACGATCGATATTTTATGGACCGCTTGGTGGAGCATTTGTTTGTTTTCGAAGGAGAAGGTGATATTTCTGATTTTCCTGGGAATTATTCTGAATTCCGGGAAGTGGAAAAGGACCGAAGTCCGAAGACCGAAGACGGAAGTAAGACTGCGTCTAAGAAGAAGGATGAGAAAGTTGAGGTGAAGGAAATTGCTTCAACGAAAGTAAAAGCCAGCTTTAAGCAAAAGAATGAGTTTAAGGAAGTGAATGCTTCCATTGCCAGACTGGAGAAAGAAAAGGCAGAAATCACAGATAAAATAGCCGCAGGAATAGCTGATCACGAAGAACTAATCAAGCAATCCAACCGCATCGGAGAAATCGATTCTGAATTGGAAGAATTGGAATTGACTTGGTTGGAGTTGAGTGAGTTGGATGGGATAGAGTAGTACTTCGTCATTGCGAACGACGCAGGAGTGAAGCAATTTTAACTTGAGAAATGGAATATTTCATCACTAATACAAACGCTTTCGAAATCTGAAAATCATTGATTTTGATATTTTGGTTTTAAGCCATTTAAAAAATGATTTTTGATGTCCTCTGCAATCTTAAGTTCTTCGACATTGTCATAAACGTGGTACCAAGCCATTGGTGAATGATAACTGAATGTTCGGATGTTGTTATCAACCTTGACTTGATATGTATAATTAGCTCCATCCGTAATTTGACTTCTTTTTTCAACAGTTCGGCCATCAGCCAGGAGCATATACTTTTTCATTCTTGGCCTGACTTCATCCATTGTTGGAAATTCAAAGAAGTTCATGCTTACCAAGGAATTTAAAAAAGATGGCCATGAGATAGTTGGAGTGAGTTCCATAATTTCAACCTTGGTTATCTTCCTTTTTTCGAATGGTTTTTTTGGGTTAAACCAATAATCAATTTTTTTGGCTTGGAGATTTTCATCAATACAAGTGATGATCGTTACTTTCCCTCCGTTTACTAATGAAGGTGAATAATAATATCTAATCTCAAATTTCGATTTTGAATTTTCAATTCTCCCAATTTTTTTATGTTCATCAATAAATGAATCATATGTTATTGTAGAATCAGATACTACTTTAAAATCATTTACCAGTAGTTCACAACTAACCTGAGCTCTTGCAGCTATCGAGAATTGTAGTGTCAATATGAAAAATAGAAGTTTCAATTTTTTTTAAGTTTTGGGCTTCCAAGTATTAGCAATTAAAATTTAAGACCAAAATCCACCTTATTCATTAATCTTTATAAAACCCCCTGCCCCTTTTAATTGACTTTCGAATCCACATTCAAATTGAAGTCCAAGGGGGATTTGCTTCAAATCTAGGTCGTCATTGCGAGAGACGTAGGAACGAAGCAATCTCAAACTAAAAGCAGATTGCTTCGTTCCTCGCAATGACGTTAAAATCTAATTACTTGATACTTATATCTCTCTACTAGATACTAGTATAAAAACGCCACTTTCACTCCGCCATACCAGTTTCTTGTCGGTGCTGGCTGATAATATCTTCCACCAAATGGGTTGAGATCGTTACCAAGTGAGTAGCTTTCATTAAGTAAATTATCCACACCTGCAAAGGCTTCCAATTCCCACTTTCCAGCAAAGCTTCTTGCCCAGCCAAATCTGGCATTTACCAAATTGTAGGCGTCTTGATAAACCGTGTTTGCATCATTTAGCGGGATCTCATCTGTGTATTGGTGAGTGAAATTCAAGTAAAAACCTGGCGCAGTTCGAAGATCCAGACGAGTTACTAAGGTGTTTGGAGCAACTCCCGTCAGGTCGTTTCCAGAGAAATCATCGTCTCCTTTTTGGTAATCAGTGAACGTAAAATAATTACCGGTGAATGCAGTCCCGATTTTTAGATCTCCAACAAAAGCCGTTTGGTTTCGGATCAGCGCATAATCAACTGCAGCTTCTATTCCTTTTTGATCTGTGGAGCCCGCATTTCGGAAAAGCACCACGCCTTGCGGATTGGTGTAAGTGGTAATGGTTTGATCAAGTTTGAAGTAAAAAGCAGTCAGATCCAGATTTAATTTTCCTTTACCCATCCTATAGCCAAGTTCATAATTGATTCCTTTTTCAGCTTCCAAATCAAGATTCAAACTTCCCTCATTTGTCCGAACTTCGTCGATGGTCGGTGGAGAAAAACCGCTGCTGATACTTCCGTGTACTCCTGAGTAGTCGTTGAACTGATAATTCAGCGCAAAACGCGGAACTATAACAGGATCAAATTTCCGTGTTTGCAAACCTAAAGTTCCGCCAGCAGCATCGATTTGTCTATCGATTTCCAGACTGCTGAAATTCTCGCTCAGCGCGAAAGTAACCATGAAGTTTTCCATCAAATCCCACTCTGCCTGTTGAAACAAAAATCCTTGGGTGGCCCGCAGTTTATCAGCGAATCTCACTGTGTCAGCTACACCATTCACATTTCCAAAATTTTGGGCATCCGTCAAACTGGTTTGATATTCACCTCCTGCGATGACTCTCAGGTCTTTTCCGGCTAATTTTCCATCATAAGTGAATTTCGTTCTTCCACCAAAACCAAATCCCAGTTCCTTTTTGTAATCCAACAGGAAGGGATTTTCAAAGTCATTGGTGTTCAAATAGAGGGTAGTGGAGTTCTTTAACTTGGAAGAGAAACGATACAAATGACCAATTGAAGCAAATACGGATTGCTGGGAAATGGAACTGTTTTGGTTTACTGATCCAGGCCTGGCTTGAGTTGGATCTTCTGCCACCTGATCTGCATTGAGTCCTCCAGGGATCTGATAATTCAAATCAGAAATCAATAACTGAGTGCGAACTTCCTGCTTCTCGGAAACTGAGAAAAATCCTCCCAATTGAAAGACTTGCCTATCCATGGCTGATTGCTCTCTATAGCCGTCTGATTTTTGGCTAACGTAGGATGCCTCAAATCCCCCATTTCCAACTTGCTGAGAAATGCCCAATCGATAGCGAGACATACCAAAATCCCCAGCCATAAAATCAGCCGTTACTCTTCCTCCAATTGGGTCTGCAGGACTGTAGAGATTTACCACGCCACCATTACCAGCGCCATAAATACTTCCGGAAGGTCCTTTGATGACCTCGGCATTTCGGATGTTGGAAAGATCGAGCAAATTCAAAGCAGTGGTGCCGTCAGGAGCAGTAAATGGGACTTCATTCCAATACACCTTCACATTTCGCACGCCGAAAGGAGCTCGAATGGAACTGCCACGAATGGAAATTCTATAACTTGCTGGGGCACGCTCTTCAATGCGAACTCCAGGTTTGGTGTTGAATGAATTGACAATTGACGTTTCGTTAAAGCGATTAAAATCCTGCTCTGAAACTACCACAATTGCTGCCGATTGCTCCAGCAGTGGACGCTCAGATTCAAAGGCTTTTACTGTAACTTCGGATAGATTAAGCGATTTTTCGACTAATTCTATGATATGCTCTCCTTCTCCCAATGTGATAGAGAAAGTATCATAACCTGATTTGAAGAATGAGAAACTCTGATTTTCCGACCCTGGAAAAGCCAAAATTCCTGATGCATTGGTGAGTTGGGCTTTACCGATTTGAGGTTGCACTCGGACGTTTTCCAACGGAGACTGAGATTGCGAATCCACCACTTTAATCTGAATCTGCGCATGACAGAGGGATGAAATCAGCAGAAATATCACTGTAAAAATTCTATTCATAGTTGCAAATTGTAGCCTTTCGCCCAAAGATAACATTGAACTTCTACCAAAGGTCATTTCAAGAGTGTTTACATGAGATACTTCTTTCAATCTTGAGGCGAAAGCCCTAATTTTCTGACATAATATATCCCCTATGAAAAAATTACTTTGGCCTGCGCTTTTGTTCACGCTCACTTTTTGTCAAGAAAAAGTAGCGCCCCCTGCGCCAGTTTCTCCTGTTCCTGAGCCTCGTCAGATCACATGGCAAGAGTTGGAATACTATGGCTTTTTGCATTTTAACATGAATACTTTCTCAGATAGAGAGTGGGGTTTTGGTGATGAGAAACCGGAGATGTTTAATCCGTCAGATTTGCAACCGGGACAATGGGCTCAAGTAGCTTCTGAAGCTGGGATGAAGGGGTTGATTATCACTGCAAAACATCACGATGGTTTTGTACTTTGGCCGTCGGCATACACGGAACATTCTATCAAAAACAGTCCCTGGAAAGACGGAAAGGGTGATTTGATTAAAGAATTGGCTGAAGCATGTAAAGAATATGGATTGAAATTCGGGATATATTATTCCCCTTGGGATAGAAATCATCCTGACTATGGCAAGCCGGAATACATTACCTACATGAAAAATCAGCTGACGGAATTGTTGACAAATTATGGAGATGTTTTCGAGGTTTGGTTCGATGGAGCGAATGGTGGAGACGGTTACTACGGTGGAGCAAACGAGACTCGAAAAGTAGATAAACTGACTTACTATCAATGGCCCGAAATGTACAAACTCGTTCGCGAGTTGCAGCCAAACGCGGTCCTTTTCAGTGATGGAGGCCCGGATGTGAGATGGGTTGGTAATGAAGGTGGAGAAGCTTTCGAGACAAATTGGGCGAATCTAATGAGAGATTCTGTATATGCTGGAATGCCTGAGTATCCAGAGAAATATGCTTCAGGTCAGGAATTTGGTACGCACTGGGTACCAGCGGAAACTAATGTTTCGATCCGTCCAGGATGGTATTATCATACCTATGAAGATCACAAGGTCAGAAGTCTTTCCAACTTAGTCGATATCTACTACAATAGTATAGGTAGAAACACTTCCTTGCTGATCAATTTCCCAGTTGATACACGAGGCTTGATCCATGAAAACGATGCGGAGGCAATTTTGAAGTTTGGGGAAAAAATCAAGGAAGACTTTTCTGTAAATCTATTGGCGCAAGCTAGTGTAAGTGCTGATGCTGAGCGAGGTAGTGCATACGAAGCCAAGAATGTGCAGGATGAAGATTACGAGACATACTGGACTACACCTGATGGAGGAAAAACCGGTGAAATCACGATAGCATTTGGCACCGAAACCACATTCAACCGACTTTTAATCCAGGAATATACGCCTCTGGGACAGCGAGTGAAGGCATTTGTATTGGAGAAAGAATCTGAGGGAAACTGGGAAAAAATAGCTGAAGGGACAACTGTGGGGCATAAAAGAATTTTGCGTTTTCCAGATGTAACTGCCTCGAAGGTTCGTGTAAGGTTTACTGACGGAAAGGATATCCCTGTAATTTCCGAAATAGGAATATACAATGCACCTAAGCTTTTGATTCCTCCAACCTACTCCAGAACCGTCTCGGGTGAAATAACACTCACAAAGCCAGATGAAGGGCTGGAAGTTTATTATACGCTAGATGACTCTGATCCTACCACTGAAAGCCAAAGATACAGTGGACCCTTTAAGATTGAGAAAGCCGTGACAGTGAAAGCTATTTCGGTTGATCCAGCATCTGGTCAAAAAAGTGAGGTGTTGAGAAAAGATGTTGATATAGCAAAATCAAACTGGAAGGTAAGCGAAGCAACAGGTGAAAAATCGATTGATGAAAAAGCTGAAAGTTATTTTGAAAGTGATAATAACAGTTTGACAGTTGATTTGGGTGAAAATCTAGGTCTGAAGGGTTTTACTTACATGCCCATGCAGGCTAGATATCCAAGTGGATTTATCACCAATTTTACATTTGAAGTAAGTGAGAATGGAAGTTCATGGAAACAGGTTGCTACTGGAGAATTTTCAAATATTGTCAATAGCCCAATTGAGCAAATCATCCGATTTGATGCTGTAAACGCACATTTTATCCGCTTGAAAGCTAGTAAAACAGCAGATGGAAATCCTGCGACTTTTGCGGAAGTAGGAGTTTTGACGAAATAATATCAGGAGGTATAAAAATATGAAATCCCAATTAGCTCTAATCTTTGGCGTAACTCTTTTAATTGCAGCATGTGCACAGGAGGAAAAACAAGCTATTTCAGCTAAGCCTTCCAAACCGAATATAATCGTAATCCTTTCGGACGATCAAGGCACGCTGGATTTGAATAGCTACGGCTCAACTGATTTGTCCACACCAAATCTTGATCGATTGGCAGCTTCGGGAGTACGATTCACACAATTCTATGCAGCGGCTCCTGTTTGCTCCCCTTCCAGAGCTGGTCTTTTGACAGGAAGGTATAATTACAATGCTGGCCTATATGGAAATGTAGATATTCCCGATCATGATCCTGAGGGAAAGTCTGGCATGCCAACCGAACAGATAACAATGGCTGAATTATTTAAGCCGGCAGGATATAGAACAGCATCAATTGGCAAATGGCATTTGGGACATACTCCCGAGAAACTTCCAAATGGACAAGGCTTCGATTATTTCTTTGGCCACCAAAGAGGCTGCATCGATAATTATTCCCACTATTTCTTCTGGAGTGGACCAAATCTTCATGATTTGTATCAAAACGAAAAAGAAATCTATAGGCCAGGTGAGTTCTTTGGCGACTTAATGGTAGATGAAGTGAAGTCATTTACTCAACCATCTGAAGATCCTTTTTTCATCTATTGGGCGATCAATATGCCTCACTATCCTTATCAGGGAAGGCCTAGTTGGTTGGAGCATTACAAGGATTTGCCAAGTCCGCGTAGAGAGTATGCGGCTTTTATTTCCACCTTGGATGAATTGGTAGGAAATGTTTTGGATCACTTGGAGCAAACTGGCCAGTTGGATAATACAATCATCGTATTCCAATCCGATCATGGGCATAGCACAGAGGAGCGGGCATACTTTGGTGGAGGTAATGCCGGGCCTTTCAATGGCGCGAAGTTCAGTATGCTTGAAGGAGGAATTCGAGTACCTGCGATCATCTCTTGGCCAGGAGGGGATCTTCCTAAAGGCGAAGTAAGAAATCAATGGGCTGGAAGTGTGGACTGGTTCCCAACGCTTGCCGATTTGGCAGAAGTGGAGGTGCCAAATGCAACGGATATGGATGGTATCAGTATGAGAGATGTCATCTACGAAAACGCGCCTTCCGGGCACGATGTGATGCATTGGGCTACCGGAAATCCTGAAGTTACTACCAACTCTTGGGCAGTACGAAAGGGACCATGGAAATTGCTTGGCAATCCTTTCGATCCTGCGAAGAATTTAACTTTCACCGAAGAGGATAAAATTTATCTGGTGAACCTATCTCAAGACAGTACCGAATCCAAAAATCTAAAAATGGAGCATCCAGAGGTAACTGCAGAGTTACTAATGCTTCATGAGGATTGGCTAAAAGGAGTTTTGGATGCTCGATCAAAATTAGATGGAAATTGATAATTGATTTCTCTATTTTAATTGCCAAGTTTAACACCAATAACCTATTATATACATGAACAGACGAATTGCCCTAAGGCATCTCGCGCTGATTTCCGGAGGACTTGCCCTTATTCCTTCCTGCGATTTCAGCTCAGACGATATTCTTGCCGCATATGAAAATCTCAAGGTTACTGCTTCGCAAAAGCAACTTTTGGGAGATATTTCCAATATAATAATACCAGCAGGTGAACTAAAGGGAGCCTTAGAGTTGGAAGTACCTGACTTCATCCTTGTGATGGTTAATGATTGTATGACTTCGGAAAATCAAGTTCTTTTCAGTACTGGATTGGCAGCTTTTCCTGAATATGCCAAGAATAATTCAGGCAAAAAATATGATAGGTTAAGTTCCAAAGAAAAAGAAGATCTTATACAAGCTGGTATTGAACTTAAACATACTGAGACGCCTAAAGGTGAAAAGGATAGAGCGATTTCGTATTTCCTTAATACGACCAAGAGACTAACTATGCAGGGCTATATGGCCTCAGAGTATATCCAAACAGAAATTATTCCTTACTCACTTATTCCTGGGCCATATAATGGTGCAGCGCTAATCTCAGAAACTCAAAAACCTAGAATCAATGGCTAATCTGAATATCAGAAACAAACAAGAGCGAACATATCAAGCCATCGTCGTAGGTTCTGGGGCCAGTGGAGGATGGGCAGCTAAAGAATTTGGAGATTTGGGTGTGAAAACACTTTTGCTCGAAAGAGGTAGAAATGTCGAGCATATTAAAGACTATCCTACTACTAATATGCTTCCCTATGAATTCAAGCATAGAGGAAAACTGCCCCAGAAAGTATTGGATGAAAACCCAATTGTATCCAAATGTTATGCATTTGGAGAAGATTCTGAGCACTTTTTTGTCAAAGATGCCGAGCAGCCTTACATACAGGAGAAGCCATTTGACTGGATTAAAGGATATCAGGTAGGCGGGAAATCTCTACTATGGGCCAGACAGGTACAGCGTTGGTCAGACTATGATTTCGAAGGTCCGGCTCGAGATGGATTTGCGGTTGACTGGCCGATTCGATACAAGGATATAGCTCCATGGTACAGTCACGTGGAGAAATTTGCCGGTGTTTCTGGCAATCTGGATGGACTAGATACTCTTCCTGATGGTGAGTTTTTGCCAGGCTATGATCTAAATATTGTAGAGAAGCATTTTGCCCAGAAGCTTAAGGAAACCTACGGCGGAGATCGTCATATGATTTCTGCTCGATGCGCGCACATTCATGAGCCAAGACCGGAATTTACTGCACAAGGCCGTGCTTCTTGTCAAAACCGGAACTTATGCCAGCGCGGATGCCCTTTTGGAGGATATTTTAGTAGTAACTCATCCACAATTCCTTGGGCATTGAAAAGTGGAAATGTGACACTCAGACCAGATTCGGTGGTTCATTCTGTGATCTATGACGATGAAAAAGGTAAGGCAGCTGGCGTTAGAGTAATTGATGCACAAACTAAAGAAGTTGAAGAATTCTATGCAGATGTGATCTTCATCAATGCCGCTGCGATTAATTCCAACGCTATTTTGATGAATTCTACTTCTACTCGATTTCCTAATGGACTTGGAAACGATAGCGGGGTTTTAGGCAAATACTTTGCTTTCCATAATTATCGTGCACAGGTAAATGGCTCTTATGAAGGCTTTATGGAATATACTACTACTGGCGGAAGACCTACAAGTGGATATATCCCGAGATTTAGAAATGTGAAAAAGCAGGAAACCGATTTCCTTCGCGGTTATGCAGGCGGATTTAGCGCTTACCGAGGTGGGGGATACGTGGCCGACGCAAGAGTGGGAATGGATTTGAAAAATAGCATGCTAAATAAAACTCCGCCGGATGGTCCTTGGAGAGTTGGTTCACATATGATGGGAGAGACTATCCCTAAAGAGTCAAATTACATTGCTTTGGACAAAGACAAGCTTGATCTCTACGGTCTTCCTACTCTGAAATTCAATGTTTCTTACGATGATAATGATGAAAAGATGATCCTGGACTATCAGGAGCAGGTTTCTGAAATGTTTGAGAAAGCAGGATTTACAGACATTAGAGTGAATGACGATCATAGAACCCCGGGACTGGATATCCATGAAATGGGTGGCGTAAGAATGGGTAAAGATCCAAAAACGTCTATGCTCAATGGCAACCATCAGCTGCATGCCGTCCCAAATGTATATGTAACTGACGGTGCTTGCATGACTTCTACATCTACACAAAACCCTACGTTGACCTACATGGCTTTTGCTGCCCGAGCGGCGCACCATGCCGTTAGTGAAAGCAAAAAAGGATAATTGCAATTGTCCAATAGAACAGTAAGCCCTTGAGAATATTCTTTTCTTAGGGTTTTTTGTTCTCATCAGGGAATAAGTAATTTCTCAAAAGGGTTGGTTTTCAAAGGGTTTTGTAGAAAAATCTTTATTAATTGGATAATTAATCTAGGTAATGAACAAAATGGGAGTTAATGCGTGTTAAAAATCAGGTTAATTAACCAGCCCAATACAATATGAAAATAGGCATTGTTTGCTACCCGACCTTCGGAGGTAGTGGAGTAGTAGCGACAGAACTTGGTAAAGGTCTTGCAAAAATTGGTCATGAAGTTCACTTCATTACTTACAAGCAACCCACCCGATTAGACTTTTTTAGCGAAAATCTATACTATCATGAGGTGGATATTAAAAGTTATCCGCTTTTTGAGCATGCTCCTTACGAGCTGGCTCTTGCCAGTAAAATGGTAAGCGTAGTGAAATACGAAAAATTGGATTTGCTCCACGTTCATTATGCTATTCCGCATGCATCTGCTGCTTATATGGCGAAGCAAATTCTCAAAACACAAGGAATTCAAATTCCTGTAGTGACTACACTTCATGGGACGGACATCACTTTGGTGGGTAAAGATCCAAGTTATGAGCCAGTTGTCACATTCAGTATTAATCAATCTGATGGCGTGACAGCAGTTTCTGAGGATTTAAGAAAGGAAACATATGCTTTCTTTGATATACAGCGGGAAATCGAAGTGATTCCAAACTTCATAGATCTGGAAAGATTCAAACGCCAAAAGAAAGAGCATTTCAAATTGGCGATTTGTCCTAATGGGGAAAAACTGTTAGTTCACACTTCCAATTTTAGAAAAGTAAAACGGGTGGAAGATGTCATCCGGGTTTTTTACGAAGTTAGGAAAGAAATACCAGCCAAATTATTATTGGTAGGGGATGGTCCGGAAAGAGATAAAATGGAACGACTATGCCGAGAATTAGGCACTTGCGATGATGTTCGTTTCTTGGGCAAGTTGGATGCCGTAGAGGAAGTTCTTTCTGTTGCGGATCTGTTTTTAATGCCATCCGAAAAGGAAAGTTTTGGATTAGCTGCATTGGAAGCAATGGCTTGTGAAGTGCCTATCCTTACTTCCAATGCTGGAGGTATTCCCGAACTGAATGTAGATGGCGTGACTGGATATGTCTCAAAAATTGGAGATATTCAATACATGAAGGAAAAAGCGCTCTATATTCTTGACGACGCAAATCTTCCGAAATTCAAGGAAAATGCACTCGCGCGAGCTAAAGAGTTCGATATTTCCAATATTTTACCTCATTATGTTTCTTATTATCAAAAGACCATTGAATCAACAATGGCACAGATTTGATTAAAAACTGATTATTGTCATTAATTTCTCAGTGACAAAACATCGTTTTGAATTATCTTTGCAAGTAGATTCTTAGTTGGGTCTCAGAATTTTAGTAAAATTAGAATCAGTAGCGTATGAAAAAGATTGGAAGATTGGATAAGCCGGACAACTTTGGCACAGCCCAGATGTTCTCCAACCCTATTCTTGAAAGAATTACCAGAACACCTATTTGGATGCCTATTGTAATGTTCATCATTCTTGGAGGTATTTCAATATATTTTGGTATTGAAAAGACTTCAGTAGGACTTGGTACAGCTATCCTACTGTTTGTGGTTGGATATATAGGTTTTACTTTGGTGGAGTATATGATGCACAAGCATTTTTTTCACATGGAGCCTAACACTCCAATAAAGGATAAATTGCAGTACACTGTACACGGAGTTCACCACGACTACCCTAAAGATAAAGACAGGTTGGCAATGCCTCCATTCGTAAGTGCAGCCTATGCTGCAATTCTTTATCTGGTTTTCAAATTGACTATGGGAGATTTAGCATACTATTTCTTGCCAGGCTTTTTGTTAGGATATGCGTTGTATTTGGGCATTCATTATTTGGTACACGCGATGCAGCCACCGAAGAATTTCATGAAAGTACTTTGGGTACATCATGCTATTCACCATTACAAGGATCCAGATGTAGCATTTGGTGTGAGCACGCCTTTGTGGGATTATATTCTGGGGACGGTTCCGAAGAAAGACTAAGTTTTATAAACCTCTCGTATTGGGAGGTTTTTTTATTTAAACACTATGACAAAAGTTTCGATTATAGGGCTGGGATGGATTGGTTTGCCTCTTGCACAACTGCTGCAGGAAAGAGGACATGACGTGATAGGAAGTACCACTACAGCTGAAAAGAAAACCAAAATTGAGGATCTGGGCGTGGAGGTAGTTGAGTTTGCACTTGTTCCTTTCCCGCAAGGCAAAGCCTTTCAAAAACTATTTTTAAGCGAGGTTCTCGTAATTAACATTCCTCCTAGATCCCGCTCCACTGATGGTAAGTTTTATTTAGAACAAATGAAATACCTGAGAACTATGGTAGATCAAGCGGGTATTAAAAAAATAATTTTCGTGTCAAGCACTGGTGTTTATCCAGACCATGTGCGAGCGGAAGCATACTTAGAAGATGATGAAATAAACTCTGAGACGACTGGGAATGTAACTTTGCTGAAAGGGGAGAAAACTTTTAAGAGTACCAAAGAGCTAACTATCGTAAGGTTTGGTGGATTGATGGGTGATGATAGAATTCCGGGGAAATATGTTGCGGGTAAAGAAAATGTAGCTGGGCATACTCGAGTGAATTATATCCATAGAATTGATGCTGTAAGATTGCTCGCCTGGATCATAGAGAAAAAACTATGGAATGAAGTTTACAATGGCGTTGCGCCAGTGCATGCTTTACGTAAGGATATCTATGAACAAAATGTACGTGAATTAGGATTCGAGCCGCCTAGGAGCTACCAAAATGCTTCAGAAAGCGATGATCGCCTTATCTCCGGCGATAAAATACTTAGCTCCGGCTTTGAATTCGAATATCCTAATCCTTTGAATTTTCCATATTTCAAAACTAATTAGTGTAATCTAGCTCCATTGGGGACTTGTCTTTCTACAGATGCCAGTACAATATTCCCTTGCTCATCGCTGAATCCGGTAATCAAAATTTCTGACATAAAATCAGCGATTTGTCTTGGTGGGAAATTGCATGCACAAAGTACTTGTCTCCCGATTAAGTCTTCGGGTTGATAGTGAAAGGTGACTTGTGCAGAGGATTTCTTTACCCCGATTTCTTCCCCAAGGTCAACCCAAATTTTATAGGCAGGATTACGAGCTTTATCGAACGGTTCAACCTTCAAAATAGTGCCTAGACGCAATTCTATTTTGTTGAAATCTTTGATGTCAATCGTTTGCATAGTGAAATTTTTTCCTAATTTTAGGAATCTTTTACTAGTTCCTTGGTAAAAGTTGAGTTTATACATCCAACTATGATTGCACAGATCGATTTTTCTTTTAAAAAATTAGCCATTTTCAGTCTAGCTGTTGTGGCTTTTACCTTCTGGGCAGGGGATTCAATGGCTCAGAGTGAGCAGGAAAATTCTGAAATGGAAATCCCAAAGCCTATTGATAAGCCAACTTTGGAGAATCATTCGGATATGGCAAACAACGATGGACAAGTTCAACAAAGTATAGTTCCAGCAGCGGGAACAGTAATCCCTACTAAAACTTCTACCCCTCAAAAAAAGAATGCACATGTAAGTGGGGAAGGAAAAAAACCAGAACATGCTCCTTCTACACTTTCATTTAATATATTTCTCTACATAGTAGATAAATTCAAAGCTGATTAAATACTAAAAATCATATTAAAAAAAGAGACGTTAACGTCTCTTTTTTTTGTCTTTAGCTTAAATCTCTTCTAAAAATTTCTCCAAATCCTGAAGGCTTATCATCCCTTCATAGTAAGCTCGACCAAATACTGTAGCGGATACACCCATGTCTCTGAGCCTTCTGAAATCATCCACTCCTCTTACCCCACCACTTGCCGCTAAATGAATTTCAGGGAATTTATCTCTGATACTTCTGAACAGGGCAAAGTTTGGACCTTCCATCACTCCATCCCGAGAGATGTCGGAACATTTTAGATACTTCAAGCCTCTTTCATAAAAAAAGTCAATATGCTCAAAAAGGTCGATTTCAGTCTTTTTCAACCATCCCCTTATTTTGATTTTATTGTCAGCGGGATTTGTATCTGCCGCTAGATTGATTTTTTCTCTACCATAAGAAAGAAGGAATTGAGCGAATCGTTCAGGATGATTGGCAGCTGCGGAACTCACAGTCACAGTAGAAGCTCCAAATTCAAAACATTTGATTACATCGCCGTCAGTAGAAATTCCCCCTGTAAAATCCACTTTCAAGTCGGTATATCCGGCAATGGCTTCCAAAATGTGGTAATTTTTTGGTTCTCCTCTTCGTGCACCATCCAAATCTACAAGATGAAGTCTTTTGATTCCTATAGATTCAAATGCCTGAGCAATTTCCAGCGGATTGTTGGAGATCACTTCTTCAGTTGAAAAATCACCTCTTTTGAGACGGACACATTTCCCATTAATTAGCCATATGGAGGGTATAATTTCAAACATTTCTATTAACTCGGGTTTATAGGTAATTAAGATTTAGACTAAAGATAGTATAAGCGATAGCTAAAAATCTTAGCTAAGATGCAAATCTTTTAAGACAATGACTATTTCAAGCATTAAGATGAGGTAGCTTATTTGAAGCTTCAATACTTCAATTTAGCAATTTTCCCGTTAGCACCGGATGCCCAAACTGATCCATCTGCATGTCCCGTTTTTACAGCATGGAAACCTTCTTCCGATATTGGTTCCCAATTAACTCCTGCATCTTTAGAAAAATCGGATCCTGAAGGTCCTACAGCAATCACCCATTTTTGTTGCGAATAATATACAACTCCTGATCTATATCCTCCCGGACCCCGTTCAGGTTTAATCCATTCCTTCTTGTCAGAAACAAAAATACCGGCAATACCATCCTGCATATCTTCATTCAAATAATCTCCACCAACTGCGATTATCTCCCCATTACCCATAGCAGCAACAGAAAATATACCCTGGGATGATTGTCCTTGGATAAATGGAGTGCTGTACTTTTCCCAAGTCTCGCCCATGTCTTTTGAGAAATGAAGGTTAGACTCTGTTCCGCCTGTTCCCAGCCATAGTTCATTTCCTTGGGAAAGAAGTGAAGTTGCGCTTGCAGCAAAAGCGGCTTCTCCTTCTGCAGCTTGAGGCAGTGAATCGATAGGGTACCATGTATCGCCTTGATTAGCTGTCTGCAGTATCGCCCATTTTCCATCACTGGGATCCCCAATTATATATCCTCTGGTTGTTGATGAAAAACTTATCCCGTCCAAAAAAGCAAATTCGTTTTCCTGATGCTTAAGTTCCCAAGTTTCCCCTCCGTCGATGGTCTTATAAATCACCGCTGGTTGCCCTGCAGAAACCGCTAATGCAGTAAGCGCGTCAAAAGCATGTATGGATCTGAAATCAACTGTATCCAAACCAGCGATCACCCCACTATCCCAAGTTTTTCCTCCATCAATGGTTCTAAGCCAAGTGCCTTTACTTCCACTTGCCCAAGCTATTTCATTTGTCAAAGGAGAAAGTCCCCTGAGGGATGCCTCTACTGGTGTTTCCAAGATTTCCCAACCACTGGGCTTATCGGCCAGGTTTTCCTCAGATTTTTTGCAGGAAAAAAGCGCTACCAATAATGATAGCGCTAGTAATTTACTTTTAATCATTTTATTCTAAAATCAGACTATATCTACTTTTCTGTAAGCTTGGATCAACGCTTTTTCACCATCTACTCCTGGTGAAGCATTGCCATGCTCCATACCCATCACACCTTTGAAGCCTTTTTCGTGGATGTATTTGAATACATTGCTATAATTTATTTCTCCCGTTCCTGGTTCCTTTCTCCCTGGATTATCTCCAATTTGAATATAATCTATCTCTTCCCAAGTCTTTTCCATAGTAGCGATCAAGTCCCCTTCATTCCGTTGCATGTGATAAATGTCATAAAGTATCTTACACGCCGGGCTGTCAACTGCCTTGCAAATCATATAAGATTGGTCTGCATGACGTAGAAAAAGATCAGGATTGTCACTTAACGGCTCCATCACCATTACCAATCCTTCTTTCTCCAGTACCTCTGCACCGCGCTTATAAGCTTCAATCACATTTCCTGTCTGTACGCCGATTGGAAGATTTCTTTCAAAATACCCCGGAACTACAGTCATCCATTTTGCTCCCACACGCTTAGCTACCTCTACAGACTTCTTGCACGTATCTACGAAAAGGTCCTCATGCTCTTTTTTCCCTGTAGTCAGGGATGTCTTCCAATTTTCCCCTCCATCTATTACAAAAACCCCCATTCTCATACCAAGAGATTGCAGCGTTTTGCCTATGAGTGTCTGTTCTTCTACAGACCGACCAAGCATTCCATTGTCTTCTAATGATCGAAAACCTTGATCAGCCATGAATTTCAATTCATCTACAATGCCTCCCGGTGCGGAATTTCTGAACATACCAAAATGTGGAGCAAAGTCCATATTAAAAGTAGGTTCAGCTTTGCCTCCTGCGAAAGAAGGTAAACTCATAGCTCCGGAAACACCCAGAAGGGTGCTTCCTAAGCCAACTTTCTTAATAAATCCTCTTCTTTCCATCATTAGACCACTTTGGTTTTTCCAGGAATTGCATGAGGATAATACATATCCGGACCAGGTAGAACTTTAGGCATCGCATCCCAAGCCAAGGTCTCAGGCATCAAATCAACCTGACCGTTCAATGCTTCATCCCATGTCAAAGGCTTACCTGAATAAGTTGCATATCTACCCATAATCGCTGTCATTGTGCTCGTAGCAGCATTTTCCGCATCAGCAAATTTGTATTCTCCATTGAATAACGCAGCCCAAAGCTGATCATGCTCAACCTGATATGGATTTGGCTGATCTTTTCTATCATGATCATAAAGTACATTACCTTTCCAATCTTTAAGGATACCATGATTTCCAGCGCTTAAGTAAGCTGTTCCTTTCGTTCCTTGGAAGCTTTCATCCACACGGTTTTGAGCGCCTGGGAAATGACGGCACTCGCTGTGGATCACAGATCCATCCGCGTATGTAAAAGTTAACACATGGTGATCGAAGATTTCCCCGTTTTCCTTACCGGTACGGATTAGTCGTCCACCTGTGCCTTCTGCTTTTACTGGTGGTCCTTGCTTCACCCAGTTTGCAATGTCAATATTATGCACATGTTGCTCATTGATATGATCACCACATAGCCAGTTGAAATAATACCAGTTTCTCATTTGGTACTCCATTTCTGTTTGTCCTGGCTGACGCTCTCTCACCCAAACTCCACCATCATTCCAATAAACTTGACCGTTGATTATATCTCCGATTTCACCATCATGGATACGTTTGATGGTTTCTATATAGTTAGGTTGATAATGTCTCTGAAGACCTACTACCACATTTAATTTTTTAGCCTTGGCCTCTTCAGCTGCCTTCAATACTTTTCGGATACCTGCGGCATCTACAGCTACTGGCTTCTCCATAAAAATCTGTTTGCCTTGCTTTACAGCTTCCTCAAAGTGCATTGGGCGGAAACCGGGAGGTGTTGCCAGAATCACTACGTCAGCCTGAGCGATGGCATTTTTGTACCCATCAAAACCAACAAATTTCATTTCCTCAGTGACGGAAAGTTTATCAGCGTATTTCTCACTTAGTGCATTATATGCTGTATCCAGACGGTCTCTGAATGCATCTGCCATAGCTACGATTTTGATATTGTGGCCTGTAGCAAGAGCTTGGAAAGCAGCGCCGGTACCGCGGCCTCCACAGCCAATTAGCGCGAGTTTTAATTCATTGACAGGAGCAGCATACGCGCCTGGCAATATAAAAGGAGAAGTCATCAGGCCACCTGTCACTAGGGCGGAAGTCTTAATAAAGTCTCTTCGGGAATTTTCGAATTTCATAATAGATTTATTTAAGGTTTATTAATAGTCGGTAATCGGTTTGGCTTGATAATAAGCCATAATTTCTTCCGGGCTAGGAGGCGTTAGCGGCCTTACAAGTCTGAAGCCTAGGAAAGGAGCCTCAGGAAACCACCACTGACTCTTAGGGATTTGAGGATCGATTCTTTTCCAATCTGCAGAACTAACAAAGCGTTTAGTTGAGCTAATTTCCGAAGCCTCTGTATCGTAACTACCTCCACGCACCACTCTTGGATACAGCTTGGTAGAAGGATTGGTAGGGTTTACTGCTGATGACGAAGCGTAGAATTCAGGATCATATTGATCTGAAGTCCATTCTAATACATTGCCATAGATATCATAAAGTCCCCATGGGTTTGGTTTTTTCTCACCAATGGGGTGTGTCATTTCAGATGAATTCTCTTTTGTCCACGCATACTCATCTAGCTGTGAACCATCGTCACCAAAGAAATACTTGGAGTCAGCGCCAGCTTTAGCAGCATATTCCCATTCTGCTTCCGTAGGAAGTCTATAGAAAATGCCTGTTTTTAAATATAGCCAGTGGCAAAATTGAATAGCACCGTATTGCGTCATTCCTATAGCTGGCTTTCCTTCTTTTCCCATGCCAAAAGTCATGTCCAAATATGGCATACTTGGTCTGGTCAATCCATCTACAAGATCACCGATTGGTCCTTCTGAAATTGCCAGTTCATAGTTTTTGTCCAAGAAGGGTTCAAAGGCATCCCAAGTTACTTCGTGTGTCCCCATCCAAAAAGGAGAAATCTGAACTTCATGGACGGGCTTTTCGTCGTCCGAATTTTCTGAACCCATCATGAATTTACCTTCAGGAATAGGAGTCATCTGAAATGTAACTTCAGTCCCGGGAATCTTCTGTGTGTAAGATTCAAAATTGGCTTCATTCACATCAAAGCTCATAAGCATCAATGCACCAACTGTGAAGTATTTTGTATTTGTCTTAATCATGTTCAAAGAAAAAATCTTTAGCATTAAATATAATAGTATAAGGGTTCTAAATTAATTCGTTTTTGATGGATGGAAAGAATATATGTCCACTGAAGTCTCGTCCCGATAAATCATCAGTAAGCCGTTACCAGCTATGATTTTGCGGACATTTCCAGAGAGGTTTAATCCTGTTTGGGATTTGTTAGCATAGGTGAAGTTGCCTTTACCATCGCCAAGCAAAACCACTCCTTGACTAGCATCATATTTACCAAAGTACAACTTTCCATAACTGGTATTTCCTCCTAGCACCATATCCAGATTTCCATCATTGTTTACATCAAGAGCTGAGCTTGCGTATACAGGAGAAAACTGAGCTTGAAGTGGAAGGGGTTTTACCTCGTATTTTCCTTCAGGATTTTTGACAAAATAACTCGTCTCCAGGCGGTTGATGAAAATTGAGTTGGTTCCCTGGCGTTCCTGTGCGGTGAATAGTTCGTTCATTTTTACGTTGGCGAAGGACTTAAAGTCCAAATATCTCTTTTTCAGGAAGAGAACCTGACCCAAGATTTCATCCCTGCTGGCTGCCGGGTATTTCTCACTTTGTACGTAATATCCCAAGAAAGCATCAACGGATCCATTAGAATCAAAATCCTTATATAAAATTTCAGCCGGCTCCGAGCTGCTAGCTTTGATTTGAGAGTTTGTGCCAAGATTGCCAGCCAGAATTTCCACCGTTCCATCACCATCCCAATCTGACAGTGTGAGGTTATTCCAAAAGCCAAACTCATGTTTTTCGAAGAAATTCAAAGTTGTTTCCTTCCATTGTTCGTCTTGGAAAGAGAAAACCTGAATTGGCATCGCTTCTCCCATTACGATCAGTTCGGGCTTTCCATCCTGATCCAAATCAGCTAAATCAGAATCGGTCAACATTCCCAAATTGACAATAGTTGGTGCCAACTCCTTGGTCTGGTCTGAGAATTTTCCTTTACCATCATTAATCCAAATCCTAGCGCCAAGTGAAGTTGGAAATTGTCCTGGATTGATCCTGGCTCCTACAAACAAATCGGGATTTCCATCAAAGTTAAAATCCCCAACTTGCACAGTTCCGGTTGGAAATGCTTCTGTCGGAAGGGCATCAGCAGCTCTGGTAAAATTCCCTTTCCCATCATTTATATAGAGTCTGTCCTGTAGGGCTGCATCTCCAACATTGAAATCAAACACACCTCCACTAGCTACATACAAATCCAAATTTCCATCCGTGTTGGCATCAAAAGCAAGAGCATCAGAATCTTCTGAAATTGAAGTCGCGGCAAACTCATTTGCATTAACTTTTGTGAAAGATCCAGATGAACTTTGCATAAATAAGGAAGCGCTTGCATTTGATCCTGCTCCTACAAACAAATCCTCTCTCCCGTCTCCGTCAAAATCTGCAAAGACCATGGCCTTGCCATTTCCAGAAACAGGATTGATAAGCAGAGGCTGTCTTTTGTAATCATTAAATGCTCTGCCTTTTCCCAGTTCCAGTTTTGTTTTTTCCGTCAGGAAATAGGAAGCAGTCTTTGAGCTTGTCTTAGACCCTGGTAATGCGTTTCCCTGACTTAATTCCAAGGTTTGATTAGCAGCAATTTTATATTCTTTGGTGATCTTTCCGTCAGGCCAGTTGACTTTAAGGGAGTCTATCTCAGTTATATTTCCAACACCAAAATGAAGTGTGCTAGAGACAGAAGATTGATATCCCCTATAGGGATTTTGATCCAAAACCTGCACAGCCGATCCAGTGTAAACTTCAACTCTTGCCCCAAGAGCCGAAGAATTTTTATCTCCGCCAGCTAATTTCAAATTTAAATAATTACCTCTATCCTGCTGAAAGGTTTGATTTTCATAGATAGATGCAGGGGTGTTGATGTTGTTGATTATTAAGTCTAGATCACCGTCATTGTCCAGATCGCTGTATGCGGCTCCACTGCTATTTGCTATATGATTAATTCCCCAAGCTTTTGTTTGGTTTTGAAAAGTTAGATCTCCTTTGTTCTGAAAAATGTAATTCGTCAGATTAGAGGAAGGCATGTTCTTTACCATATTCAACAAATCTTCCCGTTTGAGTTTTCCTCCCGAGGTACGAACGTAATTGTCCATGTATTTCAAAAAATCCTGATTGTTGTAATCTCTCAAATAGCCATTAGTGATGAAAAGATCTTTCCATCCGTCATTATCAAAATCAGCAAAAAGAGAAGCCCAACTCCAGTCAGTATTGGAAACTCCGGCGAGCTGGCCAATTTCCTGGAAAGTGCCATCACCCGAATTTACATGTAGCATATTACGCATGTATTGATGGTGAAAACCTTTGCTTACGTTCAGTTCAAACAATTCAAAATTATCAGGTGCAAGTAAAAGCTTCTGCCTTTCGTTTCCTTCCGGAAGCATGTCCAAGGTAAAGATATCTGGCATGCCATCGTTGTTATAATCCGCTATATCATTTCCCATTGAAAAATGGGAAGTGTGACCAAGTCGCGTCTGAATTTCATCTTTGAAGGTTCCGTTTTTCTGATTGATGTAGAGGTAATCTGGCATAGAATAATCATTGCCAATGTACAAATCCGGCCAGCCATCCTGATTGATGTCAGCAATGCCAATTCCTAATCCATAGGATAGGCTAGAACTGGAGATTCCAGCTTGCTGTGTTACCTCCACAAACTTACCGTTTCTATTTTCGAACAGCTGTGAACCAGCCTCGTGTTTTTCTTTCAACAATACTTTTGTAAGATTCACATCCTGATTCTGGATGGATTGAGTATTGTGATTAAGGATAAATAAATCCAGATCTCCGTCCAGATCATAATCGAAAAAGCTTCCTGATGTACTTGGTGAATTTGAATCGATGCCATATTCTCCCGCCATTTCTTTAAAAAAGGGAACTCCATTTTCGTCATTTCCCTGATTTACAAAAAGCTGATTTGTACGCTTCTCAGTTGGTAGATTTCCTGAATAGCATTGATATATATCTAATTTATTGTCGCCGTTTATATCGACAAATACTACCCCGGTTTTCCATGGGCCTGATCTTCCCGTAGCTCCGGAGGCTTGAGCTGTTTCTTTGAATTTTAGCCCACCTTGATTAAGGTAAAGCTGATTGCCACTTACGTTGGCTGAAAAATAAATATCATCTAATCCATCCCCATTTAGATCACCTACGGCTACTCCACCACCATTGTAGAGGTATTCATACATGAGGACATTTAAGTTGAGGGTCTCTTCTATTTTATTGGAAAAAGTAATTCCTGTTTGTTCAGGAGCCAACAAATTGAATAAAGCAGGAGTATTTTGTTCGGTTAGGGTCTCAGTATCTGGGGACTTACCTGGCTCTGCACAGGAAACAGCAAGTAGACTGAAGGCCAAAACTGAAACATAATTTCGTTTTGTCATAATCTAAAATAATCTAAGCCACCCCAAAAGGAATGGCTTAGATCAAAAATTAAGAATGAGTCTGATTAATCTAAACCAGGGTTTTGGATTAAAGCTTCATTTCTATTCATCTCATTACGATTGATAGGAGTGTAGTACATTTTATCCAACCAAGTTCTATTTTCCTTTCCAGGATCTATTGGTTGAACTTTGTATACATAATTATAAATCTCCGGATCGTAACGGTAAGTAGAAAGAGTTTTACCTGGCTTCAAAGTACCTGTAATGTTTATGATGTTCGCCTTACGAGACAAAGTCTCATCAGCAATCATCCAACGACGGGTATCATGATATCTCTGCTCTTCATAAGCCATTTCTATTCGTCTTTCGTTTCGATAACGCTCAACTAATGCGTCCCCAGTGTCAGTTATTGCAGGCTGACCTACTCTAAATCTTATTTGATTCAAATAGTTGCGAGCCACATCTTCCTGACCTAGTTCTAGAGATGCCTCTACATAGTTTAAAACAGCTTCAGTGTATCTTAAAAGAGGCCATGGAACTTCTTGCCATGTGTTTTGATCAACTATAGCAGGATTTGGATCTATGAATTTTCTTACATAATAACCGGTATAGCTACCATTCCAATCTTCGATGGAACTGTTTCTAGTATCCAATCCGAAGTGAGTTACTTTAGCGCCAGATGCGTCTGTCACTTCATAAGTACCCGTTTGGATCTGTCCCAAAGGATCTTTTGCTTGATTAGCAGTGGATCTTGGTTTCCATTGAGCTCCATCATATAAGATGGACGCATAGAACCTTGCATCTCTGTTTTCATATGGAGCAGAAGCATGTGCTGGATTTGACCAGTTAAACTCAGTGCCATCCATCATTTCATAATCATCCACTAGTAACTGTACCGGACTGTTTCCTGCCCAGTTGTTATATCCGTTTGGACCATTATATAATCCTTGACGTCCACCATCTTCCTGGTTGGCATTGATAAAGTATCTACCCATTATAATTTCATTCTCACCACCATTTCTAGCCATAGAATTATTAATGTAGTTTTGGATACCTTCCTCATGCGCTACTGGAGAAGAAAGACCATATAAATTACCAGATCCCTTTGAGACCACTTCCAGAGCAGCAGCTTGAGCTTTTTGCCATCTTTCTGTTTGATTTCCTCCTGTATAAGCAAGTAAGGAGATATCCTCAAAGCCTGCTAAGGTAGAAGAATTGGCAGTTGCAGTTGGTCCGTCATGTAGATCACTGGCAGCATAAAGCAGAACTCTTGATTTCAGCGCTAGAGCGGCCAATTCGCTAGTACGACCTTTAGCCATGTTTTTGCCTGCTAATAAAGATGCTGCATCATCCAAATCTGCAATGATGAAATTGATAGTTTCTTCGTAAGTAGATCTACCAATTGCATAAGATTCTTCTCCAAGTTCATAAGGACGATCTACTAATGGAACACCACCATAGTATCTGGCCAATTGCTGGTAATAGTAAGCTCTCATGAATTTTGCTTCTCCAAGAAGTCTATCTACTATTCCTCCATCATTTGCGAACTGTGGTTCTGAAAGTTCTGCAATAGCAATGTTCGCTCTTCGAATATAGCTATACATAGTACCCCACTCGTATGTTCCACTTACCCATCCGATATCTGCTGCATTTGATCTTGCTTCAGTGATCGTAGTTATACCACGTCCAGGGTGAGTGAAAATCGCCTCATCTGTCAGTGAAGCTAGCATTTGTTCCCTAAAGCCACCCATATCTAAACCTTGGTAGATACCAGTAACGAAAGCTTCGGCCAAGGCAGGATCTGTCCATACGGCAGATTCTGATATTTCACCAAGTGGCTCCGTATTTAGGAAATCATTGTCACAACCTGCAATTGTAAAGCAGGCTGAAATCATTATAATAAAGTGTTTTAAATTTCTTTTCATTATTTCGGGTTATTTAGAATGAAACAGAAAGACCTGTGTTGATTACCCTAGCTTGAGGATAATACTGACCTAGTGAATTATCAGATTCTGGATCATATACTTTGTTTTTGCTCCAAGTGATCAAGTTTAATCCATTTACGTAGAATCTAGCATTTTTAACACCAATTTTCTCAGTAAGATGCGCTGGAATATTGTAGCCGAGCTCCAGGTTCTTCAATCTCAAGTAATCAGTACTTCTAAACCAATAAGTATTTCCATTGGACCAATACTGGTCAGATCTATTAGCGATTCTTGGATCTGTGCTACTTGGATTATCAATAGTCCATCTATCATCATAGATATCTGATAAGTAGTTTCCAATATTTCCAGATTCACCTGCGCTGATATATTGTCTAGCTCCTGCTGCACCTTGAAGTAAAATTGTTAGATCAAAGCCTTTCCAATTTGCTCCCAAGTTAATACCACCTTGGAAAGTAGGAATATTGTTTTGATCCATTCTTACTCTATCGTCAGGGGTGATCTTACCATCTCCATCGTAATCCTTATACCTCATATCACCAGGACGTAAATTATTAGTTATAGCGGTATAATCTAATGTCTCTGCGTCGATAGATTGTTGATCTGGGAATACACCATCGTACTGATAAACCAATCCTGTATTCATAGGTCTTCCGGTAGACATTTGCCACTCAGGGGCTCCTGGAGCTTCATCCCAGAACAAAATGCTGTTTTTTGCATAACCACCATTTACGCTAGCAGTATACTGAAACTCACCTTTGCTACCTCTAACACCAAGGTTCAAGTCAAATCCTTTGTTTTCCACCTCGCCGATGTTTTCAGCTGGAAGAGATAGACCGGTAGTCTGAGGTACGGAAGCATTTCTTTGCCAAAGGATATTAGTACGTTTGTTGTAGAACAAATCAAACTCGAAGAATATCTTTCCTTGAAGGAATTGACCCTCAAATCCTAGGTTAGAGTTATTTGCAACCTCCCAAGTAATTGCTCTATTAGGAATTCTTGTTTCATACAAGGTTTTGGTTTGAGCTCCACCAATGATGTAAGAGCTGAATCCGTAGGTGGATAGAAATTGATATTCTCCAATATCGTCATTACCTAGCTGACCCCAAGAACCTCTAATTTTGAAGAAGTCAAAAGATTTACCCAAAGAGTTTTTCCAGAAGCTTTCTTCAGAAACAACCCAACCTAGCATTAATCCAGGGAAGAAACCAAATCTAGTGTCTTCAGGGAAGATGTAAGATCCATCATTTCTCCATAGAAACTCAGCAAGATATTTTTCCTTGTAGTTATAAGCTACTTTACCGAAGTAACTTAATCTAGCTCTGTTAAAAGCTCCACCACCGTTATCTTTCTGAAGGTCACCGCCAGCAAACAACTGGTCGATCGCTGTAGATATAAAGAACCTTCTATATGCACCAAAGTTACTTCCTTTGATAGTTTCCCGGTTTACCCCAGCCACTACATTTATTGAATGAACATCATTGAAGGTTTTCTCATAGTTCAATACACCTCCCAAAAGGATGTTCAATTGATCGTTATATGACTCAGATAAATTAGGTTCTGCAGGACCTCTTAAGTTAGGAACCAATAATGGGGTCACTCCATCTGCCTCGAAACCATTTCCTCTTTCATAAAGAGTCCATGGAATTTGCCAATTCTTATTTCTTTGTAACAATTTATCAATTGCCGCAGTACCTGTGAATTTCAAACCTTCTACACCTGGAATCTTAATTTCTAAGTTTCCTGTAGTCTGGATATAGTCTCTAGTATCTGTGCTATAGCCAGACTTATTGGTAGTGATCACGACAGGATTCTCTCCGTTTTCGATATCTGGACCAGGAAGACCATTTGGCCAGTAGGCTGGCTGATTTGGCTTTCCTCTCATTTGCATACGGAAGATTGAACTGGCTGGTCTAGTAGGGAAAGAACGAGCTTCCTCTCTAGCCAAAATCCCCAAGCCAACTTTGATATACTTGTTGACATTTGCATCCACATTGATACGTAAGTCATACTGCTTATAGCCTGTAGCAGAATTCTTATAGTATCCATCTTGGTTTTGATAACCTAAGGAAGTCAAATACTTCACATTCTCATTTCCCCCTACTAACTGTAGATTGTACATGCTCTGTGGAGACCAGTTTTTAAGGGTCTCATCATACCAGTCAGTATTAGGATAATTCCACGGATCAGAACCATTTCTATACAATTCTATTTCAGATGGTGAATAAGGAGCGGTTCTGACTTGACCATCAGGTCTAGTATATTGCCCATTCTGCTTATACGCTTCATTTGCAGCAGCCCACTCCTCTGTAGGAAGTTCGTAAATATTCAACTCATTAAGTGCATTTGCATATTCAGCTGCATTTGACAATTGAGGAAGCACAGCTGGCTGGGCCCATCCCTGATTCACTTGGAAAGTCAACTCAGGTGCTCCTGTTGCTCCTCTTTTAGTAGTTACAAGAATTACACCGTTAGCAGCTCTTGATCCATAGATAGCAGCTGATGCATCTTTCAATACAGAGATACTTTCGATGTCATTTGGATTTAGACGTTCCAAACCACCTGCTCTAGCAGGAATACCATCGATTACAACCAACGCACTGTTGTTACCAAGTGTGTTTGAACCACGAATTCGGATGCTAGATCCATCGTAACCAGGCTCACCACCTCTGTTGACCGCTACTACACCAGCCATACGGCCAGCAATAGAGTTTGAGAGGTTCAACGCCGGTGATTTGGTTAGTTCCTTACCTTTTACTGAAGCCACAGCTCCCGTAATGGTCTCCTTTTTCTGTTCACCATAACCTACTACAATCACTTCTTCAAGAGATTTAGTATCGGGAAGTAGAGTGAGATCGAAAACAGTTTTATCACCTACAGGAACTTCCATCTGGGTGAATCCAATAAACGAAATCACTAATACATCACTTGGCCCAGAAACGTTTAGTAAAAACTTCCCGTCGACATCAGTAACGGTACCATTTGTTGTGCCTTTAACTAGGACAGAGGCACCAGGCAGAGGTAGATTGTCCTCTCCTGAAATAATCACACCAGACACCTCCTTGGTCTGTGCGAACGTGGAGCTAATCAATCCAAGACATAATAATGCAGTCATGGCGAATAGCCTAAAATGAGTAAAGTTTCTCATTGGCATAGGGTTTATTATTTGTTTAATAAAAATTAACAATCTAATGTCCCGCTATGTTTTTTTAAAAGCAAACTGTTTTTTGCAGAAAAGTGACTGAATTATGACGGATAATTGGCATAACTATCCCTATAAGTGATCATAATAGGATTATAAGATGAAATTATGGATAATTTTAATAATCCAAGAAGAGTGTAGGTATAAAAATTTCATCAAAATAGCCTCTCCTGATCATTTCAATCGATTGCTATAATCTATTAACTACGGCTTTCTTTGGAATCTTCAAAGACCACATTCCTCTCAAATCTCCGACAGAAAATCCTTTAGCCTTATCATCAGTGTAAATAGAATCTATCTTACTTAAAACACCTTTCTCAATATCATTTGTCTCACTTCCATGACATGCCAAACAAAATTCTGAAGAAATTAAAATTGCTTTAGTATAAAGTAATACGTCCCCTCCTTCTATCTTTTGAATGTTTGACGCATTTTCTACGCTGTTTTCAGCATTATATTGATATGCCTCCAAGATCGGGACCTCTTCATCATTTGGCGAATTAGTGGAATTTCTGGCACGCAAAGAAGTTCTCCTAATTGAGACTCCGTATCTGTCGCTTAACTCCTTTATAATAGGAATTGCATCGTCACTGCAAAAGCCAACTGCTCCAACGACTCCCCTTTCCTCAATAGCCTTATGAAGACTTTCCATAAGTTGCCTTTGTGCTTCCATACTTATAGAGTCCCCCCAGATCATTGCTTCCTGGATGATTTGTGAATCTGAAAGCTTTTTTGCTTCCATAGATCTATTAACCTCTTCAAATACGCTTTTTGATACCCGTTCTCGAGGCCCGCAGGAAAACAACAGAAAGAATGATAAAAGAATGGAAAGTGAGTATTTCATAAGTTCGGATGTTTTAATATGATAAAATTACAAATCATACCTTGTAATTACCTGATATGCGAATATTCTATCTGTGTAGTGAGGAGAAGTATTTCATCTCTCTTTGAGAAGACCTGAAATAACTTATTTTTGTTTAATTCAAATACAAGCATGCAAAAAACCTTAGGTCTACTTTTTTTCTGGATGTTTTTAAGTACTGAGCTATTTTCCCAAACCTGGATGAGAATGCAAAGTTGGGGATTGGACCTTGAATCAATTACTTGGGTAGATGAAAATGTCGGCTTCAGCGTGGGTGAAAATCTTATAATCCGGACATCGGATGGAGGAACAACTTGGGAGGAACTTTCCGTAAGTTTTGAGGGGAAGTTGCTCGATGTTGTGTTTTGGGACATAAATAAAGGTGTCGCGGTAGGGGAAAATGGATTAATTCTATTGACGCAAAATTCAGGCGATAGCTGGGTTCAAAAAGTATCTGGTACTAGCCAGGCATTGCGTAGTGTGGAAATTTCTTCTGAAAGCAGAATTCTTGCTACCTCAGCTGGCGGAGAAATACTACTCTCTAAGGACAGCGGTGAGAGTTGGAGCAAACTTTCTTCTGGAACAAATCAAAATTTAAATGAGCTCAGTTTTATTAATCCGGATACCGCATTTATAGTAGGTAGTCAAGGGTTGATATTAAGGACTTACGATGGGGGCAATCAATGGAAATCTTTGAATTCCGGGCAATCAGCAAATCTTAATGGAATAGATTTTTCCACTTCCCTTATAGGTTATGCGGTAGGCGATGAAGGCATTATACTTAAAACAATAGATGGAGGTGAGTCTTGGACTTCCCAGGTTATTCCAGCGAAAACAAACCTTCGAAAAGTTATTATAAGTCCTTCGGACATTCGTATCGTCACAATAGTAGGTGACGCGGCCACTGCATTACGTTCTACTAATTCAGGAGTAACATTTGGAAAAGCAAATCTAGGAGCCACCAACACCAGAAATCTAAAATCTTTAGCATACCAGCCGTCAAGTAACCTTTTATTTGCAACTGGTCAGGATGGCTACATCATCTCCTCCGCCAATTCTGGAAGTTCTTACACACAAAGATTAGCTGGTATCCGCAACGATTTTACCGGGGCTGATTTCAAAACAGACAAAGTTGGGCACATTACGGGCCAACAGGGGGCTGTATATTTCACCAATAATGGAGCTACATCTATTATAGTAAGACCTCTTCCTGCAGCTGTGGACATAGTCGGGTTGGATTATTGGAATAATTCTTTCGGATATGTAGGTTCCTCAGAAGGGAAAATGTTTCGTACTTCCAACAGTGGATCTAGCTGGGTACCCGTGTCTGCTCAGACCTCCGAGACCATTACAGGATTTTATCTTTTCGCTCCATCAGTGCTCTACGTCACAGGGACAAATGGCTACATAGCAAGATCGTTTGACTCGGGAGGTACTTGGGACGCCGCTGGGATTCAAACAAACACCACAGAAAACCTAAGGGACATTACCTACTTTGACTATCAGGTAGGTTTTGCTATAGGAGATAAAGGACAGATCAGTTGGACCAATGGAGGGAATGTCTGGGAGAATCTGCCCAAATTAACTTCAGAAGATTTAAACGCGCTTTCTAAGCTGGATTCTAGCACAGCTATTATAGTGGGTGATGCAGGGGTTATTCTTAAGTCTGAGGACATGGCAAGGACATGGCGAAAGATTAACGTACCATTTGTTGAGAATTTTACTTCGGTAGATTTCTGGGATAAAAATCTGGGGTTTATTTCGGGAGATAATGGGCTGGTCATACAGACCAAAAATGGTGGAGAATCCTGGGTACAAATTCCCAGCGGAACGAGCCGAAATCTTACCGGCATCAGCGCAGGAAATCCAACTGTAGCTTTTGCTGTGGGTGATGATGGGACTATCCTGAGGTATGAATGTATTCCTCCCACCGCCCTGAGTGAGATAGCCGGAGAGAATCAACTTTGTCTCACGGTTGGTCGCTATTCTATTTCTGATGCGGGACGCCCTGGCGCACAATTGGTCTGGAGAGCCGATGGAGGAGAAATAATATCCGGACAAGGCACAAATGAAATAGAGGTTTTGTGGAATACTCCGGGAAGGAATGGGGTATTTGTAAGTATGGAGAATTTTTGCGGAAATGGAAAAACCTCCTCTCTTGAGGTAATAATTACTTCCATTCCTTCAGATATTGATCAAATCGATGGAAATGGATCTGTATGTGTGGAACGAACAGAAGCCTATTCCATTCCAAACCAACAAGGAATAACTTATAGCTGGGAAGTCGTCGGTGGGGAAATAGTAGATGGTCAAGGTACATCCGCTGTTCAGATAGTATGGAAGACTTCAGGGAATCAGGAAATCAGCGTAGTTAAAGAAAATGCCTGTGGCAAATCAAGCCCTATTATTAAGCCAATTAATGTAAATAGCCCACCTGATCAGCCAGAGGAAATATTAGGAGAAACACAAACAGGACTTTGGGAAACGGTTTATCAGATACCAGTTAATCCAGGAGTAAATTATATCTGGAATATTACAAATGAAGGAGGTCGCATAATAGATGGTCAAGGGACTGAAAAGGTAACTGTGCTGTGGGAAAAGGAAGGAGACTTTCAGCTAAGTGTAACTCCTGAAAATCAGTGCGATGAGGGAGAACCCAGAACCCTTGATATAAATGTCAATGTGATCACAGCAATTCCGGAAAAGGAAGATTTAAATATCCGGATTTTTCCAAATCCTTCATCCGGAATTCTACATCTAGAATTAGGAGGGTCAAATTACCAAAGCGTGCAGTTAATTAATGCCTTAGGACAAATTATTAATTCTCTGGATCTGTCAAATGGTAAGAAGGAAATTACGTTTGAAAATTTACCTAAGGGAATCATCTTAATTCGCCTGAATACTGGCTCAAACGTAATAGTAAGGAAGGGAATTGTAAAATAGGTCGGTGAGAGCTTAATATTACTGTTCCCCGCGAATATTTACATATTGAAAAATATCACCCACTGTCGTGTTTTTCACAAAAGCCTTTTTCAAGATTGCTTCAGGGAAATAACCCGCCTTTTCCAAGACACTCATAGACTGCCCGTTGAAATCATAGACTTGAGCAAATATGCGCTCGATATCAAATTTCTCAAAAATATACTTAGTATAAAGTTTCACTGCTTCAGTGGCAATTCCCTTTCCCCAAAAAGGCTCGCCTATCCAAAAACCAAGTTCCATATTGGTGCGGAGTTCATCTTTCCCTCTTTCCGATCCTATGGATCCAGCAAGTCTTCCCTCAAACTCAACTGCAAAGTTTTGTGGTGGGTTGAATTTTTGGTTATGTTCTATCCAATATCTTGCATCATGAATAGTGTAAGGCTGCGGATAGCTGTCCTTTAAATTCATTGCAATTTTGGGATTATTGGCCAAAGGATAGAGCTGATGAAAATGAGCCTCATTCCAGGTCACTAATCTAATTTCTCTTTCTCCGGTAATAATCATAAAGGTCTGTTGGGTTAATTCTTCAAGATAATAGGACAATCGCAGAATCAATAAAATTCTACTGGATTTTATGCAAAAGATCAGCCTATTCTTCTAAGCCACTGGTATTCATTCTGTCCAGATTCTCAGCAAAACGTAAAGCGGATATAAAATCCTCAATATGCCCATCCATTACCTCGGGGAGATTGTACACAGTTTTATTGATTCTATGGTCTGTCACCCGTGATTGTGGATAATTATAGGTTCGGATTTTGTCCGACCTATCCCCAGATCCCACCATGGATTTACGTTGTGCGCCTACCGCATCATTATGCTTGGCAAGCTCAATTTCATAAAGCCTGGATCTTAATACTTTCAGCGCTTTCTCAAAGTTCTTGATCTGTGACTTTTCATCCTGACAGGTTACTATTAGACCCGAAGGTTCGTGAGTTAAACGAACCGCAGAGTATGTGGTATTTACTGATTGTCCACCTGGACCAGAAGAGCAATAAGTGTCCTTACGGACATCATTCATATCGATGTTTACTTCCACTTCATCCATCTCAGGCAATACTGCTACTGAAGCTGCGGAGGTGTGAACTCTTCCCTGGGATTCTGTGGCTGGCACTCGTTGTACGCGGTGCACCCCAGACTCATATTTCATTCTGCCATAGACGTCATCTCCTCCAGAAATAGTGGCGATGATTTCCTTATATCCTCCGGCTGAGCCAAAAGTCAAATCCAAGACTGTAAGTTTCAAATTTTGCATTTCGCAGAAGCGCTCATACATACGGAATAAGTCTCCGGCAAAAATAGAGGCTTCATCTCCCCCGGCTCCGCCCCTGATTTCAAGGATACAATCCTTGGCATCATTGGGATCCTGCGGTATGAGAAGTTGCTTTAATTCATCTTCCAGCTCTTCTTTTCTAGGTCTGAGCTCTTCCAGTTCAGCCTTAGCCATTTCTCTGAAGTCAGCATCTTTTTCCTTGTCAAGAATCTCTTTTGAACTTGTAATGTTTTGCAAAACCAAACTGTACTCATCATAGACTGTCACAATTTTTTCCAAGTCCTTGTACTCCTTGGTGAGCTTGGCATATTTGCTCATATCTGCCATGGACTCCGGCAAAATGATCAGTTGACCTACTTCCTCGAAACGCTCTTTAATTGATTGTAATTTGTCCAGCATAGTTTTTTAATCGCTGTGCAAAAGTAGGGAAATTTATCCGGAGGCAGAATATCCAACCTGACTAATAAATTTGACTATAAGTAGCGTTTCTAAAGCAAAGATCGTCTCAGAATTATGAAACAGTCATCACTATTACTCATTTGCTTAATTTCCTTGGCTACTGTGGCATGTGAAAAAGAAGAGCCATATAATAATAGCTGCATTGACAAGAGCAAGATAAGAGAAGGAGCTTGTTCTTTAGAATATGCTCCAGTATGCGGCTGTGACGGAAAGACATACGGAAATGCCTGCAGTGCAGATATGGCAGGAGTGAGATCTTGGACTGATGGCGCATGTAATTAAGAAGGCCGTCCGATTAGACCGCCTTCCAAATTTATTCTACCGTCACAGATTTTGCCAAATTCCTGGGCTGATCCACATTACAGTTTCGCATCACTGCGATGTGGTAGGAAAAAAGTTGAAGTGGAACTACGGCTACTAATGGGGTAAAAGCTTCATGTGTCTCAGGAATCTCGATCACGTGATCAGCCATCGCCTTTACCTGAGTATCCCCTTGAGTTACTACAGCAATTACTTTTCCTTTTCTAGCTTTAACTTCCTGAATATTGCTTACCACTTTTTCGTAAGAGCTATCTTGGGTTGCAATGAAAATTACCGGCATTTCCTCATCTATCAGGGCAATGGGGCCATGCTTCATTTCTGCTGCTGGATATCCTTCTGCATGGATATATGAGATTTCTTTCAGCTTGAGGGCTCCTTCCAAAGCCACAGGGAAATTATATCCTCTCCCTAAATAGAGTGCATTTCGCACATCTTTATATTCCTCAGCTATAGATTTAATGACCTCATTTGATTTCAGTGCCTGTTCTACTTTTGCAGGTATCGCAGCAAGCTCATGAAGCAGCTGTACATATTTACTCTCAGGTAAAGTGCCCCGCTGGTAACCAAGTTTCAAAGCCATCATGGCAAGAACTGAAATCTGAGCAGTAAATGCTTTGGTAGATGCGACTCCAATTTCAGGGCCTGCGTGAGTATAAGAACCTGCATGAGTAGCCCTTGGTATGGATGCACCTACTACGTTGCAAACTCCAAAGATGGTAGCCCCCTTAGATTTTGCAAGCTCAATTGCAGCTAATGTATCGGCTGTTTCTCCAGATTGGGAAATAGCAATTACAAAGTCTTTTTCACCTAAGACCGGATTTCTATACCTGAATTCAGAAGCATATTCCACTTCTACCGGGACACGTGCAAATTCTTCAAAAAGGTATTCTGCTACAAGTCCGGCGTGCCAGGAAGTACCGCAGGCGGTGATGATTATCCGCTCAGCATTTTGGAATTTATTCATGTAATCCCTCAGACCTCCAAGAACCAAACGTCCGGATTTGGCGTCAAGGCGACCTCGAAGGCAATCCGCTATGGACTTAGGTTGCTCAAAGATTTCCTTAAGCATGAAATGCTCATAACCTCCTTTTTCGATCGCTTCCAATTCCATCTCCAATTGATTGATGTAGGGATTGGTCTCTACATTCTCAATGGTTTTAATTTGAAGATTATTGTTTCGGATTACTGCTATTTCAAAATCGTCTAAGTAAACCACTTGGTTTGTATATTCTATAATAGGGGTAGCATCCGATGCCAGGAAATATTCTCCATTACCTACTCCTATGACCAGAGGAGATCCTTTTCTTGCAGCAATAAGTGTAGTGGGCTCATCTTTATTAAGCAATACAATCGCATAAGCTCCGACTACTTTATGAAGTGCTAATCTCAATGCTTCCTCTAGGCTGCACTCATTGTGCAGTTGAATATCTTCTATGAACTTGATAAAAACCTCAGTGTCAGTTTCTGATTGGAATGTGTAGCCTTTCATTAGCAAGTCTTTTTTCAAGACCTCATAGTTTTCAATAATGCCATTATGGATTATTGCTAATTTTTCAGTAGAGGAATAATGCGGATGTGCATTGACATCATTGGGTTCCCCATGAGTAGCCCAGCGGGTATGGCCAATTCCGATTTTCGATCCCAAATCATCCGATGTGGATGAAAGATACTTTTCCAATTCGGATACTTTGCCCTTTTTTTTATAGACACTTATTCCATTGGAATCCAATAATGCGACACCAGCACTATCGTATCCACGATATTCTAATCTCCTCAGACCTTTGATCACTATGGGTAAAGCTTCCTGCTGACCCACGTATGCTACAATTCCACACATAGTTAAAAATTATTTCTTTCAATTTGGACTTTGGTAAAGAAACAGCTTTTATGCCAAAAAAATAATCCACTTCCTATAAATTAGAAAGTGGATTAGAATCACTTATATAAAATAAATTTGCTTATCTAGATCTAGAGTAGATCACTTTTACCTTAATCTTGTTTTTATCTACTACAAACTGACTTAAAGATTTCTTAAAATCATCACCATTAGTACTAGGGGAATTACCATAGAGCAACCAATCTTTTCTTATTAGCTTCTCTCTAAATAACGCATTGACATGCGAGGTAATAAATTGTTTGTAAGTCTTGTCATCGGAATCGTATATTAATGCTGTTGGAACATTTGTAGAGGGAACTTCAATTCCATTTTCATCCGTGTAAACCTGAGCCTGACCATCTGCTTGTACAGCAAGTTGGGCGCCTGTTGAAGATTCCAGTATTTCATTACTTGCATCAGTAAAATACATAATCAAACCTCCTGGAGGTTTTATGGTTTCTGGCTGCCCATCTATATCCCCTATCTCTAATGCTACCTGATTGAAAGTAATGCCAGATAGAGTATCCAGAAATGCATCAAAAGGACTAGTGTCCAATTTTATGACCAGACCAAGCATTGACTTCATACCAACTTTTGAACCAATATCATAAGCTTTTTGCTTTTCAGTAACTATATCAAGCGGGGTTCCACTTCTATCACTTATAAGGCCGTTAAAACTTCTGGAAGATGCTGTAGAAATACTATATAAGGTAGCTACTGTATCTCCTTCATAATGATAATAGACATTCAAACCAGTTGTACTTCCTACTCCAATACCAATAGATGAATTATCACCTTCCCTTCCTTTTACAGCAATGCCTGGAAAGTATTCTCTGAAGGTAAATAGGTCATTGAATTCCAGACCAGATTTCATCTTACTGAAAATTTCTTCAGCAAATTCTTCCTCAACTTCAAAAGAAGCTAGTGTATCAGTTTCTTCTCCAAATACTATTTCACCAGAAGAGAATGGGGTTTGCTCGTAAGATAATTCGTCAAAATTGTAGTACAGCGTATCCAGAATAGGTTCCGTCAATTTATGGATGGAAAAATATTTAGGTTGACCCAAGTCTTCTCCATCTATATTTGATATGTTGAGATCGAAGAATATCGAATCCAGCAATGCCAATTCTGTTGGCCTTTTAGCTGCAGAACTAATGGATAGTCTAGAATACCCCGTCGCAGAGGTTTTGCCAAAGAAATCATCTTCATCTTCGCCTACTATCAGGACAGACTGATTAGTAGTATTAAAGGAATCCAATAATACAACCGTAGCAGGAAGCTCAAACTCCTCGAAAACAACACCGATTTGGTTGTTTCCGGGAGCAAGCTCAATGCCTACTGTGGCAGGATCACTACATGAACTAATAAGCAAGAGGGACGCAATTGCGCCAAATGCCAGCTTAACCGGCGAGATTCGTGTAAATATCGAACAGCTCTTCGTGAGCTTGTGCTTCTGATTCTGCTTCAATGCTGATGTCAAACTTCTTGTCTTTTGAGAAATCCTCGATTAGTTGGTTTAATTCTGCGGAAACTTCACCGCCTTTGACTACCAAGTCAGCGTACTCCATGCCCATCTTGATAAATCCTGTAAAGTCTTTGCTCTTCAAAGGTGCTAAAATAGCGTCATCAATATCCACCATCTTAACCTTGTTTAACAAATCATCGCCAAAGGTATGAGAAAATCCGTTGTTGTAGATCGCAAATACAGACTTCGTGTCTTTAAATAAAGGCTCGCTCTTGTAAGTGGTCTTCAGATACATTGGGATCAAGCTGGTCATCCAGTCGTTGCAATGAACGATATCCGGAGCCCAACCTAGTTTTTTGACCGTCTCGATCACTCCTTTGCAGAAGAAAATCGCGCGCTCATCATTGTCCTCGTAGAATTTGTGTTGCTTGTCGTGGAATACATGCTTGCGCTGGAAATAATCTTCATTATCAATGAAGTATACCTGAAGCTTTGCATTCGGGATGGAAGCAACTTTAATCACCAAAGGTTTCTCCTCTTCTCCTACTGCTATATTAATTCCAGATAATCTCACTACCTCATGAAGCCTATTCTTTCGCTCATTGATCAGGCCGAATCTTGGAACCAAAATTCTAATCTCCATACCACGCTCTTGCATAGCTTGAGGAAGGGATCTTAAGAAATTGGCGACTTCTGATGTTTGGAGAAAAGGGTTGATTTCACTGGCAACGTAGAGGATACGTAATTTGGACATGCTTAATGGATTTTAAGTTGAAGGTGAAAAAACAACTGCGCAAAGATAATAAAAAAAGACCTAAAAGCCTTGTTTTGTTGAATAATAATCTAGATTTGCCCCTATTTACCCAAACTAAACCCCTTACCAGTGCAAGTAGTACATACTCGAGCCGATTGGCACGAATACTGGCTTAGATCCATTAAAAGCAACAAATCTATAGGACTGGTCCCAACTATGGGAGCACTTCACGAAGGCCATTTGGATCTGGTGAGAAAAGCCAAGGAAGAATCGGATGTTGTGGTGGTTTCCATCTTTGTGAATCCAACACAATTCAATAATCAGGAAGATTTTGAAAATTATCCGAATACGTTAGAATCGGATTTGGATAAACTTAGTAATGAAAATGTTGACTTTGTTTTCGTACCTGATACCAAAACTATCTATCCGGAAAAACCTGTAATTAATATCAATTTCGGAGAATTGGAAAGAGTATTGGAAGGCACCTTTCGCCCAGGTCATTTCAATGGAGTTGGCATCGTTGTATCCAAACTATTTAATTTAATCAGACCTCATAAAGCTTTCTTTGGCCAGAAAGACCTGCAGCAAACCGGCATTATCAAGCAATTAGTAAAAGATCTTTCAATGGAAGTGGACCTAATTATCGTTCCTACTCGCCGTGAAGAAGATGGATTGGCGATGTCTTCCAGAAACATGAGACTATCCACACAAGAAAGAAATCAATCACTGATATTGATTAATAGTTTGATAAAAGCAAAGCAGGAACTTTTAGCGGGTAAGCAATGGTTTGAGGTGCAGAATCAAATCAAATGCGATTTTGAGGAAAAGCCGTTGGCTAGTTTGGAATACTTCGAACTTATTCATCCTGAAAGATTTACGAGATATTCAAAGTTTGACGAAAACCAAAAGTCGTCAATCTGTGTAGCTGCTTATCTAGGAAAAATCAGATTAATCGACAACCTTCCAATAATTCCTTAATTTTGCGGCAAAATTAAACCAATGCAAATTCAGGTACTGAAATCCAAGATTCACCGGGTGAAAATTACCCAGGCAGAATTGCACTACGTAGGCTCAATTACCATCGATGAAGATTTGATAGATGCAGCGAATCTAATCGAAAACGAGAAAGTTCAAATCGTCAATGTAAATAATGGCGAACGATTGGAAACTTACGTCATCACTGGCGAAAGAGGTTCTGGACAAGTTTGTCTAAATGGTCCCGCTGCAAGGAAGGCGCAAGTAGGTGACATTGTCATCATCATTTCCTACGCAGGAATGGAACTGGAAGAAGCCAAAAAATTCAAGCCGGTTTTGATCTTCCCTGATGATCAAAATAAACTCATCTGATGAGTCAAAAATATATCAAGCAATTTATCCAGGTAGTAATTTCATTAGGAATTGCTATCTGGATTTTTTGGTTTTTATATAAAGATATCGCGCTTGACTCATTAATAGACCAAGTTAGGTCGAGTAATTGGTACTGGATTGTATTTTCGATTGTGATTTCGATGCTTGGGTATTTCGTCAGAAGCTGGCGCTGGACCTTATTGATTGATACTGAAGAAGGAAAGAAGGTAACATTAACTCGCGCGTACCACGCCTTAATGGTTGGGTATTTGGCAAATATGCTAATACCTAGGGCTGGTGAAGTTGCCCGATGTGGAGTGCTCACCCGAACAAACGGAATCTCAATCGGCTACTTAATAGGTACTGTAATCGTAGAGCGAAGTGTCGATTTAATCTGTCTGGTCTGTACCATTATCTTAGCTTTTTTAGTAGAGAAAGATCTGTTTGTGGATCTTGCTTCACAATTAGTCGATGTAAATTCTCTCGGGCAGAAGGTATTATCCAACCTCCCAATAGTAATTGGGATTTTTATCATTCTAGGTCTAGCTATTTTCTATATTTTCAAGAGATTTCGCGACCATGGACTAATCAATAAACTCCAACACTTTTTTAGGGAAATTCTATCCGGACTCAAACAAATTGGGACTCTGGCTAATCCAGCAGGATTTTGGATCAGCTCAATATTGCTCTGGGTAATTTATTTTCTCACTATGTATACCATTGCTTTTGGTATACCGAGTACTGCCAATTTGTCTTCTGGAGAAGTGCTCTTAGTCATGGTAATGGGCAGTATTGGCATGGTAGCGCCAGTTCAGGGGGGTATTGGAACCTTTCATGCACTCGTGGCCTTCATTTTGATACAGCTCGGAATATCGGAGGTAGATGGAAAGATCTTCGCAGCCATCATTCACGGGACTCAAGTTATCCTTGTATTAGTGGCCGGCCTTGTGAGTTGGTTAATAATGATGAAATTACCTTCTCATTCCGAACCTAAGATTTCTTAAAACGTATTCAACCCTGCAAACCAAATAAATTATGTTCCTTATAATCATTATCGTATTCGCAATTGCGGGATTTGTGGTCAGCAATAAGCTGAAAAGCAAATTCAAGCAATACTCTCAGACCCCGTTGCAGGCAAATTTGTCTGGGGCAGAGATTGCCAAGTTGATGCTGGCAGACAATAACATTACTGATGTACAGGTTTTATCAGTGGAAGGACAGCTTTCCGACCATTATAATCCAGCAAATAAAACTGTCAACTTAAGTCCAGATGTTTATTATGGCAGAAATGCTGCTGCTGCTGCGGTCGCGTCTCACGAGTGTGGTCATGCAGTACAACATGCCACATCTTATACATGGTTGAGTTTAAGATCCACATTGGTTCCTCTTCAAAACAGCGCTGGGAAAATCCTTAATATCGTCTTGATCGCATCTCTCCTGGGAGGTTTTCTTATTAATTTGCCAAATGAAATCATTGGATTTATAGTTGTAGGTGCTTACGGTATTATTACGCTTTTTTCTCTAGTGACCCTTCCTGTAGAATTCGATGCTAGTAACAGAGCTTTAGCTTGGGTTAAGACAAGAAACATTGTAACTCCAGATGAATACGCAATGTCAAAAGATGCACTTAAGTGGGCCGCTATGACTTACGTAGTAGCTGCTTTGGCTGCATTGACCACCTTAGCTTATTATATTATGGTCTTCTTTGGAGGTAGAGATTGATACAGATCAAATAAAATTTTGGAAGAGGGGCAAACGTTGTCCCTCTTTTTTTTTTACCATATATTCCAATCAGATAGCTAAACCCAAAAGAGATAAAAATGTATTTTGAACTAACAGAGGAGCAACGGGCAGTACAAGAAGCTGCGAGAGATTTTGCTAAAAACGAGCTGCTGCCAGGAGTAATAGATCGGGATATTGAGTGCAGATTTCCCGCGGAGGAAATTAAAAAAATGGGAGAGCTAGGCTTCATGGGAATGATGGTCGATCCTAACTATAATGGAGGAGGAATGGATACAGTTTCTTACGTCATTGCGATGGAAGAACTGTCCAAGATCGATGCTTCTGCATCCGTGATTATGTCTGTAAATAACTCTTTGGTTTGCTGGGGAATGGAAAAGTATGCGTCCGAAACCCAGAAACAGAAATACTTAAAACCATTAGCTTCTGGGCAAAAGTTAGGAGCATTCGCTCTTTCCGAGCCAGAAGCAGGTTCTGATGCCACCTCGCAAAAAACCGAAGCATACCTTGATGGTGATCATTACGTTTTAAACGGCACAAAAAACTGGATTACTAATGGCTCACAAGCTGATACGTACTTAGTTTTTGCCCAAACAGATCACAGTAAAGGGCACAAGGGAATTTCAGTATTTATTGTCGAAAAAGGCTGGGAGGGTTTTACTCCCGGTCATAAAGAGGATAAACTTGGGATCCGAGCCTCAGACACCACTTCATTGATGTTTACTGATGTGAAAGTGCCAATTGCGAATCGAATCGGTGATGAAGGATTTGGTTTTAAATATGCTATGGAAACCTTAAATGGTGGCAGAATTGGTATTGCTGCACAGGCACTTGGCATTGCAGCTGGAGCTTATGAGTTTGCTTTGGCCTACTCCAAAGAGCGTAAGACTTTTGGAAAACCAATTAGTGAACACCAAGCCATCCAATTCAAACTTGCGGATATGGCTACGAATATCGAAGCAGCTAGACTTTTAGTTTATAAAGCTGCATGGTTGAAAGATCAAGGTGAAGATTACTCTCATGCTTCCGCCATGGCAAAATTATATGCCTCACAAGTCGCTATGGATGTGGCAATTGATGCTGTGCAAATTCACGGAGGTTATGGTTATGTGCGGGAATATCACGTGGAGCGCCTGATGAGAGATGCTAAAATTACCCAGATATATGAGGGTACTTCAGAGATTCAGAAAATAGTTATATCTAGGGGAATTCTCCGGTAAAAACTATTTTGTTCATAAAGGGGTATAGTTTAATAAAACTGTACCCTTTTTTGTTTTTTTAACACCATCTATAGAAAATCTATGAATATTCATTAAAAAAATTATATTTTTGTGGTTCTGTTTTTTTAATACTTATTCATGGAATATTACAACAAGGTTATCGAATCAGTCAATGTTAGGTTTATCAGAGGAAATAATTTCCGGGTAGAAAAGCCTATATCTGTACTTGATTATACGGAATCGGATAATACACTGATTTTACTCCACCATGGTACTCTCAAGTTTGGTGAAGACCAAGAGTTATTAAATGAAGGAGAGGTTCTTTTCCTTCCAGCTGAGCAAAAGACGAAATTGACTCTAGGAAGTAGCCCAAAGAAAAGTGAAATAACAAAAGAACATTTTCAAGAAAATAAAAAGAAATATCTCCAAAGTTTGAGTTTCAGAGATATTAAGAGTACAGAAGATGACTGCATTTCTATAGTGGGTTTTGAATCCAAAGTCTTTGATGTAGTCAACTTTTTTAATTCACTGGATATACCTCCTTTTATCATCAGATTTAATGATCGTTTAGCAACTATCATGGAAGATCTTATGAGGGAAGTGGAAGTGAGTAATGTTGGGAAGGAAAGAGCTTTAAAATCTCACTCGGAACTCCTAGTCATCGAGCTACTGCGACATATTCTAAAAAATAGACTGTTCTTGGAAGAACTTTCTACAAATGCCACCTATTTCAAAGATCCTCGTCTCATTGATTTATTCAATTATATCAAAGCAAATCTAGGTGGAGATCTTTCTAATAAGATCCTTGCCAAGGTTGCTAATGTATCCGAAGATTATGTAGGACAATACTTTAAAATGCTGACGGGTATAAATCCTCAGGATTATATAGAATACCAACGAATGGAAGCAGCGGTTGAATTATTAAGAACCACCAAAAAGTCAATTCGGGATATTGGGAAAGAAATCGGTTATAAAGATACGGCGTATTTTTGCCGTAGATTCAAAATGATGTATGGTGTGCCGGCAGGTAAAATGAGAAGAAGAGAATCCTTAATTAATGTTTAAAGAGACATTTAAAAGCATCTTATAGTTTAAGACCTCGGCCAAAAAACCGGGGTCTTTTTCGATCGCATTACCGATTACTAGAAGGTCTGCGCCATTATCATAAGCAGTCTTTACTTTTGCCAAGGAATCTAACCCTCCACCCACGATGAGAGGATTATTGATCACAGATTTTACAGATTTTATTACTTCGCTGGACACTGATATTTTTGCTCCACTACCTGCATCAAGATAAAAATATTTCATTCCCAAATATAGTCCTGCCAATGCTGTCGCCTGAGCAAGATTAGGTTTAGAATTGGGTAATGGTAAGGTTTGACTGACATATTGCACGCTGGTGATCTCGCTTTCATTCACTAGCATGTAGGCAGTAGGAAGAGCTTCCAATTGCAATTCTTTTATGATCGGAGCTGCAAGTACCTGATGACCTATGAGATACTCTGGATTTCTACCGGAGATCAATGAGAGGAATAAAATCGCATCTGCCTCTTCGGCTAGCTGCATCTGTGACCCTGGAAAAATGACCACAGGAATATTTCCGGAAAGCCTCTGGAGTGAAAGAACGACCTCTCTAAAATTATCTCTACTCAGGTGACTTCCTCCTACAAATATTAAGTCTAGATCTGAATCTTTCACCCAAGCAAACTCCTGCTCGAAAGAAGCAGAATCTTCTAACTTCTCGGGGTCTACCAGCCAAGCAAGTCCTTTTCTCCCCGTCTTGAACAGATTTTTAAGGATTTTACTTACTCTCTTCTTCGACTTTGGCATCTTCAGTATGGGTAGCAAAAAGATTAGGCAGGAATTTTTCCTTAGCATAGGCAAGTCCTAAAATGAAGAGGCGCTGCCCTATACTTGGCCAAAACGTTGACTTAGAATTTTCCGAGAGTTTTTTTTCAATCTCTTTTGTAAGAAGTCCCTCTCTTTCCAAAACTGCCATTGCTGTCTGTGTTGTGCGGTCTTTTTTCTTACTACGGGATTTCATGATTGCAAAAGCTATCAATCCACTGACAACAACTACTCCACCGATTTTTATCCAGTCTCCCGATTCCGCTTTGAAGAGCTCAAGCTGTCTGGCAAGAGCTTGCTCTAGCTCCTCTTCTTTTTTCTTCAAATCTTTCCCCATTCTCTTAACGTTTTTTGAAAATTCTTGCTCTGAAAATAAATCCTTTCAAACCTCGCTGAACTTTTTCATCGGTTGGATCATGATCTCTTAATAAATATAATACTAGAAGAATCACTAGGTAAAGTAGTCCAACTATAAGGAAGCCCATATGGGGAGATTCAAAATACTGACTAAGAAAAAATGCCAGAGAAAGACTTAAAAACAATAAAACCAAAAGGAGACTTCCACCCATCATAATCAGGAATAGCATCCTGGTTAACACACCCGCAACTTGATCTTGTATATCAAGTTTTACCATGTCTATCTTGGTCTCTACTATTCCTTTTACGGTTTGTACTATTTCTCCGATTCTTAGCATAATCAAAAATTTGTGAGAGGTTACTCTTGAAATATGATACAATATACTTCAATTGACAGGAGCAAAAAAATTAAGCAAGTACATCAACCTCTTGATCCTGGTAAAACTTGTATCTCAAAACTAGTTCCAAAGCAAAAGCGATCGCCTCATTAATTGTCATCTGCTGATTAAGTGACTCATCTATTTCATCAAGACGGGAATAGAATGCTGTAGCGAGGGGAATGTGCATATCTTCGTTGATTCTTTCACTCGTCTGTATGAAAGCTGAAGTTTTCTCCTCTTTTAAGACTTTGCAGATTATGAGGTCTTTTTTGCCATATTTGGTTCTGCGCGCAGAGGCGGCAAACAACCTACAGATCATACCTCTTTTAGTATGATTACCACAAAATCCCTTTTTTCCGTCGTCAGACTGAGATCGATACATGATACAACTTACACGCTCCTCATTGTCTTCCAGCGAAGCTAAAGTAGACTCAGCCAGACCTCTTTCATACAGGTCGAATGCTAATGGCAAAAACTCCAATGGGGAAGCAGGTACTTTCGGATTTGCACAGCAAAGGCCACATCCAGATACACAGCTTAACCCGCTCTCAGATACAAATTGCTTTGTTTCTGACTCAAGCTCACCAAACACGTCCAGCGTAGCCTGAGATTTTTCGATGAGATTCATCTCTTTATATAAACAGAGCGCAAAACTACACTAGTCTAGAGCGATTGATTCCTTTAGGCTATTATTTTTTTATATTGAAAGTCAGCGGATTAGGATACAGCTGAGTAAATCGTCAATGATTAACCGCCCATAATAAGAAAGAGATCGTTTTCTTTAATTAAAAAGAAGGGTATGAGCAATCTAGAAAATCAAAATGCAGAAGAGAAAATCCGCCTTGCTTTCAAAGAAAGAGATTGGAGTGAAATAAAAAGTGCTGATTCTTGGGTGATTTTTAAGGTCATGTCAGAATTCGTTGAAGGATTTGAAAAACTGGCCAAAATAGGTCCATGTGTTTCAATATTTGGATCTGCACGCACGCCAAGAGACCATCAGCATTATAAAATGGCGGAAGATATTGCTGCCAAACTCGTTCGTCATGGCTATGGAGTAATCACAGGAGGAGGTCCAGGCATTATGGAAGCTGGAAACAAAGGAGCACATTCTGAAGGGGGTAAATCGGTTGGTTTGAATATCGTATTACCATTTGAGCAGTTTGACAATATTTATATTGACCGGGACAAATTGATGACCTTTGATTACTTCTTTGTACGTAAAGTGATGTTTATCAAATACTCTCAGGGATTTGTTGTTCTTCCTGGAGGATTCGGTACGATGGATGAATTTTTTGAAGCATTGACACTGATTCAGACCAACAAAATCGGGAAATTCCCAATTGTACTTGTCGGTAAAAGTTACTGGTCTGGACTTGTGGATTGGATCAAGCAGACGCTTCTAACTCATCATTATATCAATGAAGTTGACTTGGAGCTATTCTCGGTGGTAGAAGACGCAACTGAGGCCGTAAAGGTCATTGACGACTTCTATAATAAGTACTTGCTCAGCCCAAATTTCTAAGTTAGCTGCTTGGATAATGGAAGAATAAAATAAAAATTGATAGAGACTTTAATTTATTGGAACCATGAAGACATCCATCTTTTATTTTGCCCTCTGCCTTATTTTTCTATCGATATCCTGCACTACTAAAGAAAGCTCGGATACCAACTCGGCAGAAACTACACTTCAGGACACCTCATCGAAAGCAGTGGAAGCTTCTGTGGAAATGACAGATCCTGATCCTACAGATGATATTCCCGTTGGTGAATACAATACAGCTTCAGTTTCGCTGGAGAATGCCGAGAAGGTAAAGATATTTCTCCAGAAGCAATTCGAGGAGGATATTGAAAAGGGATTATTGGAAGAAACCGAGCGCAAATTCGTCCAGTATGAGTATGATCTCAACGATGACGGAAACAATGAAATTCTTGTCGGTTTAGTAGGTCCTTATTTTTGTGGATCCGGGGGATGTACCCAATTTGTTTTGGATCAGGATGGAAATTTGATAACGGCATTCTCTGTAGCTGACTATCCTGTGATTATCGATTCCACGAAGTCAAATGACTGGAATGATCTTATTATTTACAGTGGCGGAAAGAATCGGGTGATAAAATTTGACGGGAAAAAATATCCTTCCAATCCTTCCATAGAGCCCGCTCAAGACAATATTCTTGAAGAAGGTCTTCCAAGAGCATTGGATTTTATAAATGATAATTATCCGTGGTTTAAATTTTAAAATTTTAATCAGGTATACATAGCCCGGATCTCATTTCATAACAAACTAGATAATGCAAAAAAATCAGCTTACCATCCTTTACATTTTAATTTTCATCGGGATAGGAATGGCTGGATATGCTATTTGGAAAACTCCAAATACGATTACAGTGAGCCCTGAAGCGAATGTTCAGATGCTTCAAACCATGCCCATTCCTTCACGGGATACAATCAGGCTTTTTGATTTGCCATCAGAATTGACTTTTGCAGGAGAGAAAGTGCCTTTGGAAATTCCGGACGTAAAGGAACGGCTGGAGCGTGAAATTTATGTAAATGCTTATTGGCAGTCGAATATGATACTGCTGATGAAAAGATCTACCAAATTTCTGCCTGAAATAGAGGAAATTTTAAAAGCTGAAAATGTTCCGGAGGACTTCAAATATTTAGCAATGGCAGAATCAGGCCTGATGAATGTAGCATCTCCGGCTGGGGCCAAGGGATTTTGGCAAATTCTGGAGAGTACTGGTAAAGAGTATGGATTGGAAATTTCAAAAGATGTGGATGAACGGTATAATCTGGGGAAAGCTACTGTCGCCGCAACCGATTACCTAAAAAAAGCACATAGGAAATTTGGAGACTGGACAGCAGTGGCAGCCAGTTATAATATCGGTCAGTCTGGCTTTGCAAGAAGACAGAGCGATCAATTTTCTAAAAACTACTACGATCTTTACCTAAACGATGAGACCAGCAGGTATCTTTTTAGGATCTTGGCGTTTAAAGTTATTTTTGAAAATCCCAAAGCATTCGGCTTTCATTTGAGAGAATCTGATTATTACCGCAATCCGGAATTAAGAACTGTCACAGTGAACTCAGATGTAAAAGATTTGGCCAGGTGGGCAAGACAGCAAGGAAGCACTTACAAGGATTTGAAACTTTTTAATCCTTGGCTTCGAGATAAAGATCTAAACGTAAAGCGAAGCAAGACTTACCAAATTGTACTTCCAAAATAACTTCAATCTTTTGCATTTATGACTTATTTTGGTTGACACTTTTGCATCTACAAAAACATATGAAATTGAGAACCTAGAGTTCGTCATGAAGGTTGTGTTTTTAATAATGGCGCTGGACAAGTATGGTTCTCTAATCCAAGCCATTCCATTTCGCAGTCCTTTGAATAGCCAATCCCTGAACTACCTATGAGAGAATTTGATTAATTATACTGACCATTTCAAACCAAGTACAGGACATTAGGGTTAGTATCTTGGAGTTCGGCTTCTGCTTGCCCTGTAAATTTCGTACCTTCGCCGATTCTATTTTGCCCGCTATTTATGAGTCAATCAACTTCTGCTCAGGAAGAATATATCGAAATATATGGTGCCCGTGAGCACAATTTAAAAAATCTGGATTTAAAGATTCCGCGAAATAAGCTAGTGGTAATCACTGGTCTAAGTGGTAGCGGAAAAAGCTCTTTGGCTTTTGATACCATTTATGCCGAAGGCCAGCGTCGCTACATGGAATCTTTTTCAGCTTATGCCAGATCCTTTCTTGGTGGCATGGAGCGTCCTGATGTAGACAAAATCAATGGCTTATCCCCTGTGATTGCGATTGAGCAAAAAACTACCTCAAAAAATCCCCGCTCTACTGTAGGTACAGTTACTGAAATTTATGATTTCATGAGATTGCTTTATGCCAGAGCTGGTGAAGCTTATTCTTATCTCTCAGGCAAAAAGATGGTACGCCAAACAGAAGATCAGATCATTGACTTACTGTTTGAAAACTTTTTGAATCAAAAACTTTATATCCTTGCACCTGTAGTAAAAGGTAGAAAGGGTCATTACAGAGAGCTTTTTGAACAAATCCGGAAAATGGGTTTTTCTAAAGTGCGGGTAGATGGAGTGGTAATGGACATGGTGCCCAAAATGCAGGTAGACCGATACAAAATTCATGATATTGAAATTGTAATTGACCGGATAATTGCAGAAGAATCTGATCGCTTTCGTATTACCCAATCACTTAAATCTGCTCTGCAGCATGGTAAAGGTGTAATCATGATTCGTGATGAAGCAGGTGAGATCCATCATTTCTCCAAGTATTTGATGGATCCCGAAACTGGACTTTCTTACGATGAACCCGCACCAAATACTTTTTCATTCAATAGTCCATATGGTGCTTGTCCTACTTGTAATGGTCTGGGAATAACTGAGGAAATTACCCGTGAGAGTATTATCCCCGACGCTAATTTAAGTATCACCAGAGGTGGAATAGCGCCGTTGGGTGAGTATAGAGATATCTGGATCTTTAAAAAGATTGAAGCTATCCTCAAGCACTATAAGTGCAGCATGAGTACACCTATCAAGGATTTGCCTGAACATGTAGTGGAGATTCTCCTGAGCGGTGATAAAATTGAAGTGGCTGTTGATTCAGTTAAACATCCAGGCACCAAGTGGCACACCACTTTTGAAGGGATTATTAATTTTCTGAAAAAATATCAGGAAGGAAGTTCTGATAAAATTCAGGATTGGGTAAGTGAATTTACCATAACTCAGATTTGTCCTGATTGTGAAGGCTATAGATTGAAGAAGGAAGCTCTTCATATCAAGATTGATGAGACGCACATCGGGCAATTGGCCATGATGGACATTCGCTCACTTGGAGATTGGTTTGTTGGTCTGGAGGACAGACTCTCTGATAAGCAAAATATCATTGCAGCAGAAGTCTTAAAAGAAATCAGAAAGAGAATAGGATTTCTACTTGATATTGGGCTTGACTATCTATCACTCAATAGACCCCTGAGAACGTTGTCAGGAGGTGAAGCACAGCGGATACGTCTGGCCACACAGATTGGGACTCAGCTTGTAGGCGTGCTTTATATCTTAGATGAGCCAAGTATTGGTCTTCATCAGCGGGATAATGAAAAGTTGATCCATGCGCTTCAAAGTTTAAGGGATTTAGGCAATTCAGTATTAGTAGTGGAGCATGATAAAGATATGATGCTGGCTTCTGATTATCTATTGGATATGGGGCCAGGAGCCGGGCGGCATGGGGGACAGATCGTTGCTAACGGAACTCCTGAGCAAATTTTAAAGACAGATGGAATTACATCTAACTATCTATCGGGCAAGATTGGATTACCAATACCTAAAGAAAGAAGAGATGGGAGGGGATTGGAACTTGTTATAATAGGAGCAAGCGGAAACAACCTTAAGAATTTGAACCTAAAACTTCCTTTGGGATCATTGATCTGTATCACTGGAGTTTCCGGAAGTGGGAAAAGTACGCTGATCCATGAGACCTTGTATCCTATCTTGAACCAGCATATTTATCATTCCAAGAAAGCTCCAATGCCTTATAAAAGCGTGGTTGGATTGGAGCATTTGGATAAAGTGATAGAGGTGGACCAATCTCCTATAGGAAGAACTCCACGATCCAATCCGGCTACATATACTGGAGTCTTTTCTGATATAAGGACACTTTTCACCGAACTTCCCGAGGCCAAAATAAGGGGATACAAGCCTGGTCGTTTTTCTTTCAACGTAAAAGGCGGAAGATGTGAAGACTGTGAAGGTGCAGGGATGAAACTCATCGAGATGGACTTTCTTCCGGATGTGCATGTACCCTGTGAAACCTGCAAAGGCAAGCGTTACAATCGTGAAACGCTGGAGATCCGCTATAAAGGAAAATCCATATCTGATGTCCTCGACATGACTGTGGAGCAAGCGGTGGAATTCTTCGATAAACTCCCTAAAATCCTGAGAAAAATAAAAACCCTAAACGATGTTGGATTAGGATACATCACTCTTGGCCAACATGCTACTACTCTGTCAGGAGGGGAAGCACAGCGGGTGAAATTAGCAACAGAACTATCCAAAAAGGATACTGGAAAAACGTTCTATATCCTAGATGAACCTACTACTGGACTCCATTTCCAGGATATTGAATTGCTAATGCTAGTAGTAAATGGTCTTGTGTCGAAGGGCAATACAGTATTGATCATCGAGCATAATATGGATGTGATTAAAATGGCGGATTACATTGTTGATTTAGGACCTGAAGGAGGCAATAATGGCGGAACAATCGTGGTACAGGGAACTCCGGAAAAGGTGGCTGCTACTTCGGGAAGTTATACCGGTAAATTCCTTAAGATGGAATTAAATAGCTAACAAGGGGAAATATCAAGGGTATACTCCTTTTATCAAATTAAAAAAGAGGGGAAATCTGCGTTATTTATCTTTGGGCGATTATGAATAGAATAAGGCTTTATTGGTTTTTGCAGATAATTGGATGGGGAGGTTTTGCCTTAGTTACGATTGCATTAGCTTCACTCACAGGGGAAATCGCTTCCGTTCAGATTTGGGCCTTTATTGTGTTAGCTGCGACGAACCTAATATCTTCCCATTTTTTACGCCATATAGTCAAAACATATAACTGGTTTAAACTTAGTATTCCTCAGCTTTTATTCCAGTCTTTTCTGGCCATAATAGCTCTTTCCCTCGCCAATTTCGTTGCCCAAATTCTTATTAATATAGCTTTTGGAATACTAAATCCAGAAGAGGATTTTAAGGTTTTGGTAATTTTGTCGAACATATTTTTGGCATTCCTTATATTTTCCTTGTGGTTTGTCATTTATTTTTTAGTCCACTTTTTGGATAATTACAATACCACACTCAAGTACGAAGCTAAAATCAATGAGATAAGACTTAATCATCTGAAGAGTCAATTAAATCCACATTTTATATTTAATGCACTTAATAGCGTGAGGGCATTAGTAGATGAAGATCCAATTAAAGCAAAAACAGCCATCACTAGAATTTCCAATATGCTTCGTTTCTCCCTGATGATGGATAAGAAGCAGACTATTGAATTTGGTGATGAGCTAAACACCGTTAAAGACTATTTAGAACTGGAATCCATCCGTTTTGAGGAAAGGCTGAATGTAGTGTACCACATTGAGGACGAATCCTACAGCTATAAAATTCCTCCCATGATGCTGCAGACTATTGTGGAAAACGGAATTAAACATGGCGTTTCTAATTTAGTAAAAGGCGGCACGATTGAAATCAAGTGTAGGGAAGGTTTGCGCGATGATTTGTATATTCAGGTCAAAAATAGCGGTCAACTGACTCATCAGCCATCATTAAAATCTGATGACGAGCAAGGTCACGGGCTGAGTAATACCGTACAGAGACTTAAGTTGATATATGGGGATAAGGCCAGCTTCCGTATTTTCAACTCTGGAATTGAATACGTCATCACTGAAATAAAAATCCCGAAACAAAAAGTTACATTCGAATAACAAACTCAACAAAAATGCGAGCTATTGTAATTGATGATGAAAGATTGGCAAGGAAAGAGCTAATCACCCTTTTAAATCAACTAGAAAGTGTAGAAGTAGTAGGCGAGGCGGTAAACGTAGATGATGCCAAAGATAAAATCGACCAACTTAATCCCGATGTAATTTTTCTGGATATTCAAATGCCAGAGAAAACCGGTTTTGAGCTTTTGGAAGAATTGGACAATGTCCCTCATGTGATATTTACCACCGCTTACGATGAATATGCTTTGAAAGCATTTCAGGTAAATGCGTTGGATTACCTGCTGAAACCAATTGAGCCAAAACGTCTCGAAGAAGCAATTATTAAGCTTCAAGGTAAAATTGATGGTTATAACAAAAGTGAAGATACCTCGTCTTCCCATAGCCAGAAAAAACTTACTTTGGAAGATCAGGTGTTCGTTAAAGATGGGGATAGATGCTGGTTTGTCAGGCTTTCCAATGTTCGCTTGTTTGAATCAGATGGCAATTATATAAAAGTGTACTTTGACAACTTCAAGCCAATGATTCACAAGTCTTTAAATGCTCTAGATGAGCGTCTAGATGAAAAATCATTTTTTCGCGCTAGCCGGAAACATATCATCAATTTAGGATGGGTAGAGGGCATAGAACCATGGTTTAATGGAGGACTTGTAGTAACGCTAAGAGGAGGCGATAGAATAGAGGTAAGTAGGAGGCAAGCTGCGAGATTTAAGGAAATGATGAGCTTATAATAGTTTTATATCCAATTAAAAGCATTTGAATTGACTGATATTTTGTGTAAATAGTGAGAAATTGCTTTATATAGCATAAAAAAATACTTTTCACATCAAAACGCATCATCTGCCAAAATCTTATGAAAGAAGAGCGGATTTTAATCGTCGAAGACGATATCAGCATCGCAGAAAATATTCAGGAAATACTGGAACTCCTAGGATATGTAAACACAGACATCGCAAATTCTGCTAATCAGTGTATTAAAATCATTAAGAAATATCGGCCGGATTTGATATTCATGGATATCAAACTTAAAGGAGATAAAGATGGGATAGAGCTAGGAGAGATCGTCAAGCAAATGGTGGATGCACCATTGGTTTACGTCACTTCCTACAGTGATCCTACTATTATCGAGAGGGCAAAGCGTATAAATCCTGCCGGTTTTATTGTTAAGCCATTCAATACGAATGATATTCATGCTATTGTAGAGATTGTTCTTTATAATAAACGTACTAAACCTGTTAGTGAAGTAGCTGCTGTAAGTACTATTAATGACAGTCCTTATTTAGTAACAGATGCAGTATTTATTAAAGCGGACAATGCTTTTGAGCGAGTTTCTTATGATAATATATATTATGTAGAAGCTAATGGGAATATGGTAACAATATTCACTAAGAATAGAGACTATAATATCCGGAAATCCATGAAGGAAATTGAAGAAATTCTTCCTTCGCAATACTTCTTACGGGTCCAAAAATCTTTCATTGTTCATCTGGGACAAATTGAAAGTTTCAATACAAAAGAAATCACGCTTCTTTCTGGCGCAGTAGTTCAGGTCGGCCGCCAATATTACAATAGCTTCCTAGCTAAGCTCAGTACAATCACAGAGAGCTAAAACAAAAAGGCGGGTTAGCACCCGCCTCTTTAGTTTAACCAAACAATCAACCAAATTAACCCTTACGAGGTTGTCTTAGAGGATCTCTCCCCATTAGTTTGTTAAAAGACCGTTACTCTGGGCTTTAATTGTCTTTGTTCAAAAGCTACATCCGCTTTCAAATTTGTGTGTTCGCCTTTATTATAAGCTGGTTCAGTATATTCAATAAGGGCAGTATGATTTGCTAGTTTTGTTTCAACTGTTGCTTTCCAAACAATGGTAATTGCCATTACGAAGCCCAGTGCAGCACAAATGTTTTTTTGGGAAAATAATGAAGTAATCATGGCAGTAATAAGTTGGTTTAATTTCTATACCTGCTATTATCCAAAAAGCGACCCAAAGTTGAAAAATAGGATTTAATGGCATTAGGAGATGATTTGCCAAAAATGAATGTACGGTTTCGTACATCAAACTGTCAGCTACGGACAAATTTATTGATAGGGTCAAAAAAAGCTATCCTATTTAGGATAGCTTAATATGAATTGATGAGGTGGCTATAGAAGTTCATTTGCCAAATTAGCCAACTCCGAGCGCTCACCTTTCTCTAGTTTGATATGAGCATAGAGCGGATGATCTTTCACCCGATCTATCAAATATGACAAGCCATTTGATTGTGAATCCAAATAAGGTGTATCGATCTGAAAAACATCTCCTGTGAAGATAATCTTAGTGTTTTCACCAGCTCTGGAAATAATCGTCTTGATCTCATGTGGGGTCAAGTTCTGCGCTTCATCTACGATAAAGAAGATATTCGAAAGCGAGCGACCACGTATATATGCGAGTGGCTGAATCACTAACTTCTCCTGATTCACCAACTCGGTGATCTTCTGAAATTCCTTATCAGTTTCCTTGTATTGGTTTTGGATGAATTTAAGATTGTCCCAAAGAGGCTCCATGTACGGATTCAACTTGGACTTGATGTCTCCAGGTAAGTATCCGATATCCTTATTGCTCAATGGCACGATAGGTCTCGCCAAAAAGATCTGCTTATATTCTCTTCTCTGCTCTAAAGCTCCAGCAAGGGCAAGTAGGGTTTTACCAGTTCCAGCTACTCCTTGTATGGAGACCAAACGGATATTTGGATTGGTGATGGCGTGGAGAGCGAAAGTCTGCTCCGCATTCTTCGGCTTGATATTGTAAGCCAGCTTCTTATCTACACGCTCAAGAATGCTTTCTTCTGAATTATAATATGCAAGCACAGAATTCTTGTCACTTTTAAGAATATAGTAAGCATTGGACTTCCTTTTTCGGGTTCCTAAAACAGTCTTGGCTTCTATATACCCCTGCTCATATAGCTTATTGATATGTTCAGGATCCATATTATCAAGAATATATTTACCGGTATTTTCCAGTTCGGTTATATTCTTAATCTTACCAGTCTCGTAGTCTTCTGCCAATAAATCAATGGATTTGGCTTTTAGCCGGAGATTTATATCCTTGCTGACCAAGATAACTTTTCTGCCCTTATCATGCTGTTTTAGATACAGCGCGCAGTTTAGAATTTTGTGATCATTCTTTTCCTCACCAAAAATTTCATTGGCATTGACCTGATTCTCCGGGTTCATCAGTACCCTAAAATTCCCCTTGGTCTTCCCGTTCAAAGGAGTCCAGTTGTGAATCATATGATCCTGAGAGAGTTTATCCAGTAGTCGGATGAATTCACGGGCTTCAAAATTCTTGGTATCATTGCCTTTCTTGAATTGATCAAGTTCCTCCAGCACTGTAATCGGGATGACCACATCGTGCTCGGCAAAGTTCATAATGGAGTTGTGTGCGTATAGGATTACAGAAGTATCCAGCACAAAGATTTTCCGATCTTTATCGGATTTGGCTCTAGGCATGCGCAGGTATTGTAGTGGTACTAGGTGATTTAATTTAGAAAAATATTTGGGCTAATGGCAAAGTTTCAATGAGAATTTATGGTTAATTAAATGTGATACTAACCTATATATTTGACTATCAATCCAATAAAAAAAGGACAGAATTTGTGGTTCTGCCCTTTTTTGAAAAATCATGGTTTTTAATTTAGTAATGCTTCAATATCTTCCTGTCCAAGACTTTTCATAAAGCTTTCTTCTGTATTAATAAGCTCACCTGCAAGTGCTAGCTTGCGATCCTGAAGCGCCATAATTTTCTCCTCGACCGATCCACGAGTGATGAATTTATAAATAATGACTTTATTTTCCTGCCCGATTCTATGCGCTCTGTCAATAGCCTGTGCTTCCACAGCAGGGTTCCACCAAGGGTCCAGTAAGAATACATATTCTGCTTTCGTTAGGTTTAAACCGACTCCACCGGCTTTTAGGGAAATCAGGAATACTTTGATGTCTTCGTTTTCCTGGAATTTCTCTACTTGCGCCTGGCGATCTTTCGTTGTACCGTCCAGATAAGCGTAAGGAATTCCCTGTTCCTCCAAGTATTCTTTTACAATCGCCAAATGTCTCACAAACTGACTGAAAACTAGCACTTTGTGCCCTTCGGAAATGGTAGACTGCAGCATATATGTCACATCTTCCAGTTTTCCAGATTCTCCTTCGTAATCATCTCTAACCAATTTTGGGTGATTGGCGATCTGACGAAGTTGGGTCAAGCCACGGAGTAAAGTGAACTGCTGATTATTTCTACCCGTACTCTGAATGTCCGAAATAATCTTTTCACGATAATAGCTTTTCACCTCTTCATAAACCTCCTCCTGAGCAGAAGTCATATCTGAGTATTTCACGTTGGTGATTTTCTCCGGTAAGTCGGTTGCTACTTGTGATTTCAGTCTTCTTAGAATAAAAGGCTTGATCATCGCATGAAGCTTTGCCGATTTATCCAGATCTCCTTGCTTTTCTATGGGTTGTAAAAACTGTATTTTAAAGGAATTCTGGTTACCAAGCAATCCTGGATTAATGAAATTCATCTGTGACCAAAGGTCCATTGTGCTATTTTCCACTGGCGTACCGGTAAGAATAAGTTTTTGCTTACTCTTCAGTTGATTAACTGCTCCAGCTATATTACTTCCCGGGTTTTTGATCGCTTGTGACTCATCCAAAATGATGTAGTTGAAATAGAAATCCTTAAGCACTTCTATATCCAATCGGGTGATACCATAGGATGTCAATACCAAGTCATAATCACCAAATCTCCAGGGATCTTTTATACGCTGCGTACCGGAGTAAACCAGAATTTTTAAGTCGGGAGTAAATTTCCTCGCCTCCAATTCCCAGTTATATATCAATGAAGTAGGCATTACCAGCAAAGAGGTCAAACCTGGATTTGATTCCATTTCATGCGCCAGCAATGCAAGTGTCTGCACAGTTTTACCCAAACCCATATCATCAGCCAAGCATCCACCAAACTTGAATTCATTTAAGAATCTAAGCCAGTTGTATCCAGCATGCTGGTATGGTCGAAGGATTCCATCAAATCCACTAGGCAAATCATATTCCTCGATGGATTCAAAATCTCTAAGTCTCTCAAGTTTCCTGCTTAGCGTAACTTGGACAAGATTCCCGATTTCCATTTCTCTAGCTAGAGCCAAATGATGCTTGCGCAACACCATGGAATTTTCATCTCCACGGTCTTCCATAAAGTTGAACAGCTCAGAGTAATCCACAAACCAAGAGGCAGGAATGACTGCAATCTCTCCGTTTGGCAATTCGAATTCTGCTTTACCCTGAAGCAAAAGCTTTCTTAGCTTCGCAAATGGCACCAAGTAAATTCCAAATTTGATCAATGCTTTTACATCAAACCAATCGATGTTTTCATTGACTTCGATTGATATTTGTGCCTTTCCAATGTTATATACCTTTCCTTTAGCATTAGGCTTCTGGACAATTTTAATTTTCTCTTTATCGAGAAAATCTTCGTTTTCACCGATCCACTCAAAAGCTTCTGTTTTAGGCAACGCATCCTTGCCCATCTTGAATTCCAGGCCTTGATCACGGAGTAACTTTAAATAGGCTTTTTCTTTCTGAGTACTTCGTATCGTCTTATAGAACGTATAGGTATCATCGCCTTCTTCTAGTCTCACAGAAGCGCCATGTTTTTCAGAGCTTGGAGTCTGCACGGGAAAATCGATATTTCCATACTTGAATCTAAGCTCAAAAACTATTTTATCCTCCTCCAACTTTTCTCCATCTTCCCCAAAGAGATTCTTTCCTCCCCCACCGGGTAGATCACTAATGTTGATAAAAACTTCAGGAGTGCCACGCTCAATATTGATGTCAAATCCCACGGATTCTACATCGAACTGAGAAATCAAATTGGCCATAAATCCTTTGTAATAGCTAGGCTCAATTCTTTTATCTATGACAATAAACTTCTTGTTCAAAAAGGCTTTTAGCTTTTTTCCATCTATCCCCTTTTCGAAATGAAAAAGCTGACCGTTCACGACCAGCCAGCCAGGTTCGTTACTGATGAAATAGCCATTCTTATATTGCCAATCGAGCTTTTCACCCTTGTATTTAATGGTTGGCCAGTAGTGTGTATTTTCTTCGTTTTTGTGAAAATGAAATAATACACTTGCGCGCTCAGCATTTACAGTAATTTCCTTCCACACAGGATTTCCATCACTACCCATTTCGAAAAGTCGCTTTCCGATGAGCAAAGGCATTATTTTCGAACGCTTCTTTTCAATAACCTCCTCTATTAAGTCCTGTGTTTTTTTATCCTCTGTTTTGGGATCAAAAATTTTCTCCAAATATTGCTTAGGCCGGATATTACCGCGTTTAATAAATGGCTTTACTACTACCTCAGGATTCATCGAATCCATGATTTTGATCAAATCATAATCCGTTTTGTTCAGTCCAGAATCGAACTCACTGGCATTTGCGGAACTAATATTTTGATAGGCCAAAGAAAGCCTACCTTGAGGGTCTATCTGTACTACAAAAGATTCAATCAAGAGTCCTAAAGACTCGTGGCTGTAAATAGAATAAACTATCTGAAAAGGCTTATCAGCATCTACTATCATATTATTGTCAGAAGGACAAAAACTTCTATTTAATTGGGGTTAAGCAAAAAGAAGCCAAGTCGGGGTTAAGTATTTCAAAAAAGGGTAAAGCAAGTTGAAAATTACAAAAAATATAGCTCAAAAACTTGAATTGAGGCAATTTTCTGGCTGTAAACACAAAAATCCTTCAAAATCACTAAAAATGATCCTGAAGGATTTTAGTTAAAATTGACTAGATGTTTACTCAGAAATTTGATTTACCTCTTCTTCTTTTGGCGGGGTTGGACTTTCTGTTTTTTCAGGAAAAAACCTGCCCTGAAAGATCAGAATCATCGCTACGCCTACAAATATTGCAGCATCAGCCACATTGAAAATCGGCCATAGAGCGGTATAAGAACCACCCCACACTGGAAGCCATTCCGGTAGATATCCTTCCCAAATGTCAAAATAGAACATATCTACTACCTGACCATGAAACCATGGAGTAGAAGCATTGTAAGGTGCGTTGTTTAGCCACACTCCATAAAATACAGAATCGACCAAATTACCAATTGCTCCACCTAAGATCATTGCTATACAAACTATATATAAGCTTGGCTGTTTTTTCTCAATGATATGATATAGATAATAGCCTATACCACACATCGCAACTAATCTAAACGAAGTCAAAAGTAGTTTGCCATAGTCAGAACCTAGTTCCATACCGAATGCCATTCCTGGATTGGTGGTGTAATGCAGCTTGAACCAGTCGCCGAAAATCGGAATCTGTCCCGGTGAACCAAAATCCATCTGGAAGTGGACCAACATTTTCACCGCTTGATCTATTAGGATTACCAATAAAGCAATGCCGAAGTATTTCAGGTATTTATTCATTTTATACGTTTTGCTATCAGGCTTTTTCTACCAAAACAGCTAGTTCAAAATCATCCATATCAAGTACAGTAGCTCCATCCAACTTAGGAGAAAGCTCCAAGTTTAACGCTTGTACTTCGGTTTGGATGTATTCCCCGAAAGACTCTAGTGCATTTTTCACCAATTCACTATTATCTGCGATCTTGATGTTTACCTTGTCCTGAACTTCAAGCCCCATATCCTTTCGTAAGTTTTGGATACGGTTTACAAGATCCCGAGCCACACCTTCCTGCCTCAATTCGTCAGAAAGAGTCACATCAAGCGCTACAGTTACTCCTTGATCAGAAGCCACAGACCAACCTGGAATATCCTGTGAAGTGATCAAGACTTCTTCCAAAAGCAATTCTAAACTTTCGCCATCCACATCAACAGAGATTTTGCCTTCACGCTCTATTTTAGCGATTTCGGCTTGTCCCCATTTATTTATTTCGGCTACGACAAAGCGCATTTTCGGCCCCAATTTCTTACCAAGAACCGGAAGATTTGGTTTCACATTTTTTACCAAGATACCAGATTCATCATCGATGAATTCTATGTCTTTGATATTCACTTCAGATTTGATGAGCTCCTCTAGATGCAAAATCTGAGCTTTCGTCTTTTCCTTCAGAATTGGAATCAAGATGCGCTGCAATGGCTGGCGAACTTTCATTTTCTCTTTCTTTCTCAGGGAGTGTACCAGAGAAGAAATAGTTTGAGACAATTCCATACTTTCTTCCAGATCCTTATTGATCAATGCAGCATCGGCATCCACCCAATCAGTCAAATGAACAGAAGCCTTTGCATCAGTTCCCGATTCAGTCAAATTTTGATATAGCCAATCTGAATAGAATGGCGCAAAAGATGACATCAACTGTGTAAGTGTTAGAAGAGACTCATACAAAGTTTCGTAAGCAGCCTGTTTATCGGCATTCATATCGCCTCTCCAGAATCTTTTTCTCGCCAATCGAACGTACCAATTGGAAAGCTGATCCACAGTGAAGCTCATGATCGCACGAGTTGCTTTAGTGGCATCGTAATTATCCATCGCTTCTTCGACTTCCGTGATCAAAGACTGAAGCTTGGACACAATCCACTGATCTAGTTCAGCCCGCTCTGCCACTGGAACTGCTTTGGATTTGTCATAGACAAAAGCATCCAAATTCGCATAAAGCGCGAAGAAATTATAGGTATTCTGAAGTGTACCAAAGAAGCGACGCTGTACCTCAGTTACTCCATCCAGATTGAATTTCAAGTTATCCCAAGGATTGGCATTGCTTAGCATATACCAACGCACAGCATCAGGACCATATTCTTTTAAAGTCTTGAAAGGATCTACAGCATTGCCCAATCGCTTGGACATTTTGTTGCCGTTTTTGTCAAGCACAAGTCCGTTTGCAATCACGTTTTTGAAAGCTACGCTATCAAATAACATCACTGCAATTGCATGAAGTGTGAAGAACCAACCTCGGGTCTGATCCACTCCTTCCGCGATATAGTCTGCCGGATAGTTGGCGTTGAAAATGTCTTCGTTTTCAAATGGATAATGCCACTGCGCATACGGCATAGCTCCAGAGTCAAACCAAACATCGATCAAGTCTGGCTCACGGAACATCTTTTCACCTTTTGGAGAAACTAAGATCACGTCATCCACATACGGTCGGTGAAGATCCAGCTCCTTGCCTTCATATGGAGATTTCTCCATAAAGCCTTTTGCGATCGATTCATCAATTGCTGCTTGTAATTCTGCAATCGATCCAATGCAAAGTTCTTCCGTTCCATCTTCTGTTCTCCAGATTGGAAGTGGAGTTCCCCAGAATCTTGAACGACTTAGGTTCCAATCCACTAGATTTTCCAGCCAGTTCCCGAAACGTCCTGTACCAGTTGCCTCAGGCTTCCAGTTGATCGTCTTGTTTAGCTCTACTAATCTGTCTTTATAGGCTGTGGTTTTGATAAACCAGCTGTCCATAGGATAGTAAAGCACAGGCTTGTCAGTTCTCCAGCAGTGTGGATAACTGTGCTCATATTTTTCAACCTTAAAGGCCTTGTTTTCATTTTTCAGGATGATCGAAATGATCACGTCGGTGCTCTTAAAGTCCGCCGCATTCTCATCATCCTCGGTATAGTTTTTCACATAGAAATCATCCGCACCATAGACTTTATGGGAAGTGATTTCATGTTCCGCTACTTTTTCCGCTAAGTATTCACCAACGATGGTGATGAACTTCCCGCGCTTATCCACAATCGGAAGATCATTACCACGATCGTCTTTCACGAATACACCCGGTACATTATTTTGGACGAGTGTTCTAAAGTCATCCGCACCAAATGCCTTTGCCAAATGCACGATACCTGTACCATCTTCTGTAGTCACATAATCGCCAGAAACGATTGTGAATGCTGGATGAGGAAGTGCCAAACCAGCTATCGGGAACAGTTGCTCATATTCCCAGCCAAGCATGTCTTTCCCTTTGAATTCCTCGATTACCTCAAAAGGGATCAACTTATCTCCGCCTTTGTAATCTTCCAATTTCAGCTCAGCAGCTTTTGGATTCAGGTAGGCATTCATTCTAGCTTTCGCCAAAATCACCGTGCAGGCATCGTAGGTATATGGATTGAAAGTCTTCACTTTCACATAATCCAAGTTCTCCCCGATCGCCAAAGCTGAGTTGGCAGGCAAAGTCCAAGGGGTAGTCGTCCAAGCAAGGATATAGGTATTTTCCTTATTTTTCAGTTTGAACTGAGCAGTGATGGAAGTGTCTTTTACATCCCTATAGGCACCTGGCTGATTCAGTTCGTGCGAACTCAAACCAGTACCCGCAGCAGGAGAATAGGGCTGAATAGTGTAGCCTTTATAGATCAGATCTTTCTCATAAAGCTTCTTCAGCAAGCTCCAAACTGACTCGATATAATTTGGCTCAAAGGTGATGTATGGATCGTCCAAATCCACCCAATAACCGATTTTCTCAGTCATCTCATCCCACTGATGCTTGAAGCGCATGACCGTCTCACGGCACTTTTGGTTGTATTCTTCTACGGAAATCTTCTTTCCGATATCTTCCTTAGTGATACCCAATTCCTTCTCTACCTGTAATTCCACAGGCAAGCCGTGCGTATCCCAACCGCCTTTACGCTTCACTTGGAAACCTTGAAGAGTTTTATAGCGGCAGAAAACATCTTTAATCGCTCGCGCCATTACGTGGTGAATTCCCGGAGTACCATTTGCCGAAGGCGGGCCCTCGAAAAAAGTAAATGTCTCCGCACCGTCACGGTTGGCTACTGATTGCTCGAAAATCTGGTTTTCTTTCCAGTACTTCAATACAGATTCCCCGATTTCGGGATAATCCACTTGTTTAAATTCCTGATATGTCTTCACTGTATCCTTTCTTAAGGGCAAGTAGGTGATAATTCAATTCTAACTGGCCTATGTCCACCCCTTAACGGAGGCAAGCATTTTTAGGCTGTTTTTTTTGCTTTTCAAGAGTCTACACCCTCAAAAGCAGGCACAAAGATAGGAGAAATCCCCCTTTTTGGGAGGGTCAATTTGAAAAAATGGCAGCTTTCAATAAATGAAGCAACGGGTTCAATTTTACAATCTTCAAATTTTCCAATCTTTCAATACCTAAAGCACCAACTCATAACTCACACTTCTTCCCCCACCTTGCGGCAAAAAGACGCCTAATTCCACCAAAGTTTGTAAATCCCGGGTTGCAGTCGCTTTAGAAGCTTTTGTAATGGCCATGTATTTCTTAGCAGTCATTCCTCCCTCAAAACCCGCTGGTCCTTCAGCCAGCATTCGATTGATAGCTTTCATTTGACGGGCATTGAGCTCATTTTTATAGCGATCAAAAAATTTGACTTTTTGAAGGGTGAAATTGACTAATTGCTCGGCACTCAGCTGTGCATGAAAGACTGTTTCGGAAAAATAATCTAACCAATCAGAGATTTCATTGGAGCTTTGTCCACTTTTCAATGCCTTGTAATACTCATTCTTTTTCTCTTCTATGACACTGGAAAGACTGATCAATGTGGCGTGCCCTAATCCTTGATGAAGCGCTTTTTCCGCCAATGCACGACCAATTCGCCCATTCCCATCCTCGAATGGGTGAATGGACTCAAAGTATAAATGCGTAATAGCACATCGTATGAGGGGATTGTTTATAGTTTCTGCCTTGTTTGGAGCGGTTTTGTTAAACCAAAAAATAAATGCGGTCATTTCAGCAGGAACTCGTACTGAAGGTGGTGCTTCGAAATGCACGATTTCTTTTCCAATAGCTCCCGAAACCACCTGCATGGGCGAAGAATCTGCTCGCCACTGGCCAGCTCGTACATAGCGATTGCCTTCCATGAGCAGCTCATGCCATTCAAAAAGCATTTCTTCAGTCAGGTCTTGAGCAAATTCCGAACGTACCTTGATCATCAGCTTGGCAATACCTTTTGCCCGCTGATCTTTTACAAGTAAGGGTTGCTCCTCGTGTATCCCAAGGTTCTTTTTGATAGAATACATCACGTCTGGTCGACTTAGAAATTCACCTTCGATCTCTGAAGTTTTGATTGCTTCCACCACCATCATTTCCATTAGTAGTTCAGTCTGATTTCCTTCTGACAAACCAGTGAGGACACCAGACATTTGCCCAGATTTCATGAGAAAATCAAGCAGTATTTTCCCAGCCTTACCTTCCTTGTAAGTGAATGTTGGCCAATCCGACTGTTCCCAATTATAACTCATGAGCCGAATATACAACTTATTCGGCTCATAATATTAGATTTTATGAGCCGATTAGATTGATTGTTTGGCTCAAATTAAGAAAACCTTCATATTTTATCCCTTTTACACCAAGCGCATTCTCATTTGGATCAAGCTGCTTAACTTTCTGCTTCATTCGAAAATTCCAACTTATGAAAGTTAGTAACTCATTATTTGTAGGAGGACTTGCCTTGGTATTTGCCTGCTCTTCCCCAAAAACAGAAGAAGAAACAGAAGCTCCGAAAAGAGCTGGAAACCCAATTGTCGAAGGCTGGTATGCCGATCCTGAAGGAATTGTATTCGGAGACGAATATTGGGTTTACCCAACCTACTCAGCTGGCTATACAGACCAACTGCACTTCGATGCATTTTCTTCCAAAGACTTAGTGACTTGGGAAAAGCATGCAAATATTCTGGACACTGCAGCGATCAAATGGGCTAGACAAGCCATGTGGGCTCCAGCAGCAATCGAAAAAGACGGGAAATATTATCTTTTCTTCTCTGCAAATGATATCCAGCGACCAAGCCGCGATGGTTGGGATCCAAATAATGACATCAACCACTTTGGAGGTTTAGGCGTTGCTGTGGCAGATTCCCCAGGCGGACCTTTCAAAGACCACATTGGTAAGCCATTACTTTCTGAATTCTATAATGACGCACAACCAATCGATCAGTTTGTATTCAAGGATATTGATGGCACCTATTACATGCTGTATGGAGGATGGAGTCACTGTAATATTGGTAAGCTAAATGCTGACTTCACAGGATTTGAACCTTGGGAAGACGGTGAGCTATTTCATGAAATAACGCCTGAAGGCTATGTAGAAGGTCCTTTTGTATTTATCAGAGAGGGAAAATACTACTTCATGTGGTCAGAAGGTGGTTGGACAAATTCCAGCTATAAGGTTGCTTATGCAATGTCAGATAATATCAACGGACCATGGGACAGAATCGGAACCATCCTAGAAAATGATACGACTGTAGCTACTGGTGCTGGTCATAATTCAGTTATCCAAAAGCCGGGAAGCGATGATTGGTATATGGTCTATCATCGACGTCCAATTCCAAATGAAGGAAGAGATCACCGAGTGACTGCAATAGATGTATTGGAGTTCAACGAAGACGGAACAATCAAGCCAGTCAAAATGACTTTTGAAGGGGTGGAGGCAAATCCAATTGATTGAAATTCAGAAGGAACAAGTCTGAAAGCTGAAAAGTATGCTGGCTAGAATGCTTCGTGACACGAAGCCGGGAAATAGCTTTCATAGGATATCGGATTTGAAATCCTACAATCAATTTTCGGAATTTATATTTGTTACTAAATCTTCAAAAGGAAATTGATTCTATCTCTATAAGAAAATCAGGAGTAGAAAATTGTAGCTTCAAATTCTAGTATTGTATCACAACGACCGCTTTTTCTCTCAAAGCAACCATAGGTATTATAACCTTTACAAATTACTTTTCCATGAACATTCTTTAACCTACTTCTGATTGCATTTCTCAAATCATTATTCAAATTCAAGCTTGAATACAAACAATCGCGATTGATACATTCTATTTCAAAATGGAATTTGGAATCTGAAAAATATTCTTTTTGACTTGTTTCTTTTGCCTCAGAAAAAGCATTCGGATAATCCAAAGAAGTTTTAAGGACTATTTTTGTCACATTTGGAAACTCTTCAGAAATAGTTAGGCTATTCTTAAATGACTCCCATTTTTGCGTAGAATCTTGTTGTCTTAACTTTTCTTCTTTTCCCATACTTAAAATGACTTGTAAAATAATGGAAATATGGACTGGATATAATTTAAAAAGAAATGTCTTTCCGAAAATGTTGAAGCTTCAATATTTATCAATCCAAAAATCGTTAAAGTACCAAACTAAAAAAAAAGGGATTTGCTGAAGCAAGATTTAGTCTAAAAAAGGAATCATATACCTACTTGGGTATTTTTTAAACACGCATTCGGTCTCGATATTTAGACGAGTCTTACTATATTCTTTGAAGATGAAAACTTTAAACTAATAACATTCAAAAATTAAAGCCCTGAAAATTTCTATTTTCAGGGCTTTCTTGTGTCTCGGATTTTGCGCCCAAAATCTAGAAACTAACTTTCACCTCTTTCTTCTCCCCATCTCGCTCATAGCCTAGAAGTACTTCGTCTCCTTTTTGGAAAGCACTTAGCGCACGCATGTAACTCATCATATCCACAATTGTAGAGTCGCCCATTTGTAAAACTACATCGCCTTTCATCAATCCAGCTGCCTGCGCAGGTTTGTCTTCAGAGACACCGTCGATTCGCATTCCTTTTCCATCAAAAAGATAATCTGGCACTACGCCCAAGGATACTGTAAAGCGTGGAGAATCCCCATTGCTGTCTTTGGTTTTGGTGAAGGCAAGCTTTGGCTCTGCATCTAATTGATCCACTAAGCGATCAATGTATTTCACTACGAGTAATAAGCCATCGTAATTGATCAATTCCGAATCATCTGAAGGCTTGTGGTAATCTTCATGTTGCCCTGTGAAAAAGTGAAGGACTGGTAAATCCTGTAAATAAAAAGAAGTGTGATCGGAAGGGCCAACTCCTGACTCAGAAGTTACTAATTTCAAGCTGTCGGCATTCGCCAAATCCAATGCAGGAACGAAGCTTGGACTGGTTCCAACTCCATTAATTGCCAGCGTTTTTTCAGCATTCAATCGGCCAACCATATCCATGTTGATCATGTAATTGACTTCCGCTAGATCAATTGTTGGGTTTTTCACGAAATAATTTGAGCCCCAAAGACCATTTTCCTCTCCTGAAAAAGCAATGAACATGAAGTTACTTTTATGCTCTTCATGCTTCAGGATTCTAGCTAGAGCTACCAGTGCTGCTGTTCCGCTGGCATTGTCATCAGCACCATTATGAATGGCAGAATCACCACGATGAAGTGAACCCTGTCCGCCCATTCCCAAGTGGTCAAAATGTGCTCCGATTACTATGGTATTTTCAGACTTGTTGTCAATAAAACCAATTACATTTCTGCCCGTCACACCTTCTCCATCTGTACCAATTACCGCTTCCTCATGAGGATTTGATGGCTTTGACACTGTGAAAGGCTGGAAGTACTCCTCAGTTCCCTTCGGTTCAAGCCCAATTTCTTTGAATTCGGCAGCCAGATATTCGGCAGCTTTTTGCTCGCCATCTGTGCCTATAGCTCTACCTCCAAGATCATCTGCAGCTAGATAGGCAACATCTTCTTTCAAGCCATCCTTTAAACTTTCATCAGTGGGAGCGGTAGTACAACTCCAGGTAAGCAGTGCTCCTGCAACTGCAGCAAACGTACATGTGGGTAGAAATTTCATGCTTTTTATCATATTTTGTCAAAGATAATATATGGTAACTTTGTGTAGCAATCCTTAAAATCCTATTCCAAAATGAGAGAAATCCTTGTTGCATTGCTGTTGCTTACTTTTGCCTGCAGCCCAAAAAGTGATGTGCAGACAGAAATAGAAACTGAAGTACATTCGGCATCTGACTCTTTACTTTTGGCGCCAGAGGAAATGAAGTATTTGAAAAATATCAAGCAGCTGACTTTTGGCGGAAATAATGCAGAAGCGTATTGGTCATTTGATGATTCTATGTTGGTATTTCAATCAGATTACAGCGAATGGGGAGCGGAGTGCGATCAGGTTTATTACACTAATTGGAAAACTGATGATCTGCAGAATTCTCAGCCAAAGCGACTTAGCACTGGATTAGGTAGAACTACTTGTTCCTATTTTCTTCCAGACAATAAAAGTATAGTTTATGCATCTACTCACCTTGGTGGTGATAATTGTCCTGCAGTTCCTGAGCCTAGAACAGATGGTAAATACGTTTGGCCGATTTATGATTCCTTCGATATTTTCACAGCAGATATGGAAGGGAATATTATTTCCCAACTCACCAACGAACCAGGTTATGATGCTGAAGCTACAGTTTCTCCGAAGGGTGATAAAATCGTGTTCACTTCTTTAAGGTCTGGCGATTTGGAGCTTTATACGATGAATATCGATGGGACGGATGTGAAGCAAATTACTTCAGATTTGGGTTATGACGGTGGAGCATTTTTCTCCCCTGACGGTAGCAAAATCATCTGGAGAGCATCCCGTCCAACTTCTGATGAACACATCAAAGAATACAAAGACCTACTGAAGGAAGGTTTGGTAATGCCTACAAGTATGGAGCTTTATGTGGCAAATGCTGACGGAACTGATGCGAAGAAGATAACCGATCTTGGCAAAGCCAACTGGGCACCCTTCTTCCATCCTTCTGGAGATAAAATCATTTTCGCTTCAAACCACCAAACTGAAAGAGGTTATCCTTTCAATCTTTTCATGGTTAATTTGGATGGAAGTGGCTTGACTCGAATTACCCATGACGGTACTTTTGATGCGTTTCCTGTATTTTCCAATGATGGCAAATACCTGGTTTTTTCTTCCAATAGAAACAATGGGGGGACTCGAGATACTAACCTCTTTGTAGCGGAATGGATTGGAGGATAATGCTGGAATTATTATTTCATCTGTAGACGGCCCGACATTTGGCGGTCTTTTTGTTTCGAACTTGTATATAACCCACGTAAAAATCATGAAAGCTTTATCTATATTATTTTTCGCTGCTTTAATTGTGGTGGCTTGTAAAGGTCCTAAGGAAGACACCCCGGTTGAGGTAGCGTTTTCCCCAGATGAAGAGCATGTCGAAGAACTCAATACAGAATGCTTTCGATATTTTGGTGAAAAAGATACCGTACTCCTCACAACCCATGTTGATGGCACTAATATTACCGGTACTTTAGATTATTCAATTTTCGAAAAGGATAAGAATAGCGGTACTATTGAAGGTGAGATTCGGGACAATATGATTATCGCTGAATATACTTTCCAATCTGAGGGACAAACTTCCAAACGTCAAGTCGTATTTAAAAATACCGAAGAAGGATGGAAAGAAGGGTTTGGCGAGATGTCTTCTGTTGACGGCATACCAGCACAAGACAATCTAGATTCTTTGGACTACAATCACGAAATGATACTGAGTCCAGTTCCCTGCAATGAATGATCAGTAGGTAGAGTTTTGGCATTCTCGGCACAATTCTCTAATTTCTAATCTGATCGCACCCAAAATCACCTTTTTAAGAGGCTGAAAATTTCAGTCCATTTCGTCTTATCTTTTTAAAATAAGAGCCTATGAAATATTATGGTCGGTTGATTTTCCCGCTACTCATAACCTTAGCCCTTGGTTTTTCCAAAATTTATTATGGTCCCCAATCCAAAAATTGGGAAGGATTTTGGTCTTATTTGCCTCATATAAACACCGTCTGTATCATTTTTGGCATTACCTGGTGTTTATTGGTTTTGATGCAAATCCTGAAAAAGGTGTTTTTGCGTCAATACGATATTTCCCAGGAAGATAATTTAAAAGCAAGAAAGGTTCTTACCCAAATCAACATACTGGTTAAAGTAGCCAATTTCATTATTATATTGATGGGAATTGGGTTAATCCTGGTATCGTTTGAATCGGTAAGAAAAGTAGGAGTTGGCTTTTTCGCATCTGCGGGAGTGGCTGGAATTATAATCGGTTTTTCTGCCCAGAAAGCTATCGGTACTTTGATTGCAGGAATTCAAATAGCGGTAACCCAACCTTTCCGCCTGGAGGATGCGGTGGTAGTAGAGGGAGAATGGGGATGGATCGAAGAAATCAACCTTAATTACATTGTAGTACGTATTTGGGATCTTCGAAGACTTGTACTGCCCACTACTTATTTCCTTGAAAATCCTTTTCAAAACTGGACGAGGACTTCCGGCGATTTAATTGGATCGGTATTTTTATATACAGATTACACTGTTCCATTTGATGAATTGAGAAAAGAGCTGGACAGAATTCTAGAAACGACCGATCTCTGGGACAAAAAGGTAAAAGTGCTGCAGGTCAGCGACGCCAAGGAGCATACGGTGGAAACGAGAATTCTGGTCAGCGCAAAGAATTCACCGATAGCATGGGACTTGCGTGTGTATGTCAGGGAGAAAATGATAGAATTTATTCAAAAGAATTATCCGGAAAGTTTACCAAGAACACGCGTGGAGATGGTTCAAAGGAGTTAACTAAAGATTATCTACTTTCTGCCAAGTTAAAGTGTTTAACTGGACGGAAAGCAGAAGAAATCAGTTGGGATTTATACTCTTTTAAAAATATGCTTTTCAGGTCCGGATAGATGTGATTATAAATCCAATATCACTTGATCTTTAATCAAATCTTCAAATATTTCCCGCTTTCTGATTAACTGAGCTTTTCCTTCCCACACCAATACTTCTGCCGGACGAAGTCTTGAATTGTAATTCGAAGACATACTGAATCCATAGGCCCCGGCATTTTTGAATACTAAGAAATCTCCTTTACTTACTTTAGCCAGCTTTCTGTCTTTTGCAAGAGTATCAGTCTCACAGATATATCCCACCACATTATAGGTGTTCAATTCTCCATCTGGATTACTCAAATTGTAAACATCGTGGAATGCATCATACATCATAGGACGGATTAGATGATTTAATCCTGAGTCAACACCTACAAATGTAATCTGAGGAGTTTTTTTGACCACGTTTGATTCTACGATCAGATACCCGGATTCACTTACGAGGAACTTACCGGGCTCAAGCCATAACTCTAGTTTTCTTCCGTATTTTTCGCAGAATTCATTGAAAGCAGTTGATACTTTCGTCCCTACCTCACCGATGTCTGTGGATGGATCGCCTGATTTATAAGCAACTTTGAATCCACCTCCAAAATCCAAGAAGGCAAGATCAGGAAAGCTCATAGCTGCTTCAAACAGCACATTTCCACCTCGAAGGAAAATTTCAGCATCCAATATATCAGAACCTGTATGTATGTGAAGTCCTTTTATTTTTATACCATATTTCTCCACCACTTCCAATATCTCAGGAAGCTGCTGAATCGAAATACCAAACTTGCTTTGAATATGACCAACAGAGATTTTGGCATTTCCGCCTGCCATGATATGCGGATTTATCCGGATACATGCCGGAATAGAATTACCATAAGCTGCTCCAAATTCTTCCATAAGAGGAAGACTGTCCAGATTTACTATTACTCCCAACTCTACAGCTTGCTGCACTTCACGAAAATTTACGCCACTGGGCGTGTACATAATTTCAGAAGCTGTAAATCCGGCTTGCATGCAGATTTTTATTTCCTCTATAGACACAGCGTCCACACCTTCTCCTGCCTTTTTTACCAATTTTAGGATATTGATATTTGACAATGCTTTGGTAGCATATTTAATTTTCAAGGGCACAGAAGCAAACGCGGTTTGAAGTGATTTGATCTGGCTCACTATCTTTTCTCCGTCGTATACATATACTGGCGTACCGAATTCTTGTGCAATTGATTCTAAGCTTACTCCTTGAAGTTGAATAGGATGTTGGGATGCTGACATATCTGAAATTTGCGGGCAAAGATAGCCAAATAACAAAAAAAAGAGGGCAGATGCCCCCTATTTTCATTAGTTATAGTGTAATTAAGAAAACTCTGTTTTCGAATCTAAATATAGATGAAGGAGTTGAAATTGATATTCTTTCTGCAGAGTTTAAGGCGGTTAAATATTGTTAAGCTCCCTCCATCGCCTGATTATAGGATTAAATTTGCAGCATGTCGAAAAGTAATATCATCCTTATAGTTGTCTTGATGACCCTGGCAAGCGTTGGCTTGATGGCATTTCAATTCTATTGGGTGAGCAATGCTATTCGTATTAATAGGGAGCGATTTGATCAAAACGTGTATCGTGCGCTTTCATCAACTGTGGATAAACTGGAAAAAGGTGAAACTTCCGCTGCCTTTGAATTAATCCTTCAGGACTCAATCATGAGCAGATCCCTGTTCGAAGAGATCGACCCTATTGATTTTGACGACATTACTGTAAACTCAAGACAGATATACATTTCCAGGCCTTCTCTGATGGATTCATTCTTTCAGGAACCAGCGCCGAAAGTGAGCCCAACTTTCAGGAGAATTCTCGAGTCAAGAGGTGTCGATATGAGTCAACTTGAAGATTTGGAGACTTTTTTTACCTATATGACCCCGGAATTAGCATCAAGAATGTTTACCCCGGATGAGATGGAAGTACTTCTTCAGGAAAAAGAACGCCAGCTCCAATACATAAGTAGATTGGAGAATTCGGCTAAAAAGGAAAATACTTCGGGTTTAACTACTAACTATCAGGAAGTAGTACGCGAAATAGACCTTGATCCGGGCCTTATTGAAAAAATCGCCAAAGCAAATAGGAAGATAGAGTTTTACAATAGGATGTTGAGTGAGTTGGCGGCAGGACAGGAAGCGATTATGGATAGGTTAGATACCGCTCAAGTTCGGAAAATGTTGAAAAATGATCTGATAGAACAGAATATTTATGAAGATTTTGAATTGGGATTGCTAAAGGATGATGGTCGAATTGTTCCAATCGGAAATGTTAAAGAGCAGATGACATTAGTACAGAAAGGAATTCAGGCAAAGCTGTTTCCAAATGATATTTTCAATAAGGACAATTTTTTAACTATTTATTTCCCTCAAAAAAACACCCGAGTTATCCGTGAAGTTTGGCTTCCTATATCCAGTTCCATAATATTTATAATAGTAATCATCTCCTGTTTTATTTACGCCATTAAGGTGATCATTCGTCAGAAAGCACTTTCGGATACAAAAAATGATTTCATCAATAATATGACGCATGAGTTCAAGACACCCTTGGCTACGGTGAGTCTGGCTGTGGAGGCACTTCAGGATCCTGAATTATCCTCTCAGGACAAATTCCGTTCTAGGTATTTGGGCATCATAAAAGATGAGAATAAACGATTGGTTTCGCAGGTAGAAAACGTTCTTCAGGCAGCGGCGTTGGATAAAAAGGATTTTAAATTGAAACTCGAATTATTAAATGTCTCAGAAATCCTGGAAAGCACCGTTGACCACTTTGGCTTACAGGTAGAAAAAAAAGGTGGTCAAATTACCTTCAAAAATCAGCTTACCGAACCAATTATTGAAGGGGACCTTTTCCATCTCACACATATTTTCAATAATTTGCTTGACAATGCAAATAAATATTCTCCCGAAAATCCATTCATTACCATCGAAGCAAAAGATGATAAAGACCAAGTCTTCATCACCATCAAGGATCAAGGAATAGGAATGAATAAAGATGCGCAAAGGAAAATTTTTGATAAATTCTATCGGGTTCCTACTGGCAATGTCCACGATGTCAAAGGCTTCGGTCTGGGTTTGTCCTATGTAAAGGCTATGTTGGAAGCGCACAAAGGCGGGATTCAAGTAAGTAGCGAACTTGGAAAAGGAAGCTCATTCACCATTAACTTACCGAAAAAACAATGAGTAAAGCAAAATTATTAGTGGTCGAAGACGATCCAAATTTGGGAGACATCCTGCAGGAATATTTGGAAATGAAAGGGTATGAACCTACGCTTTGCCGTGATGGCGAAGAGGGTTGGAACAAGTTTAAGAAGGGAAAATTTGACCTTTGCCTATTGGATATCATGATGCCGAAAAAGGATGGATTCACTTTGGCCAAAGAAATTAAGAAAGTAGAGGAAAACCTTCCTATTCTTTTTCTTACAGCAAAAAATCAAAAAGATGATATCATCGAAGGTCTGAAAATAGGCGCCGACGATTATATCACCAAGCCTTTCAGCATGGAGGAATTACTGCTTCGTGTGAATGCGATCTTGAAGCGAACCCATAAAAATGAAGATATCAATCCCTTAAAAGTCTACACTTTCGGAGGCTTTACACTCCATTACGACGAGCAATTTTTGGATGGGCCGAAGGGACGCCATAAGCTGACTTCGAAGGAAAATGAACTTATACGATTATTAGCTTCAGAAATTAACAACCTGGTAAACAGAAGTCATGCGTTGAAACAAATCTGGGGAGACGACAGCTATTTCAACGCAAGAAGTATGGATGTTTACCTCAGTAAAATCCGCAAACTTCTGAAAGATGATCCGAAAGTACAGATAATCACCGTACATGGAGAAGGCTTTAAGCTGATCGTGAGCGAAGGATGAGAAGCCCGATGGTTGATGACCGGTGTCAGATGTGAAAACGAATAAAGTTTGAAATAGGAAATATCCAAAAAATCCGAAGCGACCTAAAAGAGCTTCGGATTTTTTATTATTCTAAAATCTTGTTTCTCGGCTCTTGAATCTTGATTCTAATGTCTAATTACCTATTAATCAATCAATCATTTCAGCTCCGATACCATTTCCTGCTGGAAAGGTTACTTTTTCGGGTGTGATCGTAATGCCTTTCGCAGGATCTTTGGAAAGCAGCATTGCACCATCCATATCTACAAAATCTAACAGCGGTGCAATATGAGCAATCGCTGTAATTCCCACTGAGGATTCAGTCATACAGCCTACCATGGTCTTCATTCCGAGTTGTTTCGCTTCATGGATCATTCTTAGACCTGGTGTAATCCCACCGGCTTTAACCAACTTCACATTAATTCCATGGAAAAGGCCGTGGCATTTTTTCACATCAGATTCCACAATGCAACTTTCATCTGCAATTACAGGCAATTTGCTGTGCTTGAAAACCTCCCTCATTCCTTCCAAATCATCTTTACCAAGAGGCTGCTCCATAAATTCCACTCCCAATTTCTCCAGTTCTACTGAATAAGTAATGGCTTGCTCTGCAGTCCAGGCGCAATTCGCATCGATTCTAAAGATCGCATCTGTATGCTTACGGAGTTCACGGATAATTGCCAAATCATCGGAAGTACCGAGTTTGATTTTGTAAATCGGCCAGTGAACCTCCTTCATTTTTGCTACCATCTTTTCCACTGTATCTATCCCAATTGTAAAGTTGGTCAATGGAATGTCGGCAGGGTTTAGTTTAAGCAATTCATAAAGTTTTTTGCCTTGCTTCTTTGCATAAAGGTCCCAAGCTGCCATATCCAATGCACATTGGGCAAATGGATTTTCTTTAAATGCCTCCCTGCCTAGATCCCAAAGTTCGGCTGGAGTTTCCCACTCACCTTTTTCTACAATTGGTCTGAAATTCTCCAAACATTCCAACATATTAGTGATAGTCATGCCGTAAAATGGATTTGTAGTAGATTCGCCTAAGCCGGACAGTGCGCCATCTTGCAGTTTTACTATAAGAGTATCTTGCACATCCCTGCTTTGATGAGCGATGGTAAAAGTGTGCTTTAATGGGAGGTCTACGACTTGAAAGGATAAATTCATTTGGCGAAATATTCTATTTGAAGCAAAATTAACCTGTATTTTGCTTGAATGATAGATAGATTTACATTTTATTCAAGGTAAATAGAAATATGTATGAAAGTCAATTCTAACTTATTATTAAGCATGTTTTTGCTGTTTTTAGTTTTTACGATTAGTTGTAAAACGGCAAATACACTTTCCTCAGCACCAACTTCTGTGGCAACACTTGAAGCTGCTTATTCAAAATACAAGGAAGCAGCTATTACCCACAGAAGATTTAAGCATGCTGATCTACAGCCATTGATCAAAAAGCATTCTGTTGCTTTTGAGGTATCGAAATTGGGTGAGTCTGTAGAAGGAAGAAGTATTTCCAGCTTAGATTGGGGAGATGGTAAGACGAAAGTGATGCTTTGGTCACAGATGCATGGAAACGAAAGTACGGCGACTATGTCTCTTTTCGATCTGTTCAACTTTCTGGAAGCCAGCGGAGACGAATTTGATGGGCTGAGAGATCTTTTGAGGACAAATTTGGACCTCAAATTTATTCCGATGATCAACCCGGATGGAGCTGAGCAATTCAAACGAAGAAATGCAATTGATATCGATTTGAATAGAGATGCTATTTCCCAGATTTCTCCGGAAGCAGTGATACTGAAAGCTGCAAGGGATGATTTTGAGCCTGAATTTGGGTTCAATCTACATGATCAGCAGACCTATTATAATGCCACTGGAACCTCAAAGCAGGCTACTATTTCAGTTTTAGCACCGGCATATAATTATGCAACGGACGTTAATGCAGTGAGGATCCGAGCTATGCAAACTATTGTGGGAATGAATGAAGTATTGCAGGAGGTTGTACCTGGACACGTCGGGAAATATGATGATGCTTTTGAGCCAAGAGCTTTCGGAGATAATATCACCAAGTGGGGGACAAGTACGATTTTGATCGAGTCTGGGGGATATCCAGATGATGCGGATAAGCAGTATATCCGTCAGTTGAATTTCATGATTATCCTGAATGCTTTGGAGCAAATAGCGACCAAAAGCTATGAACAATACACTACGGATCAGTACTTTGCAATTCCGGATAATGACCTGCAATTGGTTGATTTACTTATCAACGAAGTGGAGGTACCTGTCAACGGCAAATATTATCCAGTTGATTTGGGAATCAGAAGAAGGGATATAACTGCTGGAGAAACCTATTACATGTCTGCATCGGTCGATGATTTGGGGGACTTGCAGGTTTACTTTGGATTGGAGGAGTTTGATGCTTCTGGATTGAAATATGCGGAGGGAAAAGTCTATGAAAAAGAATTTGATTCTGTGAATACAATTGATGAGGCAAAAGCAATGGAGCTTTTGAAGCAGGGATACTTAGCCGTAAAAGTAAATAGCGGAGCAAAAGGTGACTTGCATCAACTTCCTATTTTAGTACTAAAAAGTATGGAATCATTCTCGTCGGGTTGGAAGACAGGTGAAAGCACAAATTTCTTTTTGGAGAAGGATGGCATTAGAAAATACGCTGTTGTAAATGGCTACCTGATAGATCTGGAAAATCCAAAAGATCAAGAGTTTAAGCAGCAGATTTATTGAAAGTTAATATTTCAAAATGCTTAATTTAACCCGCTACTTGGCGGGTTATTTGTTAAGTAGCTTTTGGATTTAATTTGTAAAATCATGAAGAAAAATCTTTCCGCCATTCTTTTCGCAGTGGCTATAGTAATTGCCTCAATCGTATTGGGAAACGCGATTATCAACCGAAACAGACCTCAGGGCACCATCAATGTTACAGGATTGGGAGAGAGCAATTTTACTTCTGACTTGGTCGTTTGGGAAGGAAATTTCAGCCGTGAAAGCTTCGACTTGAAATCTGCTTACGCTGATCTGGAAAAAGACAGAAAATTGGTTTCAGATTATTTGATTTCTAAAGGAATTCCATCCGAGAAGTTGATTTATAATGCTGTGACCACCAATCCAAAATACCAACAGAACTATGCGAACGATGGAAGATATCTGGGACAAACCTTTGATGGATACACCTTAAATCAGTCCTTGAAAATCGAATCGACAGAGGTGGAAAAAGTAGAAAAAATCTCCCGTGAAATCACTGAATTGCTTAATCAAGGAATAGCTTTTTACTCCCAGTCACCGCGATATTACTACACAGAACTTGAATCTCTTAAACTGGAGATGATTGCTAAAGCCACCGAAGATGCGAGAATTCGCGCTGAGCGAATAGCGGAAAACTCAAAAGGGGATCTTGGCGACCTGATCTCAGCAAATATGGGTATCTTTCAGATCACCGGACAAAATTCAGGTGAAGACTATTCCTGGGGTGGTACATTCAACACTGCAGACAAAAACAAAACGGCTTCCATTACGATGAAGCTCATCTTTGAAGTAGATTAATGTGAAAGAAATTAAACCAATAAAAACAGCTCTCCATCCCAATAACCTTCATCGCGAACGCTACGATTTCCCAAGTCTGATCGGAACCCAGCCTGACTTAGGCAAGTTTGTTTCGGAAAATAAATACGGAGACCTTAGTATTGACTTCGCAGATCCTAAAGCAGTCAAAGAACTTAATAGAGCTTTGCTGAAGCATTTTTATAGGATTTCTGAATGGGATATTCCATCAGGCTATTTATGTCCTCCTATTCCCGGTAGAGCCGATTATATTCATTATTTGGCTGATTTGCTTTCAGACAGCAATTCAGGTAGACTGCCGGCAGGTGAGAAGATTAATGCCCTAGACATTGGAGTTGGTGCCAACTGTATCTATCCCATGCTGGGAAATACGGTCTATAAATGGAATTTTATAGCTTCGGAAATCGACCCAAAGGCTCTTGATGCTGCCCAGAATAACCTTTATGCAAACAGTCAATTCAGAGGAAAGGTAACGCTAAGGCTTCAGGAGAATCCAAAAGAAATTCTCACTGGAATTATTAAATCGGACGATGTCTTTGATGTTGTGATTTGTAATCCTCCATTTCATGAATCCCAGGAAGCTGCTCTGGCTGGAAGTACGAGGAAAGTAAATAATCTCAAAGGAAAAGTAGCTAAAAAAGTTACTTTGAATTTTGGTGGTCAAAGCAATGAGCTGTGGTGTGAGGGTGGCGAACTGGCTTTTATCCACAAGATGATCCGTGAAAGTGTTACGTTCAAGTTCAATTGCTTCTGGTTTACTTCATTGGTTTCTAAAGAGGAGCATTTGAAGGAGCTGATTTTAGCCTTAAAAAAAGCCCGTGTTGTAGATCGTAAAGTTGTGCAGATGACTCACGGAAACAAGAAAACCAGATTTATTGCCTGGACTTTTCTGAACTCTGAGCAGCAGGAAAGCTGGAGAAAAAGGAGATGGGAAAAAATTTAAAACTTGGTAATTTGAAATTTAAAATTGCCAAATCCAGAAATAAGAAAGTCGATTTGAATTCTCCCAAATCGACTTTCTTATGTTTAGATACTAGAAACTGTAATCTAGTATTTAAGCATTAAGTGTGCTTTCCACACTAATTTCTAAATCCAAAACTTTGGAAATAGGGCAATTTTCCTCAGCATCTTTCACTAGCTCATCGAATTTATCCTGTTGGATTCCATCTACTTTTGCTTTCAGGACTAAGTGAGATTTTTTCAAGGTTCCGTCTTCAAATGTGATATTAGCAGTCACATCCAATTCAGTTGCAGTAAAACCAGCCTCTTGTAAGTTGAAGCTCAATTTCATTGCGAAGCATCCAGAGTGGGCTGCTGCGATTAATTCTTCAGGATTTGTTCCTACCCCATTTTCAAATCTGGATCCAAACGAGTATTGAGTTTTGTTTAAAACAGTGCTTGGCGTTGTCAAAGTGCCTTTACCTTCTTTTCCTGTTCCTTGCCATACGGCAGTTGCTTTTCTGATCATGGTTAAAATATTTAGGGTTAAAAATTATATCTATCAAAGTAGAAAACAGCGCTGAAAGTTCACTTAATGGTCCTAAATCTCAGGTCTCTATTATTTTCAATTTGGATTTTTCAGAAAGCATACCAGGCACTCTTATACCTGTCAAATTTTGGAAGACTTCCAGGTATTGATCTGTCACGTAATCCCAATTGTAACGCTGGATTAGCCCTTCGCGTGCTATGCTACGGAAATATGCCATTCTTTCTGGGCTGTTTTCTGCGGCTTCAATCACATCTTTAACCGAGTCAGTGGATTTTTGGAAATACCATCCATGCTTACCGTTTTGAAGCATTTCCTGGTTGAAAGGAGTGTCTAGCGCTAAGATGGCACATCCAAAGCCAAGCGCCTTGAGCATTGCCGGATTTGTCCCGCCATATTCATGTCCATGGAAATATGCATAGCAATGGGAATACCACGCCGCTAGTTCATTAGGATCAGTAATGTAGCCAAGGAACAACAATCTTTCATCTTCCTTATTTTTCAGAATGCTTGCATAATCATCATCAAAAGGAACATCTCCTACTATGACCAGTTTTCTTTTGGAGTCCGACTTCATAAACCCATCAATTAGCAAGTCAGCATTATTGTCGGGAATAAGTCTTCCTACAATAAGGAAATAGTCATGCGATTTAAACCCCCATTTTTCTATTGGTGTAGGATCAACATCTTCTTTAGGATTTGCGCCATAAGCGATCACCTTTGATTCAGCGTTGAATAATTCCTTATAGACACGTTGCATCTCATCAGAATCATTTATAAGCTGATCATAATACCGGGTTGCCATCTTGGAAGCCCAGAAAAAATATTTTGAAGCGATGCCGTGCCATTTTGGTCTCAGCCATTCCAAGCCATCTACATTGATCACAGTTTTTTTCCTAAAAAATCTAGCGATAGCTCCAAAAGGGCCATTTGCGCTATTCACTACCAAAATCACATCAATATCCGAGAAGCAGGCATGCATCATGGAGAAGAAACTATGTGAAAGTTGGGTTAGCTTTTTTGATTCTATTGCCGGAGTATAGATGCATTCTATTCCATTTACGTATCTAGGTTTTTGCGGAAATAATGCTCTATGATTGTAAACCCGCACGTGAACCCCTTTTTTAACAAGGCGTTCCCCGAGCTCTCTAATCATGGTATCATATCCACCATACACGTAAGGATAACCTTTCGCCCCCATTATGGCTACTTTCAATTTTTTCCTAGCTGCTGCCATAAATGGTTTTCAATATTTTTGCTAAAACTATCTAAACTGAATTCCTTCAAAACACGATTTTTACCGGCTCGACCAAAATTATGTCTAATTTCTTGGTTCAAAATTAACTTAATTAACGCATTTACAGCACTGTCCAGATCGTTTATTGGAATTAAGAATCCAGTTTCTCCATCCAGCACTAATTCTGAAGCTCCACCAGATAGAGTCGCCACTACAGGACATTCGGCTGCCATAGCTTCAAGGATAACGGTAGGAAAAGAATCCGGCAAAATTGAAGGTAGAACAAATATATCTGTGGTTCTTAGAATTGAAGCTATGTCTTCCCTAAAGCCAAGGTTAGTTACGCAATTTTTAAGCCTATGTTCGCTAATATAATTGCTTATTTCTGCCTCCAAATTCTCATATCCAGGAAATGGATCGCCTACCAATACAAAATGGCACTGCGGATAGTGAATTGACAGTTGTTTGGCAATTTCTAAAAAAAATAGTTGACCCTTCCCCGGATTGATCCTGCCAACCATAGTGATAATTATACTATTATCTGCCGCATTTAATTCCTTTAAAGAGAGGGGATCTTTGATAAGGAAATCTTCATATGGAATCCCATTATGGATAACTACCGGTATTGATTTACTTAATTTATCTTCCCAATGATGCTTCACTGCCTCCGATACTACGATGGGATAGGGAGTGGTATTATCCAATAATCGTTTGAGCAGACCGAGCAAAGGAGGTGGGCCAAGGAGAATCTCATGGATATGCCAGATGTGTGGTAGTTTATTCCATTTTGCCCATTGAGCCCCTACTACTACAGCTAGGGTGTTGGAGTAAACTAACTCAAACTGAAATTCTCTATGTAATTGGTTTAAAAATCTGTAGGCTTTAAAATTCCTTTTCAGTCTATTGAATACACCGGAAGGAGTTACATATTTCCGCCTAAGTATACCGAGATTCTTAATGTAAACTAAAGCTCCTAAATCAGCGAGTAGCTGCTGAAGTGGTCCTGGTTCGGACAATACAACAACTGCTTTCAAACCAGCAGCTTGGTATACTTTCACTACCTCTACCAGAATTCTGGATGAACCATAGCGGTCTGATGAACTATTAAGGAAGAGTACTGTCAAGGTCTGAAATTCTTATTTCTTAAGGATTACATTTTGAAATCCCTCAATAAATTTTTGAGCAGAAAATTTTTTGGATTGCTCTAGACCTTTACGGATCATTTGATTGACCAGATCTTTGTCTTGATTCAAAATTATCAATTTTTCCATCAAATCCTGTTGATCACCGGTTTTGAAAGAAAGCCCGGAGTTCCCGGCTACCTCCATCAATGCGGCTTGGTCCGAATGAATAACAGGGATTCCAATTGCCATGGCTTCTATGATCGGGATCCCGAAGCCTTCATTTTCTGAGGGGAAAATATATCCAAATGCCCCTTCATATAACGTTCTCACTTGCACATCACTGACATACCCAGGAAGTATCACTTTGTCGTGTAGCTGTAATTCTGAGATAAGTGTTTCCACTATTGGTCTATCATTCATCTGCGCACTTTGTCCTGCGCCTCCTGCCAAGACCAGTTTTAATCCTGAATTAGTTCTCTTCAAAAAGTCCGAAAATGCCCTAACCAAGAGCGGTAGGTTTTTTCTTTTGTCAAATGTTCCAATGTGAAGGAAGTACTGGTGGTTCTGTAATCCATGAGTTTCCAAAAATGCGGAATCTACATCATTCGCCATTTGTTTAGGGGCCTGATGAATTACCGTCATTGGATATATTTTCTTCAGGTATTGGTAGAGTGACTTTCTGGAATATTCGGTAGTAGTAATGATTTCAGTATTTTCCTTTAAGCCTTTTCTGATTAAGCTAAGGAAGTAAGTTCTCCACCACTTAGGATAGTTCTCAGGCATTTGCCAAAAGAATGCATCATGAATCACCGTCAGTCTTCTACATGGGAGGCTTGCGGCAGGAGAAACGAAATCGGGGCAGACCAATACATCCGGCTTGTGTAGTTTTATCATATCCGGAAGCTGAAATTCCTTCCATCGAAAATAATCCAGGTGATAATTTAGGCGCTGGATTTTAGTTTGAGGTCCTTTGAACGTCTGATCTGCACTTTGCTCCTCAGGGTCATGCGAAAAAATCCACTCAATATTCGGATGTGGGTAGGCTAGTGACGCTTGGGCAAGCTCCATCATGTAGGTTTTGATGCCTGTAGTGGCGACGTTCAAATATTGCAGATCGAGTAGGACTTTCATTTAATTAAGTAATTTATTAAGATTTAAATCGTCCAATTTGCATTTCAGTGACTAATGTGTGGAAAATGGATTCAGTAGGATAATTTATTTCTTACAGACAATCCACTGATTTAACTGAAATGCATTCTGAATCAATCTGTTGAACTTTTTCTTCAAAGGCATCTTATAATGAATAAGATTACTGAATTTTTCTCCCAGATTATGGGTATAGTGATCCTCTATCTTCAGCTCTTTCTCTTCACAAATGCTGCGAAGTAATTTCTTCGGGAATATAAAGGTATGCTCAAGCCCATCTATCACGTCAGGAACATTCATTTTAAGCATTTTAGACCATCGATGAAAGCGATATAGATAACTCGATATATTAGGTGTCCCAATCGCAATATATCCTCCAGGTTTTACTATCCTCTTCATCTCTGCTATATAGGCTTTTGGATCCAGCACGTGCTCAATCACATGAGAGATGTGGATAAAGTCAAAATGATTGTCAGGGTATTTTGCCTCCCAAATATCTCCTTGAAATGTCTCTACAGGAAAATGACACTTTACGAATTCCAGTGCTCCGGTGTCAAATTCGGTCGCATATAATTCACAGTTCAATTGATTTGCATAAGCCAGCCCCAAACCAAGTCCACATCCAATGTCCAAAAACTTGGATCCACATTCAAGTCTGGCCAGAAATTTAGCTTCTTTCTTTATTTCAATTTCTTTCAAATTGGATATTCTTTGAAAGTGACTTTTTATTAGATTTTTATAGTCAAACGCCTCATAATGATCTTTGTCATAATAGTTGATGTAGTATTCTGCTAGTTCCTTACTATCTGCCATAGGATTGGCAAATACCAACTTGCAATTCAGACATTCTACCCTGGAAATATGAGGGCCTTTTCGTTGAGTGTCAATAGCAAATCCCTTTAAGCGTTCGGAACCACAGATCGGACACTTTCTGTATAAAATCATACAACTAAATTACTATTTTATTGCTATAACTTTCTACCTGTATTCTGGAATATTCCCTTACGCTTATCCCTACCATCCACCAAGATACCCAAGAGACGTAAGTATAGATTTCCACATTTGCAGTAAATAAGGGTAGCAATAATCCAGCTTTCAATGTGCCTGCCACAAAAGCCAGTCGAGCTAAATTCAGATTTTCGGAATTTTTAAAGACGTAAATTGAGGTCCAAATAGCTGAGAATAGAGTTGCTATGTAAAGTAACATACCAGCCCAGCCTAGTTGTACCCCATAAATCAAAAATTGATTTTCTCCACCAACACGAAGCTCTTCATTCACACTACCAAAGTTCCCGCTCATAGCCAGTCCAATTCCAAGCGGTTTTGTAATCATGGATTCCAATGCCAAAGCCCATTCTACCACATGCCCTATACTTGAAGTGTCGGACATAGTAAGCGTATCTACTACATAGTAATAGAAATCCTCCGTCGCAAAAAAGATTACATAGCACGCAAAAATAATTAAAGTAAGGAATCCAAAGCCAATCAGCTTATAAAGCTTAAAAACTAAGGCAATAAAAAATATCATCAGGAAAAATGCTGCAAATGATGCTCTGGAAGATGCAAAAACAAGGCTTCCAATACAGCAAAGCATCACCAATAAGTATTTCCATTGATGAGACCTTTCAGAGGTCAAAAACCAAATCAATCCTGCTGCAAAACCCATTAATACTGAACTCGCCAACTCTAGTGGGTCAGAGAAGAAACTTCCCAGGCGCTTCATCGCATTAGTTGTTTCGAAGGTCCAGGTCAGGTTATAATTTCCTTCCGGCTCAATATCATTAATTACTTCATTAAATAGGGCATAGCCAGTGAATTGTTGTAAATGGGCATTGAGAAAGAAGTTCTCTACCAAATTCACTAAGAATGCGCCAATGGCTATTACAAATATGATTTGAAACAATCGCAGCAATTCAAAATCTTCAAATCTGGTGTTGCGTCCAAGTAGATAAACCAGACTGGGAATTAATATGCTTTTAAAGTATAGTGCTTTATTAATAAAACCTGCTTGACCTATGGGTAGAAAAAGAAATAAGATAGCCAAACTGACAAAGGCAAGCATAAACCAATCAGTGGATTGTAATCTAAAGGGATATTCAACAGGTTTCCTTTGGTAAATAACAAATACTAACCCGGAGATAAGAACTATAAATTCCTTGCTCATCTGGAAAAAACTGACAAGCAGTGGAGATCCTGTGGCTAAAAAAACTACACTTAAAGAAGTAATATAAAAAGGTAAATAGGCTGCTAGGAAGAAAATGAAATAAGTCCATTTACCCTTGAAAACCATTTGCTGTACTGTCCACAGAAAACCTGTAGCAACCGCAAATGTGATTAGTAAGAAGAATATCACCTCCATAATTCTGCTTTTTGAAGGGGGAGTGCCCATCCATCTTTGATTCCATTCCGAACTGCTTTAAGCTTTTGAAATCTTCCCCTGATACTAAAATAGCCCATCCAAAGCAAAAATCTGGCAAGATGATAAGATGCAGCGAGGACGACTGAAGCACCTTTCGACTGTTTTCTTATCAGGAAGAATTGATTGCGGACATGGTAATAAAATACACTTGCACTCAAAGTGCCCTCAGCATGTTTTTTCTTAGAAGATGCACCTGCTTCATGGTAGATCACAGCATCAGTTGCCAATTCTATAGTGTAGCCTTCTGACTTAAAGCGTAGCGACCATTCCACATCTTCAAAGTAAGCAAAATATGCTTCATTAAGTAAGCCTGTTTTCAAGAGAGCATTTCTTGAGATAAGCATACAGCAGCCAGTTGCCCATCCCAGCTCTTTATCCTTTACTGGATATTCCTCTTTGCTCTTGCGGTCTCCCATAGTGATGGACCTACAGAATAACTGATTCCACTTTCCCCCAGCACTCCATATTTTATTTTGATCATGAAGGAAGTAAATGAGTGGCTGGACAACGCCGAGGGTAGGGTTAGCTTTAAATTTATTAATCATATGACCCAAAAAACCGGGCTCGACTACCGTGTCATTGTTTAACAACATCACATGGGAATACCCATCCTCCAAAGCTCGCCTGATTCCAGTATTGTTGCCTCCGGCAAAACCTAAATTGGAGCTGTTTCCTATTAATATTATTTCTGGAAATTCAGCTTTCAGTTTTTGTCCTTCCTGATTATTCGAATTATTATCTGCTACAATGATTTTAAAATCCGGGAATTCTACCTTTCTAAGTGACCTTAGGCATTCTGCGGTAAAAGCATACCCGTTCCAATTCACCAGGATAATTGCTACAGACGGATCAGGAGTAAAAGCCATTGAAAAGTTTACGATTACGGGTGCGTAATAGTACCATGCAGATAATATAGGCAACGATTTCTGTAGACAAAATACCAAAACAAAGTCCAATCCCTCCAAAATAGTAAGTCAAAATTGACGCTACAATTATCATGTATAGACACATCATCCAACTAGCTTTAAAGAGTAATTGCTTTAAATCCGCCACTAACATCATGGTAATGTTAGGTATGTTTAAACAGGAAAGAAACAAAAGAGGTGATAGAAGTTGAAGGTATAGGACCGATTCACTTAATTCTGATCGCGATAGAACAAGTATAATCCAAGGTGCAGAAAGATAGGCTAGGGTGGCTATCACTGCACCAAATAATAATACTCTTTTGTACACCAATCCTAAAAATCGGTAAAATGATTTCTCATCCTTCTTATAAAGTTTGGATGCATTGGGGAATATTGCTTGAATAATCATTGATGGAAAAAGACGTAAGACCATCACCACGCGCTCTGCCAGGCTATACATACCCAAGGTTTCGGCTCCTGCAAAAAAACTGAATATTATCAACCCACCATTTACAGAAATATATCCAGTTAGATTACTGAAAAAGAACAGAACGTTCTCCTTCAAACTAGCCCAGATCGCAGATAACTGCGGTCTGTAGAATCGGATTTCCAACAAAGTATGTATGTAGGCAAGCAAGAATAAATTGATCAACAGCCCAGAGAAACCCATCATAAAATTTACCCACTTACTTAGCCCTGGACTATGGATAAATAGAACTATACCCATTAAGAAAAGTAACTTGCTAAAAATATTAGCGATGCTTACCAGCTTCATTTTTTCCATTCCCTGAAAAAACCATAGGGGTAAGGTGGCTTCAGAAAATAGAAGCAAAACAGAGTATACCAAAATAAGCTGATATTCTTTAAAAAGATCGAATCCAAAAACCCCTAACAGGATCAATAGCGTAGCAAATGCAGCCAGTAGAATTTTTGCGGAAAAGATATTTGAAAGAAGGTGGGAGAGCGCTGTCTTATCATTTTGATTGACTGCGACTTCCCGAGGAGCACTCAGATTGTAGCCAAACCCTACTAATATGTTCAAAAGTACGATGACCGATAGAGAAAGATTTACTAAGCCAAATTGATCGACGCCAATACCCTGAATCAATAAGGGCATGGATATAATTGAAATCAAGACATTGGATGACTGAATAATTGCCAGAAACAAAAAATTCTGAATCGATTTATTCTTGATGATATCGCCAATAGGTATAAAGCCTAATTTTTCTAGCATGCTAGCTTAAAGTTTAGCTTTTCTGCACATGCTTATGAAATAAACGTCGGAAATAAAGCCAAATGATAGCAAATATTCCCAGAATCGCACATCCATAGACCATTCCTTTTACCAAACGTATCTCTGATCTTTCTAAAGGAAATCTTGGGGAATCGATAATTTGAATGAGTGGTGAATTATTCCGATGGTTGACTTTAGCGATTTCCAGGTTTTTGACCACTTCTTCATATACAGCACCTGTAGCCTGCACATCTATCTGCCGCTTTTTGGTCTCTATCGTTGCTGACAAAAGTAGCGGGTTGGCATTTGGCACCCGGTCTGTAGCTGATGCAAAGGCTCCGATGCTCTCATCCAAAATTTTACGTACGCTATCTGCTTGGGACTGGAGAATTTCCAGGTTTTCACTTGTCTTTTTAGTCTTGGTTTCTCTATAGAATTCATTGACATTTTCCACCAGTCGCTCATTAAAAGCCTTCGCGTAAGCCTCATCTTTTGAAGAAACGCTGACTTGAATAATTGTCAGTTTCCGGTCTGGTTTTGCTACGGAGAGTTGATTTTCGCGTACAAGTTTCGCCACTTCCTGGACTACAGAATCCTGGGATACAGTAAACTGATCTCTTGGAATAGAGAAGTCCATTGCAGGGATGTCTACCTTGGAAGCCCACTTTTTATCAATCTTTTCAAATGTGATAAACCTATCAATCAGCAGTTGGTTCTCGTCAAATGGGCTTAATAAAGCTTCGTCCAGCATCCGCTCCGAGCGGTAAAGCTCCATAATATTGTCACCTTGGAAAAGTCCACTGGTTCCACTCATGGAGCCTAGGTTTACACCCATAAGTGAAGCTAATCCTGACATCTGTCCTATGCCTCCGGAATCCCCATCTTCCAGCACAAAGGAAGTAGTGGCTATAAATACAGGTTTCTTAAAAATAGAAACCAATGCTCCTAATCCTATCCCAAGTATGCCTGCTAGTATTAGAATTTTCCATTGGGAAAGAAAATAAGCAGACCAGCCCGAGAAATTTTGAACAACCTCTTTGAAGGTAAATTGATTATCTGAAAAATGGTTAGATCCAGCCATTACTGCCAGTTAATTTGTGAAATGACTAATCCTAGCGTAGCCAATCCGGTGGTAATTCCAACGATCTCCCCTAATCTTAGCGGAACTTTTGGACCTTTCGTAGGCACAATGACTTCAGCGCCAGGTTCTACAGGTGGATAATTTCTGATTCCAAGAAATCCTTTAGTACGTTTTACTGCACCGTTGGCATAGACTACATAGGTTTGCTTTCTATTCGCACGACGTTCAAATCCCCCAGAGGCATTTATGTAATGTTTTAAACTTCGTCCAGATTCATGTCTGAGAGTGGTTGGATAAACTACGTCTCCTCGCATTCTCACTGTTTGAAATAATTTGGGAACTGAAAGAATATCACCTTCTTCCAAAAGAATATCATTTTCAGAGTCAGGATTTTTAAGGATTTCTTCCAAGTTTATCGCCACCGCTTCAGTTTCTTTTAGCTTTACCGCGAAACCTGGCGTTTCGGAAGCGATTTGATCCAAAGATTCTTTTTTAGTTTGCGCTAGCTGATTATCCACGGGAGAAGCAGCCTTAGGTGAGTCATTCAATAAGCGCTGTAACAACTCTGCCTGAGCTTCGGAGTTGCTGGGATCTTCGGCTAGTTTCATCTGTAGACCTTCCAGATTACGCTGACGACGGATTTGCTCAGATTCAGTATTAAAAAATTCAGTTCTGCGGATCAATGTTGCCCCTTTTGCATAAGCAAATTGATTCAGACCTCCAGCCCTCTTGATTAGGTCGGAGATTCTATCACCACTGCTTTGAATAGCAAATATTCCTGGAGAATTCACCTGCCCTTCCACAGCTACCAATCTTTGCATCGTAAAACTGGCTCTTTTTCTTACAATTACCTGATCAAATGGTTCAAGTGAAGGAGAGCTTGGATTATATCCTAAGTCCGGATTTACCTGAGCGGGAATTATATCTGCTAGGGTTCCCAAGTCTGAATCTTCCAATCTTCTGGCAATTTCTATATCCTGAGAATTCGCAGATTCCTGAAATCCACCAGCCATCACAATCAAATCTTCCACCTTCATGTCTGAGGAATAGGGATAAACTCCGGGTTTTTTCACTTCTCCGAGTATCTGCACGTACTGCTCATTATTAATGTCATAAATACTGGCAATGCGAACTACATCTTCACGCTGGAGTGGTACATCAGGCACAGTTCCATCAATTACGCCACGGAGATTCACCTGAATCATTTCTGTGCTTAGGTCCTGTTTGGTCCGTAAAATGCTGGCTTGGGTAGTGTAAGCATCACCGCGAAGTCCCTCGGCATTCTTGACCAATTCGGATAGGGTGAGACCTTCAGTCAAAGCAAATGTACCCTCCCGATACACGGCTCCTTTGATTTGCACCCGATTGGAATAGCGCTCAAGAATTTTTTGTACAGTAATCTCATCTCCTCCTTTGAGGATAAACATGTCAAACTGACTATGGTAAACGTCAGAAACCGAACGCTGATTTCCTGTGATTCTTGAAATTGCCACTCGATCTTTAAATGCCTGATCGGTAAAGCCTCCAGCATAGTTCAAGAGGTCAGAAAAATTGTCCTCTTCCACAACTTCAAATTTCATAGGTCGCTTTACTTCTCCCTGTAGTTTCACATGAGCAACATAAGGAGGTACCAAAATGACATCCTGATCCTGGAGTTTCAGATCTAGCTGTGCAGTGCCATTTATTAAGAGGTCATAAACATCGATTTCTGAGATCTGCTTATTATTTCTTACCAGCTTGATTTTTCGCAACGAACCATTTTCATTAGGACCACCTGCGGCATACAGGGCATTGAATACGGTTGAGAATGCACTTAGAGTAAATGTACCTGGAAGGCGGACTTCGCCTAAAATGTTAACTTGTATGGAGCCAACATTCCCTAAAGTTATTTGAAGAAAGGTATTTGGGTTGCTTCCGAGCAGACCAGGGTAATATTTTCCAATCCTATTTTTTAAGATGCCTGACGCTTCTTCTATTGATTTTCCTGACACGAAAACAGGACCTATATTGTCCAGTAACACGAAACCGTCGGGATTTACTGTAGCCTCATAGTACTGTTCTGATTGGCCATAAATATCTACATATATTAAATCCCCAGAGCTGAGAATGTAGCTTTTTGGGGTAGCCTGATTTAAGCTCGGCTCAAAACTAAGTCGTCTACTGGCTTGATAAAAAAGGGATGAACCGAAAATTTCATTCCCATCCGGCTTAGCAGGTGGGGTGTCAGAGAACTGATATATTCCAAGGGCTATCTTATCCAAATCTACCTGCTCCCTAGCATCCCGCTTAGAAAGTTTGGTGCTTCGCCCTGTCTCTGTTTTGTCCTCCTCGATTCTCTTTCTCATCTTGGATACTTCGCTAAGAGGCATTCCCTGTAGCTCAAGAGCCTTAAGAAACTCAGCATTAGTCAGGCCTGCTTCATGGGCCCTATCCAGCAGATCCTGGACTTGTTCATCCGATAGTTCATCAACTTTTATCTTATCAGCCTCATTCATTTCCTGTGCAGATGCTTGAGGCAGACTTAGCCCTAAATAAGCTAAAACCATGAAAAAGTAAGAGAATCGTTTAATTGAAATCATATAGAAAAGGTAGTCCCAGGTGAATCAAGAACAAATATGGAGATTAAAAATCCATGAATTTCTTAATTCTACCAAATATAGTTCCAAAATCCTAAGTTCTCAATCAGGTATGTCTTCACTCACTCTGTGCAATTCCTGCATATATCGATCTTTGAGCGGTCTGTGAGCAGTTGCTTTCTGAAGTGTTGATAGGGCTGTGATGACCAAATGGACGCCATAGATTGTACTCCTAATTGTCCCATTACATATTTGGCGTCTTTATCAAAACAACAGGGAACGATCTTTCCATCCCAAGTGGAAATAGCTCCTTGCCACATTCGCCAGCATTTATTTTCCATTTTCTTCTTGAGCTTCCATTTTCCGTTTCCAACCGGAACATACCGGGAATATCCCTGATCAGAAGGGATCAAATCAGATCCATTTTCAAAGTTGTAAATCTGAGTGCTCTTCAGCTGCAGCTCATCAACTTGCATTTCTCTTGCCCATTGCTTCAGTTTTGGTAGCTGATGTTCATTTTGTCCGGTGACCAAAAACTGCAATACTATCCTTGGAAAGTCTTGATTGGATTTCTTTCGCTCAGATGTAAGTAGTTTTATTCCTTGCTGTACTTTTTCGAGTTGACCACCTATCCGGTATTTTTCATAAACTTCCTGAGTGATCCCGTCCATAGAAATGATCAGTTGCTTGAGTCCGCTGGATAAGATATCACTTACTTGTTTTTCCTGTAAATAATGAGCATTGGTTGAGGTAGAGGTGAATATCCTTTTAAAATTAGCATAAGAGACCATTTCTTGAAATCTGGGATTTAGAAAAGGCTCTCCTTGAAAATATAAATGCAACCAAGTGAGGTGCCGATGTGTCTGATCTATAGTTTGCTTAAAAAGTTGCTCCTGAAGCATACCGGTAGGGCGGGAGAATGAGCGCAAACCTGAGGGACACTCCGGGCATCGTAGATTACAACTGGTGGTTGGCTCAATGGATAGAGTAGTAGGCTTTCCCCAAATAATAGTTTTACCTAATAGTCTGGAGATTTGAAATGAAACTGCGAGCAAGCCATAATTATAGATTTTCTGAAAAGTCAGGAGTCTTAGGAATGCTACGGCCGTAATTAGATTAGTTTTCACAAAGCAAGTAAGTTTTAAAAATGTGAAAATTTGACCACGGTTAATTTATAACTTCCAATACTGAAACAGGTTTTGCCTTGTTTTTTAAAGTAATCTCACCCAATTTTTTGAAATTAAATAATTGGGTAATCCCAGATGCACATTTTTCAAGCATCAAAATTTGTCCAGGACTGGCGGCACTTTGAAGTCTGGATGCCACATTTACCGCATCTCCGATTACTGTATAATCAAGTCTTTTCAAAGATTGGGAGCCTATATTTCCTGACACCATTTCACCGGAGTTTAGTCCGATAGATACTTTTGGGCTAAAGTTGGATTTTTTGGAATAGACAGGCAAGGCATTCATTTTATCCCGAATTGCCAGACAAGCACGCACTGCCCTTTCGACCTGATCAGGACCTTTGAAGACAGCCATCACAGCATCCCCGATAAATTTGTCCACCGCTCCTTTTTCGTCGATAATCTCCCGGACCATAAGGTCAAAATATTCATTTAGCAGCGGGACTACTACATTAGGCTCTTCATTTTCAGAGATCTTTGTAAATCCGACTAGGTCCACAAAAGCCACTGTGGCTTCCACCGTCTCATTTTCCATCAAAGAATTCTCTGATTCTTTTCCCACCATAAAGTTGAGAACGGTTTCATCCACATACATTTTCAGGATGTTATTTTCCCTCATCGCAATAAGAGTCGACTTAATCTGATTGATATGCTGAAGCGTTTTTTCTATAGTGATTTCCAAATCCTGAAAATCTACAGGCTTGGTAATAAAATCAAATGCGCCCCGATTCATCGCCGTTCTGATGTTTTCCAAGTCGCCGTAAGCAGAAATGATCACGGCCTTTAGTAAAGGGTTTTGCTCCTTCACTTTAGTCAATAGTGTGAGACCGTCCATTTCTGGCATATTGATATCACTCAGGATCATGTCTATATCAGGATTTGCATGCAGGATTTCCAATGCTTCGCGCCCATTCAGGGCGAAAACAAAATCATACTCCCCAGCCCGAATCTTACGCCTGAACTTCTGCGTGATAAGGGTTTCCAAATCCGCCTCGTCATCCACTACAAGTATCTTAGCCATAGCTCAAAGATCTACTATTGATTGATTATTCTTCCGATTTCTTTCCTAAGGGAATCAAAATCTATCGGTTTTGTGAAAAATTCTTTTGCACCCGAATCCATCGCTTTCTTGTAATTTTCGGTGTCACCATATGCTGAAATCATACTAACACTGATTAATGGGTACTGGCTTTTAACTTTCTCTAAAAGTTCCAAACCCGTCATTCCAGGCATATTAATATCCGAAAAAACGTACACTACTTCCGGTGGATTCTTACTGTCAAGTACTTTGAGTGCATCGTCTCCTGAAAATGCAAATACGAGCTCCAGAAGACCGCTTCTTACTTCCTTTCTGAACTTCTGGCGGAAAAGTAACTCTACATCTCGCTCGTCATCGACGATTAATATCTTAGTCATTGTGTTGGTGATATGGATGGTAACGTAATTTCAAATCTTGTAAACTCTCCCTCTTTGGAAAAGATTGCTAAAGAGCCTTGATGCGCCTTAAGTATATCAGAAGAAATGGAAAGGCCGAGTCCGGTACCTTCTTTTGCCTTTTTTGTGGTAAAAAAGGGCTCTAAAACTTTATTTAATAAAGGTTCTGGTATACCCAGTCCATTGTCTTCAATCTCTATAAAGATAATGTTCTCTTCTTTTCTGGTTTTCACAGAAAGATTAGGCTGGTAATGCAGCTGTTCATCTTCCGAAAGTGATTCAAACTTACTTCGCATTGCGTCGAACGCATTGTTGCATAAGTTTACAATCACTCTGCTGAAATCTTCAGGAATGATGGAAGCCAATCCTATCTCAGCATCTAAGTCCCAATCAAAACTTACATTGATGGGTTTTTTTCCTGCCCGCATTCCATGAAATGCCAAATTAACAAATTCCTTAAGCAAGCTATTTAAGTTAGTCGGCTGGAATTCTCCCTGCCCACCTCTCGAATGCATCAGCATGGACTTTACTATTCCATCCGCCCGCTTTCCATGTTGTAGAATTTTCTGAAGATTTGCCGTAATATCCTTCAGTAAGGAGTCTATTTCAGACAATGTTTCATTATGCTCAATTTTTTTAAGCTCCTCTACTATTTCTTCCACATACTCAATGCTCAGCTCCGAGAAATTATTGATAAAATTGATAGGGTTCTTAATCTCATGAGCTATGCCGGCAGCTAGCTGACCGAGACTTGCTAGCTTTTCTTGTAAAAGTAACTGCTCCTGGAGCTGCTGATAATCCTTTCTAACTTTCTCAAGTTCTAAGGTCTTTTCTGCAAGTATACTCCTAAGCTCATCTTCCATATCCATAGTAATCGGCGTCTATCAGTGAACGAATTCAAAATTCTGGGCCTTCCCCTTAGAGTTTTACCAAACTTTTATTTCAGCCTAAAATATAATTCATATGACTCTCAGGAAGGAATGAAAATTATAAATTCTGTCCAGGATTCCTCTCCATTTTTAAGGTTTCCCTGTTGACTTTTAACCGTCAAATTTCCCCCGTGTAGTTTCACTATATCATAGCTCAGCGACAATCCTAAGCCAGTTCCTAGTCCGGTTGGTTTAGTGGTAAAAAATGGCTGGAAAATCTTCTCCTTTAGGGCATCTGGCATCCCCGTCCCATTATCCTTCACATGTATTTCAATTCCTGTTTTGCTTCTACTTGTACTAATCCAAACAGTAGGTTTATATCTTGACAGCAGTTCAGGATCACCAATTTCTTCCAATTGCTTTTTCTTTTCAGAAACAGCATAAAAGGCATTATTGACCAAATTCAGTATCACTCTGCCTATCTCTTGGGATACCACATTTACAACGCCTACAGCCTTATCAAAATCAGTTTGCATGCTGGCATTAAATGACTTGTCCTTGGCTCTCAGTCCATGGTATGAAAGGCGGAGATATTCACCAGCGAGGTCATTAATGTGCGTAGGTTCTTTCACTCCGCTACTGCTGCGGCTATGCTGAAGCATACCTTTTACTATGGCATCAGCTCGCTTACCGTGATGAATTATTTTTTCTTCATTTCCTTCGATATCACTGACGATCAATCTGATTTCATCCAGATCTCCTTTTTCCAGTTCTATCTTCAATTCCTCCAAGAGTTCTTTGTTCAACTCAGAAAAATTGGTCACAAAATTCAAAGGGTTTTGAATTTCATGGGCTATTCCTGCAGTCAACTCTCCCAATGAGGCCATTTTCTCGGATTGGATTAGCTGTGATTGCGTTGCCTTGAGTTCATCGAGTGTTTTCTCCAATGCTTCTTTTTGGGCAGTGATTTCTGCTGTACGTTCTGCAACTTGGACTTCCAATGCGTCTTTTAACTTTTGGGAATTCTTAAATTCTATTTCCCTCTGAACGGCCTTGATACGCTCTACCTCTAGGGCTTTTCTTTGCTTTCTACTTATGATAAACTGAGCCACTAGCCAGATCCAAGCAAATACGGCAGCAGTATCAAATAAGCTTTCCCAGTTATCATAAAACTCCGGAGCGACTAATTTGCTCAGATCCTTTAGCACATTGACCAGCACCACTGGAAAAAATGCATATACAAAAGGCTTTAGTGGCTCAAATACTTTCCTATTGTAAGCTGCAAAAACTAGGTACAGGTTAATGCAATGTGCTACCCAGCGCATGATTAACTCTGTGCTGTCAAAAACTACCTGAATTACCAAAAACCCACAAGCCGCTATAAGTGCTTTAAGAAATAGGTCTTGCCATTCCGGGAAAAGCTCCTTTGTCTGGGCATGCGTTTGAAGAAACCTAAATGCAATAATCAGAAGTATAAAATCCATATAGACGGGGCTTGTATCAAAAATAGAGATTAAGCTGCAGGCAAAATATAAACAGTAGGCAAAATAAGGATTATTTCAGTTTGTGAATTCTCACAGCTAGTAGTAGCAATATCTTTTAGGCAATAATCCCTACGAAAACTTTAACCGTACTGATGCGAAGTTCATAAGGTCCCAATGCTATTTAAAGAAAAAGGGAAAATTTTTCCTTGAGTTAATTTCCAGAAGTTTTCCCTTTTGAAAGAAGTTTGATCACGAAGTAAATCAAAGTAAGCACAGCCATGAAAATTGAAATTCCAGTCTTCTCATATCCGGTAAGATTGGAGAGAAAGAAAAGAATAATTCCGGCAGATAGAATTGGAACCAGATATCCGAAAGGGATTTTGAAATTTCCAGAATCTGAATATTCCATTTTCCGGAGTTTGATAACTGATAGGGATACTCCGAAATAAACCAGGAGCATGCTTGCTGAAGCGATGACTGCCAGCTGCCGAAAACCACCCACTGCAGCCAGCGTAAACCCAATTCCTGCATAGAGCAAAATTGACAAATAAGGAGTTTTAAACTTAGGATGGATAGTGGCTAATTTGTCCAAAGGAATTACCCGGTCACTTGCCAAGCCAAAAAGAACTCTTGGCAGATTTAATATTTCCCCGCTCAACATTCCAAACATCGAAACTCCAGCAGTGATCAATAAAAGTGTGTAGCCTATCGGGCCAAAAACAACATTGGCAACGGATGCCAACGGAGCTTCATTGAACCCTGGCAGTTGATCTCCCAGCACTCCTTGGGCAACGGTCTGAATGAGTACGTAAAGGATCAGAACGAATGTTATTCCTATGAAAATAGCTTTAGGAACAGTCTTCTGTGGGTTTTTGATTTCTCCTCCCACAGTCAAACCTGCATCTCCACCTTGAAAGGCAAAAAACAAAATCAGGGAAGCCGCACCGAAATTTTCGAATGAAGGAGCTGTTTCTATGGATAGATTAATTAGCGATACATCTTTCCAACCAAACAAAATCAAGAGTAGGATGGGCGTTAATTTGGCCACGGTGTTGATCTTCACTAAGCCAATTCCTTGCTTTACTCCAATTACATTTAGGTAAGCCAAGCCTCCAAAAATCATGAATAAGAGTAATACCCGGATGATTTGATTTGTGAAAACTGGAAAAGCTAAACCTATCAATTCTACCAATGCATTGGCTACTGCGGCGTCTGAAAAAGCGCTCCCCATCACCATAAATACCGCTGCCAAAAAGCCTGTATATGGTCCGAAGGCTGTTTCCACATAGGCATAAGCTCCCCCTGAGCGGGTCACTTTACTTCCTGCCTCGGCAAAACATAGCATTACCAAAGCAATTAGAAACCCACAAAACAGATAAACAAAGATTCCCGAGGAGCCCATGATTTCTGCTACGATAGCCGGCAAAACGAAAATTCCTGCCCCGACAATTATATTTACAATATTGGCTGAGAGACCCCAAACATCTATTTCTCTTTGTAAATCTGGTTTATTTTCCATAATCAATAGCCTCTGGCTCCTCCATCTTCACTTGATGAGTCCGATGCTCCTGTATATAATTTGGTTGAGGCATCGTAGGTAATTCCCATCAGGACGCCAATATTAGTTGTAGCTCGGAGCGTGTGCCCCATTTTCTCAAGCGCATCTCTTGTATCCGGAGAAAGTAAATTCCGCTCATACAAAATCTGATCTGGAAGCCACTGGTGATGGATTTTCATCGCCTCGATAGCCCGATCAATTCTCATATCGTAAGCTAGCACATTCAGAACCGTCTGAAAAACAGTGTTGATAATCGTTCTTCCTCCTGGGCTACCAATCACTAAGTAAGGTTTTCCATCCTTTGCCACAATCGTGGGAGTCATACTCGACAACATTCTTTTTTCAGGTGCTACCAAATTGGGATCAGACCCGATTTGTCCAGTAGTAGTCGTCACTCCAGGTACAGGGTTAAAGTCTCCCATTTCATTGTTGAAAATGAAACCAAGTTTGGAAGAACCCATTTTTACGCCATAAGAATTTTCTAAGGTATAAGTCATTGAAATGGCACTGCCATCTTTGTCCACCACAGAAAAATGCGTGGTATTATCTCCACCATAAGGATGTCCAAACTGAGCTGGATCTGAGATCGAAGCTTTGGACATATCGAGATTTTCGAATCGCTTTTTTGCAAATTCCTTTGAAAGCAATTTATCCAAGGGCATATCCAAATTGAAATCTGGATCACCTAGAAATTCAGCGCGGTCGGCAAAGGCTCTTCTCATTGCTTCTGCAACCAAATGAACATAAGCTGTAGAGTTGAACTCCACCTCTGAGATGTTTGCTTGCTCCATGAGGTTCATCATTTCTATCAAAGCAACTCCTCCAGAACTTGGTGGAGGCATGGAGTAAATGTCGTAGCCGTTGAAAGTCCCTTTGATAGGTTCACGCTCCACGGCTTCATATTTTTCCAAATCTTCCTTTGTGATAATCCCCCCATTTGCCTTCATGTAGTCTTCAATTTCCTGAGCGACTTCACCTTTGTAAAAGCCATCTCGGCCATGCTTCTGAATAGCTTTTAAAGTTTTTGCCAAAGCAGGTTGCTTCCAGGTTTCTCCAGGCTTAACGATTTCCCCATTTTTATTACGGAAATAGTCCTTCATAATATCTTCAGAAGGATCTCGATCTGACATTCTTACTGCCGCATTGTATAAACCCCATGGCATGGTAAATCCTTTCTTGGCTAAATCCACCGAAGGTTTTACCAAATCAGCCCAAGGTAATTTTCCATATTTTTGATGAGCTTGATACAGGCCAGCGACTGTCCCAGGAACTCCTACAGCCAATAAACCTTGGTGGTTGGAGTTATTTTTGATCTTTCCATTTTCATCCAAAAACATGGTTGGACTTGCAGCCAAAGGCGCTTTTTCACGAAAATCAAATGTGGTTACCTCGCCTTCAGAATTTAAATAAACAATAAACCCACCACCGCCGATATTTCCAGCTTCGGGATGTGTCACTTCCAAAGCGAAGGCGGTAGCGACTGCAGCGTCGATGGCATTGCCCCCTTTTTTCAAAATTTCAACTCCTACTTGTGAGGCAATTACATTGTCGGAAACGACCATTCCATTTTCAGCATAAGTCTGAGCCCGGGTGGTACTAATGAAAAATAGAAGGAGTAATGAGTAGCACAATGCTACATTTCGGATGAAGCTTGTTTTCATAGGTTTAAAGGTTTGAAGTGGTGGTTTGAGTAAAAATAAGGGAAAATACCACATCAATACTAAGAGTTCTGATAAGTGGAAAGAAGGAAACTATTTGTATCAGACCCGTTTCTTATTCATTCCCAGACGCTGATTTACGGTAAATCGAAGGATATCACGATTGTAATATCCTCCCGTTTGACGTTGATTGATCCACTTTTGGTACGTTGCTTCCATATTTATAGCCGATGAAAGATTTATACCCAGCCCGGCAATCAGTCGATTTTGGTCGAAGGCATAAATCACTTTTTTGCCAGCCTGAAGCATTATTTCATCTCCAACAACCAATCGTAATGACTTCTCCTCATTTATTTTCCAGATTGGATAGGATGCCAATATTCGATATCGAATTCTAAATCCTCCAAAAAAATAGCCATCTGCTAATTCTGTTTCATCTAAGTTTAGATTATGGAAATAGCGGGCCTCTGCTCTGTATCTATGGTCAAACGTTAGTTTTCCTAGCTTTTGCTTATATGCCAATTCTATGTGCGGTCTCAGCTCAGGCTCCACCAAATCCAATCCAGAATTCGGATTATTAGGACTTTGAAAAAAAGCCGCAAAACCAGCAGATGCTTCCCAACCACTTTCGCCCAATTTTCTGTGAAGGTGGCTTCTTAGAGACCATTGATGCTGCGCAAAAGGGTGAACGAAATGTCGCTCCTGAATCTCCGCTACCACAAACCAATTTTCATCCAATGGTACTGTAAGGAAATATCCATACCAAATGAATTGTTGAGGAGTAACATCCTTTTGGGCTAAAACTAATTTTGGCCAAAAACTTAATAATATGAAAATAGCGGCGAAGGTAAATGCTTTCACGTAGGCTGATTAAGCTGCAATTTTAGGTGAAATAGATCAGAAATAAGTAAATAGTAAAGACTAATACATCGTGTTGCCGTTGGCAGAAGTTTCAGGAATCTGTTGGATGGCATCCCAATGTTCGACGATTTTACCAGCCTCGTCAAATCTGAAAAAGTCCATGGTCACATACTGATCATTTTCAGGCCAAATTTGATGTGTATGTAATGCGACTAAATCGCCTTCAGCTATTGCTCTGACGAATTCGATTGACTTGTCTGGATATTCTCTTTGCATTCCCTCGAAGTATGCGATGAACTCTTCTTTTCCATCACCCACTGCAGGATTGTGTTGAATGTACTCGGCGCCTGCGAATAACTCTACAGCTTTACGTGGATTACCTTCATAGGCAGTCTTATAAAAATCGATTGCGTTCTCTTTATTTTTAGAGGAGTTCATTGTTAAGTTAATTTTCACCGGTCATCCGGCACACTATATCCTACTTTTTCAATCAAACTTCATTTTCTGAATTCTAATCGCATTCAAAATTGCCAATAATGCCACTCCCACATCTGCAAAAACAGCGGCCCACATGGTAGCCATTCCTATGGCCCCGAGAATCAGCACGATAACTTTGATCCCAAAAGCGAATCCTATATTCTGCCAGACAATTCTCTTGGTTTTTTTCCCAATAGAAATTGCCATTGGAATTTTGCTCGGCTTATCATCCTGAATCACCACATCCGCAGTCTCAATTGTAGCATCGCTTCCCAAGCCTCCCATCGCTATTCCTACATCAGAAATGGCAACAACGGGAGCATCATTTACTCCATCTCCAATGAATGCAACAGTTCCTTTTTGAGCTTTGATCTCTTTGACTTTGTCTACTTTATCTTCAGGAAGTAAATCTCCAAATGAATTTGGGATGCCTAATTTGTCTGCGACAAACTTGACCACATTGCTTTTATCCCCACTAAGCATCGTGATTCCGACTCCCATAGATTTCAGTTGAGTTATCGTGTGCTGAGCATCGGCCTTTATACTATCTGCTATGGTCAAATAGCCAGCAAATTTTACATCATAGGCAATTGCCACCAAGGTGTAAACTATACCGGAAGGATGGATGGTATAAGGAATAGAATATTTATCCATCAATTTGAAATTCCCGACTAGTAATTCCTTGCCTTCTACCTGAGCTTTCAACCCATGTCCAGCAATCTCTTCTACATTTTCCAAAATAATGCTGGAATCAATCTCGCCTACGTGTTTTTTAATGGCTGTAGCAATTGGGTGGGTGCTTTTGCCTTCCAAGGCATTGGCAAAATCAAGAATTCTAGAATCAAGGAAATCAGGCTGAAGATGGACTTCTTGCACATCAAAAACACCTTCAGTCATCGTTCCGGTTTTGTCCATCACTACCTGACTGATCTGAGCAATGCTGTCCAGAAAATTACTCCCTTTGAACAGAATGCCATTTTTACTCGCAGCACCGATTCCTCCAAAGTATCCTAGGGGAATACTGATTACTAATCCACAAGGGCAGGAAATTACCAAGAAAATCAGTGCACGATAGAGCCAATCACTGAATTCATAATTGTCCACAAATAGGAAGGGAAGAAAGCAAATTCCAATCGCCAGAAAAACTACAATTGGAGTATAGATTTTGGCGAATTTTCGGATGAAAAGTTCAGTAGGAGCTTTTTGGGCAGTTGCATTTTGCACCAATTCCAGGATTCTCGAAAGCTTGCTATCGGTGTACGCTGTAGTCACTTTGACCTGCGAAACAGTATTCAAATTAACCATCCCGGCTAAGACTTCGGCTCCTTTTTCTTTGGAGGTAGGAATGCTCTCTCCAGTCAAAGCAGAGGTATTAAATGAGGCTTTCTCAGACAGTAGCTCTCCGTCCAAGCCAAGTTTTTCTCCAGCTTTCAATTGGATGATATCGCCAATCTTGGCATTGGCAGCTTTGATTGTTTTGGTAGAATTCCCTTCCAAAATCGTCACCTCATCCGGTCGCTGATCAAGTAGCGTTTTGATGTTGGTCTTTGCCCGGGTGACTGCCATGGCCTGAAATACTTCCCCAACAGAATAAAATAGCATTACCGCCACACCTTCGGGGTATTCTCCTATTGCGAATGCACCTACTGTTGCAATACCCATCAGCAGGAATTCAGAGAAAATATCACCTTTCAGAATACTTCCCCAGGCTTCTTTCAATACTGGTAAACCAACAGGTAAATAGGCTACTAAATACCAACCAAACCGTACCCATCCTTGGAACCAATCCTGTGGAAAAACATAGTCAAAACCTAGACCTAGCATCATGACCACGAAAGAAAAAATCGCAGGGGCAAAGAATCTCAGCATGCTCTCTCCCGCAGGCGCAGAGTGATCGTGATCATGCCCATCATCTTGGGAATGCTCATGATTTACCTGTTCATCCACGGCGCAGCAATCTTTGTGAGTTGCTTCCAAATGGTTTTTCTGATCAATACTCCCCATGTTTTTGGTTTAATTTTCTTTCATCAGCTTCATCACCTGATCGATTGGTAATTGCTCCACGCGATGTCCGTCCTTTCCTTCCATTGTTTCAGCAGCAAATAAGGAGTTTATAATCGCCTCTTCTGTAGCTTCGATCACTGCCATAAATAAGGAACTCATATCGTCATTTCGAATGAATTCGGCATTTTCCAACGTTCCCGATTTAGCTGAATATGGAATCCGAAGTCCCTCAGCGGTGCTAAAAGCTACCACATAATCTCCAGATCCATTGGAAGCGATTCCTCCGGTTTTAGCCAAGCCCATCATGGAACGTTTTGCCATTCGTTCCAAATTTCTATCTAATACAGGAGCGTCAGTAGCCACAACTATCATGCAGCTTCCATCCGATTTTTCCATCGCGTCCCGAAACGGATACTTACCCATTTTTTCGCCGACGGCAACTCCATCTATTTGCAGGTTTCCTCCAAAATTGGTTTGGACTAAAATGCCGACAGTATAGCCCCCTAGGCTTTCAGGTAGTTTTCTCGAGGCAGTTCCAATTCCCCCTTTCCACCCAAAGCAAACATTACCTGTACCAGCCCCCACATTTCCTTCTTCGACTTTGCCAGATTGAGCAGATTTGATAGTTTGGATGACTTCTTCAGGAGAAATATGCATTCCACGAATATCATTCAGGTAGCCATCATTTGTTTCGCCGACGACAGCATTCACCGATTGGGCATTTTCATTTTGCTCCAGAGAATATCGAACTGTTCCCTCGATTCCAGCGGCCACACTTAGTGTGTTTGTGAGAATAATAGGAGTCTCAATATTCCCAAGTTCCTGTACCTGGGTCACTCCAGCAAGCTTGCCAAATCCATTTCCCACGTAAATAGCCGCGGGGACTTTTTGCTGAAAAATATTACCGCTGTGGGGTAAAATAGCAGTAACTCCTGTTCGAATATTGTCGCCTTTATTTTTGGTGAAATGCCCTACTTTTACACCCGGCACGTCGGTGATGGCATTCAATGCACCAGTTGGAAGTACTCCAAATATGATCCCTTTTTCGCGTGGTCTCTCTTGGGAAAAAGCAATAGAAGTCGATAAAAAGAAAAGGACAAATAAGGTTTTGAGGTGTTGCATAGCTAGTGGTTTCCCGAATTTAAACTTTATGTCTTCACCAAAAAATTACCATGGCTATCAATCTGGCTAAAACAGCGATTTATAGCGTATTCTCATTATTTGAGAATATTATTAAACCTATTTCTTTACAAAAATGGGATTGGTCCGAGCATCTTATAAATTAGCATTCCGCTCAGAGGATAGTTGAGAGTTAGACTTCGACATCGCTTATTCTGACTTATAATGTGATCTCAAATTCACTAGTATTGCATCAATTTAGTTTAAAGTTACACTTTATTATAGTGCTCTCCGCGTAAATCTCAGTATTCCTCTGCGGTTAAAAAAAGAATAAAAATGCTGAAAAAAGAACGATACGAAGCCATCATCAATCACTTCCGTGAGAATATGCCCATTGCTGAAACTGAACTTCAGTATGAAAATCCTTTTCAGCTTTTATGTGCTGTAGTTCTTTCTGCTCAATGCACTGATAAGCGGATTAATATGGTGACGCCGGCCTTATTTGAGAAATTCCCAGGGCCGGAGTTTTTGGCAGCTTCCAATTTTGATGAGCTTTTTCCTTACATCAAGACGGTGTCTTACCCGAATAATAAAACCAAGCATTTGTTGGGTTTGGGGAAAATGTTGATGGAGGATTTTGGAGGTGAGGTTCCTTCCACCGTACCGGAGTTGATCAAGTTACCTGGAGTGGGTCGGAAGACGGCCAACGTGATCACTTCAGTTGTTTGGAATCAGCCAAATATGGCTGTGGATACACACGTTTTCCGAGTTTCAAAAAGGCTCGGCTTAGTCTCCCAAACTGCCAAAACTCCATTGGAAGTGGAGAAGCAACTTATCCGGCACATTCCTAAAGAATATGTACATATCGCACATCACTGGCTGATTTTGCATGGTCGATACATTTGTCTGGCGCGTCGTCCAAAGTGTGAAGAATGCACTTTGACTCATTTATGCAGGTATTTTGAGAAAACTCACATGAAGCTCAGTAAGGTAGAAATAGAAAATTAATGTGTGGGATTCATCTGATTTGGGGTAAGGGAGGAAGTGAGGAGTCGATTAATGGCATGCTTCAGCAAAGCCTTCACCGTGGACCTGATCAGCAAGGAAGTTTTAGTCCTTGGCCGGGACTTTGGCTTGGAGTGAATCGGCTGAAAATTCTACACACAGGAGCGGAAGCTGATCAACCTTTTTGGTCTCCTGATGGACGTTTTCTACTGATTTGGAATGGAGAACTCTATAATTATCAGGAAATCCGTAATCTGCTCATCCAGATGGGAATTACTTTTATCACTCATTCAGATACCGAAGTTGTGTTGCATACAATCCGGGTTTTTGCTGAAAAAGGTCTGGAGAAACTCCATGGCATGTTTGCATTGATTTATGTGGATTTGACTGAGAGATCTGTCCTTATCGCACGAGATAAAAATGGGGAAAAGCCTCTTTATTATGCTCAAAATCCAGATACCCTGATTGTTTCCTCCGAATGCCAAAGCATACTAACGTTAAAGAATTCGGAATTTGAAACGAGACAGTTAGCTCCTTATTTCTTCCTGAGGGCACCTCTCCCTGGAAATACATTTTTTAAGGGTATTAATGAATGGAAGCCAAATCAGTATAGCAAGCTTTTGAGTCATTCTGCTTTTCATTGGAATACTATTCCAGATGAGAAAAAAATTGACAACAAATCTACTTATGAAGCTTTCCAAGAGACGCTTACTGACGCAGTTTTGAATCAATTCCATGCTGATGTTCCTGTTGGAATTCAGCTAAGTGGAGGGGCAGATAGCTCTTTATTGTATGCGCTTTGGTATAAGGAAACCGGATTGCCTTTGCCTTCTTATACAATCCAGGTGGAACAGACATATCGAAAGAAATATGCTGATGCCGACTTTGCAAGACGCTTTGTAAAGCAATTCCCTTCTAATCATAAGCTGGTGGAAATTGATCAAAAGATCTTTTGGGAAAATTGGGAGGATTATCTGAAAAGTGTAGATCAGCCAATTGGAGATTCAGCTGGTTTTTTAAATTGGATGATAGGAAAGGAAGCGAAGAAGTCGGTGAAAGTATTGATTTCAGGGGGAGGTGCAGATGAGCTTTGGGGAGGATATCAGCGGCATAGGGCGTTTGATATTTACCAGAAGAGGAAAGAATTGCTGTTAAGATTTAAGGGGATTTTTGGAAAAATCCCTCTAGGAAGAAGCTACCAAAAATTCATATCAGCAATCGATCCAAGTCCACAGAAGACCTTTCTCAATTTCTCAGGTTTAGAAAATATTCCTGAAGAATTAGGAGAGGATTACGATAGGATTTTTGACAAAAATCTCCCTCTTTATCCTCAAATGCTAGATTTTGACAGACAAGTCTATTTAGTGCAGGATGTGCTGAAGATTCAGGATAATGCCTTGATGGCACATAGTATCGAAGGAAGATCTCCTTATTTGGATGCTTCCATGATAGCACTGTGGAGAAACGTAAGTGATGAGAAATTACTTAAAGGGAAGCCTTGGATTCGACAGTTTCTGAATGAGTTGGATTTATCATGGATTTCTGAGCGAAAGAAAATGGGCTTTGGATTGCCTTTGAAAGAGTGGTTTGCAGAAAATGGAGAGTTTGCAAAACGGGTTTTCGATTCCATCAAGTCCTTCGAAAAAACTCATGGCCAGGATTTTCCAGAAAGAATGAGAGCACTGGCTGCCAAACCTGAGCTTGGAACTAAAGCTCATTTTTTAACGCTTTATAATCTGTTTCTTCTCGCAGAATGGGTGAAATTGCATAAGCTATGAGGATAATCTACATCCATCAATATTTCAAAACTCCAGCTGAAGGTGGCGCTGTGCGCTCTTATCATTTGGCTAAAGGATTGGTGGATGCAGGTCATGAGGTAGAAATGATTGCTGGGGGTTGTAATTCTGGCTATGATCAGCGATGGATTGAGGGAATTAAGGTGCACTATTTGCCAGTTACGTACGAACAGAAATTTGGATTTTTTAGGCGTGTTTGGGCTTTCTCAAGCTATGTGCGCCAAGCTAAAAAACTGATAAAGAAACTACCTAGACCGGACCTTCTATATGTTACTTCTACTCCGCTTACAACAGGATTGCTTGGGCTTTGGGCAAAAAAGAGCTTGGCGATTCCATATATTTTTGAAGTTCGTGATCTCTGGCCACAGGCACCGATTGAAGTTGGAGCGATTAAAAATTCATTGTTGAAGAGCAGTTTGAAAAGACTGGAGAAAAAGATTTACCAGCGTGCCATGAGTTTGGTGGCACTTTCTCCGGGAATTGCAGACCATTTGCGGAAAGTCACTCCAAGCCAGAAAATTCACTTAATCTCAAACTTCTCGGATTTGGAGATGTTTTTTCCAATGAAAAAAAATCAAGCTCTACTTCAAAAATACAAACTGACCAATACGCTAACCATTGCCTATACTGGAGCTTTGGGTCAGGTTAATGCGGTGAACGAGCTTTTAGATTTGGCAAAAAAGGCACAGGATAATGGAAAGAATTGGCAGTTTCTAATAATGGGGCAAGGAAGCCATGATCCTCAGCTCAGACAAATAGCAATTCAGAAGTCACTTGCCAATGTTCATTTTATTCCATTTGGGTCAAAAGAAAAAGTAAACGAAGTGTTAAGTCTCGCTGATTTTGCCTGGATTTCTTTTGCACATTTGCCAGTATTGAAAACCAACAGCCCTAATAAATTTTTTGATGCTTTAGCTGCGGGGAAACCAATTTTGGTAAATCACAAAGGCTGGGTTTACGATTTGGTGAAAACCCATCAGCTTGGGATTTCTTGCCTTCCTTCTAAAATTGATTCAGCTTTTGCGAAGCTGGAAGTATTAGAAAATTATCCGGAAAAATTGATAAAAATGGGTGTAAACTCCCGATTGTTGGCCGAGCAGTACTTTACCAAAGCACAGGCAGTTTCTCATTTGATACAGGTGATATCACCCGGAAAGAATCAATTAAATTCTCAAAATGAATTCATTATTTTGACAGGATGACAAAACTTTTTGGAATTGGATTGGTTAAGACTATTCAAAAGTAAAAAATCAGTAAAGCATGATTTAAATCTTTCTCAAATCATGCTAAAATTCATTTGAAACTAGGATTTGTAACTGGTCTTTTTAGTAAAAGAACGATATCAATAGATTAAAATAGTACCATAGTAATAGTATAGGGTTTATTGAAAAAGCGAGTCTAATTCTAGACTCGCTTTTTATTTTATAGGGATATAGAAGCTTTATTCATTTGGCTTTCTTGGTCTGTATCCAGATTCTCTAAAAATTTTCTCTGCATCTGGTTCTGCCATCAATACATCCAAGGGTACATCTTGATTGAACTGATAATCATCTACAATATTCCATCCCAACCATCTTCCCAATCTTCCAGGAGCTTTCGTGCTGATAGCATCTGTGAACGGAGCTTCCCCTACATATTTTCTGATTTCAAAAGGATTTGTCTCGTATAACAATTCATTTTCCACGAAGTGTGACCATATCAACTCCTCGTTTTCAAAACTTTCACGAATCGCTTCTGGTGTATAGCCAATAATATATTGGTCTGAGATACACGGCATAATGGCTTTGGTGAAATGGTAGGATTTTCCATAATAGATCATCTCTGCGAGTAATCGGCTGTCCTGTGGATTTGTCTCATTGAATCTTGCAGAAATCGCCATTACTATCATAGCAACTATGTAAGGCCGATCATAACGCACAGCCATGTATCTTGGCAATTCTGGCTGGAAAGTATGTGTGGGGGGCAGGAAATAATCCAAGCCAATTACGATTAAGTCGTCAGTGACAATTAGGTCAGAATTGAATCCTGAAACGAAAGTATACACTTTCGGCACCTTAAATTGTGGGAAATAGTATTTGATAGCTTTAAAGGCATTTTCCAGATCTTTTTCTACATCGGAGAAATCATTGAATGCTACTTCCACAGAGTCGAAAAGCACCCTCATCGATGAATCTTGATGGATTGCCAATAATTCAAAAGCTAGACTATCACTGCTTCCATATAGATCCATCTGAAGATATTCCTTTGTAAATTCTGGATTTTCTTCAAACAGAAATTTGAACTCTTCAATTGATTCTGCACCAAAAAAGTCCTGTTCCAATCTCTTTATTTTGACCGTGAGATTCTGATCAAGGATTTCCGGAGATAGTTCGCAACTTTCATTTTTTTTGCCGCAGGCGAATGCCAAAATCAGCAGAAAAGGAAGGTATAGAAATCGAGAGCTGGAAATTCGCATGAATGATTTTTTTTCAAAATTAGCAATTGAAACGGTAACAGACTCAACGAAATACTTTTCTGGCTATTATTCCCTGACTGCTTTCAGAATTAAGTTATAGACATCTGTAGGCTGAATGGTTTGGGAATTCAGCAAATTTTTGTCCTGGGAAACTAGCAAAGGCTTATCTGCATCTTCTTCGCTCAATCTACCATGGGCACCTTTCACCAAAGTTGCATCCAAGGGAATCACATCCATCAAATATCGGAACCCAAGCTTTTTTTTCAGGACTTTTGATCCTACAGTAAGCATAGGGATTTTTATATCTGGATTCAAAATCAACTCCACTGGATCATAACCTGGTTTTTTGTGAATATCCACACAGCGGGCATAGTCCGGAGCCTTCGCATCGTCCAACCAAAAATAATAGGTAAACCAAGATTCTTTATCGGCCATCACCACCAAATCCCCGGAGCGCTCGTGGTCTATGTAATGCTGCTTTTTCCCATCTTCATCCAGCACCAATTCTACTCCTGGAATTTCTTCCAGCAGCTTTTTCACTTGCGGCAATAAGCTGAGATCATTTACGTGCACATGGGCCACCTGATGATCAGCCACGGCAAAAACTTTGGAAGTTCCTGCATCTAATGTCTCTAATCCCTGCTCATCTTTTACCTGAATCCATCCCTGCTTCCTAAAAATTCTATTTAAATGAACAGGTTTGCTCACTGTGGTAATCGCATATTCTGAAAGCAAAATCACCTGAGTTCCTTGCTTTTCGAAGTAGGTGATCAGGTCCTCACAAAGCTCATCGACTTCCTTTAAGTACTTCCCGATCTTGTCAAAATCAATCCCATATTTCTGAAGGGAATAATCCAAATGCGGAATATAGATCAGGTTTAAAGTTGGGTTGTGCCATTCATCTACCTTCTTAGAAGCTTCAGAAATCCATTTACTGGAGGCAATATTGGCATTAGGTCCCCAAAAAGAGAATAGGGGAAATTGTCCCAATTCTTTCTGAAGCCGATCGCGCAATTCCATTGGCTGGGAATGACAATCCGGCTCTTTTCTTCCATCCGCGAGGTAAAGCGGCCTTGGAGTCACAGCGTAGTCCACACTGGAGTACATATTATACCACCAAAACATATTGGCAACTGTGAAGTCTGGGTTCTCTTTTTTTAGAACCTCCCAGATTTTTGGTGATTGAACCAATTTATTAGACTGACGCCAAAATTTGATTTCGCACTCGTCTTGAAAGTACCACCCGTTACCTACAATTCCATTCTCATTTGGCATTTTGCCAGTAAGATAAACGGATTGAGCAGAGCAAGTAACGGCTGGCAAAACTGGCTCAACCACTGCTCGTTTACCTTTTTCAATCCACTTTTTTAAAAATGGTGTATGCTCCCCAATAACCCGAGGGGAAAGTGCTACTATATCTAAGACGACTGTCTTCTTCATTTTAATTCAGTTTTTCGATTACCCAAGCGAGCTCTCTTGAGATTGATTCTCCTAAGCTTAGGCGTGTATCCTCTGGCAAAACTTCCCAAGTATAAGTTTCTACCTCCAAGTGATTTGTTAGAGAAGGATCTTTTAAAATTTCATTGAGTACAATTGAAATTTGATCCTGTGTGGAGGCTAGAGCTCCATAATTATCTAAAAAGACGGGAACGTGAAAATGGATTCTCCATTCTTCTTCATTTGTATTATCTAATATTTTCAGTGCTTCAGGTAGATCTGAATAGGACTGCAAACTGCCGTCTTTCTTCCTTGCTACTACTTGATGTAGATAAGTAGATTCCTCAAATGGTAATAGCTTGACCTTGACCAAATCTCTTGCCTGCGGTTCTTCAGGTATTAAAGCTTCTAAAGCGGCTGAAATTTGAATCTTACCGATCTTGATTCCGGCTTTTTCAAATTTGGAAAAAGTATCAGCAGGCTTTTCATATACTATGGCGAAGTGACAGACGTCGTAGCAGACCTGAATGTGGTCTTTCAAAACTTCTTCAGCTTTTTCTTCTGAAATATTCAATTTCTCAGCAAGCCAAGGCTTCCCAATTGGTAGCAACCAATCCGAAAATAGCCAAACCATCTCATCTGAATTCTCTAAAATTCCATCGGGTTCCGGCTCAATATCCAAATGAAGAGACTTTCCTGTTAGATTTTTGATATCAATCAATTCTGCGACAACTTCCAGTAAATGCTGGGTAGCTGTTTCCATTCCAGCCTTCAATGCTGATTCTGACTTGAACCAATGTCTATAGGAAATAGGGGAAGTGGAGATACCTCCATCCATTCCGTCGGGCAATAGCTCTGCTAAAATTTTGAATGATCTTATGGTATAATCTCTTCGATCTGTTGTAGTCCAATCAGGAAAATGAACTTGGTCTTTTACGGTAGTTCTGTGAAAATCTCCGTATGGAAAGCCATTTAAAGTGAAAACATAAGCATTTTCACTTTTCAGCCAATTCTTGAACTCTGTGAGTTGCTTAGCTTTTTCAAGAACAAGACTTGCTTCGTGAGAAAGTCGTAAACCTATTCCAAATGGTTGATCTACATTTAATCGATCTTTTACCTCAGAAATATATTTCTTCAGGTTTTCAAATGTAGCCTCCCAGCTTTCTCCGGGGTGAATATTGCTGCAATATGTGAGGTGAAACCCTTTGACTTCCATGAATAAAGATGATTTTGTATAGAGTTAATTGGTGACCAAATTTTGTGTTTGATTATAGCTCTTGAGTAAATCTATGGCTTGGTAGATTAGATCGTGATCCATTTCATGTACTTCTTCGCCTTTACCCAATGCTTTTAAAAGCATGATTGTGAGTTGGCCGCCTAGATGCTCCTGAAATTCCTGTAAACCTTTGATTAGATTTTCTCCGCCTAATTCCGGAGCAAAAAGCTCGAATCCCAAGGTCTTAAATACTGTGATAATACGGGAAAGATCATCTTCCGAAATCCAACCTTTCAAGTGAGAATAGGTAGAATCCAAGGCAATTCCGATTGCCACTGCTTCACCATGACGAATTCTAAAATCAGTCAAATGCTCTAGCTTGTGAGCTGCCCAATGTCCAAAATCCAATGGACGGGATGAGCCAAACTCAAAAGGATCTTTTCCGGAAATGTGATCCAAATGCATCTGAGCGCACCGAATGATCAGCTCCTTCATAGGCTCCATTTCCCTTGAAGCAAGAGCTGATGAATTATCTTCAATCCAGTTGAAAAAGCTCAAATCCTTGATCAAAGCTACTTTGATGGCTTCAGAAATTCCGGATCTCCAGTCTCTATCGTCGAGCGTTTTTAGGAAATTGAAGTCGTTTAGAACTGCGTAAGGAGGAGTAAATGTCCCTAGATAATTCTTTTTGCCAAATAGATTTACGGAGTTTTTCACACCAACTGCAGAGTCATTCTGCGAAAGAACTGTAGTAGGAATCCGGATCAGGCGAATACCCCGATGTGAAATAGCAGCAGCAAAACCAACCATATCTATCACAGCTCCGCCCCCGATTACGGCAATGTAAGAATGCCTATCAATCCCGTATACGTGAGTAGCTTCGACGATTTCTTTATAATATGCCTCGTCATTTTTAGCTGCCTCTCCGCCAGAAACCACTATGGGCTCTCCGGCAATTGTGAAGAATTCTGAATAAACATGCGCGTAAGCCTTTAGCTGAGATAGCAATTGTGGATGAGCCTGACTCACACCTTCGTCTACTACGAAAAGAACCTTGGCATGTCGCCCGTTCGCAAGTAATTCGGTGAATAGCTTATTATCTAAGGAGAAAATATCCTCTGAAAAACAGACTTGATATTTAAAGGGTACTGAAAATGACTGTTCTATAATCGTATTCATAATCAACAGGGTATGGGCTTAGGCTGTTTGTTGGAATAATACAATTCCGAGCCTTTTTTAGTTCTTTGTCAGGTAACTGCGAATTTTTTGGCTAGCCAAAGGGAAATTGGCAGCAACAATAATACAATTATTCCAATCTGCCATCCTGCGAAAGCAGCAGCAAGAGATGCATTTACAATAATTAAGGAAATAACGGCAGCTTTTACGGATTTGCCTATGAGTTTTGGGTTTTGGCTACGGATAGCTTTGATCAAAGGCGGGAAAATCATATAGCTAAGCAGCGCTAAGAAAGGGAATACTTCCCAAGGTGCAGTTCCGTGGACAAAGGGCATTGCTCCAATAACCAAGATCACAACGATGTACATGGTCAGCCCTCCGTACAACGCATTCCTGTTTTTTCCATGAACTTCACCACGGCTGATCATGGTAATCGCGGCTACAAATATTAGTGGGATCAGACCTAAAGGCCAAAAAGTAGATAATAATTCAGGAGCAATACTGACACCCAAAAGCAAGTTGCCAGTGCGGCAAAGTCCCATATTTATTGGACCCAGGAGATTTTGATGCTTTCCCCAGTAATCGTATAATACAGCTAAGACTGCAACGGTCAAGGCTATTCCCGCAGATACCAAGTTTACTTGTGCTGCGGCTAAAACTCCTATAACAAGTAATATAAATGACATCCATGCAGCGGAGGATTTACTTACTCTTCCACTTGGAATAGGTCTTTCCGGCCTTTCTATGGCATCCAGCTCAGCATCGAAAACGTCATTGAAAGCGACTCCTCCTCCATATAACCCAATGGTACTTATTGAGAGCCAAATAAGATTTAGAAGTATTTCTTGTGAAACTGAATTCTCACCCACAGTAATATATGCCCAGGCCCCAGCTACAGCTACGCCCGCCCAAATATCAGCGATGGCAGTAACTACGTTTGCAGGACGGGTGAGTTGGAGGTAAGCAAAAAGGCGGGAAGAACCCATAATTAATTCTCTACAAAATCAGATGAACCTTCTACTCTTGGCGTTTGTCCACCACGAAGAACGGAATTGCCACTCATTTTTTTGGTTTGATCTAGTGGGGCAGCGTTCAGCCAGTCTTGCTCATCCATTTGTCCACTTTGACCAAAAGCAGTCAAAGCATTTTGATAAGTAACCATCTTGATATGCTCTTCTGGGATACCAGATTTGCGCATCAGATCAGCAGTTTTTGGCACAGCCAAAGGATCTGAAATCCCCCAATCTGCGGCTGAATTGACGATTATTCGCTCAGGACCATATTGCTTCACAATTTCAACCATACGCTCGGAACCCATTTTAGTATGTGGATAAATGGTAAATCCTGCATAATAGCCCCGATCCAAAACTTCCTTTACCGTCTCCTCATTGTTATGATCCACAAGTACCATTTTAGGGTCTAATCCATGCTCTTCGGATACATCCATACTGCGAATTGTACCCTTTCTTTTATCTCGGTGCGGAGTGTGGATAAGTACAGGTAGGTCTACTTCTTTTGCCAGTTCCAACTGAAGTCTATAGAACTTATCCTCAGCTTCTGTCTGGTCATCATATCCGATTTCCCCGATTGCAACCACACCTTCTTTTCCCACATATAGCGGAAGTAATTCCATCACCTGCTCCGCTAGCGGTTCGTTATTTGCCTCCTTAGAGTTCAATCCCATCGTGCAGTAATGCACAATACCGAATTGACTGGCTCGAAAACGCTCCCAGCCTACGAGTGTGCTGAAATAATCTTTGAAACTCCCAACTTCCGTTCTTGGCTGCCCTAACCAGAATGCTGGCTCGATGACTGCAACTA
>TARA_R110002012_G_scaffold109617_1_pt1 | contig 188980 bp, 138 predicted proteins | sample TARA_R110002012 | Tara Oceans TARA_R110002012 (sample SAMEA4396515) | marine metagenome | biome: Westerlies Biome; feature: [DCM] deep chlorophyll maximum layer (ENVO:01000326); material: water (ENVO:00002006), including particulate matter (ENVO:01000060) such as... | depth 40 m
AAGCTGGTCAGATGATGACACAAGTGGCGCTACGATCACGGGTAATACTGGAGACTTCGCAGGAGTAGCTTCAGGAACCTATAACTTCACTTATATTGTAAATGGCTCGGGGAGCTGTACAAATGCTACAGAGACAATTACTGTGGATGTTGGGAGTCTTGAAATAGATGATGTTGTCACTCAGCCAGCTTCTTGTGGGGCAGAAGGTACAGTTGAGTTGAATGTTTTAAACGGATCTGCAGACTTAGTAAAGTGGACTGATGAAAATGATAATGATGTCACTGGAACAGATCCGTTATCATTTTCAGCAACAGCAGGAACTTATACCTTGCTCGTAAATGATAATACTACGAATTGCCAGTTTACTAAAACATATAATCTGGTTGACCCAGCACCATTTACAGTGGATGCTGTAGTTAGTAATCAAACTGAATGTAATCTTGATAATGGAAGTATAGATATTACCATTAATTCTGGTTCTGGCAGTGAAACTTTCCAATGGACAGGTCCTGGAATTGATGCTTCAAATGAAAATAATGAAGATCAGCAGGATTTAACACCTGGAGATTATTCTGTTGTAGTTACCGATAATGGATGTACTGTTACTGAAAATTATACTGTGGATCCAGTAGAATCAATTAGTGCTACTTTAAGTAGTGAACTTGCTTCATGCGGTTCTTCTGATGGCACGATTTCAGTAAGAGTGGCTCAAATTGGAAGTAATACATATGATGTAGTATTGAAAGACTCTTCTGGTGAAGTTTTAATTGATTCTTTGGGAATAGACGTTGCGAACGATTCTGTTGTATTTGCAGGACTGTTTCAAGCCTCCTACAGAGTTATAGTAACTGATAATGTTACCGCTTGCTCTGATAGCTTAAATATAGTTGTTAATGAGGATGCCCCATTTATACCAAATGTATCTAGTGTTACCAATATTCAGAATTGTGGAGATTTGGGCAGTATTAGTATTACTTTTGCAGATGCAAATGAGCCAACTTCATATGCGTGGGTAAATGAAGCAGGGGATCCGGTAGGAAACGATTCTCCTGATCTTAATGGGGTAGAGGCAGGTTTGTATACGGTGACCTTATCGGATGCGAATTGCACAGTTGTTATTAGTGACATCGAAATCACCCAACCAGCAGAATGCGATTACGATTGCGAAGACTTCAGAGTTACTCCAATTACGGAAGCTGCAACTTGCTTGGGAGTGGATGATGGAAAAATGTTTTTCTTATTACGAGATGTTAATGAGAGTTCTCCTGAATTGAATTTTGATATTAAGCCGACTGGTACAGATGATTCGCTTTATCATAGATTTACAGTGACCAACATCGGACAAGGGTTGATTGTAGAAATAGACACCACCTTTGCTACCGGAAGCTATACTGTTGTTGCATCTGATCCGAATTTGGATTGCACTGCTGATACTGTAAACATTAATATTGGGACCAAAACTACACTGTCAGCTACTATTGATATAGAACAACCAACTTGCACCATTTCTACTGGTTCAATATCAGCAAGTATAGCAGGAACGACAGATTCTTTTAAATACATACTGTATTTCGATGGTGACTCTTTAACATCAAATATGACTGGTGTTTTTGCTGACTTGGAAGAAGGTGATTATGAGATCGAATTTAATAACCAAAGTGCTAACTCATGCGGGCTATCTAATCGGACTTTTACAATTGAAAATACCGCTGTTGTAGATCAAAGTGCTGTGGACATAAATGTATCGAATCCAGATTGCGGAGAAGTATTTGGATCAATAGCCGTAAGCCTAAATAATTTACCAAGCAATTATGAATTTATTTTGGTAGATGGAAATGATGAGGAAGTAGCTCGAAATTCAACTGGTATATTCAATGATGTAGCTGAAGGAACATATGTTGTACAGTTCGAAAATGTTGTTGACCCAGGAGCTTGTCCAATCGCTGATAGAGGTGGAATTGTAATCGAAAATGACGGTTCCTTTTCTGCAGTTGCAAGTGAAGTTGAGAACATAGTTTGTTTCGGTGATAATACTGGTTCTGCAATAATTACGCTGGAAGGAATATCAACAGGATTCTATTCTTTAGATAACGGACAACTATGGACTGAGTTTACTTCAGGAAATAGAATCAGTGGACTACCAGCTGTGAATAATCTCTTGGTAAGTGATGAGCCTGGAACCTCTGATTGTGAGTTATCGGTAGCTGTGGGTATTGAGTATTTAAGTCAACCAATTACTTTGGATGGAAGCATTGAATTGATTACGCAAGCTAGTTGCACAGTTTCTGAACAAGTAGGTGAGATTAATGTTCCTGCTGTTTCTGGAGGGGTTGCTCCATATGAATTTTCGATTGACGGCAAGGTAGTAGAATTAGATGCTGATCGCAATATTGGAGGTCTTGCTAGAAATGTAAACCAATTGACCATCACTGATGATACAGGGTGTAGCGAAAACTTTGATATTCGATCTATTGTTTCACCAAATGAGGTTAGGGCAGTGGTAACTGAAATCAATCCTAATAATAATTGTACTGATGATCCAGAAGGTATTTTAGTTGTAATTGATGAAGCCACAATTGATAATGTGCCTGGGCCATATAACTTAATTCTTAATAGAGTTAACGAGACGACTACATCCGAATATGTTTTAGATATTAATACGAATGGAAGTAGGGAATTCCTAATATCTCAGTTTAATATTGACGAAAATATTCCTTTTATTAAAGGAGCAAGATATAGATGGACTGTACGAGCAGTTGATAATGATCAAGCCTGTTCTGCAGATAATTTTGTGACTATAAACGGTGGAGCAATTATTCCAACCTTTGATATTGAAGCAAGTGATGTTGCTTGTTTCCAAGAATCAGGATCTATAGAATTATTCAATATTATTGCTGATGAAACTATTCAATTATTTATTGAGGTTTATGAAGGTAATGATGTGGATCCTACTGAAACGTTTACTCTTAATTCAATACCAGAAAGTAGAAGATTTGTGATCGACCAAAGTATTTATGGTATGATGACTCGTGGCGATTATATAGTGAAGTTGTCGCAGCAACCAAGTAATTGTAGCAGCACAATTGAATCTGAAAACGCTAGCGTATTCATTGATGCTCCAGTTGCACAATTAAATGTAGAATTGGTTCCTGAACCTAATTTACCGCCTGGCATTGAGAGAGAAAGAACGGATATGAATCCTATGCCAACTACTAGACCGGATAGGGCAAATGGGTCCATAAGCATCAGGCTGGTTGAACCAATTTCTGGTGCAAATGGATATTCTGCTCAGATATTCTTGTTGACTCCATTAGGAGGTAATAATAGCTCTGATTATGTGATACCGACTGAACCTATTGAATTCGATGCGGACAGGACAATAACCTTTGCGAATTTATTACCAGGTATTTATGAAATTGAATATTATGATTCATTTGGATGTGGTTTGGATGGCAATAGGTTAGTTTTTGATGGGGAAGGTTCTTCGGATATCACGGTTGATTTCGATAGAAGTCCGTTTATTCCGAATGTTTTCACGCCAAATAATGACGGTAAAAATGATGAATTTAGAATTCTCAACCTACCTGATAATGGCGCTGAACTAATTGTAACTAATAGGACGGGAACAATAGTTTATAGAGATAGTAATTACCGATCAAGTAACCTTTGGGATGGTGGTGATAATCCTGACGGGATATATTTCTACCAATTAACAGTAGATGGAAATGTTCAATCTGGATGGGTAGAAATCATCAGAGGAAAAAGATAATTATTTGAAATACTAATGCGAAGGAATGCCAGCTCTTTTAGGGCTGGCATTTTTTATAATAAGGGACTTTAACTTTCGTTCGTAGTTCATGAAAATTAAGTTAGTAATCGTTCTTTGTCTTTTTAGCTTTAGCGTAGTAGCTCAAAAATATGGAACAGCGATCGGTCCTCGGATTGGGGAATCAAGATTTGGAATAAGTGTTAAACAAAGAATTCTCCCAAGCTTTACCGCAGAAGCAATGACAGAGTTGCAATCTGATGCCTATCAATTTACAATACTTCCTAAATACCACTTACCGATTACCGGTGAGGGTTTAAATATCTTTTTCGGTGCAGGGGCTCATATAGGAGGCCTAAAAGAATTTGGAGCAACTTATGGTTATGATCTGATGGGTGGAATCGAGTGGAAAATTCCGGCTTTGCCTTTAGTAATTGGGGCTGACGTTAAACCAGCTTATCATATTAACCATGAAGACTGGTTTGAATTTCCAGCAACTGTATCGGTGCATTATGTTTTTTCTAAGGAAACCAAAGCGAAAAGGAAGAAACAAAGGGCGAAAAGAAAGAAGAGAAAGGAAAGACGCGAAAGGAGAGAAGAAAGAAGAGAGAAAAGACAGGAGTGGTGGAATGATTTTAGGAATATTTAAAAGTTTTTAATGGTTTTGTCTTGCATTTTTAGATTATTTCAATGTACTTTGAAATACAAAGTATAAATATGGATCAACAGAAGTATATTCAAGACATTAAAGAAATTAGAGAAATGATGGATCGCTCTGGTCGATTTATTTCTCTTAGCGGTATTTCAGGAGTGGTAGCAGGAATCATTGCTTTAGTTTCTGCTTTTATAGCTTATCATTACATCTATTTAGACACCGATTACTACAGCTTTAAAGTGATTTACTTATCTCCTCAAACAATTCAGGACATATTTTTATTGGCCCTGACCACACTTATCTTATCCATTGGTTCTGTTATAGTACTGACTCACAGGACGAGCAAAAAGAAAGGTCAGCACCTTTTGAATAAGCATGCTAAATTAGTTTTGATAAACTTAGGAATCCCATTATTTACAGGAGGCATGGTTTGTATTATTTTAATTATTAATGGCTACATAGGTGTAATAGCACCACTTACTTTAATTTTCTATGGATTGGCATTGATTAATGCGAGTAAGTACACTTTGGATGATATTAGAAGCTTAGGGATTGCGCAAATCATTTTAGGGTTGATAGGTCTATACTTTATTGGTTATGGCCTAGTTCTTTGGGCGCTAGGTTTTGGGATCTTACATATTATTTACGGTATTATAATGCGTTTGAAGTACGGATCGTGAAGGAGATACTAAATAAATTGGATAAGGCATTTGAAAATAAAGTGCGCTTAGGGATTATGTCTGCTTTGATGGTAAATGACAAAATGGACTTTGTATCATTAAAAGATTTACTAGGTGTGACTGATGGCAATTTAGCTAGTCATTTGAAAAATCTTGAAAAAAAAGAATTTGTGGGTTTCGAGAAAGAATTTGTGGATAGAAAACCAAATACGACCTACAAAGCCACTGAACTTGGTATTAGGGCATTTAAGGCTCACATAAATGCAATTGAAAAATTATTAAGTAATAAATAAATTTTTTTTACACTTAGACTTTGAATTACAAAGTACTCTTAATATGAAAAAATTTGGAAAAAGAAAATAGTCTATTCGAAAAAGTGAGCACTTGGCTCAGAAATTCAGTGATGTTGAAACTCTTAACGATTACTATTCTGATGCTACTTTTGCTGATTCCTTCAGCTATGATTCAAGATGTGATTAGCGAAAGACAAAACTTGCAGCAAGAAGCCATTAGCGAGGTCAGCAGTAAATGGGCCAACAGCCAAGAGTTAAATGGCCCAATATTAACCATTCCACTTTTGTATGAATTTGAGAAAGACGATAAAATGGTGGAGACTATTGTTTATCAATATGTTTTACCTCAAGCATTAAATATTAATGGTATTTTAAAACCTCAAAAATTAAGAAGAGGGATTTATGAAGTGGTGGTTTATGATTCAGATTTAAAAGTGAACGGAACATTTAATATGGATATTAGCTTTGATGAAAATCATTTAAAGGAAATTCAATACGAGAAGGCATTTTTAACCATTGGATTTTCTGATTTACGAGGGATCAGTAATAATATCAATTTCAAATGGGGAAATGAAAACTTAAAAGTAGAGTCTGGTAGTAAAATCACCGATTTGGTCAGTTCTGGCATTACCATTTATCCAAAAGCCATCAAATCGCAATTAGGAAATTCGATTGATTTTGATTTCTCAGTGGATTTGCAAGGAAGTCAAGACTTAACTTTTGTTCCGGTAGGAGGGACGACTCAAGTTAATTTGCAGTCGGAGTGGTCATCTCCAAGTTTCAAAGGAAATTTCTTACCCAAAAATAGAGAGGTAGATGAAGCGGGCTTTACAGCTCACTGGAATGTGTTGGAATTAAATAGAAATTACCCGCAATCATGGTCGGGAAGAATTATGAAAGATAAAATGGACGCATCTGCCTTTGGGGTAAACTTGTTGAATGAAGTAGATGATTACAAGAAATCGCAACGCTCAGCTAAGTATTCAGTGATGACCATTGCACTCACATTCTTGGTTTTCTTTTTAGTGGAAGTGATTAATAAAAAAAGGATTCATCCCTTCCAGTATATTTTGGTAGGCTTGGCTCTATGCTTATTCTATGTTTTGTTGGTATCCATATCGGAACATTCCAATTTTGATTTGGCTTATGCTATATCAACTTTTGGCATTGTAGGTATGATTTCATTTTATGCTTTATACATTATTAAAGCTCGTAATTTGGTGATTATTCTGGTGTTGACTTTGATAGGGATTTATGGTTTTGTATATGTCACCCTGCAATTAGCGGATTATTCTTTACTTATAGGCAGTATTGGATTGCTCATTATTTTAGGACTAACGATGTTTTTCACTAGAAAAATTGATTGGTATAATTTTCAATCTTCTAGTCAAGAAAAATTTGTTGAGCAATGAGTAAGTTATCAAAATTTGAGCAATACTATCTGAACGCTAAAAGCAATAGATGGTATTGGTTGTTTTCAGTATTCTGCAGAGTTTCATTGGCTTATGCATTCATTGTGGCAGGAGGAATTAAGATCATTGGGGAACGCTTTGCAAGTGGGTTGTCAGTTTTACACCCGATGGGTGCATATCTTGAGGCATTACATCAAACAGGATATTATTATACCTTTATAGGATACGCTCAAATCATTGCAGCTGTTTTATTATTAATACCTAGAACAGTGGTTTTAGGTGCGATGCTTTATTTTCCAATCATCTTAAATATATGTATGCTGTCGCTAGCAGTGAGATTTGAAGGTTCTTTTGTGACATCCCCACTAATGGTGCTCGCAAATCTTTTTCTGTTAGTATGGCACTACGATAAGCTAAAATTTCTTTTACCCTTCAAGAATTATCTTGATGTTACTACAGCTAGAAAGCCTAAGAAGTATAGTAATAAATTCCCAATTGTTTTCTTTTTAAGCGTTCTTGTTACCGTAGCACTTATCGTTTCAATTTCTCTTTTTGGTTTTGATGCAATGCCTAGAAATTCTAGTTCAGATTGTCAAAAGCAATTTGTCAATACTGAAAATGAGCGTTGGGGATTTAGTTTTTGTGATTGTATCCATAATGAGGGGAGGTCTTTAGACGATTGTCTAGAGCAGTATGATATCTCAAAATTGTGAATACTTATATGCAGTCTCTCTCACTACTAGCTTTTGGCTAGTGGATACTACTAACCCCTCTAACTGTGTTTAACTATGCTGTGAAAATGGATTTAAAAGGATCAAGTGGTTATTCCCTTCCGGAGGCATAGGTAATAATCAGTAGCGGGACGTTAGCGATCGTGGATGAATGGAAATAAAAATGGTCTTAGCAGCTTCGTTAAGACCTTTTATCTTAAATCTTGTATCTAGAATCTAGATTCTAGGTTCTTATTCAATTACTCACCCTCTTAAACTGCTCAAAATCAGGCTTCCTTTTTTCCAAAAATGCATTTCTGCCTTCTTTGGCTTCTTCTGTCATATACGCTAATCTGGTCGCTTCTCCTGCAAATACTTGCTGTCCCACCATGCCGTCATCGGTGGCATTGAAGGCAAACTTCAACATTCTGATAGACAAAGGGGATTTGCTCAATACTTCTTGTGCCCAATCAAATGCAGTATCTTCTAATTCTGCATGAGGCACTACGGCATTGACCATTCCCATATCAAAAGCTTCTTGAGCGGAATAATTTCTTCCTAAAAAGAAGATTTCACGGGCTCTTTTTTGTCCGACCATTTTAGCCAAGTAGGCTGAACCGTAACCACCATCAAAGCTAGTTACGTCTGCATCAGTTTGTTTGAAAATGGCATGTTCTTTACTAGCCAAAGTCATATCGCAAACCACATGCAAGCTATGACCGCCACCTACTGCCCAACCTGGAACTACGGCAATGACCACTTTCGGCATAAAGCGAATCAATCTTTGTACTTCCAAAATATTTAGACGTGCAACTCCATCGTCTCCAACATAACCCTGTTCTCCTCTGGCTTTTTGGTCTCCGCCACTACAAAAGGCATATTTTCCATCCTTTGGAGAAGGTCCTTCGGCAGATAACAAAACAACGCCTATATCATCATCTTCACGGGCATGCAATAAGGCATCGAAAAGTTCAGCTGTTGTTTTTGGTCTAAATGCATTACGTACTTCCGGGCGATTGAAAGCAATTCTAGCTACATGATTAGCTTTTTTATAAGTGATGTCGGTATATTCTTTTACCGTTGTCCAGTTAATTTTACTCATGATATCAATTGATTTTTAAAGTCTTCGAATATTTTTTGGTTGGTTTTACTATCAGTTTTTATTTCTATGATGGCGGAATGGGGATAATGCACAAACTTATCCCGTATTGTATTAAAGCTTTCTAAATTATGAGCCGAAAAATGAGCGATGCCAAATTCGCTGCACAGGCTTTTGGCTTCAAGTCTTTGCTCTGTTTCAAAAAACTCTTCCAGTTCAGCTTGCTCTTTTGGTCCTTTAATCATTCTGAAAATGGAACCTCCGTGATTGTTGAGTAAGATGATTTTCAAATTTGGATAAGGATATTTATGCCAAAATGCATTGCGGTCATAAAAAAATGCTACATCACCCGTGATGAGAAAATGACTTTGATCTGGGTGTGCTATGGCATGACCAATCGCAGTGCTTGTAGAGCCATCGATTCCACTCGTCCCTCTATTGGCCCAAACCTTAATATCTCTCTGTGATTTCAAACCAATATAATTAGCATAGCGCACACTTAAGCTATTCGCTAAATGTAAATGACTTCCTGCTGGTAGATTTTTCATCAGTTCCTGCAATGCAGAGAATTCACTAAAAGCCTGATTTGCTAAAAACGATTGCGTTTTACTTTCTGCTTGCAGATTTTTATCCTGCCACAGTTTTAAAAATTCAGCTGATGAACTTTTATTTATATGCTCTAAGAACGCAGTCGGTTCCGTTTCAACTTGTCCAGTTAACGACTGAAATGGATCAGCAATAAAAGCATGATGCGCTCTTACCTGCCATTGTTCTTTTACATTTTTTCGAAGGAATAATTTCAAGTTCTTGGAAATAATACTTTTTCCGAAGCTGATAATTAAATCGGGGATTTCTTCCTCTTTTGAGTCCTTAAGCATTTTCATACAAATGCTATCAGGTAAATTGATTGCATTATTCAATTGGTAGCCATTGGAAATGATATCTGCGAAAACAGGGATATTTAGCTTTTTTGATACTTGATTAAGCGCGTCCAAAAAGTCTTTATGATAATCATCTTGCCCTAATAAAAAAGCAATCTTTTCCTTTGACTTTAATTCTTGTTGGAGTTTCTCGATTTGGCTTTTTGTCAAGCACTTTTCTCCAATGACACTTTTTATGATTTTAACATTGCTGTCGTAGTTCCAATTCTTAGTTTGCTCGGGATAAAATGGTTCGCGAAAAGGGATATTAATATGGACAGGACCATTGATTCCACTTTTGCTTTCCAAAATGGCTTCATTAATAATTCTATAAGTTTGCCATTTCGCATCAGCGTGCGATAAATCAATAGCAATATTATAACTGTTCTTGATATGCTTCCCGTAAATATTTTCTTGTCGGATGGTTTGTCCATCCCACTGATCAATCCATTCAGGTGGTCGGTCTGCAGTGATCACTACTAATGGAATTTCTTGAAAATAAGCTTCCGCTACCGCAGGTGCATAGTTCAATGAAGCAGAACCTGAAGTACAAATTAAAGCAACTGGATTTCCCTCAGCTTGTGCCATTCCCACTCCAATAAATGCTGCTGAGCGCTCATCACTAATGGAAAAGCATTGGATTTTAGGATGACGGGCAAAAGCTAAAGTTAAGGGAGCATTTCGGCTTCCAGGGGAAATAATGGCTTTTTCAATTCCTTGCTGGTGACAAATTTCCGCTATATAATTGATAATGTCTTGTTGCATAATTTGGATGCAATTTAAGGATTGAGCGGAGTAATCTCACCATATTTTAATCCTTTTGTGCTTTTCAAAAATGCTTTTACCCAGCCCACCTGAATTTTAGCCTGCACTTTCAACGGGATTTTGTTTTTATCGTCAGAAACCCAGACGGTCATATCTTCTCCACCATCGAAAATGGTACCTTCTACCAGTAAAGCGCTGAATTTTATGGTGCTATAGACCTTTTCATCAGGCATTTCCAGTTTTTCTTTGCCTAAATACCTGACAAAAAGGTTATATACTTTTCCATTAACAATGAGGTTGAAGGGTATTTTTTGGTCTTTTTTAAAACCGCTAAAATCTAGATTTCTTGCATAGTAGATAGCAGATAAGACGTCCCATATACAATCATCATAAGAGACGTTTTTCTTCATGGTTTCAGTTTCATCAGAATTATAAACTTCTGCGCTAATGTTTTTTTGCTCAGTATCAAACCAATATTTATTACTGACTTTATAACTGCCTTCTTTGGTATTTCTATGGAAATAAAGTGGTTTTAATTGTTCTTGAGTGCCTATCGCATCAAAAGTATCTCGAACCTTATAAACCCAATCCCATTTCGGCATAGAGCGACCATACCCTTTAAACCAATGGGCATCATAGCCTTCCCATTTTGCCTCTTCCACTGCAAACATAACTTCACCCGCATCTACCCAAATCACGCCCCAATTGTATTTGACATCATACCACAATTCTTCTCCTGCTTTATAAGCGGTGGTTTGATCTAGGCATTGCGCAAAAGCTAATTTAGATGTACTTAGGCATGCTAGGAAGTAAAGTAGGAAAAGGTATTTATTCATATAAGCAATAAACGATTTAAAAGTATATTGTTAGATTATTTTCACGATAATTCATCCTTATTTTCATCTTGCGGAATTTGATAGCCAATTTTTCGGCTTATCATTAGTTGTATGGGTTTTTCATGTCTCCTTAATTTTAAGGAATTACCTAATAATTCAATTTTAGATTGCCACATAAAGCTGTCGTAGGGAGTAAGTCTGTAGAATTTAATTTTATTTTGCTTACAGTATAAATCCAGACAAAAGTTAGCGATAGCATGAAGTTTCCAGCCTGAACTTCCATTTCCTCCGAAATAACCAGGCTCATCTGCCTTATTCAATAACTTTTCTGCAAGTGGATTAGTCCAGATTTCATGAGTTAGACCACCTTTAAAGGCTTCTTTTTCTTTCGACCGACAAAAGGTCTTCCATTTTTGCAGATCAAAAAACGGGATATCTTGATAAAAGCTGTTTCGTAGAGTTTTGAGTCTGTAGCGATTGAAATGATATTCTGGCTCGAAAAATAAATGATAATCAGTCGGCTGAAGGTTTAGCAAATCAAAGGAAAAGATTAGATTCTTTTCCAAGAAAGAAGTCCATTTAAGCTCCAATTCTTCTGCTAATTCCTCAAAATAGTGGGGATACTGTTGATGTAGTTTTTTAAACTCAATGTCCACTCTCAAAAAGTCAGTTCTGAGGTCTATCTTTTCAAGATATTGTTGCAGTGGGTTGATTAGCTTATTTTGGATAACTGATATCGTTGCCATTTGGCAAAAATATAAAAAGCAATGAAGGGGGGAAGGCATAAAGGATTATTTTTATGCCCGGCCACCTTAAGGACTAGTAAAAAAGTTCTACCTAATTTTCTTATCAGGCTTGAGCTAGTTCTCTGTTCTTAATTCTTTTTTTCTTTTTCTTCTTCTTTTTAAATTTTCTCCCATACCACAGTAAAAAACCTGTTACCGGTAAAGAAGCAACCGTTAAACTTGCTAAAAATGTAATTATTTTTCCTGGTAAACCGGCAATTGCTCCTATATGGGTATCGTAATTCATTCGTATTAATTTATCTGGAATATTGGCTTGCTTGTACTTGTTGTAATAAGTGCCAGATGGAACCTCTTCAAAAGTGTATTGATCGAAAAACACGAAGTCAGAATTATAGAATACTCCATCCTCATTTGAAATTTCCACATAAATGGTGGATGAGTTTGAATGAGGAAGATGAATTTCATAGTCCATAGCATTAGGATATTCTTTCTGTAATTTTTCCAATAGTTGGTCTATGGATTTAGGTGCATTAGTAGATTGACGTTTGGAACCATCGGGAATGAGGAATGTAGCTTCTTTCTGGCCGCCCATTGCCCGGTAAACGGCTTTATTTACGATGGGGAAAGCCATTATTAACCCAGTTAGAATAAAAATTAAGGCGAATATGCTCACATAGAAACCAAAAATGCTGTGGAGATCAAAGTTTTTTCTTTTCCATTTAGTGGTGGATTTCCAATCAAATTTGAATCGTTGCTTTTTATTCTTTTTATTTCTTGGCCACCAAAGGTAAATTCCGCTAATGACTAATAGTAAGAATATAACAGTGGACCATTTTACAATTTGAGTTCCGATGGCTTCTGGCAACCATAGATGTATGTGGCCATCCAAGACAAAAGCAAAGAAGCCAGTTAAATGGTTTTCAGTTTTAAGAATAGTGCCCTGAATAGGGTGAATAAATACAGAGCTATAAAAAAGAGGTTCAGCTTGGTAAAATATGGCTTCAATCGGTTCTGATGTGTCATCGTAGAGAATGCCATGTATTAATTTGTTGGGATATACAGTATGTGCAATTTTTTCTGCTTCAGTAATGCTGAGGAAATCATCATTCGATTTTTCAATAGTAATTTCTTCTTGGGTGATGGCTTTTATTTCTTCTCTAAAAACCCACAGGCATCCTGTAATGGCAACTATAAATACAACCATGCCTGATCCTAAGCCTAAAATGAGATGAATTTTATTTGTTATCTTCTTCATTTATTTTCTTTCAATGATTAAGAAACCAGAATAGCCCAGGGTTATTCCCGGGCTATTGGTTTCGCGTTACTGAATATTTTTAAGAGTTTGCAAGAAATCAGAACTTGAAATTTAAACTCAAGGAATAATTCCTTAAGTTTTGGGGCGTTACCGTTGACCATCCTGAGAAATATTGCTCATCCATAATGTTATTGACTTTTAAAATAACATCATATTGGAAGGTAGAATAGGATAGAGAAGCATTGAAAATCTGATAAGCAGGAAGCGTGAAAGTTCCAGTACCAGCTCTATTTAGGGTTTTATATTCGCTGGCTATATTCCCTCCAAAACCAAGGCCCAATCCTTTGAAATCTCCATTAGGGATGCTATAACTAGCCCAAAAATTGATCAACTCTGCCGGCCCAGCTTCTTCAGGCCTTAGTCCCAAATAGCCTGAAGCTTCATAATCTTTGGTTACTTCACTTTCATTATTGCTGTAACCAGCAATTAGATTTAGACCATTTACTGGATTTGCGGTCAGACTCAGTTCATAGCCTTTGCTCACTACTTCACCTCCCTGTATAGAATTATTAATATTTTCTGGATCAGTCATTAATCTGTTGGCTACCGTAATATGATAATAGCTAGCTGTCGCACTTACTCTGTTGTTAAAGAAATTAGATTTTATTCCTCCTTCATACTGATTGGCATTTTCGGGATCAAAAGTCTTTAGTCTCGGGTTGGAGCCATCAGCATTAGCTACCTGCTGTGGAGCCACATTGCTAAATCCGTTCATATAGTTGCCGAAAACCGACAGCTTATCTTGAAGCACCTGATAGACTATACCGAACTTTGGTGATACTGCGTATTGCTGTTCGATTTCTTCTCCTGAATAAATCGAAGGCTTACCACCAAAGCGATCCAAACGAACGCTAGCCATAGCGGATAGGGCAGGAGTAATGTTGATTACGTTAGAAATGTAAGCGCTCATCACCTCATTGGAAGCACTGTTAATACCACTATAGCTTTCTTCCAAAAGCGCATCTGTTCCTGCTTGAGTTAATATGCCAGTATCTTCCTGTGTCTGAATGTTTATGGTTCCGTTTTGAACATAAGCAGAGCTATTATCTGTTAATTCTGAATTGAAATAATCTAGACCAATCACTATTCTATTCCTCAAACCTCCAATTTTGAAATCGCCTAAAAAGTTTTGTTGAATATCAGTTGTATTAGTTTCACTGTTTCTTTTAGAAATGTATCTGGCAAAACTCTCACCATCTGTTAAATCCCATAAGTAGTGATAGAATCCCTTAGCTTTGGTATTGCTTCTTGAGACTACAGTTTGTGAAGTCCAGTTATCAGAAATTTCATATAATGCCTGAGCTTGCAATCCGAATGAGGGATTTCGGATAGTTAAATCATTAGAATTGAAAGAACGTGAATAGGCATCTTGAAATACATTAATGTTATCATAAGATAACTCAGCTCCTCTATTCAAGAAAAGCATTGGATTATTGGCACTTTCGCTTTGTAAGAATTCTGTATTAAGTAAGAAAGTCAATTTTTCACTCGGCTGAAATTTAAAAGAAGGCGCAATAAAAAATGATTCGCTAAAGCCTGCATCCTGAAATGAATTTTGCTTGTTGTATGCCATGTTTACTCTAGCAAAAGCTTGCTCAGAGATTTTAGTATTCACATCAGTTGCAATTCTATTCAAACCATTGCTTCCGGTTATGTAGTTGATTGAACCCCCAAATGATTCATATGGCTGTTTGGTCGTAATATTGATTAAACCACCATAAGAAATCACAGGACTACCAAAAAGTGTTCCCGATGGTCCTTTAATGATATCGATAGATTCTACATTGGCAGGGTCAAGTCCAGCATTATTGATTGCAGGCATACCGTTAACTAAAGTAGGTTGCACCGAAAACCCTCTCATAGAATAGAATTCTGCTCCATCTCCACCTCTTCCAGTAGATTCCCATAGACGGGTGACACCAGTCGCATTTTTCAAGGCATCATTCATATTGGTAACTACCTGTTCTTTTAAAATAGTTTTAGGGATAGAATTATATACCTGTGGATTTTCGATGTCTTTTAAAGGAAGTTTCGAAACAATAAAACTACTATCACGGTGAAATTTATTTTTCTGTGTATAAGTCACAGTGATTTCATCCATTTGAAGTGCATCATCTTTGAGCGTGAAATTGATCTTCAAATGCTCATTTTCCTGAATATTAATTTTTCTTTCTGCCGACTGGTATCCGACAAAGGAGCTAATAAGTGTATATCTCCCTGGTGTGAAAGTAGTTATAGAATAATTTCCATTCTGATCTGTAACAGCTCCGGAATTTATTTCTTTCAATACCACATTGACAAATTCAATAGGAGACCCATCAGGATTTGTAACAGTGCCTGAAATTGTGCTTTGCTGGGCGAAAGCTGACTGCAGACCGATTAATAAAAATATCGGGAGTAAAAATCTATTCATTTTATATCTATATTTAGATTGATTAAAAATAATAATGCAAACATATACACTATTTATAATCAATCCAAATAAAAATAATTGATTATATTTAGAGTTTTGATTGATAAAAATGATTGGTACTAATCATTTTGTGTAATTTGCTATGCAATTCGATGCATAATTTTTAATTACCAACTCTAGTCCAAATCCTCATTTCTTTACTACTTTAGCAATTCATAGATTTAAAATACATGTCATTAAAAGAAATACTAGTAGGCTTTGGGAATGCAATGTGGGGAACGCCCCTTCTCTTGTTATTGATGGGCGGAGGATTATTTTTCCTTATTTATTCTCGTTTTCTTCCATTTCGATATTTTAAACATGCTGTTCAAATCCTAAGAGGAAAGTATGACGGTGAAAAAAGCGAGGGAGATATTAATCACTATCAGGCGCTTTCAACTGCATTAGCCGCTACAGTAGGGATGGGAAATATTAGTGGAGTTGCTGTTGCTATTACAATGGGAGGTCCAGGTGCAATTTTCTGGATGTGGGTAAGTGCCTTTGTGGGTATGGCTACAAAATTTTTCACTTGTACTTTGGCGGTTATGTTTAGAGGTAAAGATTCTTTAGGGAATTTACAAGGAGGCCCTATGTATGTAATCCGTGAAGGTTTGGGTAAAAAATGGCAACCCTTGGCAGTTTTATTTTGTGTGGCAGGTATGTTTGGGACAATTCCAAGCTTCCAATCCAATCAACTAACAGCAGCTATAGGAGAGGGACTATTGTTGCCATTAGGTATTGAACTGACTTTTGGAATCAAATTAACAATTGGAATTATTTTGGCCATTATTGTGGCGCTGGTGATTTTGGGAGGCATTAAAAGAATTGGAAATGTAGCTGGAAGAATGGTTCCTATGATGGTAGGGATTTATGTAGTAGCCGTAATAGCTATTTTAGCATTGAATTATGAATTAGTACCCCAATATTTGAAACTTATTTTTGTAGATGCTTTCACAGCTAATTCAGTTTTAGGAGGAGCAGTTGGTGCTATTGTGGTTGCAGGTGCCAGAAGAGCCGCTTTTTCAAATGAAGCAGGAATAGGAACAGCTCCGATGGCACATGGTGCAGCCAAAACGAACGAACCGGTTCGTGAAGGTTTGGTGGCGATGATGGGACCAGCCATTGATACTATCATAGTTTGTACTATGACTGCTTTGGCTATTTTGATAACAGGCATATGGCAAGACCATACTGAAGGTATAAGCGGAGTGACGCTTACAATTAAAGCCTTCGATGATTCTCTCTGGGGGGGTAGATATTTGTTGGTACTGGCATTATTTATTTTTGCGATTACATCTCTTTTCAGCTATTCCTATTATGGAGGAAAATGCTTTGCTTATTTGTTTGGTGCTCAGCACATCCGCTGGTATCAATATTTTTATATCGGAATGGTAATCTGGGGATCCATAGCTTCTTTAGGTGCAGTAATAGGTCTGATTGATGGTATGTACGCACTGATGGCTTTTCCTACTATGATTTCGGCATTTATCCTGGCACCTAAGGTCATGAAAGCGGCCAAAGTTTATTTTGCGAAAAGTGATTTACAATAAATGATTAAGTTAAGGCAGTTTTCAGTTTCGAATTAACGGTCGAAATAATTCAAAATCGAACTTGCTAAAGATTCCAAAGGCTGTTTTTTGATCAACTACAATGTGACTAATTCTGCCGCTAGTCATTTTCTTGTTTCTTTTAAAATTTGCGATCGTTGATAAAACGATACCGCCTACCCCTTTATACAGAGCCTCTCTTTCAAGCTTCGTAAATTTTTCTTGTTCCAAAATAGGAGCCAGAGTCTTTCCTGTATGTTGATAATATAATCTATTATCAGGCCTAACGCTTAAAACAGCATCAGATTTAAATAGCGTTAATGTATCTATAGCTTCATCAATAGTTTCTGCTTCCAAAAATGGGAATTCTATAGAGATTGTCATGACAGCATCATAATTTCTGCCATTGTGCTCTTCATAATCTATTGATTGTTGAATAGTATCGTTCAAGCTTTGATTTTTATCAGCATAAGCTTTTGGTCTTTCGATAATAATGATTTTCTCATTTCCATTGAACTTCTCAACAGCATGCCTTAAAATGTCCTCATCTGCGCTGGAAATCACTAAATGACTGAGTTTGTTACTTGCTAAACAAGCTTGGACTTTCCTTTCTAATAGACTTCTACCTTCAATTTCAAAAAGTGGAAGATTAATGTTATCGATGAAAGTGTTTCTCACTGGAATGATTCCTAAAGTTGATGGAGATTTGAAGTTTTCATCTACAAATACTGATTTGATTTGCTTACGGGTTTTTAAGATTTTATCCTCATTAGTAGTCAAGTTTTGTCCATGCCGTCTATAGGAGAATAGGGGCTCGTTTATGTTACTTACTTTATGATGAGTGATGAATTTGATCCAAAGATCATAACCATCTTGGCACGTAAAGCTTTCGTTGTATCCGCCCAATGATTTTAAAAACTCAAGGCGAATCATTGTACAAGCACCGTGCGCAGGTTGGTCGTACAGAGATACTTCTTTCTCGAAATTATGACGTTGTTCTAATCCCGTACGGTTTCCATCTGCATCTACATAATAGTAGTCAGGAAAAACTAGGCCCAATCTAGCATCTTTTTCCAATGCAAGGCTCATTTTTTCTAGTGCTGTTTTTTCCAAGAAATCATCAGCATCTAAACGCATCAAGTATTGACCATTTGCGGCACGCATCGCTACGTTATTGGTAATATTCAGCCCTTTGTTTTGCTGATAAATTATAGAGATTTGGTCCTGTCCTCTGTAGTTTTCGATAATAGCTTTACTATCATCAGTAGATCCATCATCAATTATGAAAAGCTCAAAGTCTTTCATTGATTGCGCTAAAACACTTTCAATGGCTGTTTGAATGTACTTTTCATAATTGAAATTGGTTATATATACAGTAACTAATGGACGATTTCCCATAGTGATTTATGATTTAAACGGGACCCCAGCCAGCGTAATTCCGTCTGAAAATATATTTTCATCTACAAATTGTTGTAATTCCATTTGAACAGAGCCGGTTTTGGTGAAAGCATCATAAGCACCAGTTTTTGTAGATATTTGCATTAATGTCTCGTAAACATCCATTCCGTAGTACCAAACTGCTGCTGGTTTGAACTTGTTTTTGTAATACAACTCTGATGCTGAAGCATCTGTGAATGCCATAATGTGCCCCATAGGGTCTAAATGCCTAATGACGGTATCAGTTGATAATTGCTGTATGGCACTACTCAGTGAATGCCATCTTGGAAGTTTTGAAATTACCATACCCGCATCGCTCTTGGATACGATATCATAAGCTTTCTCCAATATCGCAGATGGATTTGGAGTGTGTTCTAATAATCCCCAAAAAGTCACGATATCATAACCATCATAATCGCTTTCTATTTTGAGGAAGTCTCTGCTATCAAGATCAATACCCCAGATTTCCTTCGAAAAATCACGACTTGACTGGCTTAATTCAATGCCGTCAGCGGCTATTCCTTCTCTCCGACAAGCTTCCACAAAATGTCCAGCGCCTGAACCAACATCTAGGATTTTTTTAGGCTTTCGTCCATGGGCTTTTTCAAAAACTTCCATAGTCCATTTTAACCAGGGAACTGCAATAGCATTTAATCGTGATTCGGCAGCGGTTTTATCAGTATAAGTAGCTGCATATGTGATATCATTAAGGTAGAAGCCTTCAATTGCGCTTTTTGACGGTCTTTCTAGCACATATACATGTGTGCAATTATTACACATGGCATATTTCGCCCCATAGATATTAGTTTTTAATTCTGTATTTTGCGAGGATTCACTACAAACAGGGCAAGCTTCTACTGGCTCTGTGTTTTCAGGCTTATAAATATCAGTTCGGCTTTCCTTATAGTAAGCTTGATTTTTTTTAAGTTTTTCAACGATATTTTTTTTCAATGCTAGAAGATCTGTTTTTTTACCTAAATAAGTATCTACTTCAAACTGTTCGGCAGCATCTTTTTCAGTTCTTATCCACTGTTCTTGATTTCTTTCCCCTTTTTTTGACATTGGGGTCAATCTCATCCAATCCATAATTTTTATTTATGTGGGTTATTCAAAATAATCCCAACTTAATTTCTGATATTTTTCTAAATCTTGTAATGCTTTTTTACCAATTAATTGGTCGTATTCCCTAGCATCAATTCCATGAAATGGTCTTAATACTGTTAAGTCTTTTTCACTTAAAATTTCTCCTTTTTTAATGTCTTTTAATGGATACACCGCCCTTCGAAATGATTTGTCGTGCCCATTATTTATTTCAATTGGCAAGGCTTTCTTTTCTGAGGCACCTTTCAAGGTATTGATTAATTTAATTTTCTGAATTAATTCCTGCACCTCGTCTTTGGTAAGCGATACTTTATGATCCCTGAAAGTTTTGCCAGTTCTATCGTCTGTAAAATGAAATTCCAACACTTCAGCACCCATAGCAACTGCAATTTCCATAGCATAATTACCTTCTGTATGATCTGAATATCCAACGGCACAATTTAATAATTCCTTAAAGCGATGCATCACATTTAAATTGGCATCAGAATTATTGATAGGGTACATAGAAGTACATTGCAAAACCGCTATGTTTTCTTCGTTTTTGTAGAAGTCATTTTGTTGCCTTAAAAAGTCAATGGCTTCTACCACTTCCTTCTCGCTTGCTAATCCAGTTGAAATCAAAATAGGCTTTTGATATTTTGCTAATTCCCTCAACATCGGGTATGCAGTCAAATCACCAGAACCCACTTTGAAAAAATCCATATAAGGATTTATCCACTCCAATGCATCAAAATTCCATACTGAGGCAGTATAGCCCACTTTTTGATTATGGCACATTTCTGCTAATTCAATATGTTGCTCTGGATTTAACTCAAATTTTTTGAAATGCTGGTTTCGGTCAGGACTTTCCAGTTTACTTACCAATCCATCGCCTGTGTATATTTGAAATTTTACATAATCAGCACCAGAATCAATTGCTAATTGGGTTAGTTTTTTGGCATATTCAAAATTACCTTCATGATTACCGCCAATTTCTGCAATTAACAACGGGCCGTGCTTTCCCTTCCAATTATTCTGCATTCAAATACATTTTTGTTATAGCCTTCCAATCATAAGTAAAATGAGGATTGTCCATATTTTTTATGATTGAACTTACAAAGTTAAAATCATTTTGGGTATCTACCGCCATTTTTAAACCTTTTGCTTCTTCCATTTCTTTATTTTTGAAGAAATGAAACTTACCCAGATTTTCATTCTCATAAAAATATAGTGTAACATGCTCTCGATGAGATTCTTCTTTAAATTTTTTGATTTGCTGCTGATAAAATGAAGAAGAAACTACTTCCACGCTCATGCCTGTTGGGAACGTTCTGCCTTTTACGTTGGATACAAAGTCGTAATTATTTTCCAATGCTAAATCAATTGCTTTATCTACCAATTGTGCATCCGTAAAAATATTATCACCATTTATTCTCACCCCATAATCAAAATTGAAATGTTGCAAGCAATCTGCAAATCTTTGGCTTACATTTTTCAAATCACCTTTAAAATATGGGATATTGTGCTTTTCACAATATTCAACTATTGGCTCATCGGTAACTTGGTTTGAAGTGGCAATCACTATGTTTTTATGGTAGTTGGATTGTTGCAACCTTTCAAGAATGTAAGCGAGCAATGGTTTTCCATTGATTTCTTTTAATATTTTCCCTGGCAATCTGGAAGAATTAAATCGGCAAATGACTATAATCCCTACTTTCATTTTCTTTCACTGATTTTCTTAGCTGGAATTCCACCAAAGATTTCATTACTTTTTATATGCCCTGATACTACTGCTCCTGCGGCAATTACTGCCCCATCTTCAATGGTAGTTCCTTTTAAAATTTTTGCTCCAGTTCCAATCCAAACATCATTGCCAATGGAAACTGGATCCGTGACATTTGGCTGTTGGTTGATAAGTGTTCCTTTTTTTGCAGTGTGATCACTATCCACTATATAAACAAATGGAGCAATCAGGCAATCATCTCCAATTTTGATGTTTTCTGAGGCAAAAATAAAGGTATGAAATCCAACGGTAGCGTTTTTACCTATGCTAATTTTAGCCGTTTCATTGCAAGCACAAATGCGACTTCCTTCTTTTAAAACTGCATAATTATCAATAGAAATGTTTTTAGGAAAACGCTGTAATTCTACATTTTTATCAAAGAAAACCTGTTCTCCTAAAAAGCCAATTCGCTTTCTTTCTTGGAATGATCGCCAACGGTTTTTCCAAGTAAACTTCAAATGTTTTCTTAACTGACTAGCCATTTTGTTGCTGATTCACAAAATCTAAAGGGAAAATTGATTCCCAATCCTGCTTATTTAATTTTTCCTCAATATGGTGTTTTTTGTAGAATTCATCCATAGTCTTCCAATATTCTTTTCTCCTGCTTTCAAAGCCGGTTAAATTCATGCTCTCAAAAACATAAATCGTCTTTCTAAAATAGGGCAGCTTGGCAAATATGTTTTTATTGAAAAAATATTTACCAAAATGCATTAAAAAGTATAGCCTTAGATGACGGAGGTTAAGTTTGGGTTTTGATTCCCCAGGTTCAATTTTATTTAAAGTTTTAATTAAAAAATAGAGCGCTCGCAAATGATTTTTACCATCTGCATAACCTATGGTATCATGAATTAAAAATGCTCTGTTTTTTTGGAGCTCAGGCCGACTAAATATTTTGATGTCTTGAGTAATGTAGTATTCATCGATTACCTCTTGAAGTTCTGTGTAATTAGAAACCTTTGGAGAGCCAATATGAAGGTTGTTTCTAGGGAAATCGGTTCCATCATTAATTAAAATAGTTTGTTTTCCTAACATCCAGCCTTCTAATGATGTGGTGGTCTCAAATCCCATCCAAAAATCCGATACATTGATAAGGTCATGTATTTGCTCTTTATGCCAAAAATACAATACATTGTCATAGTCCAGTAACTCATTCATTTCGTTTGGCCCTTCGGATAAATCAGATTCAAATGCTTCTTTGGGATGTCTTTTAAAAACGAATAGAATGTCAGGATTATTTTCAATGGCTAGCTTCAGTATGTCTCGAACATATACTCTGTATTTTTTCACCCATTCGAAACGTTTTTCTTTATCATTTGGGAAAATATGGTTTAATGCAACATCCTTATGAGCGCTGTATATCTTTCCAAATCCCCAACCAGCGTAGCCAATAATTTTGGTGTATTTTTCTTTGTTATATTTTTTTAGAAAAACATCTCTTTGCATGAATTTTCCATAAACATATCGGTCAAATCCTGTTGCGCCAGTCAATACAATTTTCTCCTTTTGCTCATTTGGAGCTATTTTCTTTATAAATTCTTGCGTTCTTTCAGACCAACATGTAACCCATTCTTGATAAAAGAATTGATCTTTATTGTACCCCCAATATGGAAAGCTTCCATCTGTTCTAAAATTACCTTCTGATTCTAAGGCAAAAACCTTAATTCCGCATTGGTAGGCATATTTTGCTATTTCAAAATACATATGATGCCCTTTTGCGTTTGGTAAAATAATTAAATCTGGTTTTTCTATTTTAATCTTATGGATATCCCATATAAACAATACTGTAAGTTCACAATTAATAGCCTTTTCCAAGCCGTATAAAACAGGAAGTACTATTTCTGTATCCCTGCCCACAGCTTTATCAAGAAAACAAAATATCTTTAACTTTTTGGGCTTATTGTTCATGGATTTCATTCAGGTAATGAGATATCTTTTGCGTTTGTTGTTTATTGGAGTATGTCTCTATTTCTTTTTTATCCACATTTATTGCGTTAGGTTTTTGAATCAAATCTTCAATAAAATTCCTAATTCCTTTTATATCTTCATATTCAAAACTACTTCCAATTTTACACTTATTAATAATTTTGGAGGCATCGCCATTGGATTTCCCTAAGCATAGAATGGGATTGTACGTACGTAAATATTCATATAATTTACCTGGTAATCTACCCTCTGCATTATCAGCTTTATTTAAAGGTAATAATAGTAGATGGGCATTCATTGCTAATTGTAAAGATCGTTTTCTTGATATTATTCCTTTGTAAATTACTTCGATTTTTGAGTTGTCGTTCAACTCCTTCTGTACCTGTTGATCAACTTGCCCAGCAAGTATAATTCTAATTTTCCTATTAGTTTCAATTTTCGATAATTCGTCAATTAATCCTACAGGGTTTCTATCAATTCCTAGTAAACCAATATGGACTATATCAAAATATTCATCATTTTGATTTTTCTCTAAGGATTTGAAATCGTCCTCATCATAGCCATAATAAATCACATCCACGTTTTTTGCTCCAATTGACTCCAGTTCTTTTTTCCAAGTAGGGCTGGCTATGGTGATTTTTTTTGCTTGCTGAAAAATACCCTGCTCCATTATTGAATGTATTTTATCAGCAAATTTTGTAATATACATCATCTGGTAATAATCAGCTTGTGTCCATGGGTCTTGAAAATCAGCTAACCAAGGAATTTCTAAATCTTTTGATAGAAAGTAAGCAATTCGGTTATTGGTATGTGGGGGACCATCAGAGAATATTGCATCAACAGGATTAACCTTCAGATATTTTTTTAAATATTTCACTGAAGGATTAATCCAAAGACTTCTAGCATCTGGAATAAAGAAATTTCCCCTAATCCAAATGCCTAATTTGTCTAAGAAGTTTTGCTTTTTATCACGAACCTGCACTATGGAATTCAATGCGTCTTCTTTTTTTCTTCTGGTAAGCCATTTAAAAACTTTAAATGGTTCAATTATAGGCTGTTTCAAAATGGTAATCCCTTTGGGGATATCATCATATCCTCCCTCATCATAATAAGGGTAATGGGCATTTTCAGCAGTATAAATTACTGGCTCCCAACCAAATTCTCTTAAATATTTAGCGATTTTTAATGACCTTAATACACTTATCCCTCCAGACGGTGGCCAATAATAAGTAATGATCAATACTTTTTTCATAAGGATTTCCTAATCTGATAAGCTAACCCTCCAATTAATAAAATAAAGATCACAATTGAACTTCCCAACATCACCTTGTTACCGATAAAGTAAGCATCTGGCTTAAAGTCAAATCTAATTTCATGATTGCCAGACGGGATTTCCAAGCCTCTTAAAACATAATTTACTTGAAGGATATCAGTTTCTTTACCATCAATATATGCTTTCCATCCTTTGGGATAATAAATTTCTGAAAACACTGCTAAACCATTTGAATTATTATTACTGGTGTAAATTAATTCGTTTGGAGCATAAGAAATCAGTTCTATTTCACCTTTTGAAATTACCTCCTGCGATAAATCAAATCGATCAGTATTGACAACTGCTTCTTGCTTTGTATTTATATTTCCCAATTTTTCGATTTCTTCATCCGGATTTGAAACTGTTTTAACCTCTTCTACAAACCATGCATTTCCATTTGCTTGCTGATTTGGGATTACTTGTCCAGCTTGGTTACCGAATTTGATATATTTTGTATTGAGCATGTTGATGATCCCGAAATTGGATAAGTCAGAATCACCACTTCGTAATTTTTCCACCATTATGCTCATCTCATTTTGCAAATGATTTTCTATCAAATCTTGATATCTCCTCATTTTCGCCCCGTGATAACCGCCAACGGAGGAATGATAATAAGAGGTACGAGCTTCATTGAATGGGTTGTTGAGATTTAACACCCTGTAATGTCCGTCATCTTGCAAAATTCTTTTATCTGCTTCGGTTTTAGTTATCAATTCACCTCTATTTTCCTTTACAAAGTTATCTTCATTTAAGTATCTTTTTGAAACTGGAATTAAATCAATTGCTATAACTGCCACTACTAATCCGATTGCAAGACCATCTTTGAGTTTATTTTCTTTCCAAAAATAAAGAATCCCCCCTGTTGCGATGATAAAAAAGAAAGAACGGAAAGCATCAGTTCTTAACATAGATGCCCTTTGTTCTCTAATCAAATCCACTAACCAAGGTTGATCACCTAACTGCGCATCTACTGCTCCACGGAATCCCATCATAAAGGAGCCTATTACGAATAACAAACATAAACCTGCAGCTATTGCTATTGTAGTCAAAAACTGTTTTTTTACCTTAGGCCAATTAGCATTTCTCAATTCCTTGATTCCTAAGAAACCTAAAAGAGGCATACATAAAAAAGGCATAGCCACAGTCATGGAGACTGCGCGAAATTTATTGTAGCCAGGGAAATAATCAAACATAAAGTAGTTGAACACTTCAAAGTTTTTTCCCCAAGAAAGAATGATGCCTAGTGCTGATGCAGTAACTAGCCACCATTTAATTGGACCTTTGACAAAAATTATTCCCAGTATAAATAAGAATATAATAATAGCTCCCATATAATAGGGGCCACTAGTGAAAGGCTGATCCCCCCAATAGGTTGGAACATTTTTCACAAAGGACCGGATTTGTCCAGTTCCAGCGCCTCTGGATTGTAATCCTTTTGCTAAATCTGAATCCGTTGATATTTCTTCTTGACTAGCTCCTCCAAAAAAATTAGGGATTAAAAAAGTAAAAGGTTCCATTATTCCATTACTCCATGCAAAAGCATAACTTCGATCTAATCCACCTGAGGATTCAGTATTTGAACTTAATTCTGCTTCTCCTCTAATTGAATATTTCCCGTATTCATAAGCAGTCCAAACTTTACCAAGATTCGCACCCAAACCAAGCAATACGGCAATAGCCAGAACTCCAATAGCTTTTCCAAAATCAGGCAAGGTTTTATTTTTGATGGCGGCTATTAATTGTAAGAGTCCAAATACTAAAACTACCAATAATAAATAATAGGTGATTTGAAGATGGTTAGAACGGATTTCTAATGCCATCGTGAGCGCTGTAATTATAAAAGCCCATAAATACTTCTTTTGAAAGGCTAGGACAATTCCTGCCAATACAGCTGGCATCCAACTAATAGCGGCTACTTTCCAAATGTGGCCTGCTTCCACTGAAATCAGAAAAAAGCTATTGAGCCCGTATGCCAATCCTCCTCCTATTGCTAAATATGGGTTCACTTTAAAAACTAAAAGCAGTATATAAAATGACAACATTGCAATAAATGTATGGCTAGCTGGGGTAGGGATTATTTTTTCTATAGTTCTAGGGATATATTTCAGTAACTCCCCTGACCATTGAACATTGATCAAATAAGCAGGCATTCCACTGAACATGCTGTTGGTCCATAATGCTTCCTCACCTGTCTGTTCGCGAAATTCGTTTATTTCCTGATTGGCACTTTTCCCTTGAATAACATCATTTTGATTGAGTTCCTGATTTTCCATAAAGATGGGCCAATACATAAATATATTTATGATTATGAATATGACAACGGCAACAATATGAGGCGTGAAATTTTTAATGTTCATTTTACAATGGTTTTTGGAAATACAATTATAGTTATTTCTTTATCCCGTACCAAGATGATAACTTTGAAAGCCTTTAATTTAAAGCCTTATTACTTGATTTAGATAATTTAATCTATTTGATTAACTTGTAATTATACTTTTTATTCAATTCAAAATATTTTAAAAATGAAACTACTTTTCCTGCTTCCAATTTTTATTTTTAGCCTTTTATCATGTCAGGCCCAAATCCCTGATAAAGAAGGTCAGATTGCTGCTGCTGTGCAAGCAGCTCCACCAGAAAAACAGGCAGGGGCTACTGTTTATGGTTTTGATAAAGATGGTAATAAGGTTCTTTTGCGAGAAGGAACAAACGAGCAAATTTGCATAGCAGATGATCCCAATAAAGAAGGGTTTAGTGTTGCTTGTTATCATAAAGATCTTCATCCATTTATGAAAAGAGGAGATGAATTAAGAGCGGAAGGCAAAAGACCTGATGCAATCTTTGAGATTAGAGAAAAAGAGGCGAAATCTGGTGAACTAAAAATGCCTGAAAATCCAACTACTCTTCATGTTTTATCAGGAAAAGAGGGGAAATATAATGTTGAGACTGGTAAAGTTGACAATGCTAATTTGCGATATGTTGTTTATATTCCGTTTGCCACAGCAGAATCAACCGGCTTGCCAATCCGACCCTTGGTACCCGGTGGTGCATGGATTATGAACCCTGGAACTCATCGAGCACATATTATGATTACACCTCCGAATGATTGATAAGTACTGTTTCCAATTTAGGAAGCAGACCTAGCACTAATTGAACTATTTATAATTGTGGATTAAGTGTATAAACAATATTTCAAGACAAATAATAATGCTTTTAGTATTAAATGAAGCTAATGAAATATCTCGACCACTTCTGAGGAACTCGGAAAGGCGGGAGGGGGGAGAGTTTAGCGGGCCTGCTTGCTCAGACAAGCCAGCGTTGGAGTTGTGCGTAGGTGCATTAAACTTTCTTGATTTTTTCTATCTTTTTTATCAAGAAAAAAGATTGGAAGAAACTTAAAGCCATATGCCTGGACTGCTACAGTATTGGTATTATAATTCTATGGCATTGTAGAAAATATTTGTAAAATTTAATCTTCAAGGTGATAAAAAACCTTTGAAAATTTTAGCAAAAAAAAGGTTGAGTTTTGAATAACTCAACCTTTTCTATTTTTAAATTAGAACTAAAATTATCCTTTATATGTCACTTTATAAATCAGTCCTCTTAAGTCATCTGATATTAGCATTTCGCCTTTATCATTTAATATAACATCCACAGGTCTGCCCCAAGCATCTTGCTCTTCGTGATTTAACCAACCGTCTATGAAAGTTTCATAAGTAGGTTCACCGGCATCAGTGTTGCTCACCATCTGAATTCGATAGCCTATTTTTTTAGAACGATTCCAACTACCGTGCTCTGCTATGAAAATTTGGTTTATATATTTTTCAGGAAATAAATCAGCAGTATAGAACTTGATTCCCAGTGGGGCTACGTGAGGGCCAAGGTTTCTGTAAGGCTTTTTAAATTCATCACAGTCTCTCAAGCCTCCAAACTCAGGATCAGGTATGTCACCTCCATGGCAAAAAGGATAGCCAAAATGCTGTCCTTTTTCTGTGGCAACATTAAGTTCACATGGAGGTATATTATCACCCATCATATCTCTGCCATTATCAGTGAAGTATAAATCCTGAGTTTCAGGATGCCAGGTAAAACCTACTGAATTTCTAACTCCCTCTGCGTATACCTCCATTTCAGTTCCATCAGGATTCATTCGAGTAATGCTGGCATAAATGGGTTTATCAGGGTTATTGCAAATATTGCATGGCGCACCAACTGGTACATATAATTTTCCATCAGGGCCAAAAGCAATATATTTCCAACCGTGATGCTTGTCTGTTGGATAATCGTCAAAAATCACCTCGTAAACCGGGCTTTCTAAATTGTTCTCAATGTCTGAAAACTTTAAGATTCTGTTTACCTCAGCCACGTACAAATCACCATCTTTAAAGGCAACTCCATTTGGCATATTTAAGCTGTCAGCCAAAATATATTTTTTATCTGCTATTCCATCTCCATCGGTGTCTTGCACCGCATAAACTTTATCTTCTCCTCTGTTCCCAACAAACAAAGTTCCATTTTCGGATAATGCCATTGAGCGTGCATTTTCAACTTCAGCATAAATGGAAATTTCAAATCCTTCTGGTAAGTTTAGTGTAGATAATAAACTATCATTAACGGCTCTTAATGAGTCTATTTGTACTGTCTTTTTTATTTCAGTCTCTGATACATTTGTTTTTTCTTCAGTATTACCTCCACAGGCATATATGAGTACAAGTGATAATACAGTTAAAACAACTTTTATTTTTCTCATGAATGTAAGTTTTATTTTTTTTGATTATTTATAAATTTCGTCTACTAATTAATTTCTTAGTTTCGGGTATATTAAACTTCTTCCTCCTCAGACATCAATTTCTCCAAAATCTGACTTGCTGCTTTCGCAATATTTGTACCCGGACCAAATACGGCACTTACTCCAGCATCATACAAGTAATCATAGTCTTTTGGCGGAATTACACCTCCTGCAATTACCATAATATCTTCTCTGCCAATCCTTTTAAGTTCGTTGATCAATTTAGGAATTAGCATTTTATGTCCGGCTGCTAAACTTGATGCTCCCACAATATGTACATCATTTTCAGCTGCTTGCATGGCTGATTCTTCTGGGGTTTGGAAAAGTGGCCCAATGTCCACATCAAAGCCTAAATCAGCAAAGCTGGTAGCAATTACTTTAGCACCTCTGTCATGTCCATCTTGTCCCATTTTTGCTATTAATATTCTAGGTCTTCTACCTTCTAATTGTGCAAATTGATTAGCTAGTTTTTGAGCTTTTTTAAAGTCATCACTGTTTCCAGCTTCACCAGAATAAACTCCCTGAATAGAGCGGATTGTAGCTTTATGTCTTCCAAATGATTCTTCCATCGCATCTGATATTTCTCCCAAAGTGGCTCTTTTTCTTGCCGCCTCAACAGCAAATTCCAATAAGTTACCTTTTCCGGTTTTAGCACATTCAGCTAAATCCACTAAAGCCTTTTGAGCTGCTTTTGCATTTCTGTCGGCTTTTAACTTTTCTAATCGTTTTACTTGAGATTTCAAAACCGCTGTATTATCAACCTCTCGTAATTCTATATCACTTTCCTCTTCAGTTCTATAGCGATTAATCCCTACAATTACTTCACGACCCGAATCAATACCCGCCTGCTTTCTGGCCGAAGCTTCCTCTATTCTCATTTTAGGCAATCCAGATTCAATGGCTTTGGTCATGCCGCCCATTTCCTCAACTTCTTCAATCAATTTCCAAGCCTTTTTAACAAGCTGATCAGTAAGGAATTCTACATAATATGAGCCTCCCCAAGGATCAACGGTTTTAGTAATCTGAGTTTCATGTTGCAAAAATAATTGTGTATTACGCGCTATTCTTGCTGAGAAATCAGTAGGTAAAGCAATAGCTTCATCTAAAGCATTAGTATGTAAAGATTGTGTATGTCCAAGTGCAGCCGCTTTTGCTTCAATATAAGTCCTTGCCACATTATTGTAAGGGTCTTGCTCTGTCAAGCTGTAGCCGGAAGTTTGGCTGTGAGTCCTTAAGGCCAAAGATTTAGGGTTTTCAGGATTAAATTGTTTGACAATTTTCGCCCACAATAGTCTTCCAGCTCTCATTTTGGCAATTTCCATAAAATGATTCATACCAATAGCCCAGAAGAAGGATAGGCGGGGAGCAAATTCATCGATTTTTAATCCTGATTTTAAACCTGCCCTGATATATTCTAATCCGTCAGCTAAAGTATATGCCAATTCCAAATCAGCAGTAGCACCCGCTTCATGCATATGGTAGCCACTGATACTGATAGAATTGAATTTGGGCATATTCTTACTACTATATTCAAAAATATCGGAAATAATTTTCATAGAAGGCTTCGGTGGATATATGTAAGTATTCCTGACCATAAATTCCTTCAAGATATCATTTTGAATGGTTCCTGAAAGTTGCTCAGGTTTCACACCCTGTTCCTCCGCAGCCACAATGTAAAAGGCCATAACCGGGATTACGGCACCATTCATGGTCATTGAAACTGACATCTTATCTAGGGGTATTTGGTCGAACAGAATTTTCATGTCCAAAATGCTGTCAATTGCCACTCCCGCTTTTCCTACATCTCCTTCTACTCTTGGATGATCTGAGTCATATCCTCTATGAGTGGCTAAATCAAAAGCTACGGAAAGCCCTTTTTGTCCAGCGGCAAGATTTTTTCGATAGAATTCATTGGATTCTTCTGCAGTGGAAAAACCTGCATATTGACGGATAGTCCAAGGTCTTTGTACGTACATGGTGCTGTAGGGGCCTCTTAAATAAGGTGCTTTTCCAGCTATAAATCCAATATGCTCAGCATCTTTAATAGTGGAAGCATCAATTATGGGCGGAACCGAAATGCTCTCTGCAGTTTTCCAATCTGCTCTTGAATCGGGCTTGCTTTCAGCTTTATCAGTATTTATTGTTTTTATTCGTGAAAAATCAGGTTTCATATGTTAATGATTTCTGTTTAGTTGCCACAAGTTGTCCCGTATTTATCGGGATGGAATTCGCAATAAATATTCTTCAGGCAGTAAATTTAAATTCGCTCTTGAATATTTATCGTCATTTCATATCAGCGCTATTCCTAAGTCTTTTAATAATTGGTCTAAAAATTTCTTTGTATCAGCATTTCTATTGATACAAGCATACAAACCGGAATCTTGTAATTCGGCTTCGTTTGGCTCTTGGCCAGCTATCAAAACTAATCCCTTCTGTTTAGCAATAAACTTTGACAAATTTTTAGGAGTTTCGGCATAACACAAGACAATGATCTTGGCCTTCTTATCCATTGACGTTTCTTCATCTAAATCTTTAATAATTTTTTCAGAAGAAATGCCAATTCCTGCTATTCCTAAAAAACTGTATGCAAAATCTGATTTTGCTTTGCTAATTGCATCAGTGCCGAGCAAAACTATTTGAGCCATTGGTCGAGCATTCTCACCTTTTTCTTCAACTAGTTTTTCCACTCGGTATCGCATATGTTCGATTGTAGAGGTAAGTCTTTTAGCCTCCAGACTTTTGCCACTTTCTTCAGTATCTAGATAGGCACTGATTTTTTCTCCTATTAGCTGATAAGTATTGGCACCTACCATCAAATTTTTGCGAGCCCATAAGTTTTGTTCTGCTTTCGCTGCATCAGTATCAATGATTTGATGAATATTCCCATTCTCAAAATGATGGTCATAGGAACCATCTTCTTCAAGTTCTAGGAATAATTTCCACGAAGCAGAAGATATTTCTTTAATGAGAGTTTCAATATAATAACTCCCCTTGCTTGGGTCCACAATCTTATCTAAATGAGATTCTTCTTTTAATATGTTTGATATGTTTAAGGCAATTCTTTTAAAGGTGGGACTGGATGGTTTTCCTGCTGATTCATCATGCGGCTGAACCCAAAGACTCGTGCATCCACCCATTACTGAAGCCATGGCCTCATTGGTATTGCGTAAAAGGTTAACGTTAAAATCTAAAGCCGATTTTGTCCTAATACTAGTGTTACAATGAATGAAAATATCATCAGGTCCAATTTTGCTATTATAAGCTTCAGCTATTTTTAAAAGATTAAACTTAAATGCTTTTAATTTTGCAATCTCAAAAAAGTAATTGCTGCCTACCGCAAAAGAAAAAATTGTAGATTTCAATATTTTGTTGAGTTCTAGTTTTAAATCAGTTAATTTATCAAAGAACTCAACTGATTTTGCTAGCAATAACCCCAACTCATTAGTAATATTGGATCCTGAATTATGAAATAAGTTACTGCTGATACATAACGGCTTGAAATCTGGGTATTCATCCGAATGTCGGATTAGCTCTGCAATGTTTTCGAAATCTTTAGCATTAATCCCTATAATTCCAGCATCTCGTCCTTCTATAATGTCGCAATGATAAAAACCGCTTATTTTTTTGCTATCGATACCGTGAGCACTTATGTAATTCAAATATTGAGAAATCAAGGAGTAAAAAGGATCATTTGATTCAAATGAAATCATGCAGTACTCTGGCTGTATATCTTTTAATAATGTATCTAGATTAATGTCGGCTTTTTCAATCACAAAAATAATTCCTTCAGCCCCTCCATTTAATGCTTCCAATGCAGATAGATTAGCCTCTTTTTCGGACTTGACCACTACCTTTGATTGGTTGGCCCAATAACGGGCTGGTAGAGCATCGTTGAACTTTTGTACCTGGTTTTGAATGTTAACTTTTGAGTCCTCCGAAGTATCTTTATGATAAAACGGTTTAATAGAAATGCCCTCTGGAGTTTTGGTGATCAGATTTTCAAAAGGTTTGTCTTTTAATTCCTTTAGAATTTGATTTTTCCAGTCTATCGCAGAACTTTTATCAAAATCTTCAAATAATTTTGTATTACTCATTTTCAATTTTGTCGTTTCAATAGTTAAAGTTAACACTTTTCATTCTAGCAATAAACGATAAATTTATAAAAGGTATTTAAATCAAGATCTTTAACTATTTTCTTGCACGGTGTCTACGATTCAATAGCAGATTATTCAAATAATAAAATGTAATTTTTTAAAGAATTTTCAAGTGATTTATAACCATAAATTGACTGAATTGTATTTAACAGCTTGTCAAGTAAATTCGCATTTTTTTCTTCCCTATTTTTTTATCATTTTTGTCAGCCCTGAGGGGAAATAGGGAACTCAAATAAACAATCCGTCAAGTATTAGTGTGAATGGTTAAAGACTGTCAGTCAGTATGGAATAATTGTCTTCACTCCATAAAGGAAGGAGTAGGGGAGCAAAGTTTTAACACTTGGTTTTCTCCTATTGAGCCGGTTAAGCTTGAAAATAACGTATTAACGATTCAAGTCCCGAGCCAATTCTTCTATGAGTGGTTAGAGGAGCACTATGTACATATCCTGCGGAAAGTGATTCATCAGGAACTTGGGCCGGAAGGTAGATTAGAATACTCAGTTATTGTTGATAAGGGAAACGATAAGTATAAACCATTTACTATCAACTTACCGAACAACAATAAATCTAACAAACCAAAGGAACAGCAAAGGGAGCAGCCTTTGAATCCATTTGCTTTAAATGGTGTAGATTTGAGTCAACAAAACTCACAGCTCAATCCAAATTATACATTTGACACTTTTATTGAAGGAGATTGTAATCGATTGGCTAGGTCGGCCGGTTATGCGGTAGCGAAAAAACCAGGAATAACCTCATTCAATCCGTTGATGATTTATGGCGGAGTAGGACTGGGTAAAACCCATTTGGTTCAAGCCATAGGGAATGAAATTAAAGATACGTTGAATGGTAAATTCGTTTTGTATGTTTCGTCCGAGAAATTCACAAATCAGTTTATCGATGCTTTAAGAAATAATAAAATTCAAGATTTTTCTAACTACTATTTACATATTGATGCTTTAATTATTGATGATGTTCAATTTTTAGGAGGTAAAGAAAGAACACAGGAAATATTCTTTCATATTTTTAATCACTTGCATCAAAATGGTAAGCAAATTATTATGACATCCGATCGTCCACCTAGGGATTTGAAAGGACTGGAAGATAGATTGCTTTCCAGATTTAAATGGGGATTAACCGCTGATTTGCAACAACCTGATCTGGAAACCAGAATAGCCATCATCCAAAATAAAATGGAGAGCGATGGTATTCACATTCCAGAAGATGTGATTGAATATTTAGCTTACTCAGTCGATACTAACATCAGAGAGTTAGAAGGTGTTTTGATTTCATTGATTGCTCATGCTTCTTTAAATCGTAAAGAAATCGATTTAGAGTTGGCTAAGCAGACTTTGAAAAATATTGTACATGATATTGAATCAGAAGTAGGCATTGATTTCATTCAAAAAACCATTGCAGAGCATTTTGCAGTGAAAATCGATGACCTGAAAGCAAAAACTAGAAAGAAGGAAATAGTAATAGCCCGTCAGGTTTCTATGTATTTCTGCAAGGAACACACCAACCATTCCTTAAAATCTATAGGCTATCATTTTGGAGGCAGAGACCATTCTACCGTCATTCATGCAGTGCAGTCAGTCAATGACATGATGCAAGTGGATAAACGTTTCCGTGAAGAAATGGAAGAACTGAAGAAGCGTTTTAAAATGAAGAAGGTTTAAGCCCGCTGCCCCCCCCAATGGGAAACCATATTGAAATTAATAGCCAGTCATTTTTTTATTGTCTCATATAGGAATTAGTCTACAAGATTTTAATCGCCTTAAGGTATTGAATTTCAGCATTATAATAGTAAAGGATTAAATCGACCACTTCCGAGCAACTTGGAAAATAGGGAGGGAGGAAAGTTTAGCGAGCCTGCTTGCTCAGACAAGCCAGCGATGACATTAAGGGCAGAAGCATTAAACTTTCTTGATTTCTTGTATCTTTTTCATCAAGTTACCGCAGTCTATTGAACTGAACTTCAAAGAAGATAACAAGATGGTCCTGTGTTACAGGATATAAGCCAGGGTTAAACAGCCTTTGGCTGTTCTTTTGATTCTTCTGTGGTTAAATCTCCAGCTTTAGCTAGTTTTTAGTCTTGTTATATAGTAGAAAAAAGTTGAGTGAAAATGAAAGTAAATAATAATGCCTTTAGTGATATTGAATTGATATTCTATGTGCATTTTGGTCAATTCTAAACGGACTCTTTCCTCTTCAAAAAAGCCTCTTTCTTGATTTTCCTATAATTTTTAGTGGCATGTTCACTACTTAAAATCTTATAAATTTCCGGATGGTCAGGGTATTGGATTAAATAGTTTCTGAAATCTCCCCACTGCTCTATGGCTTCTTCTTGATTGTAAAACCCAAAGCCTTTGTAGTAGCCTTCTTCTACCAAAACAAAAGCCTTTTCTTCAATAGTTCTTCCTGCTCCCATTAGCAAATAATCGCTTTTTTCGGATGTGCAGTAATCAATAAAACCTTGAATTTTTTCATTATGTTGTGCGATAGATTCTTCACCAGTGCATGCTCCTTCACATAAATTAAGACTATAATCAAAGCAAGCCCCCGGGCTGGATTGTATTCCGGCAAATTTTGGACAAATTTTGAGTTTCTTGCTAGCCTCTGTTAAAAAGCTAAAACCAGAAGCATGGTTGGGGAAGCGCATTAAATTTTGCATTCCTGCTTGTTTTCGACCCAGTTGCAATCTTTTATAACCCTGCCGATCTTCATATAGATGGATAGAATATCCAGGGCTGTTATTCTTTTGAGCCCTGTTATACCTTGGCCAATTTTTCCTTATTTCATGCGATTCATGTAGCAGCGCTATTAATTCATTTCCAGTCAAGTAGTAATCTATATGATGGATCTGACTTTGAAATGCTTGTTTGGCTACTTCCAATTTACTTCCACCAAAATGGCTGCTTACCCGCTTTTTGATATTTTTAGCTTTGCCAACATAAATGATTTGATTTTTGGCATTCAAGAAATAGTAAACCCCTGCGGACTCAGGCAATTCCTCATACACTTTTCGATCTAGGTTTTCGGGTACATTGGCGACAGCAGCATTGTTTTTCAATGATTTTTTAATCACCTCCTCTTTATCATGCTGAACCAATTGGGTGAAAAGCTCTGCTGTAGCTATAGCGTCTCCAAAAGCTCGATGTCGGTCATTTATTTTGATCCCTCTGTTTTCGCAGATGTTTCCGAGGCTGTAACTTTTTAGACCAGGAAATATCTTTCGACTTAAGCGGACTGTACAAAGCTTTTTTAATTTCAACTCATAGCCCAAATCCTGAAATGCAGCCTTAACAAATGAATAGTCGAAATTTACACTATGAGCGACAAAAATATTTCCTTCTAATAGCTCATGAATAGTTTTAGCCTCCTCATAGAATTTAGGAGCCTCTTCCACCATTTGGTCATTAATTCCATGTATAGCAGACAATTGTGGAGGAATATGACGCTCAGGATTGATTAAAGATTGATATTCTTTGACCACTTTTTCACCGTCATGTAAAATAATTGCAATTTCACATATTCTGTTTCGGGCTGCGTAGCCTCCAGTGGTTTCAATATCAACTATGGCGTACATGGTTTAGGTATGGACTGTAGTTAGAATGTTTAATAGATTAGATAAAGATAACATATATCTTAAATTTCGGTTCCTCATAAAAAGAAAAACCTCACAGATTTTTCAAGCTGTGAGGTTTCTACTTTAAAATTTCAGTAGATATTATTCAGTCCAACTCATCGGATATTTCTTGTCCATAAATTCTTTACCTTCTTCTGTAACATATAACGGTTTGAAAGTATCTAGCATTACAGCCAACTCTTCAGTTTCTTTTGCTCCAATACTTTTCTCAACAGTTCCAGGATGCGGTCCATGTGGCAAACCACCAGGGTGAAGCGTAAAGGAACCTCTGTCAATTCCTTTTCTACTCATAAAGTTTCCTTCTACATAATATAATACTTCATCAGAATCGATATTACTATGATTATATGGTGCAGGAATTGCATCTGGGTGGTAATCAAATAGCCTTGGTACAAAGGAGCATATTACGTATCCAGCCGCTTGGAAAGTTTGATGCACGGGAGGCGGCTGATGAATTCTTCCTGTAATAGGTTCAAAATCATGAATGGATAAGGTATACGGATATAAAAAGCCATCCCAGCCTACTAAATCAAAAGGGCTATGGTCATAAACATAATGATGGATGTAACCACCTTTTTTGATTTTTACATGATAATCGCCTTTGGTTTCCTCCGTAATCAATTCTTGCGGTGGATGTATATCTCTTTCGCAATAGGGCGAATGCTCTAAAAGTTGGCCCAGTTTATTTCTGTATCTACTCACCGTTTCGATTGGACTTGCAGATTCAATAGTTAGATATCTAATTTCACTGCTTTCCCACTCTAATTTGTAAATAGTCGTTCTGGGAATTACCACATAATCACCAGCTTGAATTTTCAATTTCCCAAATTGAGAGTACATATATCCGCTCCCATCATGAATGAATAACAATTCATCTGCTTCCGCATTCTTATAATAATAATCCATGCTTTGGCGACTTGGCATACACAGCGCCATGGAAACATCTTTATTCATTAACAAGACTTTTCGGCTACCCAAGAAGTCACTTCCTGTATTTTTCACCCCTGAGGTATTAAGATGTATCTGTTGTAAAGTCAAATCCTTATCTGGCTTAGTACCATAAGCCACAGAATTCTTGATTTCCTTCACTCGTGTAGGAGGATTTATATGATATAGGTTGGAATAAATACCCGAAAAACCCAAGGAACTTACTAATTCTTCAGCATAAAGGCTGCCATCTGGTTGCCTAAATTGAGTATGTCTCTTAGGTGGAATATTTCCTTTTCTTACGTAGTATGCCATAATATAAAAATTCTGAATATTATTTTTTAGCTAATGTTTCAGCTTTGTCAAAAAGTTTAAGTGCTTCTTTAAAGACTTCATTTTGTTTGTTAAAGATAGGGTAGAAGCCTTCGTTATTCCAAATATTTCTGGCAATGTAAGCCTTGCTGTACAGTTTTATTAGTTCTTTAGATTTGTTGAAACCTTCGACATCTAAATCAACATTGTTAGTCAAAGCTAGAGATGTTATTTCCTTCAGCATTGCATCTGTTACTTGGAAATTATTGATGAATCCTTGCATACCCATATTTTCCAACATTTTTTTATTCTTTTCATAATATGAAAAAGTGTATTGTCTCAAGGTATTACTTAAAAAAAGCTTATTTAAATAAGTAGAAGTTTCTGCAGTATCCAGCGGAACAAAGTAATCCGGCATGATCCCTCCTCCACCATAAACAATTCTACCATTCTTAGTAGTATATTTTAATGAGTCTTCAAAATGAATGCTGTCAGCTACAAAGTACTCACCATGTTCATATCTCTCATTCATTTCCTGTCTATATTCATCAGGATTTTCACCAAATGGTTTTTGGATTGATCTTCCGGATGGAGTATAATACCTTGAAATAGTCAATCTCAGCTCTGATCCGTCTTTTAATGAAACAGGCATTTGCACTAATCCTTTGCCGAAAGATCTTCTTCCAACTATTAAGCCCCTGTCATTATCTTGGATTGCTCCGGACACAATTTCTGAGGCAGAGGCACTTCCTTCATTGATGAGTACTATTAAAGAACCTTCTTCAAAGCTTCCGTCTTTAATTGCCCTTGCTTCAGAATTATACCTTTTTTCTTTTCCTTTTGTGTAGACTATCATGGCATTATCCTTAAGGAATTCATCTGCCATATTGATGGCTTTATCCATGTAACCCCCAGGATTATCTTGTAAATCTAAAATCAATTTCTGCATACCTTCACCTTCCAATTTATTCATTGCCTCCATGAATTCATTATAGGTAGTTGCAGAAAACCGACTTACTTTAATATATCCTATTTCTTCATCAACCATATAGCTAACATCCACAGAATATTGCGGGATTTTATCTCTAATTATTTTGTATTCAACTGGCTCCTTCAAGCCTGATCGCATGATTTTCAACTCTACTTCGCTGCCTTTTTCTCCTCTTAAATTCTCATGTACTTGTCTGTTGGTTAAACCGACTCCCGCAATATTTTTATCATCCACTGCAATTATCTTGTCACCAGACTGTAGCCCAGCAGTTTCTGAGGGGCCACCACTTAAAGGAGCAACGACATAAAGTGTATCATTGAAAATATTAAACTCTATTCCGATACCTTCGAAATTCCCTTTTAAATCAGCTGAAACCATTTCCAAATCCTTAGCTGGAATGTAAGAAGTGTGAGGGTCTAACTCTTTTATGATTCCTTCAATGGCACTATCTACAAGTTTATCGGTATCTACTTCTTCCACATAGTTTTGATCAACTTGTAAAAGAATTTCTTTTATTCTTGTGATTCCCTCTAAAACAGTATCTTTACTAGAGGAGGGGTTGGCCATTGTAGCGCCAATTAATATGCCTGCCGCCAATGTTGAAAAAATAATTATGGGCAGTTTAATTTGAAATGAACTATTTTTATTTTTATCCATGTGCAATTTTTTATTTTTTCTTGTCGCAGGGAATTTGCAAAAAAAGAAATATTCAGGTGATTTTTTTAATTTAACCTTCGAATTATTTTTGCTCAATTCTCGTTGAAGAATTTTTATTTTAACAAATAACGCAGGAAATTAGTAAATCGTTGGATTGAAAAGCCTTAAAATTAAATTACCTTTGTAAAATACCTAAATTAGTAAAAGTGGAATACTCTCAAAAGAAAATAAAGGAATTAGTTGCTGAAAACTACGTTTTTGCATCAGTTCTTTATTATTTAGGTATAGAATACTACGAATTCGAAGAAGATTCACTTGAAAAGGTGTGTCAGACAAAAGGCGTTGATCTTCATTACGTAGTAAATGAGCTGGAAAGAATTAATCAAAACCAGGAAATAGAAAATATTAAATTACTCTCATTTCCTATTGATTTAATTATCAGTTATTTAAAGCATACTCATTTTATTTTTATCAAAAAGGATTTGCCTTTTTTAGTGAAGTTGGTTAACAAATTGAATAGTTCTCATCCTGATGTTCTGTCCGTAGAAAGAGAAATAAAGGATGTTTTTCCGTTATTTGTAGAGGATTTCGTACATCATATTTATGAAGAAGAAGATACTCTTTTTGAGTATATATCGCAGCTAAAAGCTATTGATGATAAAGAGAAAAACCCTTCTAGCTTTTTTTACAAGTATCCGAATTTTAATATGCAAAAATTTGCAATTGACCATGAGGTGCATGATGACGAAATGAAAGGGATTCGATTTCTAATGGATCAATATCCGATTGGAGATTCGACACCGCTCAATGCAAAAGTCCTTTTTTCTGAATTAGAGCGTTTTGAAGATAAATTGAAAGTGCATGCTAAAATTGAAAATGAAGTTCTTTTTCCTAAAGCCCTGATGTTGGAAAAGTCAGTAAGAAAGAAGTTTGATTCGCTTATTCGTCTTAATTAATAATGCCCAGAGTACTAGCTATTGATTACGGAACTAAAAGAGTGGGTTTGGCAGTTACAGATCCTTTGAAAATAATTGCCTCCCCGATGGAAACAGTTCATTCCAAAGATCTTATTCAATTTTTAAGTGAATATTTCCTGCAGGAAGAAGTAGAGTCTGTGGTTTGTGGATATCCAACTAACGAAGAGGGGGAGGCCACTGATGCTACTCGTCATGTAGATGCATTTATTAATCTTTTTAAGAAGAAGTTTCCGACAATGCCTTTACATTTGCAGGATGAAAGCTTTAGCTCGCAGGAGGCAATGCAAGCTATGATTAGTTCCGGCTCAAAAAGGAAACAAAGAAATAAGAAATCTGGTAATATAGATAAAATTAGTGCTGCAATTATATTGCAACAATTTTTAGAAGAGAATTAATTATGATATATCCTATAGTAGCATATGGACACCCTGTACTTAAAACAAGAGGAAAAGATTTAGAAAAGGGTGAGATAGATTTAGGGGCATTGGTAGATGACATGTTTGAAACCATGTACAATGCTAATGGGGTCGGCTTAGCTGCCCCCCAAATTGGTAAAAGTCTTCGACTTTTTGTGATTGACACGGATCCAATTGAAGAAGAAGGTGAACCTCAGGTAAAACAAGCTTTTATAAATCCAGAAATACTGGAAGAAGAAGGTGAAGAATGGGCCTTTGAGGAGGGCTGTTTAAGTATTCCTAATATTCGGGAAGATGTTGATCGGAAACCGAATATTAGGATCAAGTATTTTGATGAAAATTGGGAAGAACATGAAAAAGAGTTTGATGGATTTGTAGCTCGGGTGATTCAGCATGAGTATGATCATATTGAGGGCGTATTATTCACAGATCATGTTTCGGCCTTTAAAAAACGTATTTTAAAGGGAAAGTTGGCTAACATCAGTAAAGGCAAGGTTACGGCTGACTACAAAATGTTGTTTCCGTTAAAGAAATAGAATATGTAAGTTCAGCAGGTAATTAGCTGTTATTTTGTTTGAACTTATTTTTATATTTGAATAATGCAATTAAAAAAGTCGATCTAGAAATATTGGCAAAATTATTGCAGCTATTATCATATAACTTTTTTTATTCATTATGAATCGATTATCAAAAATATTAGTCTTAGGTATTATTGTAGCCATTAGTGGATCATTCGCTAGTGCTCAAACGAAAAAAGCTGCAGAATTTATTGAAAACGGAATCAATAAATTTGAGGAGAAAGAATACATGGAGGCTATTGTCAGCTTTAACGAAGCAATAAAATTAGATCCAAGTGCTCATCAGGCCTATTACATGAGAGGTAATATAAAGCAGAAATTTGCCGATGTTCACGGTGCAATGAAAGATTACAATATGTCAATTGAGGCAAAAGAAGATTTTTCGGAAGCCTATTTTGAACGAGGGAACATCAAATATTTACTTCAAGATTATTATGGAGCCATTAATGACTATACAAAAACGATCGAATTGAATGAAAATAATTTGGATGCCTACTATAAACGCGGTCAGGCGAAACAACAATTAGAGGCATACCAGGATGCTATTAATGACTGTACCAAAATAATTGAAAAGGATAGAGATAATGTAGATGCATATTACTTAAGAGGAGTTTTAAGAATTGAGTATGGGCAACTTTCTGAGGGTTGCTTGGACTTAAGTAAAGCAGGAGAATTAGGTGATTTGAAAGCTTATGAAATGATTCGTGAAAGATGTAATGATATAAAATGCTATCCTTCTGATTTCGAGTGAAGATGAAAAGCATTGAATCCATAAAAAAACCTGTTTAAAATCAATTAAACAGGTTTTTTTGTTTGTAGTGACCTCGGCAGGATTCAAACCTGCAACCTCCACAGCCGTAATGTGGTGCACTATTCAGTTATGCTACGAGGCCATTTAATTACTTGATAGTTGAATTGCCTTATCAAACAATATTTTTTCATCAACTACGTTTGCTAATGAGCTTGCAAAGGTAATTAATAAAATCTTATAAGAAAAAGGATTTATTTATTTATCCTCTGTATAAAACGCTATCTTTGTTGTTCGAAAGTAAAAATCAAAAAAATACTGATGAAAAAACTATTTATTTCAGCTCTAATAATCCTAACTTTTAAAGTTTCTGTTCAAGCTCAAAATTTGCAAGAGAAAAACAGCTTTGGACCTCGACCTAATTTAAAAGGAGATTTAACCTTGTCGTTTGGATTAAATATGCTTTACAACAATGATGTGGATGATTTAAATCTCAGAACTGTTGGAAATAATTCTTTCAAAATTGGATATATGTATCCTGTTCAAATAGCTAATTCTAACTTTAGTTTTAATGCTGGCTTCAACTTTTCTTTTGATAAGTTCGCCTTCGATGGCGATTCCACTACGTTGGCAGTTGTTTCTGGAACAGATGAATTAAGAAATGTGAGATTGCAGACCATAGGAGAAGACCTTGTAGGAGAAAATGGCTTTGTTGAGAAATCTAAATTTGAAGCAAACTATGTTAATATTCCACTTGAGTTTAGATATTATTTCAATAAAAATAAAGTAGATAATGGCGGACTGTTTTTGGCTGCTGGAGGTAGTATTGGCTACTTAATTAATGGGAAGACTAAAATTAAGTATGTAGAGAATGAGCAAACGAAGAAAATTAAGCAAAAAGAAAATTTCGAATTGAATCAATTTAGATATGGAGCTCATTTCCGAATTGGTATTGCGGGATTTGGTGCTCATTTTGAATATGACTTTTCTGAACTATTTAACCCTGGTAGAGGGCCATTAAATAATGCAGAAGTACCAGTAGCAACTCAAACTGCCCCATTTAGGTTTGGTTTAAGCTTTAATTTATTCTAATATTGAAATAATTGATTTCTTGAAGAGCATCTAATTAATTTTAGATGCTTTTTTTATTATGTAATTCTAAAATTTCATGAGGGCAGGTATCTACTTTTTCACTATAGTTTTTATCGTTTTTTCAAATTGTTCAGGACCTAAGAAGAACGAATACAAAGAAAAAATTGAAGGCTTTGCTACCTCACTAAAAACTAAATACGGAACTAATTTTCAAGAAGAAGTTCAATATTATGAATTGAATAATTTTAGAGATTCTCTGGTGGGAGCTCAGATTGGAAACTACAAATTTCAGGATTATTATGGAAGTAATGTAAATTTATTAGAAGATTCAAAACCTGTTCTATTAGAGTCTTTTGCCTCATGGTGTGCACCATGTATAAGTTCTATTCCAGCTTTGAATAAACTCTCCGAAGACTATCCTCAAGTTCGATTTGTAGTGGTGGCTCATGATACACCAGATAAATTAAAGGAATACGCCAAAAAATTTAACTCCAACATTCATGTAATACCGTCAGAACGAGAAGTCAATGCTAGTGGATTTATTAAACTAGAGGTAGGTGAATTTCAGAGTGTGTTTCCTTTTCCTGCTACTATCAGTATTAGTTCGAATGGCAAAATTCAAAACGTTTTATTGGGTGCACCCAGAGCAGGAACTTATGGAGGGAAGACCATAACTCTTGAAGAAGTTCACGAAGCTAATATGATGAGATTAAGCCGAGTGCTAGATAAATTGATTTCTGAATAATTTAGGATTATTTCCATTCCACTTCCAGATTAAACTGATCTTGCGCTACGATTGAAGTGTACTTAGCTTTTTCTGGTTTTTTAATTCTCACTAAAGTTTGGCCGTCCTTAATTTTGATAGATTGCTGCTCTATCACATTTACATGATCCTTTTTATGATATAATACAAGTGATTCAGTGTTTGCTGGAATTTCGATTTCAATATAATCCTGAGTAGCGGTGGTCGATTTAGCTATTGATTTTTGCTTTTCTTGATATAACAGGGATAAAATCTTCTTACTATCTGGAACTCCATAGCCAATAAAATTATTTGGGTTTTCTGCTAAGTGGCTACTTTTTTGAATAATATTTATTACTTCCAAATTTGTTAGAGTAGTGTCATACTCCCAAATACAGGCGGCTAAACCAGTAATCACAGGTGCTGAGAATGAAGTACCATTAGCAGCAAAGCAAGCCACATCCGGTTTCACATAATTCAATTTTTCGGGCCCAATAGAGGAATAGTAGATTTTGGACCAATCATCATAGCGGACTGCTCCAACAGTTAATACATCTTTTGCATCAGAAGGAAGGGATAGAATTTCCCATTTATTGTGACCGTCATTTCCTGCAGCACTTACAATCAACATTCCTTTCTCTGCAGCTACTTGTGCGGTTTTGGTAATCATACTGCTTCTTCCATTGACTTCTTTCTTGCTATGGTTTTCTTTTCTTTTGTCGTAACTATCAGTATACCCCAAAGAAGAATTTACTAGTCGAATGCCCATGTCGTAAAACAACTCAAGTGCCGCCACCCAGTAATCTTCTTCCAATCTTCTTTCCCTGATCCCATGATCTGTTCTTGCCAAATACAGCTCGGCATTTTCCGCCATACCATATTTAATTGACGTCCCATGATCAGAGCCCACGATCATTCTTAAGACTTGTGTACCGTGGTCATCTTGCGAAATCCTTTTTCCATAGAATGGATCTTTATTTCCTTTTAATAAATAGTCTTGAAAAAACTTGATTTGGTCTTTTTCAACCAAATGTTTTAAAGAAGGTTCTACATTTGCATCCATAAAACCACCATCTATGACCCCAATTTTAATGTTATTTCCACTAAGGCCCATACTATCTGTTAAATACTGGGCCTTCATTTGTTCTAATGCATAAGAATATTCAATTGGTGTTGGACTATGCAGTGAAAGCTGCTGCAATTGATTTTGCAACCAAATACTTCTAACCTGCTGATGGGATTCCAATTTTTCAATTAAATCCTCTTCAATAGAAATACTGACTACAGGGTGCCATTTGGATTGATAGTGGAATTTGATTTTATCCCCATGCATCTTTTTAAGGCTCTCTTGTAACTGGGAAATTTGTGTGTTTTGACTATCAATTTCTCCAAAATCAAATTCCATCCAATACTTCTGCTGGGATAAAACCGCGACTGAAAACAAATAAAACGGAAATAAGAAGAAGATAGTCTTGAAAAAAGCCTGTTTTAACATGTTGGAAGAAATAATAAAATGTAAATTTGAAATTTACGAAGCTTTAACGATTAATTTGAAATAAAAATTAGATTTATGAGATACCAAACTTTAGATTCATCTCTTTATGTAAAGAACCGCAAGAATTTCATGAAGCAAATGCCAGCTCGTTCTCTAGCAGTTTTCAATTCTAATGACGTAATGCCACTGAATGCAGACGGTACTATGACCTTCTGGCAAAACAGCGATTTGTTTTACCTTACTGGAATCGACCAGGAAGAAAGTATTTTGGTTTTATTTCCTGATTTTGATAATGACAGCTGGAGAGAAATATTATTTGTAACTGAAACCAATGAGCATATTGCCGTTTGGGAAGGACATAAATATACAAAAGAGGAGGCAACGGCAGCTTCAGGAATTCCAACTGTTATGTGGTTGTCACAATTTGAAACAGTATTCAATACTTTGATGGCCGAAGCCGAGCAAGTATTTATCAACACTAATGAGCATATTAGAAATGCCACACCGGTAGAAACCCGAGATATGCGATTTATTAAATGGTTGCAAGATCGATATCCTGCTCATCAGTATAGGAAAGCAGCTCCAATTCTGTATGATCTGAGAGCAATAAAAGATCCTTTGGAAATTAGTCAAATGGAACGTGCTTGTAAAATAACTGAAGATGCTTTTCGTAGAACATTGAAATTTGTAAAGCCAGGTTTGAAAGAATATGAAGTGGAGGCTGAAGTTTTACATGAATTTGTTAGACAGGGCTCCAAAGGCTTTGCTTATACGCCTATTGTAGCTTCTGGAGCAAATGCATGTGTACTGCATTATATTGAGAACAAAGATGTTTGCAAAGATGGGGAATTGCTACTAATGGATGTAGGAGCTGAGTATGGGAATTATAATGCTGACATGACTCGTGCAATTCCTGTGAATGGCAAATATACCCAGAGACAAAAGGATGTCTATAATGCAGTCTTAAGGGTGATGAAAGAATGTTACAAAATCTTGACTCCAGGAAACCGAATCCCAGAATACCATAAGGAAGTTGGGAAGTTGATGGAAAGTGAGTTGTTAGGCTTGGGCTTATTGGATAAAACAGATATCAAAAATCAAGATCCAGCTAATCCTGCTTATAAAAAATATTTCATGCACGGTACTTCTCACCACATCGGATTGGATGTTCATGATGTAGGCAATATTTATCGAAAATTTGAGCCGAATATGGTTTTCACCATTGAGCCCGGGATATATATTCAAAATGAAGGGATAGGTGTACGTTTAGAAAATGACGTAGTCATCACTAAAGATGGTCATCATGATATGATGGGAAATATTCCTATTGAAATTGATGAGATTGAAGAAATTATGAATAGCTAAAAAATGGGAAAGCGATGGTTATGGAATCATCGCTTTTTTATTGTTCGAAAATAGCTACAGCCCTAACAGGAGAACCCGTTCCACCTCGAATTTTTAAAGGGAAGGCGATAAAACGAAATCTTCCTCTCCCAATTAATTTATGCAGATTGATCATGTTTTCATAATGAGTAAAGCCTAGCTCGCCACAAATATGATGTACTTCTTTGTTGGATACTTTTCGAACCCCGGGTGACGTAGTTTCCACTCCAAAAGCTGAAATTTTTTGCTTTCCTAGCCAACGGGCTGTTTCAGTAGAAATACCAGGACCATTTCCCCAATCTTTTTTATTGAAATGTTTTCTGTAATGATCAGTATAAAGGAGAATCGTATCATGTTTTTTTATTTCAATATTAGCTTTTTTACAAGCCAATTCAACTTCATGAGGTTCTATGAGTTCAGCTAAGTTTTTGTGTGAGAAGTCTAAGCAAATCCCTTCTGTGTAAAACATTGATAGGGGCATTTTATCAATAGATTGTCCTTCATATTGCTGAGCCATGTGATTGATGGCATCAACATGAGTGCCAGTATGCTCCCCAAGTTCTAGTTTATGAACAGCAGGAGTTCTTTTCTTTGGGTTTTTAATGCCAGCCCATTCTTCATGTGAATTATGGATTTCCATTTTAACCTGAGGAAGGTCTTTAAAAACCGGCATCCCCTCATAAATGTCTTGGCTTAAGTCGATGATTTCGGCCATTAAATACTAGTATTAAGATATTCTTAAGAAAGATTTTATAATTTTTTTTTCTGGGTCTTGTCTAACGTCAAAAAAAAAAGGAAAGAATAATAATTTTGGATTCTTTTATCCGGTAAAATATTCTGGTCTGTGAAGTTAATTGTAAACCCCTGATATCATTTATTTTTGTCCATTTGATGGGAAGCTTTTGACTAATTTAAGGGTTTCATCTACTTTATGAACAAATTCTTTTACAGTATTTTTAACCCATTCTAATTTTAAATATTCTACTACAGAGTCAAAATCCTTTTTAGCTCATGGGGTAACGTAAACTTCCATTAATATTTTTTCTTCACTTTTTCCCAATTAATTAATTTTTTGCTGTCTTGGGATTCCTCATATGATAAGTAAATTTCTTTTTTTTGATTTTCTGTCAATGTTTTCCAAAATTGAACTTCTTTAGAGTTCTCACTTTGTTTCAGAAAATCGTAAATAGGTTGTAATAATTGCTCGTTATCGATACTTTCAACAATTTTATGAAGATTTGATTTTAATTCGATTGTCCCCATAACTTTTATTCATTTTATAGCTTGAATTTACGAAATTTTGCTCAATTTATTCTATTACTTTTATTGTTTAAAATCACTGAATTTATTGTAGTTTCATTCAAAAGATATCTTTTAATTATGAAAATAATTCTATTCCTCCTTTTCCTCACGTTTAACCTACTAGCCATTGATCCTGATAGAGAATATACTTTAACGCCTGATTCCATTAATTGGGATTATGAAGAATTAAAAGTCACTACTGAAGACGGTTATGATTTGAATACTTGGATTTATGCACCTAATCCTGATAATGAGAAAGGTGAGGTCCTGATTTTAGCATATCCAGATGCTGGAAATATGTCCTATTTCGTGTATCACGCTTCTATTTTATCTAATCTAGGATATACAGTAATTACTTTTGATTATAGGGGCTTTGGGAAAAGCTCTGATTTTGAAATTGAGCTAAATTATTTATTTCATATTGAATTCTCTAAAGATTTAGAGGCGGTAGTAAATTTTGCAAAAAAGCGATTTACAAATAGAGGTCTTGGTATTTGGGCATTGTCAATGGGTACGATGGTCACAACTTATGCTTATGATGGCATTAAAGATGATATAGATTTTCTGGTATATGATGCTTTTGTTTTTTGTCCTCGTGAGCATATACAGCGATTAAAATCTCAAAAAGATAAACAAGCTTTTTCACCTATTAAAACAGAGGAGTATGTTTTGAAATGGAAATCCATTGATATTCCAATCATGCTTTTTGCAGGCAGACAGGATGAACTTACCACAGCAAAAGATGCTCTTTCCAAAAAGGGCGAATTTAGTTTTGTACCTGCAATTTCGTTTTATGATGGTGGGCATTTAATGGGTTTTCAGCATGAAATTAAGAGGAGTGGTTTTGGAGGGTGGTACAGCTCTCAAATCGATTTTTTTATAAGGCAGATAGGCTGAAATAAAAAACACCGAATTTCCCTCAACCTTTCCGCAACAATTCCGATTAGAAATTATGATTTGGTTAAAAGATGTCATTAAAGATTTAAAGGAAATCCAAGAAACTACTAGACAAGAGTTTGAAAATTTGAGTGCGGAGGAATTAATATGGAAACCTGCTGCGGATAAATGGTCTATTGCAGAGTGTCTAAAGCATATTATTATCGCCAATTCAACCTATATTAAAGACATCGAAAAGCGGCTTCAAAAGGCAGAGGTCAAGACCATAGAATATCCTGTTCGTTTCTCGGTCACAGGTAAGTTGTTTTTGTATGCTGTTGACCCGAAGTATAAATGGAAGGTGCCTGCTCCCAGAATATTTAAGCCAACCAAGGAAAATAAAGTAAGAAATGGCAAAGAAACTCTGCAAGATTTTTTAGACTTGCAGGAAGAAATAATAGGCTTAGCTTTGAAGGCATGTGCATACGATCATCAACACGTTCCAACCTACAGTCCTTTGAGTAAATTATTGCGTTTCAATGTAGGTGAGCAACTTTACATTATGATGCGTCATACAAAAAGGCATATAAATCAAGGAAAGCGAGTTAAATCACAGTTTCATAAATCCGTAGCATAATGGAAGATAATATCAGAAATTCAGACCGAGCACCATTACCTGTAGGCTTATATCCTCATGCACGCAAAGTAGGTAATTTGCTATTTTTGTCAGGAGTTGGGCCCAGGAAAAAGGATAGTAAGTCGATTCCGGGTGTGGAGCTAAGCAGCGATGGAGATATTGTTTCCTACGATATTAAAGTGCAATGTAAATCTGTTTTTGACAATGTAAGAATGATATTGGAAGATTGTGGCAGTAGTTGGGATAAGTTGGTGGATGTACAGGTATTTTTGACCAATATGAAAGATGACTTTTCCACTTTCAATAGGGTTTATGCTGATTACTTTAAAGATATCCAACCTTGTCGAACTACAGTGGAGGTAAACGCTTTACCAACGCCAATTGCGATTGAACTGAAGTGTGTGGCCGAGTTGTAATCATGTCTCCTTGGGGAGCTCAATTTTTTCATAGAAATTATGTATCCATAGGATCAGTACACCAAATGTAATAGCTGAAACCACTAAAATATCGTTTAATATGCCATCGGTGCTGAAGGATATTTTGATCAAAATAGTAGAAATTACAAAGCCAGAATTTCTAATTACAGATCTAAAAGTAGATGTATGCGTATAGGAGATCAACAGCAACAGCACATCGCTTAATATTAGAATAGTAAAAAACTCATCGAAGAATATATTATTGGTGTTTTTAATTGAATCTATCCGATGTGAAGCAGAGAAAAATACTTCATAGAAATAATCTCCAAAACTGTATACAGCTAACCCAAATAGGACCGGAATTAACAGAACTGAAAATCTTTTTTTGATTTCAATGAATCTTTGAATTTGTCCTCTTTGTGAAAGGTGGTCTTTTTGAGCAGAGGCTCTTTGACTATTCAAATAGTAAAAAATAAATATTAAGGCAAAGATTATTAGAGAAGCTCCAATGTCGTATGTGAATTGTAAGTCATCTTTACTACTAAACCAGCTACTTTGCAAATCTAATTGTGCCAGATCTTTAAATAATCTTCTAATAAGAACGAGCAAAATAATTTCGTACTGCTTTCCAATATATATAGTGATTGATTTCGGTAGAAAATAGACGAGCAAATACACCTCATAAACCAGAATAAACGAGAAAGGTGTGTAGATGGAAGCGATGGGATTATCCAACAGACTACTTGAATAGGAAGATTCAAATATTTCTAGTTTATTTAATATGATTAAGGTGAGATGAATAAAAAATCCAGCGATAGCAATTACTATAATGACCGTTTCGCTTCTCTCTTTCATTTTTTCTGAAAGTAGTCGCTCATATAGGTTCTCCCAGAACTTAGAAATATTGCTACCCATTTTTTAATGTATTTTGAATTAACTACAAAACTGGCTAATCGTTTAAAATTCATCATTTGATCTGAAATTATTTTGTCCCCTTATGCCTTTAGGAATCTGTTGATTTTTTAAACTAGGTCGTTATAATTAAACTTTTGGACCTGTGCGCAGTTAAAATATGTGTACCGAGAGAGAAAATTTCAATGAAGTATATTTTAATTTTAGTAGTAACCTTAATATTTGTAAATCCAGTTTTTTGTCAAAATGCGATAGTGGAAGGAGTGGTTTCCGATCCAGATTCAGGTAAAGTTATTCCTTTTGCTCAGGTAGCTTTTTATCAAGAAAATAGTAATACTCCTGTAACTGGAGCTACTACCTCAGAAGATGGTAGCTTTAATATCCCAATAGAGACTGGGAGTTATAGGATAGTAATCTCCTTTGTAGGCTATGAAGACTATGCAGATCAAGTCCAAATCTCAGAAAGTGGTTTGGATTTAGGGGAGATAGGTCTTTCAGTAAAAGAAGAGATCATGGAGGAGGTTGTAGTAAGTGGAAATGAAAGAAAAACTCCTGTTCTAGCCACTATGGAGGGTATGACGATAAAGCCCGATCAAACCATTGCCAACGTAGGAGGAACTCTATTGGATATCTTGAGAAATACGCCATCAGTTAATGTTTCAGATGATGGAAGTGTATCCTTAAGAGGTAGTGGTAGTACAAATGTCCTAATTGATGGACGGAATTCTGCATTAGCGACAGATTTAGAACAGATTCCTGCCAGCGCAATTGAAGAAGTAGAAATAATAAATAATCCAAATGCAAAATATGATGCGTCTTCAGATGGCGGTGTTATTAACATTAAATTGAAAAGAGGCGAAGATTTAGGGACCACTGCAAGAGCAGAACTTACCATGGGAACCAGAATGCGTACAAATGCAAATGTTAATTTGGCACGAAGGACCACCAAATTTGCGATATACGGTGGCTATAGCTTTAGGCAATGGCCAAGAGTGGGCAGCAGAGAAACGGAAAGAAGAAGTACTTTTAATGGTTCCAATGAGCTTTACAGACAAGAACAGAATAGTAGAAATGAGGATAGGGAACATACCATCAATTATGGAGGCGATTACTTTTGGGGACAAAATAAATTAAGCTTTGAAGGTGTGTTCAATACAGAGGAAGAAAGTGATTTCCAATCTAGTAGTGCTTTTGTGCAAAATTTAGGTACCGATGAATTTCTAACTCGCTACGTTAGAAATAATACGGAGACGGAAGAGAATTATACTTACGATAATGCCATTATATATGAAAGAGATTTTGACAACAAGAAAAAATTTTTCAGAGCATTAGCGAGCGTTTCCATTAGAGATCAAGTGGAAGATCAAAATATTGCCATCTACAACAATACACTAAGTGAAGAGGGTGATCCTAACAGAACCGAAGGGAGTACAACAGATGAATTTAGAAATACCTCGGTAATCCAAGTAGATTACGCTACGCCAATTCTTAGTGGTTTGTTAGAAAGTGGGTATAAGTCTATTTTTAGAAGGTTTGATAATGATTATGTCTATGGACTGGTAGGAAGTGAAGGTCAAATTGATCCTTATGATAGTATAAGTAATCGATTTATTTATCAGGACCAAATTCATGCACTTTATGCTATTTATTCAGATAGCCTTCCAAATTTTAATTATGCAGTTGGGCTTAGAGCTGAACAAACTCTTTTAGAAAATGAATTATCCAATGTAAATACATCTTTAGTTGCAGAGGAAGATCTTTCTAACAGTCAGCAATATTTGGATTTCTTCCCAAGTGTTCAATTAGCTTATTTTCTGAATAATAAGAATACCTTAAAAGCTACTTATTCAAGAAGGATTGACAGACCAAGCGGGTGGAGATTGAATCCATTTCCTGATTTTGCGGATTCATTAAATGTCAGGGTAGGGGAGCCCAATCTTCAGCCAGAATATATCAATTCATTTGAACTCGGCCATATGTATCAAAATGGAGGTTTTACTTTAACGACCAACGCTTTTTACCGAAGGATTAATGGTCAGGTTGATTGGATTGTGAGAGTAGAGGATGGAATTTCCTACCGCGGTCCACAGAATTTGAATACTGGTGATTTTTATGGATTAGAATTTATTAATACAACCGATATTACCAATTGGTGGAATTTAAATGCCAGTTATTCTATTTTTCAATCTGTGATAGATGGTACCAACATTGGAGCAGAAGAACCCAATAGGGGACTTTCATGGTATGCTAAAGTTACCACCGATTTCAGTTTGCCTTTCGGAATTAACCTACAATTTACTGGTAATTATATGGCTCCTGAAATAGAGGCCCAAGGTAGGGATTTGGCTCGATATTATATAGATGGGAGTTTGCAAAGATATTTCTTTGACAAGAGATTGACTTTAAGTGCCAGTTTCAGGGATTTATTTGACACTCGTAATTTTAGAGGGGAAAATTTTGGGCCCGGGTTTCAACAAACCTTTACTAGGAAAAGAGAAACGCAAATTATGCTATTTACCGCTTCTTACAATTTTAAAGCAGAATAAATGAAAAGAAAAGAGCTCATTTTGAGCTCTTTTCTAATTTCCAACATCATTTCTTTAATAATTTTGACTTGCTAGAGACCATGCCTTTCTCAGTTTGTGACCATATTATGATTTGATAATAGCCATTGGCTAGATCTGAAATGTCCATCTGAATACTTTTCCCGCCTTCCAAACTCTTTTTCTTCACTGTTTGTCCATTCATATTTATGATTTGTATTGAAGTATTTCCCACCTCTTGCTCGAAATTTATATTTATTTGATGCGTAGCCGGATTAGGGTATAGTTTGATGTTAAAAAGTCTAGACTCAAATTCAATTTTTACTACTGGTGAATATTCAGATTTTCCGTCATAATCAAATTGCTGTAATCTGTAATAGGAAACATTTCCGTGAGAACTATAATCAATGAAATCATACTCAATTACGTTAGAGCTATTTCCATTGCCTTCTACTGTACCAATGGTTTCAAAATCTTTTCCATTTGAGGATTTTTGAATTTCAAAGTGGGAATTATTTTTCTCTGATGCAGTGGACCATTTGACTAACACGCCAGTTTGTTTTTGTTCTATATCAAGACCAAGGAACTCCACAGGCAAAGCTCCTTCTGAGGATGCACCCACAGCAAAATCACTGAAACCATTTAAATTCGAACGGCTAACTGTGATTGGGTCGGTGAAACTTCCACTTTCATCTGCAGGTGAATAATCACCTAATACTTCCCAACTTGATGCAGAATTCTCTCTTTTTAGTAAAATATGATTTCCGGTTTCATTTCCGTTCACATGCCCTTGGGATGTAACTGAAATATTGTAATTATATGTGCCAGCTGAATTTGTTGGTGTAATTGTCCAGAAGCCGTAATCTAATACTTGTTCAATTGCATTACCATTTACTGACAAATTTAAGCCAGAAATATTTGCAAAATCTGGATCGCTACTGTTTTCAGTGAAGCTTACATCAATACAAGTGCTTTCTGACATGCTGTTGAAATTTATTTTTACTTCTTGTTTATATGCTGCTGAACCAACAGGTAGTTGATAGTCGATTCCAGTTGCAACACATCTTCTTAAAGTCCCCACTATGTAAGAATTATCGCTTACAAGAATTCCATTTCTAGCAGTGTTTTCGACCTGGATGAAGCCATTTGAAATGATAAGTTTACCATCATTTAGGTTTAATTGATTATTAATAATCACCGAGTTTTCAATTTCAAAAGTACCTCCAGTTGCATTAATTGATAAATTGCTTAGTACATTTTCTGTATTATCGAATACGATTTTTCCCGCATTTCCAATAGCATTGACAGATAGTTCAGCTCCCACACTGGATGATATTTCACCATTAATGGAATGGCTATAACCCAACAAATCTAAATTGTTGCTTCCCAGAGTTAAAGTTCCTGCATATAGTTTCAAGGAATCAATAATTTGCAATGAGTTTGTTAGAACTAATCCACTTCCATTTTCTAGCTGCAAATCCTCAAGAATAGTAATGTGAGAAGGAATAGAAATTCCTGCTGAAGTCCCGCTCACTACCAGTGAAGATGTTCCGTCCATAATTAGGTTTTGCGGATTTCCTGCTATAGCGTTTCTGATCGTCAAACTATTATCTCCCACCACCATTTGTCCGCTTTGAATATTGATAGGTCTATTTGTAGATAAATCATCCTCTAAATTGACGCCACTGCCGTTATTAATGATCAGGCCATTGACTTTTCCCATCAGCCATTGAGTAGCGCTCCCCACCATACTTACAGAACCATTACCTGTATATTCAGGACCACGATTGATGAAATTCCCATGAATATTAAGATTTCTACCTGCATTTACTGTGATCTGTGCATTACTATTTATAATTAAATTATTCACAGTTGCTGTTCCATTTATGACAGGAAAATTGCCTCCTAATGGATTGTTTGGAATAACAGCTGAAATCAAATCCGTTGGTATTCCCGCGGACCAATTGCTAGCAGCGTCCCAAACGCTGGTGTTTCCTAGCCAAATATTACCAACAAATAATTCAAAAGTTTGAGTAGTGCTGCAAGTACCATCTTCTACTGTTACACTAATGGTTACTAAACCAAATTGACCGTTCTCTGGCGTTATTTGAATAAACCTATTGGCATTTGAACCTCCCAAAGTAATATTTTCGTCTTTGACTAGTGACTGATCTGAACTAGATGCAGATACTGTCAATGTACTTTCAGCAACATTGGCGTCATCTACGGTAAAATTAATGTTGGGAGAAGCCGTACTGATGTCTAAAATAACATCTTCAAATTCGTTCATGGTTGGCGCTTCATTATCCAACACACTTACTTCTACACTTCCTGAATTATTAGTGAAGTCCGAATCATTTTGATTATATGATCTTACACTTGCATAAGCAGTAATGGAATTTAAGTTTTCGCCAGCGTTAACAGTACCAGTCATCTGTAAAGTGACAGTCTCTCCATTTTCAATTAAAGGAATTCTCCAGAAGCCACTTTCTTGATTGTATGTCCCTTTCTGTGCATCAGACTCAGAAGGAGTAAAACCGGAAGGAAGAGCCGAAGTTACCACGACATTAGTAGCATTATTAGGACCATTATTGTAAACACTAACTTCGTAGGTAACCACACTATTCACACACGGTGTGTTTGAGTCAGAAGTAAAAGCGATAGATAAATCTGATACTTGGGAAGGAGTTTCACCAAAAATCATCATTCGGTTCATGCCTGCACCATTAATATAGAGTCTTTCATTTAAATCAAAATTAATACCATAAGGCGTATCCATGTTTCTGGCATTGGGTGAACCTGTTACCCCACTTCCATTATTGAAACGGATTGCTTCATTAAAATCTCTTTGACCTAAAACCACATCAGCACTAGCGCCATTGGTAGTTGGTATTTCGTTGAAGATTAGTGCTCGATGGTTATTAAAATCAGCTATAGCCATAACACCTGATGGCGAAACCGTAACCCCTGGGAAACTAAATTTTGTCGCACTTACACCGCTAGTTCGCGTATTGAAAGCATCTTGACCCACCACTATGTCTGCATTAGCTCCATCTGTGGTAGGAATAGAGTTGAAAACGAGAATTCTATAATTATAATCCTCTGCAATCAGTAGTTTACCATCAGGAGATATAGAGGTATTCCAAGGATCACCAATTCTATTACGAGCAGTACCTCTTCCTGTATTATTCCATCCAGTCTGACCAATTAAAACATCTGCTTCTTCATTATTGGAAGTGGGTATTTTATTATAAATTAATATTCTATTGTTTCCTCTATCAGTAACAATCATTTTACCACTAGGTGTGATTTGAATATCAGTAGGATAATTCAATCCATTTCTACCTGCACCTGGATCCCTGGTGCCAAAACCACCTTGTCCAATAACAACATCTGCTTGAGCATTATTGGTGGTCGGTATTTCATTAAAAATTAATATTCTATTATTATATGAGTCAGCAATTAATAGTTTATTACCATCTGGACTAAAAGCCACTCCGTTCGGGTTCCATAATCTATTGTTTCTAGTAGCTGATACATTGTTAGTGAAATTGGATTGACCGACCACTATGTCAGCAGGTTCACCATTCGAGCTAGGAACAGAATTCCAAATTAAGACTCTATTGGTAGTTTGCGAACCTACAGCCAATACCCCTTTTACACTTACCGCAGAACTATTGGAGCCTGGAGCCACTATGTTAGAAGCTGTCGTTGAGCCGGAAGTAAAATCGGGTTGTCCAACTACAATTTTAGCAGCCTCAAAATTATTGAAAATCTGTCTGAATACTTCTACTTCAAAAGTTTTGATGATCGGGCATGTACCATCGGACAGTTCGATTGTAACGGTTGCTATACCAAACTGATTTAATGAAGGTTGTAGCACTAGTTCCCTATTTTCACCACTGCCAGTCAAGCTAATGTTCCCATTAGGTAGTAGTGTTTGATTCGATGAGTTAACAGAAATAATTAAATCATCAGCCGCAGTTTCTATATCTGAAACTGTAAAAGCTATAGGAGCAGATACTCCATTGTATGGAGCAGTTTGATTGCTAAAGTCGGATAATTGTGGACTACTATTATTTCCTACAGATAAATTGACTGAAGAAGTGTTATTGCTTAAATCTGGATCGCTGGCATCTGCGGAAATTATTTCTGCATTTGCTGCAATATTGCTTCCCTCCATACCTGCATTGACCGTTACAATTACTTCCAATACTGCAGTTTCATTGCCAGGCAGGTTATTTATTGTATATATACCAGTGGATTTATTATAGCTTCCAGCAGTTGCGTTTGCAGATACAAACGAAGTTCCCGCAGGAACATCAAAATTTACCTCGATATTAGAGTTAGCAGCGGAAGAAGTATTTGCCAATTCTACAGAATAGAGGTATTCCTGGTCAGCACACAATTCAGCCACATTAGGAAAAACATTAATGCCAAGGTCACTATCTTGAGGGACATAGGTAAATTTCAGACCATTAGACGGAATAATATCCTGTTCTAATCTTACTTTTGAATTTCTATTATTCGAATTAGATGTATTGTTTTCATTCCAATTGGAATTTGCCCCAGTTCTATTTTGCAAATCCGTTATTGCTGAATTTACTGAAACTTGGACTTCTGTGTTCGCGCTTGGATTGCCCCACCAAAAATTATAATTATTTGGATGAGTGAAGTTACCGTAATGGAATGCTATTGCATTATTATTTTCCCTTAATTCAATTTGAAAGTTGTAACTGCCGCCTAGTGCTGTGTAAGTTCCGAAGAAGCCTAAATTTCTAAAGTAGTATGATGCATAATTCTTCCACTGAATCACTGCTCTTCTATTTGGAGCACTTCCAAAAGTCCTAATCCTAATTTCTGAATTGTCCTGAGCATGTAGGTCCCCAGAGAACGGACTTATTGAATTTTCTAATCCTTCTTCAAGTGGATAAGTAACTCCATTCCCATTTGAAAAGCTAGCAAACCCATTGGTACTAACACCGATCTGATTAAAGGTTTGACCTCCAAAAGTGAAATCAAATCCGATATTGATATTGTTGTAAAAAACATCATTAGCATTGTTGCTATTTGTAATTACGGTACCACCAGTAATTTCCTGATAAGCTTCAATATTTGCTTCAAACTGATAATCGGAAACATTCTGTGCTATTGCCGTAGTTTTGCTTAGCACTGAAATTAAGAGTAGGGTAAATAGTGTAAAAAATCGCATTATTGTAATTTATTATTATTAGTAATGGCAAAATTACGTTGGGAAATTTTCTAGTTTTAGTGAATTTTATGGCAAACATACATCTGGTTGATAACAGGAGATTTAGGAAGAGAATCGATAGATATACCGTTGTTGTGGACGAATATTTTATTGGTGAAGACGAGGGTATTGAATTATCAGCTCAATGCTGCTTGTAAACTTTCTCTTCCTCAGTTTTTATAGTTGATATTCGGAAAGCTTACATCCCTTGATGTTTTAGTAGCAAAAAAAATCCCGCTTGCCAAAACAAACGGGATCTCAAATAAAATAGATATTGACTATTTTTTATATTTTATTCCAAACGTTTCCTAAGTATTTCTCAAAGGGAACATGTTCTATGTCATAGGCTTCCGCAACCGCATCATATACTACATCACCTTTGATGATGTTCAATCCTAATGCTAAATCTCTGTTATCCTGACAAGCTTTTACCCAGCCCTTTTCTGCCAATTGGATTGCATAAGGTAAAGTGGCGTTTGTTAAAGCTAAAGTAGAAGTGTACGGCACAGCACCTGGCATGTTAGCCACACAATAGTGAACTACATCATCAATGATATAAGTCGGGTCTTGGTGAGTAGTTGGCTTACAAGTTTCAATACATCCACCTTGATCTACGGCTACATCAACAAGTACTGTTCCAGGCCTCATTTCTTTTAACATATCTCTAGTAATTAAATGTGGTGCTTTTCCACCTGGGATCAACACAGCTCCTACTATTAGATCCACTCTATGTAGCATTTCACGAATATTGTATTCACTAGACATGAAAGTATTGACGTTTGCAGGCATTACATCATCTAAATATCGTAAACGCTGTAAGTTTACATCCATTATAGTTACATCAGCACCCATTCCGGCAGCCATTTTAGCAGCATTAGTACCTACAACTCCGCCACCTAAAATCATCACTTTTGCTGGTCGTACACCTGGTACTCCACCTAATAAAATACCTCTCCCTTTTAACGGTTTTTCTAAGTACTTTGCTCCTTCTTGTATAGACATTCTACCAGCAACTTCAGACATTGGTACCAAAAGGGGCAAACTTTTGTCTGCTTTTTCTACTGTCTCATAGGCCAAACAAATTGATTTGTTTTTGATCATTGCCTTTGTCAAATCTTCATAAGCGGCAAAGTGGAAATAAGTGAATACTAACTGATCTTCTTTGATCAATTCATATTCCTCTTCAATAGGCTCTTTTACCTTCATAATCATCTCAGCTTTCGCATAAGTGCTTTGAATGTCAGGTAAAATTTGAGCACCTGATGCTACATAATCTTCATCTAAGAAACCGCTACCTTCACCTGCAGTTGCCTGTACGAATACCTGATGACCTCTTTTGGTCAGCTCCTGTGTACCGGCCGGTGTCAAAGCGACACGGTTCTCGTTGTTTTTGATTTCTTTTGGTACCCCAATGATCATAACAAAATAATTTTAATGTTTCCTAATGGGGGCAAATATAAAGCAAACAATAGAAATTCCTGTATTTGCTAAGGGTTTTTTAAGTGCGTTTATTGAATAAATTTTAAATCAAATTAATATTTTATTTTGATTACCTATAGTTCGTTAATGTTTGGTGAAATATTATTTTGACAGAATGAAAAAAGCCAAAAATATAACCTGACATATGCTTTCCAAACACTTGTTAGGCTTAACTGGTATATTAGGATTTGAAAGCCTCATCATTTTGGTTATTTTTGTTGAACTTACTTTTAAAGTGAGCTGTATTTTTAATAAAAAGAGAGCTGATGACAACCACCAAAAGCAATAAGAAGAATAAAGTTAGTATTTCGAAGGAAGAGATTTTAAATGATTTTCGTTTAGGATGGGAGAGTAGACATGCTAGTCTTATGGGACGAAAAGAGGTTTTCATGGGCAAAGCCAAGTTCGGAATATTTGGTGACGGCAAAGAGTTAGCACAACTAGCTATGGCTAAATCTTTCCAAAATGGAGACTTTCGATCCGGTTATTATCGTGATCAAACTTTTATGTTTGCCGTCGGAGAGTTAGGAATACAAGAATATTTTGCACAACTATATGCGCATACTGATGTAAATGCAGACCCTGCTTCTGCTGGCCGTTTAATGAATGGCCACTTTGCTACAAGAATGCTGGATGAAGCTGGGAAGTATACAAAATTAACAGAAAGTAAGAATAGTTCTTCTGATGTTTCTCCTACTGCAGCGCAAATGCCAAGATTGGTGGGTTTAGGTTTTGCATCAAAATTATTTAGAGAAAACAAGGAGTTAAATAAGAAGGAATTTGAGCAATATTCTATAAATGGTAATGAGGTTGCTTTTGGGACGATAGGAAATGCCTCCACTTCAGAAGGGATGTTTTACGAATCCATCAACGCTGCAGGAGTTTTACAGATTCCTATGTTAATTTCTATATGGGATGATCACTACGGAATTAGCGTTCCGCAGGAATTCCATACGACCAAAGGCAGTATTTCTGAAGCTTTAGCAGGTTTTCAAAGGTCCAAAGATAAAAATGGATATGAGATATTAACGGTACGGGGTTGGGATTACGAAGCTTTGGTAGAAACCTACCAGAAAGCTGCTAAAATTTCTCGTGAAGAACATGTTCCCACAATGGTGCATGTTTTGGAAATGACGCAACCGCAAGGGCACTCCACCTCTGGATCACATGAACGATATAAGTCAAAAGAGAGATTAGAATGGGAAGCTGAATATGATTGTTTGATTCAATTCAGAAAATATATCCTGGTCCAAAAGATAGCATCTGAGAAAGAACTTGACGAGATAGAAAATGAAGCTAAAAAAACTGCAAAAGATGCTAAAGATGCTGCATGGAAAGCTTTTATTGGTGAAATAAAAGATCAGCAGAAAGAAGCACTGGACTTACTAAATAATTTGGCAGAAGAAGCTGGGAATAATGAAATTTCAGAAATAGCTGCTGAATTGAAATCTGCCATGAACCCACTAAGGTTGGATAATATCAAGGCGATGAAGAAGTCTTTGAGATTGGTTATATCCCATGAGGGTGAAGCAAAGCAAAAAGTAATCAATTGGTTAAATGCAGTTACTGAAGAAGGGCATGATCGTTATAGCTCTCATTTATATAGCCAGTCTGAAGAATCAGCTCTAAATGTAGAAGTAATTCAGACTGAATATTCAAACGATCCTAAGAAAGTAGACGGTAGGGAAGTACTGCAAGCTTGTTTTGATGCTGCGTTGGCTAGAGATCCAAGAGTATTTGCATTTGGTGAAGATGTGGGTAAAATAGGAGATGTAAATCAAGCTTTTGCGGGATTGCAGGATAAGTATGGCGAATTGAGGGTGATGGATACAGGAATTAGGGAATGTACAATCATCGGGCAGGGAATTGGTGCAGCGCTTAGAGGGCTTAGACCGATTGCTGAAATTCAGTACCTAGATTATTTATTGTATGCTATTCAGATTTTATCAGATGATTTGGCTTGCCTACAATATAGAACAAAAGGAGGTCAAAAATCTCCATTGATTATCCGAACTAGAGGTCATAGATTAGAAGGCGTTTGGCATTCGGGTTCTCCGATGGGTATGATATTAAATTCCATTCGTGGGATATATGTTTTAGTTCCAAGAAACATGACACAAGCAGCTGGTTTTTATAATACTATGCTTCAATCAGATGATCCTGCATTAATTATTGAATGTTTGAATGGATACAGATTAAAAGAGTCACTGCCAGAAAATGTGGGTGAATTTACCGTACCATTAGGACAACCAGAAGTGATTAGAGAAGGGGCAGATGTTACCATTGTAACTTATGGTTCAATGTGCAGGGTCGTAATGGATGCAGCTAGTCTGTTAGCTGATCAGGGTATTTCTTGTGAAATAATAGACGTACAGTCATTGCTTCCTTTTGATATTGACCACAGCATAGTACAGTCCATCAAGAAAACCAATAGAGTCGTTTTTGCAGACGAGGATGTTCCTGGAGGTGCAACAGGATATATGATGCAAAAAGTATTGGAGGAGCAAAAAGCATATAAATTCTTGGATGCTCAACCGATAACTATCACATCAAATGAACATAGACCAGCTTATGCATCTGATGGTGATTATTTCAGTAAACCACAAGTGGAAGATGTATTTGACAAAGTTTATGAAATGATGCATGAATTCAATCCAGGTCAATTTCCTGCATTGTATAACTAACAATTCGGTATATTCTTATTTTACCATAAACCTGTCAGGTTTTTGATTTAATATTAAATCTGAAAGAGCAATCAATTCTTTCCAGATTTCAGTAGATTAAACCTGACAGGTTTACTTATTCAGAGAACAGTTTTTCTTAAGTTTAGAAAAATTGACCTTTAAAATACTCCATCTGCAATCCTATAAATAGGATCCGATTTCCCCATAGAGTAGTAATGAAGGCATGGAGCACCAAATTCAATCAATTCTTTTGATTGTTGTATGCACCAATCTATGCCTACTTCTTTTGCCGCAGCATTATCTCTGCATTTGTCCAATTCATCAACCAAAGTATCTGGTAAATCTAAATAGAAAGTCCGTGGTAATGCACTCATTTGCTTCAAAGAAGTTATGGGCTTTAAACCCGGAATGATGGGGACATTTATCCCTTCTGCTCTACACAGCTTTACAAATTCAAAGTATTTTTGGTTATCAAAAAACATCTGAGTAACCACATATTCAGCGCCTTTTTCTACCTTCTGTTTCAGGATTTTTAAATCTGATTTCATGCTTGGCGCCTCAAAATGCTTTTCAGGATATCCTGCAACACCTATACAGAAGTCAGTCGGTGTTGCAGATTGCAATTCTTCATCAATATATTTCCCGTGATTCATGCCTACCACTTGTTCCATTAAATCAATAGCATAGGCATGACCATTTGGATCTGGTACAAATTTATTTTCTGATTTTATGGGGTCTCCCCGTAAAACCAAAACAGAATCAATCCCTAAAAAATCAAGATCTATTAATGCATTCTCCGTTTCTTCTTTGCTAAATCCACCGCAGATAATATGCGGAACAGTATCGATATCGAATCTGTTTTTAATAGCAGCACAGATCCCTACAGTCCCAGGACGTTTCCTGGTTGTCCGTTTTTCTAATAAACCATTTCCTTTGTCTCGGTACACATATTCTTCTCTGTGATAGGTGACGTCAATAAAAGGTGGCTTGAATTCCATTAGAGGTTCTATGTTCTCAAACAGTGCTTTAATGTTCTGTCCTTTTAAAGGAGGTAAAATCTCAAAAGAGAATACAGTCTTTTTTGCGTTTGCTATATGTTCAGTTACTTTCATATTCTAGATTTTAGATTCAAGAACCTAGAGTCTAGACGAAGTCTATGATCTAGTGTCTAGGTTCTAGGAACTTTTCAATAATTTAAATTAGGTCTCAGCCACCGTTCTATGTCTTCAAATGATTGGTTTTTACGTTTGGCAATATCTTCCACTTGGTCCTTTCCAATTTTCCCCAGACCGAAATACCGACTTTCGGGGTGTCCAAAGTAGAAACCACTAACGGAAGCCGTAGGCCACATAGCTAAATTTTCTGTTAAGCTGATTCCTGTGTTTTTTTCTACCTCAAGCAAATTGAATAAGGTGATTTTCTCCGTATGATCTGGGCATCCAGGATAACCAGGAGCCGGCCTAATGCCTTTGTATTGCTCTCGAATCAAGCCTTCATTATCTAGGGTTTCATCTTTAGCATAGCCCCAATACTCTGTCCTGACTTTTTTATGCAATAGTTCTGCAAAGGCTTCTGCCAATCTATCAGCCAAAGCTTTGGCCATAATGCTACTGTAATCATCATGGTCGGCTTCGTATTTGGCCGTCATTTTATCCAAGCCAATTCCAGTGGTCACTGCAAAACAGCCTACATAATCAGTGTAATTGGCTTCTGAAGGCGCAAGGAAATCAGAAAAGGCATAATTAGGATTTTTCTCACCCTTTTTATTTTGTTGTCTGAGGGTATGGAATTCAGTTAGCTTTTCAGTTTTTTTAGCATCAGCAAAAACTTCGATGCTATCATGATTCTTTGTATGCGCAGGATAGAGTCCGAAAATGGCATTTGCAGTTAGCTGTTTATTGTCTATGATATCTTGAAGCATTTGTTGAGCGTCATCAAATAGCTTTTGAGCTTCAACACCTTTCTCAGGATCATTCAGAATTTTTGGGTATCGCCCTTTCATTTCCCAGGTTTGGAAGAAAGGAGTCCAGTCAATGTATTCGGCTATTTCCTTTAAATCATAATCATGCAAAACCTCACTGCCGATTTTTTGAGGAGCATGAGGTTTATAGTTTTCCCAATCGGTTTGGTATTTATTGGCTCTAGCTTCTTCTATGCTAACATAATTCTTGGCTTCACTTCTTTTGCCATGACCAGCTTTTGCTTCTTCATATTCTTTTACTATCTCAGCATAAAAATCTTCTTTATCTTTCCCTAAAAGTTTGCCAGCTACTGTTACAGAGCGCGAAGCATCATTGACATGGATTACAGGGCCTGTATAATTAGGCTTTATTTTAACCGCAGTATGAATACGAGAGGTAGTGGCCCCACCAATCATAACTGGAGTTTTCAGTCCTCGTTTCTCCATCTCTTCCGCAACATAAATCATTTCATCCAATGAAGGTGTTATCAATCCGCTTAGTCCAATGATGTCGACTTGGTGTTTTTCCGCTTCTTCCAATATTTTTTGAAGAGGCACCATTACGCCCAAATCTATGATTTCATAATTATTACAGGCCAATACCACTGACACGATGTTTTTGCCAATGTCATGTACATCACCTTTTACCGTGGCCATTAAAATACGTCCGTTGCCACTTTTGGCTTTTGGGTCTTTTGCTGCTTCTATGTAAGGTAGCAGGTAGGCTACCGCCTTCTTCATTACCCTAGCGCTTTTCACGACTTGTGGGAGGAACATTTTTCCTGATCCGAAGAGATCACCCACTACATTCATTCCGTCCATTAAGGGCCCTTCGATAACATCGAGCGGACGCTCTGCCTGAAGTCTACATTCTTCTGTATCTTCTTCTATATATTCCGTGATACCTTTTATTAATGCATGTTCTAATCTTTTATTAACATGCAAATTCCTCCATTCCTGCATAGCTTTTTCAGCTTTTTCTCCGGGCTTAAGATTTTCAGCATAGGACATTAATCTTTCTGTAGCATCAGCTCTTCTATTGAAAAGCAAATCCTCAACGTAATCCAATAGTTCTTTATCTATTTCATCATAAACCTCCAGCATGCCAGGATTAACAATTCCCATATCTAGTCCAGCTTTTATCGCGTGATACAAAAATGCTGAATGCATGGCTTCTCTTACCACATTGTTACCTCTAAAAGAAAATGAAATATTACTGACTCCACCACTGGTTTTTGCATTAGGTAGGTTTTCTTTTATCCATTTCACAGCTTCGATGAAGTCTACTGCATAGTTATTATGCTCTTCCATCCCCGTTCCGATGGTCAGAATATTTGGATCGAAGATGATGTCTTCAGCTGGAAACTGAGCTTCATTTACTAATAAATCATAACAGCGCTTGCAAACCTCGACTTTTCTATCAAATGTATCCGCTTGACCAGTTTCATCGAAGGCCATTACAACTACAGCTGCACCGTAACTCTTAATTTTTTTGGCTTTGGCTATTAAATCTTCTTCGCCTTCTTTCAGACTAATAGAATTAACAATTCCTTTTCCTTGTAGGCATTTTAAACCAGCCTCAATCACTTCCCACTTAGAAGAATCGATCATAAATGGAAGTCGTGCTATATCAGGTTCTGAGGCAATAAGATTGACAAAGTTCGGCAAGACATTTACTGCATCCAGCATACCGTCATCCATATTGATGTCTATTATCTGAGCGCCTCCTTCCACTTGATCAATAGCGATATCCACTGCCTCTTCAAATTTTTCTTCACGAATTAATCGAGCAAATTTCTTCGATCCGGATACATTGGTCCTTTCTCCGATATTGACAAAATTTAGTTCAGGCGTGATGGACAATGGCTCTAGTCCACTAAGTCGCATCAATTTCTGTTGAGGTGCTATTTTATGCGGTTTAGATTGAGCAGCATAATCAGCAATGGCTTTAATATGTTCTGGCTGAGTACCACAACAACCTCCAATGATATTTACCAAACCTTCATCGAAATAGCTTTTAATAATACTGCTCATTTGGCTTGGACTTTCGTCATATTCTCCAAATTCATTAGGTAGGCCCGCGTTAGGGTGACAAGAAATGGCAACATCCGAAATTCTAGCCAATTGTTGCAAATAGACTTTTAGCTGGTCTGCACCTAATGCGCAGTTAAAACCTACACTTAGCAAAGGGAAATGACGAATACTGTTCCAGAATGCTCCTACAGTCTGACCGGAAAGCGTTCTCCCACTAGCATCGGTAATGGTGCCAGAAACCATAACTGGAATATCAATACCTTTTTCATCATTGAGTTCTTGAATTGCCATCAATGCAGCCTTACAATTCAGGGTATCAAAAACAGTTTCCACCAAAAATATATCGACTCCACCAACAGCCAAGGCTTCGGCTTGTTGTTTATAAGCAATCTTTAATTCATCAAAAGAAATAGCCCTGAAACCCGGACGATTTACATCCGGTGATAGGGACGCAGTTCTATTGGTTGGTCCAATCGAACCTGCTACAAATCTTGGTTTATCGGAATATTCCTCGGTTGCTTCTTTGGCAATTTTTGCTGACTGCTCATTGAGTTCCCAAACCAAATCCTGCATATCATAGTCTGCCATTGCAATGGTAGTGCCACTAAAGGTATTGGTTTCGATGATGTCAGCACCAGCATTTAAGTAAGCTCTATGAATATCCTTGATGATGTCAGGCTGTGTAAGGGACAACAGGTCATTATTACCTTTTAAATCAGAGGGGTAATCAGCAAAACGTTCTCCTCGGTAATCAGCTTCCGTGAGTTTATAGTTTTGAATCATGGTGCCCATTGCACCATCCAACACTAAAATTCTGTCTTTTAAAATATCTTTTGAAAATCGACTCATTCTGAATATTTATCATTTTTATATCCAGAAAGTGCCGTGAGAAAGGCTGTTTCTTATCTTTACCAGACTATCCGCCTGGATGGGAGTTAGCACCTTTTCCTTTTGCAAATGCATTGGAAGGGTTGCTAAGACTTCAAAGGGCCCAATCCCTCAGTCTTTCTGGATAAGTGAATCAAAGTAAAGCATAAAAAGCGAAATGGAAAAGTGATTGTTAAGAATTTTGTTTAATTGTCTATTGTTGATATTCAGATAAGGGTAAGCATGTTTTTGTAAACAAAGCCTACCAAAATAGCAAGACCAAAACTTAATAATGTGCCAATTAAAATGTATTCTGTAAGTTTTCGGTCCTTGGCTCTTGATAAATCACCGAAGCGAAATACTGATTTTGCGGCAATAAGAAAACCGATTGCTTGCCATTCTGCCATCAACACAAAACTGAAAACAAATAACCTTTCTAACATGCCGATGTATTTTCCTGCTTTTGATAATGAATCAGAATCAGAGTCTTCTGGCAAATCCCATTTTGACATTATGACTTTTATCAAAACCGCAACTCCGTAGGTGATCAGCAGAATATTTAGTAATAAAAACAGTACATTATTAGAAAGCTCAAAATTGAAATTGATCAGTTCAGGATAATAAAACGATCCTAAACCAATGATCACTGATAAATGAGCTATTTGGTCTAAGGCAAACAGGAATCTGCTGTTAATACTTTTTTCAAGATTGATTTTGATGATATCAATCAAATAATGACTGATAGGAATTATCAAGAAAGCCAACCAATATCGGGAATCCAGTTGCAATAGAATCAACAAAGCAGCTGCATGGATGATTATATGGAAATAAAGAAATTTTGATTTCGCTTTCTTTTGTTGCTTGTCTATTATCCAATGGTCTGGTTGAAACACAAAATCACCTAGTACGTGGGCCACTAAGGTTTTGAGGAGAAATGAAATCATAGAAGTTGGGTTTGTTGTTCATAGTATGTGATGAGTTGGTTTAATTCATCAAAGCCAGCTCTCTTCAAGGCTACACTGATATTTCCTTGTTTTTTATTTAGTTCTTCTGCTATTTCCTGTTGGTTTTTACTGGGGTTTTCAAATACCGTTTTGATGATATTCGCCTCTGTCGGAGTCCATTTGTTCCCCGTTAACAAGTAAAGTGCTATCATTAAATTTAAAGTATTGTCCCATTCTGAATCGAAACTTCTAATCATTAGATTTGCCTTTCTAAGGCTTTCAAAGCATTTTCCAGAATTTTGATAGGCCTCTCCATTAGATTCACTTATTTTTTGAGATTTATGCATTTCTCTACCAATTCCAATTGCCATCCGCACATCTTTACCTTTGATTTGTTTTATGGAAGCTTTGAGGTAAAATGCAGTATATAGTACTTTTTCGATACTTACTCTAAGTTGAAAACTATCACCTCTAAAAATCTCCCAATCTTTAGGTGATCCACCAAATTGATTTAAGCCTATCTTAAGCTGTTTTAGCCATTCTTGATTTTTACTGTGTGAAGAATTGATAATGTCTCCAGTTATTACTGCTATCATACTATCAAATATACAAAATTATATGACAATTATGGTATATTTAATATTATATGATATATGGCATATATTTTTAATTATATGATTTATATAATATTGAAGGGTAATAGGAAAAGTGGCACTACCTCAATTATTATTCTCTATTGTAACCTCATCAAGTTTTATAACCTCAACACTAGAATTTGAAGTTTGATCTAAGCCTATATAATAAAAGCAAATATCCCCCTCTTCGTCTTTTTCTCGATAAAATGCTCTTGATTTATTGATGCTTGAAATATGATGCTCCGTGGATAAAATAAATTGCAGCTCGTTGGATTTTAAGTTATAGGAGTAGACTTCATTTACCTCTTTCTTTCGATTTCGTACTAGATAAAAACCATCATTGGCATTATCTACAATAGCATACCAAATCTCCTTATTTTTGTCTTCAATTTCAGGGAATCTTTTAATTTCAGTTTGTTCATTTTTTAAATCATGAATGATGAGAGCGTTGGCTTCGGAATGATTAATAATTAGTTTATTGTCGCTAACATAATAGTCGGCTAAATGACTCATTCCTTGATAGTACCTTGCTTTCAATGGAAGTGGTTCATTCAAAATTAAAAGTTGTGAGTCTACTTTATGGATTAGTGCAAATTGATAAATACTGTGTTTCCTTGGAGCATTGGTATTAGGGGTTATCCCAACCACATAATCTGCAATAGGTATCTTCATTCCCGTTTCATACTCTTCAATAAAAAATACAGATGGAATTTCTTCCAGCATTGAAAACTTGTTGTTCTTAATCTGAACTCCCAACCCATGAGCTCCTAAGGCTACTGAAAAGGTGGAATCAGAAGTAACGACAACACCCATTACAGGCCCCCATTCTTTTTTCATTTTAAGTGTATCATCAATTAAACCGTTTCGATTGGATAATAATAGGGAGCTTGCTTTGTTGGGTCTAATGATTACTTTATCATCGATAGGAATTATATTTCCCATATCTGCATTTGCTCTGCAAAAGAAAAGATTTCCGTTGTTGACAGTCTGCGCATTACTTGGAAAATTATTGCAAATTATCAATGCTAATATGATTAAACTCAAGATAGTCTTCATGGTTCTCTGGGTTAAAGGGGTTGTCAGTATTGATTAATAGACCTTTTTCAGTTGGAATTATAACTGAAGGATTGATTTTGTTTTTTGGCAATTCTAATGTTGCTACGAGTTTTCCATTCAAATCGAAAAATAGTAAATCGAATTTTGAACGATAATAGACAGACTCTCTATCCTCATTTTCTCCAATTTCTATTGAGCGTTTGAATAGTCTAATTAATTTCTTTCGGTATGGATCATAGATTATTTTACTCAATTGCGAATTTCCAATTAAGGAGTAAAAATTTGAAGCATAGTCATTGATGTCAATGCTAACTGGCACTGCTAGTTTCGATTGTGAGATTTCAAGTTTAATTTTTTCAGTTTGACCTTCTTTAATGCTTGTTACCTCAGGACTCATCATGAATCCTACAAACATTTTATTATTATAATGATGGAGAATAGGACTTTCACTCCATGGAAACCATTTTCCATTTCTAAAATTCTCTTTGAATATTTTAGGGAAGTCAACAGACGAGATTGGTGTTATTGCTCCAGTCCTTAAATGCAAGTAGCTTAAAAACTCATTTTCAATAAAATCTTGTTCATCAGGGTAAAATGATTGCGTGGAAAAGCTGTGGAAGTACAATCTGTCATCGATAAGAAATGGAGCTGAATTGGCCGACCATCCAGCGCCTATTTCCATATCTTCAATTTCCCACTTCTGTTTTATTACTTTGCTAGTATCGGTCAAGTAGAAAGTAAGCGGGAAAGCTTCATTATGGAAAAATATGGAATCGAAATTATGTACATGAAAATTGACCAAACCATCAAAAGCATTAGGACCTTCCATCGGGAAATTAATAATCTTTTCGACTCTTTCACTTGTTAAATTGATAATTTCTAAAGCTTGAGGTTTCTGCTGCGATTGGTAGTCTATAAAGCGAAAAAGATAGTCTGTTCCTTCAATATTTTTACATTGAGTGGTTGAAATCATCTCGCGCATTGCAAAGTTTAGCTGTATTTTTTTCTTCTCAATTGTAGTAAAATCAATTTCTTGACCATCTTTCTCATCACATGAAGTGAATAATGAAATAATAATGATTAGGTATGTAATTCTGTACATTAACAATAAGATTGGTTTACAGCTGTTAAAGATTTAGCTAAATTTGAACTATAGCCGTAAACTATAACTTAAAAGGATGCAAGATATTATTAAAAGACTAGAAAAAATAAGAGCAAGAGACTCCAATTTTAAGTTTATAGTTTTACTGCTTTTCTTCTTGATTTCGACAAATTTATTCGCTCAGTACTATTCCAAGCAATCAAGCATTCATATTTCTGCTTTTCCTGGTTTTAGTAATCATTCTGCGGATGAAATTTCCCAACACTATAAGTTATCCTTGAACTTAAGTTCAGGTATTACAGGAAGTGTGAGTGGTATAGAGATTGGGCTTATTTCCAATTATAATTATGAAAAGTTTCTGGGTCTACAGTTTGCTGGATTTGCCAATATATCGGGAGTTAATAATAAGTTGAACCCTAAAGAAAAGTTGCAAGAAACGTTCAGAGGCTTTCAAATTGCTACAATTACTAATAAAACTTTTGGGGATGGGACTGGGGTTCAAATTTCAATTTTCAATATTGTAGAGTCTGGCTTTACGGGATTCCAACTTGGCTTTTTAACTAATAAATCACGAAATCTTGTTGGCGCTCAAATAGCCGGTTTGATCAATTCAACTAAGCTAGGTATGGTAGGTTTTCAGATTGCACCCTTGTTCAATTATTCGGATGGACAAACTAATGGCTTACAATTGGGACTATTTAATTATGCCAGAACTGCAGGTTTTGGTCATGAATTCAGCAGTTTGTTCAGTGACAGCTGGCAGATTGGTTTAATCAATTTCAGTAAGGTGAATAATGGGAATCAAATTGGGCTGATTAATATTAGTGGGAAAAATAATGGAGTCCCTTTGGGATTGTTGAATATTGATGCAAGTGATGGTTACTTAAGTTTTCGTTCAACAGATCTGTTTTTATCAAATATTTCTTTAGGAACAGGAAGTAGATTTTTCAGCAATATTGTACAGTTTGGATATAATTTATCTATTTCTGGCATGCCCGTTTGGGGATTTTCGTACGGTTTAGAGAAGGAGTGGAGTGACCCCTATAGAACCAAATTTGTTTCTATAAACACATCCGTGTGGCAACAAAAAGCACGAGACGTTAAGCTTTTAAAAGGTCCAAGAATTTGGCGTTCGGAATTGATTTATGGATTTAAAATAACCAAAAAACGGTATTTGGAATTAGGAGCAGCTATCAATTATCAGTTAACATCAATTAAAAACCAAGAACCTTCTTTATTGACACTCGGAAATTTTTTTCCTGGAATTATTTTAGGGCTACAATAAAAAATGGCAGTTGAAAAACTGCCATTTCCTTACCTAAAAATTAAATATCTGCTATTCCTCTGTTTTAGCTTTCTCTTTATTTTTCACTTCCACTAAATCTCCGTCTTTGAGGGTTTTAGAAATTGCTAAGAAAGGACCTTTAACTACTGCTTGACCAGCATTAAGCCCGTCAACTTGGATAAATTCAAAGTCGCTAATGCCCGTTTTTACTTCTGTCATTTTTACGGTATTATCGTCCTGTACCACAAAAACAACTTCTTTCTCTTTCTTAGGAGTTCGAACATCTACTTCTTTGGCAGCGGAATCTTGTTTGTTTTCCGGAGTTCTTAAAGTAACTGAAGAAAGCGGCACAGTTAAGATATCCTTCTTAGTTTCCGTCATAATTTCAACACTAGCCGTCATTCCTGGTCTGAATGGAGAATCTCCATCTTCGGTGATTAAATCCTCGTATGAAGAATTAAGTATTTTCACTTTCACTTCAAATTCGGTTACTGCATCCTGTGAAGCTTTTTCATTGGCCGTATTGGCTATGGCAGTTACAACCCCTTTGAATTCTTTCTCCATGTAAGTATATGAATCTACTTCAATATTGGCGGTATCACCGATATTAATTCTGATAATATCATTCTCATTTACATCTACACGCACCTCCATATTATTCAAATTGGCAATTCTCATCATTTCTGTACCTGCCATTTGTTGAGTTCCTACTACTCTTTCACCAAGTTCAACACTCAACTTAGAAACAGTTCCATCAACTGGAGAATATATTGTAGTTCTTCTTAAGTTTTCACTTGATTCATCCACAGTAGCCTGACTACTTTTGACCGTATATCGTGCAGCTAAAACGCTTTTCTCTGCAGCTAATTTATCATTTTGAGATACCTGATAATTAGCCAATGCCGATTCGTAATCAGCTGTAGAAATCACTTTTTCTTCGTAGAGTTTTTTCTGACGTTCGAAGATTTGCCTAGATTGAGTCAATTGTGCTTTTGCTCTTTCCAGAGAAGCCTCTGCTTGCGCTAGTCCAGCTTTTTGTTGGTTCAAATTAGCCTTTGCCCTTTCCAATGCACTTACAAAATTATCGGGTCTAATTTTCACCAATAAATCATCCTTTTTTACTGGATCGCCTTCCTCTACTGCCAATTCTGTAATCTCACCTGCAACATCAGGGCTTAATTTCACCTCTACGACAGGTTGTACAGTTCCACTAGCATTTACTTTTTCAATTATTGTTCTCTTTTGTACGTCATCTACTTCAACTGAAGTAGAAGGAGGCTGCCCAATAACGCCCGATTTTTTACCTATTATTGCTGCAATGATTAAAACAACAACTATTCCAATAAGAATATATAATCCTTTTTTATTTGATTTTTTCTTAGCCATGGTTAAAAGTTTAAAGGTTTCCCTTGATAAAAGTCCAGTACTTTAAGTTTAAATATATAATCGTATTTTGCTCGAATGAGATCTGATTTTACTCTTTCGAAATCGTTTTTTATTTGGGTGAATTCTACCGCATCAGTTGCGCCAAGTTCTAATCTTTGCTCTGCATTTCTAAAACTTAGTTCTGAAGCTTCAAAACTATTCTTTAATGCTTCATACGATTTTGCAGCAGCTTTTACATCTAAATAAGCCTGCTCAATGGTTTGTTGCAACTGATTTTTAGCAGAAGTAAGCTGGTATTCACTTCTTTTGTGATTAATAATGGCTTGTTGTACGCTATTTTTTACTTGAAATCTACTAAAAATAGGAATGTTTAAACTCAAACCCACAAATCTTCTTTGATTAAAATCCAATTGATTTAAGTAGGTATTATCAGTAAATTCAGATGGAACACTTTGTTCTGACACCACCACTTGCCCCGTGTTTTGAACAACACCAACTGGTGTCGTAATGGTGATGTTTTCAGAGCCTAACACAGGAAATTGTTCAGGAGCAGCATCAGAGTAATTAGTAGATATTCCAGCATTGAGACTCAAAGAAGGGTAGTACCCGCTTTTTGCAATTCCGATTCCTCTCACTGCGCTTTCTTTTCTATATTTTGCCGCTTTTATAACGGGTTGATTTTGTAGTGCATACTGATATACATTCGATGAAGTTTCCATTAATTCACCTTCATTTGGTTCTGGTAAATCTGGTATCTCAATATCAAATGGCTGTTCAGCAGGAATTTGTAAAGCTTGTTTTAATTGTAAATATGAAATATTTAAATTGTTTTCAGCTCTAACAACTTCTAATTCATCATTTGCTTTTTGCTGTCTGATTTGCAATAAATCTGCTTGAGCCAATGCGCCAATTTCCACTTGCTTTTCAACTCTGTTTTCCTGGCTTTCTGTAGTTTGTAATCTCAACTGGGCCGTTTCAAGTAATTCTATGTTAAAAAGAATATTAGTGTAGAATGTAACAACATCCAAAGTGACATTATTTTGAACATTAGCTAAGTCTTGTTCGGATGCCAATTGGCCAAACTGATCTCTTTTGATACTATTATATCGTTGAAACCCATCAAATAAAGGAAGACTGGCATTAAGTCCTGCGTTTTGAGAATTTATACCTCGGTCAATAATGGTGTTAGTAAAAGGATCAATAGAACGACCTGTAGATGTATTTATCCCTAAATTACCATTTACACCCGGTAAATTACTCATCTTGGAACCAAATAAATTAATTTCGGCACTTTCCACATCCAGCGCGGATTGTTTGACTTGCAAATTATTTTCTAGTGCGTAGTCCACGCACTTCTGCAATGACCATTGATCTTGCCCATTGACAGTAAGTCCAATAGTCAAGAGAACAAATAATAAATAAATTCTAAGCATAATAATAGTTCATAGTTTACATATCAATATCGGGTATATAAATCACATTTTTTACCCATTCTAAATTTTTCATATATTCCAAAGTGATGGGTTTCAAGCCACTATCCATCTCAATTGCTAAGCAGGCAATATCCTTTTTACCTTTTCTGGAAACACTCATTGTGGCAATATTTACTTTATCGTGAGTGATGATATTGGTTATAAAAGCAATACTTCCTTCTCTGTCATCAGCGGTGATAATGAGCGTATGTAATGCGGCAGAAATATTGGCAGTAAAACCATTTACTTTGGAAATGTTGATGACTCCACCTCCTAAACTTTCTCCGATTACTTCTACATTTTTATTTCCTTTAATCAAGTTTAATTTGATCGTATTAGGATGGTAAGTGCCGGCACTGCCAATAGATTTGAAGGTGTATTTGAGACCTGCTTCTTTGGCTAGTTCAAAGGATTCCTTAATCCTGATGTCATCAGTTTTGTAGTTCAATAAACCAGCGACAATTGCTTTATCACTGCCATGTCCCTCGTAAGTTCTTGCAAATGAATTGTAAAAAGTTACAACAGCCTCTTCTGGTCTTGCTCCCAAAACTTTTATAGCAGCACGAGCAATCCGAACTACGCCTGCAGTGTGAGAACTTGAAGGGCCTATCATTACTGGTCCGATCATATCAAAAATACTGCTTCTTTCTCCCATTTCTTAAAATAAAACCCAATATTAGACAATTAATTGCAGTGACAAAAGTATTATTGATGAATGGATAATGGAAGTTTTAAAAGCAAAATAATCATGATTGATTACAATGGTAAATTAACACGCTCAGATTCAGTCGCTTTGGAGGTTTCGAATAGAGGTTTTCAATATGGCGATGGAATTTTTGAAACAATTATTTATCGAAAAAAGGAAATCATGTTTCTAGATGAGCATTGGGAAAGAATTTCTGAAGGGGTGAACGGTTTAAAGTTGAATATATCTTTTACAAAAGAAGAATTTAAAAATACTGTACTAGAATTATTAGAAGTGAATGGATTAATAGGACTTTCAGCTCGGATAAAGCTTTATATCTGGAGAAAATCAGGTGGTTTATATACTCCAGAACAATCTAATGCAGAGTACTTGTTAACCTCAGAACAAGCTCAAAAAAAGAAAATTGTACAATTTGAAAAAGTTGGGATAGCCGATTCAATTTACTTACAAGAAACAGCTTTTAGCCATTTAAAAACGATTTCGGCTTTGCCTTATGTTATGGCAGGTATTGAAAAGAAGGAAAGAGGTTTGGAAGAGTTATTTTTATTAAACCAAGATGGTTTCTTAGCAGAGGCTTCTTCATCTAATCTTTATTTTTTGAATTTAGAGAAACGTACTATCTATACACCATCTTTGGAAACTGGATGTATCAATGGAGTGAGCAGAAGGTTTTTATTTAAAAATGCAAAGCATTTTGGCCTCGAAATTAAAGAGGTTTTATGGATGCCTGAAGAATTGATTTCAGATAAATTATCCATTTTCACCATTAATGTAGCTGGTGTTAATTGCATTCAGAAAATTTATATGACAAAAATGGGAGATTGTACAGAAGGTTTAAAGTTGTTTAAGGAAATTTTTAAGTGGTAAATTATAATACCGTAAACTCAGGAATCTCTTTCTCAAAAACCAATTCTTTGGTATCAGGCCTAAAGCAATAATGCTCCATTCCATTGGTGATAATCATGTATTTAGCCTTAAATTGGCTATAGTAATTTGCGATTTGTGAAAAGGTACTATCGGATATTTTTACATTAGGGGCTTTGCATTCTATCAATAGAAGTGGTTCCATTTTTCTATTGAAAACCGTGACATCTGTCCTTTTCTTTCTTTCATGATATTTTAATCCGGATTCTGCATTAATTAAAGTGGCAGGATAGTTTTTATAGTGAATCAGAAACTGGATAAAATGCTGACGTACCCATTCCTCAGGCGTTAAAAACAAATATTTTTTCCTGATGGGGTCAAAAATATGTATCTTGCCGTCCATATTACGCAAGTTCACATCATATGGCGGAAGGTTTAATTTTTGCATTGGTTTCGCTTAACTTTGTGGCAATTTAAATTTAATTATAGATAAAAAATAAAATTAATCTAAACCTGACAGGTTTATTTATCCCATAAAACTCATAAATGAAGACAAAAAAAGAAATCGTTGACAATTGGTTGCCCCGTTACACTGGAACAGGACTAGATGAATTTGGAGACTATATATTATTAACCAATTTCATCAATTATGTTGAAATGTTTGCCCAGCAGTATAATGTGGAAATAAAGGGAAGAGACAAACCTATGCAAACAGCCACAGCTGAAGGGATTACGATCATCAATTTCGGCATGGGAAGTTCAGTAGCCGCAACAGTTATGGATCTACTCTCCTCTATTATGCCAAAAGCGGTGCTCTTTTTAGGTAAATGTGGCGGGATTAAAAAGAAATCCAAGATCGGTGATTTAATTTTACCATTAGCAGGGATAAGAGGCGAAGGAACTAGTAATGATTATATGCCACCTGAAGTACCTGCTTTGCCATCTTTTCGCTTGCAAAGAGCAGTTTCCTCCATGATTAAAAAACATGAAATGGACTACTATACCGGTACTGTTTTTACTACGAATCGAAGAGTTTGGGAGCACGATGATGATTTTAAAGACTACCTAAGAAGGATCAGGGCAATGGCTGTGGATATGGAAACCGCCACTATTTTTTCAGTTGGCTTTGTCAATAGCATTCCTAGGGGAGCATTATTATTAGTATCTGATAATCCAATGACTCCAGAAGGGGTGAAAACTGCCCAAAGTGATCAAAAAGTAACTGGAAGCTATGTAAATTACCATCTTCAAATCGGTATAGATTCATTAATTGAATTGAAAAACTCAGGTGAATCAGTGAAGCATTTGAAATTTACCGAGACCTTATTTGACCAAGATTAATTTTAACCATTTTCAAAAAGTGAATCTGTCAGGTTTAGACATGTTTATTGTACCTCAAAATGGCAAAAGCAAGTAACTTTCTAATGGTATAAACCTGACAGATATTTTTGAATATCATAGTCGTGAAACTTCAAATAAGTGATCAAATTAAGCCAAGCATAAAAATGAACAAACTCTTACTCTCCTTTACCTTCATCGTTTTAATAGCTTCCTGCAGTACCAGAGAAACTGTTGATGCCATTTATTTTAATGGAAACATCTACACTGTCAATGATAAATTTGATAAGGAAGAAGCATTTGCCATCAAAGATGGTAAATTTTTAGCTGTTGGAAAGTCAAAAGATATTCGCAACCAATACCGATCGGACGAAGAAATTGACTTGTTGGGTTCAGCGGTTTATCCTGGTTTTATTGATGGACATGCGCATTTCATTAGGTATGCTAAGGATTTAGGTGATGTAGATTTAGTAGGTACAGCATCTTTTGATGAATTAATCCAACGATTGCAAAAACATGCGGATCAATATCCGGAAGCTCCTGCTTTACTAGGGCAAGGATGGGATCAAAATAATTGGGAGGGTAAACAATTTCCAGATAAAGATACTTTGGATATTCTATTTCCCAATAAGGTTGTGATGCTGAGAAGGGTAGATGCTCATGCTATTTTAACCAATCAGAAAGGATTGGATCTGGCAGGAGTGACAGCTAAAACCAAAGTTTCAGGAGGAGAAGTTCTGTTGAAAGATGGTCAGCCAAGTGGTGTATTGATTGACAATGCTATGAATTTACTGATGGATAAAATGCCTGAAATGGATGAGGATCAGAAAAAGGAACTTATTCAGCAGGCACAAAATAATTGTTTTGCGGTAGGGATTACCTCACTAGCGGAAGCAGGTTTGGACAAGTCTCAAATAGATTTATTGGACGCTATGCAAAAGGACAGTCTACTGCAAATGAGGATTTATGCTATGATCAACCCGACAGCTGAAAACATAAATCATTATTTCAGTAATGGCCATTACAAAACTGATTATTTAAATGTGCGCTCTTTTAAAATTTACGGAGATGGTGCTTTAGGGTCAAGAGGAGCTTGTCTGATTCAACCCTATTCGGATGACGAGGGTAATTATGGATTTTTAAGGAGTAAGCCTCAGGTATTTGACAGCTTAGCTAAAATTATATTTGCGAAGGATTTTCAAATGAATACTCATTGCATTGGTGATTCAGCCAATAGAGCTATCACCAGTATTTACGCTAAGTATTTGAAAGGAAAAAATGATAAAAGGTGGAGAATTGAGCATGCTCAGGTACTTGACGATAATGATTTCAGTAAGTTTGGCGATTACAATATTCTACCTTCCGTTCAGCCAACTCATGCTACTTCTGATATGGATTGGGCGCATGAAAGGTTAGGAGAGGAGAGAGTAAAAAATGCTTATGCTTATCAAGAATTATTGAGGCAGAATGGAAAGTTGGTTTTAGGCTCTGATTTTCCTGTAGAGAATATTAATCCAATTTATGGTTTTCACGCTGCAGTAGCTCGGCAAGATGATGATAATTTACCCGAAGGGGGTTTCCAGCCTGAGAATTCCTTAAATCGAGAGCAAGCGTTAAGGGGAATGACTTCATGGGCCGCTTTTGGTCAGTTTGAGGAAAAAGAAAAAGGAAGCATTGCCAAAGGAAAATGGGCAGATTTTGTGATTTTGGACCAAGATATCATGGAAGTTCCAGTAGAAGAATTGCGTGGAACGGAAGTTATGCAAACCTACTCAGCTGGCCAGAAAGTATACGAATTAAGATGATGAAAAAAGAATTAACCATAGCAGAAGCTCAATTAAAGGTAGATGAATGGATCAAAACCATAGGAGTTCGCTATTTCAATGAGCTGACCAATATGACGATCCTGACAGAAGAAGTAGGAGAATTAGCTCGAATAATGGCCCGAAAATATGGTGAACAGTCTTTTAAAGAAAGTGATAAAAATGCTGATTTGGGTGATGAAATGGCTGATGTGCTCTGGGTTCTTATTTGCTTGGCGAATCAGACTGGTGTTGACTTAACCGATGCTTTGAGAAAAAATATTGAAAAGAAGACTAAGCGTGATAAAGATAGACATCAGGATAATGAGAAACTTAAATAAACTATCTTGAGGAATATTGTTATTATCGTTTTAGCAGTAATATTTTTTGGATGTAATTCAAAACAAGAAGAATTACCTACAAAAAAATTTATTGATTCCGTCTTCTTGCTTGAGCAAACAGCGAATTCTACATGGCAGCCCAGAGTAAATAAAGGGATATTACGTACAGAAAAATTCTATGATTTTGTTTATTCAAATGAGTTAGCTTTGAGTTATTTACAATGGAATTTGTTTTTTGAAAAGCTGCCAGACTCCATAAAATACTCCACAAAGAGTAGGGATAATGTTCATCTTGATTTTCAGAATTTTGCAAATCAAGATGAAGAGATAAAAAGAGCAATTCAATTACTAATTTATCCTGAAAAATTCAAAGATCAATATCAAATCAATATTGACAGTTTAACGAATTTAAGCTCAAAATTATATTATGCTTCATCTGCTGGCGAGGGAAGAGTGGGCTGGTCATTTTGCACTGGTAAAAGTAAATTTCCGGAGATTTATGGTGAAACTAAGAGCTATGAGTCCGTCATCCTTCAAGCCTTATGTTTTCAAGCATTATTTGAAGAGAAATATTCTAATCCCAAGAAAACAGTTTGGAGCTACTTTAATCGCAAGATACCGGAAGTTTCTACAGAAATGAAAAGCATAGAATATGATGATTACATAGACAAGGCAAACCAATTGATGTGGGAAAAGATCTCGAAATCTGAAGAATTAAGGGATTTGTTAGTCGGATTTACAGCAAACGAGAGTTCAAAATTGTACTGTCAGGTTAATAGTAATTAAATATGTAATATTAAGTATATGATTACGCTAGATCAGCAAAAAGAAAATGCCATTAAATTTTACAAAACAGCCTTTGAGGGCAATCCTTCAAAAGCTGTTGAATTATATGTTGGAGATGAATATATTCAACATAATCCTGCCGTAGCTAATGGAACTCAAGGATTTGTTGAATATTTCGAAAGAATGCAAAGGGAGTACCCGAACAAAAGTGTTGAATTTGTAAGGGCAGTTGCGGAAAATGGCTTAGTCGCCCTGCACACTCATCAGGTTTGGGAAGGGGATGCAGAATATGTCACCATGGATTTCTTCCGTTTTGATGACAATGGAAAAATTGTGGAACATTGGGACAGCATTCAGCAGATTCCGGAAGAGTCAGCAAATCCCAATAAGATGTACTAGTTTGTGGTTTATTCTAGCTTATAAACCTTCTTAAATCCTTCTAATCCTTTTTCTGTTAAAGTAGGGCGCACGAGATTGAAAAACACCTGCATATAGTAATCTATTTTTTCGTCACTCTTCCCCTTATAAAAAACCTCAGCATCGGAAATCCAGGAATTGCTGACCATCAATAATGCATGAATTAGTAAATCTTTCTGTCTTTCATCTTTAAAAGCTTTCATATATCCATTAGAAATTAAAAAGCTAGAAATTGTATCCAAGATATTCCACCTTTGATCAAATTGATCTTGAGCATGTTTTTTAATGTGGTCGAAATGACGAACCACTTTGGTAATTCCCAAATAAATAAATTTATACTTGTAGATTTCTTCAAATAGTATTTTCAGCCTGCTAAGCATAAACTCAAGATTGATTACTTCCTCCTTGATGTTTTGAAATTGCTGCTCTACATTCTTTTGCATATTAAGATACAACTGAAGTATGATGTCGTCTTTTTTCGGAAAGTGATAACATAAATTCCCATAGCTAATCCCCATTTCATCCGCTATGGCCTTGCTCGAAATTGCGGATATGCCATAGGTATTAAACAGTTTCAAAGCAGTTTCTAGTATTTTGTCTTTTGTGCTCATATATGCTGGAAATCTACTACAATATTAAGCATTTTTTAACTGCTAAAATAAATGTAGGCCTCAATGCCTAGAGTTGGATTTTGTTTTATTACATTTGCTAGGCATTAATGCCTAGAAAGAAAAATGAAGCACGAGCAATTTAGTCAATATTTGCAGCCAGGCGAGTTTATTAATTCGGACAACCCCAATGTTCAGAAATTTGCAAAGATAGTCAGTTCTGGTACTCAAGATGATAAGCAAAAAGTCAAGTTCTTGTATTATGCCATTCGTGATGGTTTTAGGTACGATCCTTTCAGACTGCATTTCTCAAAAAAAGAAATGAAAGCCAGTAGTTTGCTCAAAAGAGATTATGGCTATTGCATAGAAAAAAGTTGTCTTTTCGCTGCGGCTTGTAGAGTCATTGGTATTCCTTCTCGATTAGGTTTTGCGAACGTTAGAAATCACATCGGGACTGCCAAATTAGAAGCTGTCCTTAAAAGTGATGTATTAGTTTTCCATGGCTATGCTGAAATTTATTTAAATGACAAATGGATTCAGGTAACGCCTGTATTCAATAGAGAACTCTGTGAAAAGCTGAATGTGAAACCATTGGAGTTCAATCCAGATGGAGATTCAATTTTTCAAGAATACGATGAAAGTGGGAGTAAATTCATGGAGTACCTGCATCAATATGGTCATTTCGCAGATATTCCATATGAATTGTTTATGTCTGAGCTAACCAGACATTATCCACATCTAGCATCTCAGATTCAAGAAAGAGACGTATTTTACATAAAGTAGAGTCTAAAACATTACTGGGAATGCATGGGCCTATTTTCTTTTGATTGGTATTAAATTCACATTAGTAGAAACTGGTATTCCATACTTTATGACAAGTGCCAAGGAAATATTATTTTCAATAAGTAGTGGTTTTAATAATGATTTCAAAATTCCCGCGGAAAAATAGATTTCAGAAGACATGAAGGTTGGGAAATTGCATAAATCAAAATGCAGTTGAACGTTTATCTCCTTACACTAACGCCATATCCAATAATTTTTATTGGGCTCATTAGTTTTCCATCATACTCAATATCTTCTATTTTCGGCTGTTTCTTTTCATTGGTTTTATTGGTATAAATCAAAGGAAAAGCAATCTTGGTTCTTACAGTTTTTCCTTCATAAACAGCAGGAATCCAGTATTCTGGAATAGATTCAGTAACCTCCAAAATAGCTTCTTCGAAATACTTTTTTAGTTCTCCAATGATATGTTTTTGAACCAGAACCCCTTTTTCATCAAACTCTAATTCTAGTATCAGTATTGTGTTGATGTTTTCTTTTGCAGCATTAGAAGAATAAGTACTGGCAAGATTCATTGCCAAAAAATCATATAAAAAATAATAACTTCCCAAGTATCTTATTTGACGATCTGGCTTGAGACTTTTCCATCCATTATCATAGATAAAATAAGAAGAAGTGTCTTTGGCTAAATGGATTAATTGATTAGCATCTAAATCAAAGCTGAGCGCTAGTTCATTTTGTGAATCGTAATAATGCCAAACGCCTACTCTATATCCATTTTCTACTGTTCCTTTTTGATAAGGCTCATCAATCTCTGTGGTCTGAGCCAATAAGTTTATATTAATTAAAATCAGTAGAGGTAGAATTAGCTGTTTCATCTTAGTTTTCGTGTTGGTTTATACTGCTCTATTCATTAAAGGAAGTATATATTTCTACATGGGGCAGTAAATTAATTTTAAAATTAATTCAATGTTAAAAATGCAATATACTGTTTGCAAAAGCATTGATATCCTGATTTTTGTATATCTCCCATTACTTCAAATTATTCTGTCAAATTAAAATCCGCCACATAGAAATTGGGGTCCACCAAAACCTCTGCATTTTCAGGTAAATTTTCTAAAGCTTTAAAACCTGTAGAATTGGGTTTTAGCCATTCTGCCTCTCCGTTAATAAAAATCCTTATCGGCATGTCAAATCCATCAACGGTATTTTCCCATTTGTATAGCAATTGGTTTTCTAAAACTCGGTAGGTGAAAGTGGGAACTTGAATGCTACGTAAATATTGATCAAAAACCTTGTCCAAAGATTCACCATATGACTGTGAGATAAAAATTTCTATTTGTTCGGTAGTCACCGTCTGATGATAAAATTCCTTATTCAATCCTCTCAAGGTTTGTCGCCATTTTTCATCATCATCAAATAATTGTCGGATGGTGTGGAGCATATTCCCTCCTTTATAATACATATCACCTGAACCTTCATAAGAAACGCCATATTTCCCAATTATGGGTCTGTCATTTTGAATGGAGGAACGGACTCCTTGCACGTAAGCATTAGCTGCCAAAGAATCGTAATGATAATCTAAAAATAGGTTTTCAGAATAGTGGGTAAATCCTTCATGAATCCACATATCCGCTACATCTTTATAGGTAATATTATTGGCAAACCATTCATGTCCGGATTCATGTATGATGATGAAATCAAATTTCAAGCCCCAGCCAGTTTGGCTTAAATCTCTTCCTCTGTAACCGTTTTTGAATTCATTTCCGTAAGTGACGGAGCTCTGATGTTCCATTCCTAAATAAGGGGCTTCTACTAATTTATAACTGTCTTCATAAAAAGGATAGGGGCCAAACCAATATTCAAAGGCCTTCAACATTCTTGGGACTTCCTGAAATTGTTTTTTAGCCTTGTCAAGATGATAGCTCAAAACCCAATAGCTACAATCTAATATTCCCTTCTCGCCTTCATATTTTTCCGAAAAATTGACATAATCACCAATATTGAGATTTACTCCATAATTATTGATAGGATTACTCACAAACCAATGATAAGTTCTGCTGTTTTTGTGTTCTTCTACTTGCCGCAACCGCCCATTAGAAACATCAACTAATGGTTTTGGAACATTCACGCTGATTAGCATACTGTCAGGCTCATCAGCAGGGTGTTCTTTGCATGGCCACCAAACACTGGCGCCAATTCCCTGATTAGCAGTAGCAATGAAATCTTTGCCATTTTTGTCTTTTTTCCAGGTAAATCCACCATCCCAGGGAGCATTTTTAGCAACTCTAGGATTCCCGGAATAGTAAACCGTTAATTCATTCAATTCCCCTTCTATTTGTTTATCTTTCAATTCGATAAAATGGGCATTAAACGCAGTACTAAATTTCAGCTTTTCACCATTTTGAATAATACTGTCAATCTGCATCGGGTTTTGCAAATCGATCTGCATGATTTGATGAGGCTCTAGTACCTTGTATCGAATCAGATTACTTCCAGTAATATATTTTTCATTTGGTTTTACTTCAGTGTAAAGATGGTAGTATTTCAAGTCCCACCAAATTCTTTCTTCAGTAAGTCCACCTTTTAGACTGTCAGCTTTAGTGAAAATTTTTTGAGCAAAAACAGCGGTGCTGAGGATGGAAAAAATAGCTATAAAAATAAGTTTTTTGGTATTGCTTAACATATGCGTTGGGTTTCAATCAGGATATATTAGATCACGAGTAAATATAATGAAGATAAATTGTTTTGTAGCAAAAATTACGGATACCTATAAATAGGTATTTCGATAAAAATATTTCATAATTCTTTTGAAATTATCATCTTGCGTAGGTATGAAGATAAAATTGGCCAGATTTTTAATATTGGGCTCTTTAGCGCTATTCATGTCAGTAATGGTTCATGCTCAAACTTCTTGGGATGAGTCTTTTACTGCTTTACAAAAGGCCGAAAAGGAAGGCCAATTAGAATTAGCCCAATCATTATTAAATAAGGCATTAGATCAAGCTGAAAATACTTATGGTAAAAAGCATCAAGCTTATGTATTCACGCTTCACTTAGGAGTTAAATTATCTTTTAAAACAGAGCAATATGAGGAGGGTTTGGACTTGGCAAAAGAAGAATTGCAATTGATGAATGAAGTTTCTTTTGATCAACAAACTCAATTCTATATTCAATTATTAAATTTTTTATCTCAACTAAATCTTCAAACCAATAATATTTCCGAAGCAATAAGCTATGCTAAGGACTACATGGAAGTTCTTCAGCAAGAAGATAAGAACTCCTTAAATCATGCCTTGGCTATTTATGACTACGCATCCTTATTATACCAAAATAATGAAGAGGATGCTTTAACATACTTTCAGGAGGCCCTTCCTATTCTAAATCAACATATTGCTCAAGTGGGAACTCAATATTTATATTCACTTTATTATGTGGCCACACTTCTACAAGAAGATGGGATTTTGGATGAATCAGCCAATTATTTTGATAAGGTGATAGGTATTACCCAAGATAATGATTTACAATCTTCCGATTTATGGAAAATTTCCGCGTACCAAAGAGCGCTTATATACCAAGAGCAGAGCCAGAATGATAAGGCTATTTCTTTTTATGAAATATTAGTAACTCAATTGGAAAATGATGAAGACACCGATCGGGAGATATATGGAAGCGCACAGAATAATTTGGGTGTTCTATATCAGAAAACTGGCCAAAACAAAAAAGGCGAGTCATTATTAGTGTTAAGTGGTAATGATTTGCAAAGTCAGTTGAATAGTGCGGCAGTAGCCTTTAGTAAGGGAGAATATGCAATTGCATTATCTTTGTACACTGCAGCAAATGATTCTTTAAACATCAATAGTCAACAAGACAGTCTTCAGTCAGCTAAGATTTTAGCTCAAAAAGCTTTGGTGTATAATTCTATGGGACAGTTGGATTCAGCCCTACAATTATTGCTCTATGTCGAAGATAAAATTTTGAATAACATTTCGGGAACACATGAAGAGAAGGCATTAGTATATAAAAATACCGGTGATCTATATTTGGAGCTTGCAGACTTTGATTCAGCTGGATTATATTTAGATAAAGCGTTAAAGCAGTTTGAAGGAAATAGTAATTTTAAATCTGAGATTGAAATCCAAACTAGAAATAGCTTGGGAGTTTTAGAGCAAAATAAAACCAACGTAGAGGAAGCGGCTTCTTATTTTACTGAGAATTTGAAATTGATTGAGGATGTATTGGGCAAGCAAACAGTAGAATATGCTAATACATTAAATAATTTGGGTGCTTTGCGATTGGAAAATGGCAATTATGGTTTAGCAGAATCCAATTTCAAAGATGCTGGATTTATATTTAACGCGATATTTGATCAAAATCATGAAAATAATGCAAAGGTCTATGAAAATTTGGGTACAGTTGCTCAAAGCCGTTCACAATTCCGGAAAGCAGATTCCTTATTTCAATTAGCTGAAAAAACTTATATAACTAGTTTAGGAAAATCGCACCCGTCCCTGTTAAATGTATATTCAAAATTGGCTTTAGTTAAATTGGCAGAAGCTGATTACCCAACTGCAGAGCAGTATTTTAGAAAAACAGTAGATTTATCTAAAACTGTTTTCGGAAGCCAGAGTGTAGCCCATGCAGATGCCCTTTCTGGAATGGGGTTGTATTACCAAAGCACTGGAAATTTAAAGGAGGCCAAAAGTAATTTGGAAAAAGCTATAGCTACTTACACCGAAAAATTAGGTAAAATTCATCCTTCCTATGTCTCTTCCATAGAAAATCTATCATCCATTTTTCAGACGGAAGGAAATGTGGACCAGGCCCTGCCATTGCTCAACGAAGCCTTGGAATTAGATTCCATCATTTATGGTATGCAGCATCCGAAATATGCCACGACTTTGCATAATTTAGCATCTCTATATTTAACCAATGAAGATTACGAGAAAGCCGAAGATCTTTACGAAAAATCATTAGTAATAGATAAGGCTGTTTACGGGAGGGAAAATCCAACATTTGCAAGCACTCAGTACAATTTAGCTGTTCTTTATCAAAAACAAGGCAAGCATGTAAAAGCAGATTCGCTGTTTGCAAAAGTAACTAAACTAAGAAGGGATGTTTTAGGTGAAAATCATCCTGATTATATTTTCACTCTCTATGGCTGGGGTATTTTGAAGCAAGTTGAAAATGAAATTGATTCAGCATATGCTTTATTTAATTCCTCTGTTAAAAGTTATTTGTTCTTATTCAAAGAATACTTCCCATCTATGAGTGAGAGCGAGAAATCGGCTTTCTATCATAAAGTAAATCCGGTTTTTGAAGCATACAAAGATTTTGCTATTGAGAACTACGAGACCATTCCCAAATTGAAGGAAGATTTATTTGACTTACAATTAGCTACCAAGGCTATGTTGCTTAATGCATCAGCTAAGATGAGGAATAAGATCCTTAATAGCGGAGATCAGGAATTGGTAATATTGTTCCAGAATTGGCAAGATAAAAAAGAAAAAGCTATACAATATTATTCCTACACTAAGGAGGAACTACTAGCTCAAAGCATTGATTTGGAGTATTTGGAAGCCTCAATTAATAATATGGAAAAGGAATTGAGTATAAAGTCTAATTTATTTAATGCAGGATTTGGCTCTGACAGTATTAATTGGAAAAAACTTCAACAACGTTTGGCACCCAATACAGGGGTTGTGGAGTTAGTGAGGGTCAAAAAGAGTTTGAAAAATGATTCAATAGTCTACGCGGGTCTCATTTTAACAGATACTATGGATGAACCTGAAATTGCAGTATTACAGGAAGGAAGAAGAATCGAAAAGCAATATTTTAATGCCTATCAAAACCTGATTAAATTCAAGTTAATGGATAAGATTTCTTATGAAAACCTATGGGAGTGGGTAGATGAAAAGATCCCGGAAGGGCTAGATAAATTATTCATTAGCCCGGATGGGATTTATAACAAGATTAATATCAATACTTTATATAGTGAGCATCTAAGTCAATATCTTCTTGAGAAAGAAAATATCAGGATCATTACAAGTTCACGTGATTTAATTAAAAATAGAAAGCCAAAGGCTAATTCAATTGACAAAATTCAGGCAAATGAAAGTGATTTTCACGAGTTCCCAAGTCTGGTTTTGATTGGTTCACCTGATTTTTCCTTAGGGAGACCTGCAGATGAAATGAATTTAGAAGCTCAAAATGTGGGGCTTATGAGGAATTTTACCGGTGGTATTCCTGCACTTCCAGGTACGAAAATTGAGATAAATGCCATTGATTCCATGACAAGAGCCAATAATTGGTCAGTCAAGAAATATCTGGACGAAGAGGCCAATGAAATTCTGATCGACAGTTTAACTGCTCCAAATATTTTACACATTGCCACTCATGGTTTCTTTAAAGCATATAATGCGGACAATAAAATTTCAGGAGTAGAAAATCAAGGTAAAGAAGAAAATCCACTTTTAAGATCAGGGATATTGCTTTCAGGTGCTTCTATTGGTCTAGCAGGAGGCTTACCATACGAAAACAGCTTTGAAGACGGGCTACTGACGGCTTATGAAACTATGAATCTGAATTTGGATGCAACGGAACTGGTGGTACTTTCTGCTTGTGAAACCGGACTTGGCGATGTAAAAAATGGAGAAGGAGTTTATGGACTACAACGAGCATTTTTAGTAGCAGGGGCTGAAAATTTAATAATGAGTTTATGGACAGTAAATGACTATACAACCCAACTTTTGATGACCGAATTTTATAAAAATTGGACGGAGGGAGATGATAAGTTTACATCATTTCGAAAAGCGCAAATGAAAATAAAAGAGGAGTTCCCACAACCTTATTATTGGGCTGCTTTTACAATTATTGGAGAATAAACTGCACTATGAAGAATTGTAAAAAAATATTCTTATTTATTATATTTTCTTTGTCGAGCTTTCTGGGGTTATCACAATCCCAAAAAGATTCTCTGGAGCAGGTGCTTGATTCAATTTACCCGAAGCAGATAGTGAGTGAAATCAGCACAGAAAATTTCACAGAGTATGCGCCCAGCATTAGTGCAAACGGTAGAACTCTAATTTATGAATCTAATAAAGATGGGTCTTGGAAATTATACTTGACTAGAGAGGAAAACGGTTCATGGGCCGATGAAATATCATTAGATAGTATCAATAATTTTGGGGATTCTGTAGATGTGATCAGCGGACCAAATTTCAGCTATGATGGCAATAGAATTTATTTTCATGCCTCCTTTGATGGTGGACAAGGCTCGGAGGATATTTATTATTCAGAAAGAATCGGGGATAGCTGGTCTAAACCTCAAAATTTGGGGCCAGATGTAAATACCAGAAGCTTTGAAGGTTTCCCAACAATAACAACTGATGGAAAGACCTTGTACTTCGCCAGAAACAGTAAAAATACACCATCGGGTGTTTCAGAATTTTGTTACGAATTATATGTTACTCAAAAGACAGATTCTGGATGGACAGAACCTAGAATTTTACCCTATCCTGTTAATTTAGGATGCGAAAAAGCTCCAAAAATTATGGCGGATAATAGGACCCTGATTTTTGCATCGCTAAGAGAAGGGGGAATGGGAGGTTTTGATTTATACCAAACACAATTGAATGCAGATGGTGATTGGAAAAGCCCAGTGCCTCTTCAGTATGTGAATACAACAGATAACGATCTTTTCTCTTGTATTTCTGCTTCTGGAGATATCATGTATTTTTCTAAAAAAGATGATATTTATAGTGTAGAAATCCCTGAGGAATACCGGCAATTTCAAAATGTTACGATTCAAGGTTTAATAAGGGATGCGGATAGTCAAAGTCCACTCACAGCCTCTTTAAGAATCACTGATGCCAATACCTCTGAATTGATTACTAGTTTCGACAACAATCCTTCCGATGGTTATTATTCAATTGTGCTTTCAGCAGGAAGAGCCTACAACCTGGAGGTGAAAAAAGAGGACTTTAGCAGTGCCCTTTATTATTATGATCTACGAGACATAGAAAGTTACCAAGAATATGAAAAGAATATTGATCTGTTCACTACTGCACATTTAAATGTAAACATTTACGATATTGAATTATATGATCCTTTAAAATCCACGATCACAGTGAAAAATGATGTAGGTAGAACTATTGATGTGGTGGAGTCTGACGGTGAAAACTGGAAGACGAGAGTTAATTTACCTATTGGAAGTGCATACAATATTGAGGTTGAAAGCGAGAATTTCAAACCTAAAAGCTTTTCAATTGATTTAAGAGGCCTGATTTTGTACCGAGAATATGAACAGGATATTGAATTGGTTCCCGAGAAAGTAGGGGTGCCTATAAACGTCAATGATTTGTTGAGTGGTGGATCTGTGTCTTCATCACAATTGATTATCAGAAATAAAACAAGAAATGAGGAGATTGTTATTTCAGGAAACCAAACTATTAATCTACGAGTAGGAGATCGATACATGGTGGAAGCTTCTAGTGATAGGGGGTATGCTTTTAATTCTACAGAGATTGGAATTACAAAAGAGGGGAAATTGCAAACAATAGATGAGAAAACAGGGGAGATCTTGGAAGACAGCAAAGGGGTAGAATTGAAATTACAACCCTTAGCAAAAGATGCTAACCTGACCTTAAAGGATATTTATTTTGAGTCAAATTCTTCCGATTTATTCGAAAGCAGTTTTGAGGAGCTGGACAGAGTTATAAAATTAATGCAATCTTATCCAAGCATGAAAATTGAAATCGCTGCTCACACTGATGATATTGGAGCAGCTCTATATAATGTACGGCTTTCTAAAGAAAGAGCCAATAGTGTTATTGCCTATATTACAAGTAATGGTGTCAACGAAGAAAGATTGATTTCTGAAGGATATGGCGAATCAAATCCCGTGGTTACTAATGACTCTGAAGAAAATAGGGCTAAAAACCGAAGAGTGGAATTGAAAATTTTGGATATTAAGTTGGCTCAAAACGATTAAGGAATATGCAAAGATTTATATATATCATATCGCTTTTAATTTTATTGCCAAATGTGATTTATGCTCAAGTTGAATTGGATTATGAGGACGACATTAATCCCTACTTTTTGGGTGATAGTAGCGAATTAGTTTTTCCACTTCTGTTCGATTTCTTCAAAAATAATAATGATCATCCTGCTACTAATATACAACTAGCCATGATGTTCGAAGAGCGTTATATAAATGCTCACCCTATTTCCGATTATGAAGCTGCCATTTCCAATGCGGGAAGAGCAAAACTGCTATTTGGTCGTGCAAGAGATTTAATTGATGATAAAGAGGTCAGAAGAAATGCCTGGCATTATCCCAATTTCACTAATGAATTTAAAAGAAATGGGAAGCCAGTTGTTGAATTCGAAGCGATCCAAATTGTACATCAAAAGGGTTTAAAGGAGGCGGATTCTTTTCTTACATACATGCCACCAATTTATCAGAATTTCATGAAGATGGTGGAGCAATATGACTTAGCTTCCAAAAATTTTGTGAGAATTAATGGAGATTATAGCTCATTAAAAGATATCTATCTATTATATGACGATGAATTGGAAACTCGATTTGAGTTGATTAAAGCTAGTTACGATTCAACACTTTATTATTTCAAAAAGTATAAAGAAGCAGCAAATGCCTATCCCCCATTTGATTTGAATCAAAAATTGACATTTAATGATATTCAAACCTATAGATTAGATGGCTTGGTCATCCAAACAGAATTTTTGGTTGATAACATTCAGTTATGGGATTATGCTACATGGGTTAATCAAGTGAAAAACATTATAAATTCCGAAATAGGTCAATTAAGAAATGACATTGAAACTATTGAAGATAAACTTGAAAATAGCTTTTCACAAATGAGAAATTGGCAGCCGAATGATTCAATTGATGTTGACCCAATTGAGAAGAAAGCAATTTATAAAATTAGAAAGTATGATTTGAATTCTCCTGTTGCAAATGTTTTTCAATATAAAGACGATAAACTTGATTTATTAAATGAGCAAAAGAATTTGTCCGTATATGATACCGCCAGTGAGATTTCCTTTCAAGTGAAGTTGTATTCAATAAATAGGGTTTTTCAACAAACTATTACGCTTGAGAATGATCTTAATAAATATGGAAGTGAGCTCATTGCTAGTAACTTAAATAAGAATAAGGATTTTTACGAGAAGTATTACAATGGAACTGAAGACTTTAAAACGTACTTTAAATCAGAAGCTACAGAATTGCTCAATATTAGAGGTGAAACAGCCAATAGATTAAAAACGCAGATTATAGATCAGTTCGAAAGTCCTTTTACTCAAGAAATACCGAGCTATAAGGGATTAAATTACAAATGGCAAAACCCTATGAATGATTATGATTCCTTGGAGAAAAATATAGCATACATCAATTTTTCCAAAACCAATGTGAATGATTTAGAATATATCGGAGGTTATTATTTAAATACGGACAGTGTCCCGCAAGCATTTTATGCTGCAAAGAATGGATCCAAAATCCAATGGTACAATGCAGTTCCATCAAAATATGAGTCCAATAGCGCATGGCAAAATGTTACGAACATAAATGTTGTGGGAGGCGGTGATTTAAATTATTTACTTTTTGAGAGCCATATAGATTCTTTGGATTTTGTGAATCACATTATACTGTCCAATGAAAAGGGTGAGATTAAGAATGATATTCTGATTGACACTCAAGAAAAACCTGTTGAATTAATTTCATTACGGAATAGCAATATGCAAATGGCTTTTTATCAAGGAGATGGATTAGGGGATGTTGTGTGGCCTAGTTTTATGACTGTAGTCAAATTCCATCCCGATAGTTCCGAATATGCCAGCAAGCAAATTGATATAAATGGGAAATTTGAAGGTGTTTTTCAAACCGATGCAGGAATTGTCTTGGTTTCTTCTTCAGAGGATGGCAAAAATTTCTATTCATCTCTTTTTGACAGTGATTTAAATAGCGTGAAGAAAAATTCATTTTCTTTTACAGAAGTTTTAAAAATTAAATATGCTTATCAAATTAGTGAAAGTAGCTTGCATTTATTGAATGAAAGGGGTGAGCCAGGACATATTGTTCTTACTGATGGGTTAGAATTACGTTATTCTGATATTCCGCTAAGTCAGGACGGTATATAAAAAAAGGCAAGTAAGAAGGCTCTTACTTGCCTTACTTTGACTAATTAAAGTAGTTTCAAACCAACGCTTAACATGATTTGGTTGATTTTCACTTTCGCTTCATCCTCTCCTAAGACGGCTTGATTACTTAGATTACCTTCATATCTTAAATCGACAGTAAGCTTTGAAATATCTAAACCAATTCCTGCCTGATATGCAAAAACTGCATTTTTATATTCTGATACTGAATTATCAAAATCAACTTCATCGCCAAGATTAAAACTTGCAACTGGCCCTGCGTTTACTCTGAAAGGCCCCATTTTCCAGCCAAATAAAATTGGCATATCGATTTTATTTTGGTCAAACTCAAGAGTTTTTACATCATTTGGATCAGAAGCATCTGTATATTCTCCATTTACGGAATTGAAATAGGCTTCTGGTTGTATGTAAAATCCTGTAATTTTAATTCTGGCAAATACCCCACCATGGTAACTGTACTTGGCATCCCCGGCTTGGTAAGCGTCTACATTATCCTTTAAACTTAAGGTGGTATTACTAATTCCTAATTTAGGACCAATAGTAAAAATTTGTGCCTTTGCACTTATCCCAATAAAAAATAATAATGCGGTTAATGTTAAAATCCTCTTCATCTTCATTAATTTTAGTGTTTGAATTTGTATAACGTTTTTTAAGATAAATGTTATACTTTCACCGATTAATTCCATGAATAATAAGACGAAAGGAGAATCACATTTAGAAAATATATTAGCTAAAAGAAAAGGATTTGGTGGATATCGCTATCTGAAAAAAATTGATAAGGATTTAATCGATTTCAGTTCCAATGATTATTTAGGATTAGCTAAAATTAATGAGATAAATAGCATACCCTCAAAATTCGTGGATAATGGCGCTGCAGGCTCAAGATTGTTAAGTGGAAATAAATATTACCATGAAGAATTGGAGAATCATTTGTCAGGTTTTTTTAATGCTCGGGCTTCTTTAATATTCAATTCAGGTTATATGGCCAATTTGGGTGTGTTATCTTCTGTTCCTCAAAAAGGGGATACCGTTTTAATGGATGAGCTTTCGCATATTTGCATTAAGGAAGGTGTTAGATTAAGCAGGGCCAAATATTTTAATTTTAAGCATAATGATTTAAACGATTTGGAATTAAAGCTTCAAAAGGCTGAAGGCAATAAATTTATAGTTGTGGAATCCGTGTATTCTATGGACGGAGATCAAGCTCCTTTAAAAGAAATAGTGAATTTGGCGGATCGATATGAAGCTGCAATCATCGTGGATGAGGCGCATTCAACAGGTTTATATGGAGAAAGCGGATTTGGATTATGCTGTGAATTGGGAATTGAAGATGATATATTGGCTCGAATTTATACCTTCGGAAAGGCCACGGGTGCACATGGTGCGGCTGTTTGCGGGAGTGAAATTTTGAAAGAGTATCTGATTAATTACAGCAGACAGTTTATTTACACCACTGCTTTACCATATCACAGTATTGCATCTATTCAAAATGCGTTAGAATATCGAAAGCATCACCCGGAACTTTGGGAAAAACTTAAAGACAATATAGAGTTATTCAGAAGTAATCTCCACCCTTCAATTCCAAAATTGGATAGTTTTCACCCCGTACAAGGAATTATTTGGGATAGTTCAGAAAACACTATTGAATTTTCTAAGTATTTAAATGAGTTGGGATTCGACATCAGACCGATTTTGAGTCCGACTGTACCAAAAGGAAAAGAAAGGGTCAGGATATGCCTGCATGCTTTCAATTCTGAGGAAGAAATTACAAATTTGTGTCATCGTATCAATCAGTATTTTCAATGAACTACTTTATAACAGCAATAGGCACTGACAGTGGTAAATCACTTTTTAGTGCCATAATTTGTGAGGCCTTGGAAGCCGATTATTGGAAACCTATTCAAGCAGGATATCCGCGGGATACTGATTATGTTGGAGGCTTATTAAGCAATTTAAAGTCAGATTTGATTCCAGAGAAATACGTCCTTAATACTCCTGCATCACCACATTATGCTGCTGAAATCGATAAGGTCAGATTAGAAGTCGAAGATTTTGACATCCCAAAAACTGATAATGATCATTTGGTTATTGAAGGGGCTGGCGGGGTCTTGGTTCCCATAAATGAAAATGAATTTGTAATTGACTTCCCTCAAAAATGGGGTGTATCTGTGATTTTGGTAGCAAATCTATATCTGGGGAGCATCAATCATTCTTTATTGACTATTAATGAGTTGAATAGAAGAGGGGTGGAGGTGAAAGGCATTGTATTTAATGGGGCTTCAAATCCGGCAAGTGAAGACATTATTTTGAAACATAGTGGCTATCCTTGTTTGTTGAGAATACAAGAGGAAAAAGAGATTAATCATGAAGTGGTCAGAAGATACGCAGCTGAATTAAAAAAGAATTTATGAACTGGTTAGAAAGAGATAGTGAGAGTATCTGGCATCCATTTACACAATTGGTCAATGGATTTGAACATATCATGGTGCAGAAAGCAGAAGGGATGTATCTGCATACTTCAGATGGTAGAAAAATCATGGATGCCATTTCCAGTTGGTGGGTGAATTTACATGGACATAGCCATCCTAAGATTGCCGAAGCTGTTGCAAAACAGGCTCAAAATTTGGAACATGTTATTTTTGCAGGTTTTACACATCAGCCCGCGATTGAATTAGCAGAGAAATTACTTTCTATTTTACCTGAAAATCAATCTAAAATATTTTATTCTGATAATGGGAGTACCGCAAATGAAGTTGCCTTGAAAATAGCATTTCAGTATTGGTATAACAAAGGAAACGAAGAGCGTAAAAAAGTAATCGCTTTTGAAGGTGCTTACCATGGCGATACTTTTGGTGCAATGTCTGTAGGGGACAGAGGTCCCTTTTCTGCTCCCTTTTCACCTTTCTTGTTTGAAGTGGAATTCCTGCCTATGCCAACTCAGGGTAAGGATGATGAACTAATTCAGCAATTTTATCAATTAGTAGATTCAGGGCAGGTAGCGGCTTTTATTTTTGAACCATTAGTTTTGGGTTCAGCAGGGATGAAAATGTATTCTGCCGAACTACTAGATAAACTTATTAATATTGCTCAAGAGCATGATGTGATTTGCATTGCAGATGAGGTATTTACAGGTTTTGGAAGAACAGGCAAATATTTCGCTTCTGACTATTTGGGAAATAAGCCCGATATATTTTGTCTTTCTAAAGGCTTAACGGGCGGAACCATGGCTTTAGGCGTTACTTCGTGTACAGCTAAAATTATGGATCCTTATAAAAGTACCGATATCATGAAAACCTTTTTTCATGGTCATAGCTTTACAGCGAACCCTATAGCATGTGCAGCGTCCATTGCCAGTTTTGATTTGTTAACTGAAGATTATACTCGAAATCAGATATTGAAAATAAGTCAATGGCAAAGCGATTTTAATGCGCAAATATCGAAGCATCCTAAAGTGCTAAATAGCCGAGTATTAGGAACCATATTTGCTTTAGAGCTGAAAACGGATTCAGATACTTCATATGTGAATGAAGTACGTCATAAACTTTACCCTTTCTTTTTGGAGCGGGATATTTTACTCCGTCCTCTTGGAAATGTAATTTATATTTTGCCTCCTTATATCATCAAAAAAGAGGAGATTGATATGGTTTATGAAGCGGTGGAAGAGATGTTGGATAGTTTGTAGGCTTTGTTAGAGTAAGTTTACCAAGGCATATTTCTGTTTTTTATTTATGTAGAATATATGCAAATATAATTTTATACTGGCATGCTCGGTATTTACATTGAATTTCTCCGCTCGCACCAAAATTATTTTCGATATTTCCTCTCCCTTTGCGATGCTCCTTGGCAATTAGATTATAAATTTGTCCTATGGATTATTTAAGTCATTTGAATCCCCCGCAGAGAGAAGGCGTTGAGAATCTAGAAGGCCCTACTATGATTATTGCAGGTGCTGGTTCTGGAAAAACTAGAGTGCTAACATACAGAATTGCCCACCTGATTACGACTAAAAATGTGGACCCATTTAGCATTTTAGCATTAACTTTTACCAATAAAGCTGCACGTGAAATGCGTGATAGGATTGAAAGGGTAGTGGGAACGGACGCCAGAAATCTATGGATGGGTACCTTCCACTCAGTTTTTGCCAGAATTCTTAGGGCGGAAGGTGATAAATTGGGTTACCCTAGCAATTTCACTATTTATGATACTGAAGATTCAAAATCACTGATCAGAGCCATTGTAAGGGAAATGGGCTTGGATGATAAGGTTTATAAACAAAACATAATTTATAATAGAATTTCAGGGGCTAAGAATAATCTGGTTTCGTGGCAGAATTATATGAACAATTCTGTTTATGTCTCGGAAGATGAGCAAGCGCAAAAGCCCAAGATGGGGGCTATTTATAAGGAGTATGTCCAACGATGCTTTCGCTCTGGAGCTATGGATTTTGATGATCTTTTGTTCAATACTAATGTACTTTTTCGTGATCACTTAGATGTGCTTAATAAGTACCAGCAGCGATTTAAATATGTGATGATTGATGAGTTTCAGGATACCAATATTTCTCAATATTTGATAACTAAAAGACTTTCATCGGTCCATCAGAATATTTGTGTAGTAGGGGATGATGCTCAAAGTATTTATGCATTCCGAGGAGCCAATATTCAGAATATCTTAAACTTTGAAAAAGATTATCCTGATTTAAGGGTGATAAAATTGGAGCAAAATTATAGAAGTACTCAAAATATAGTGAATGCAGCAAATTCTGTAATTCTGAAAAACTCGGCTCAGCTGAAGAAAAACATTTGGACGCAGAATGATGATGGGGAGTTGGTGCACCTTATTAAATCTACTTCGGATAATGAAGAAGGAAGATTAGTGGCTTCTTCTATTTTTGAAGATAAGAATAATAAAAAGCTTGAAAATAAAGATTTCGCCATACTCTATAGAACAAACAGCCAATCACGTGCTATGGAGGAAGCTTTAAGGAAAAGTAATATTCCGTACAGAATTTATGGTGGTTTATCATTTTACCAAAGGAAGGAAATCAAAGATTTACTAGCATATCTACGTTTCACAATTAATCACAATGATGAGCAATCATTTAGAAGGATCATTAATTTACCGAAAAGAGGGATAGGTGCCTCGTCAGTTGATAAGATTGTTGTAGGAGCTTATGAAAATGAGCTTGGGATTTGGGAAGTATTGCAAAAGAGCCAAAGAGTATTGCCAAGTCGAGCGGCCAATGCGGTTGATAATTTTGTAACCCTCATTAAATCATTTAAGATTAGATTGGAAAAAGCTGATGCATATGATACTGCAGCATTTATTGCTAAACAAAGCGGCTTGTTGAAGGAATTATATGATGATAAGACTATTGAAGGCTTAAATCGATACGAAAACGTTCAAGAGTTGCTTAATGCTATTAAAGAGTTTGTGGATGACGAGCAGCAGGAAGATAAATCCTTAGAAGCATTTATAGCAGATGTTGCTTTACTCACAGATGCTGATAATGAGGATAAAGAAAATAATGATCATGTTAATTTAATGACTATTCACTCTGCTAAAGGCTTAGAGTTTAAACACGTATTTATCGTGGGAATGGAAGAAGATTTATTTCCTTCACAAATGATGTTGAACAGCCGTGCAGACCTAGAGGAGGAGAGAAGGTTGTTTTATGTTGCGCTAACAAGGGCAATGGAGAAAGTCACTTTAAGCTACGCTCTAACCCGTTATCGCTTTGGTCGATTGAAAAATTGTGAACCTAGCCGTTTTATTGAAGAAATTGACCCAGAATTCGTTAAGGTAGATAGAAAGTTCAACCGTTCCGAACCAATGGGCAATTTGAATAACGGCAGTAGTAATAGCGTATACGCCAAGAATTTGGTTGCCCAACGAAAGACGGAAAGAAAGGCAGTTCCGCCTGGCAAGAAACTGCATACTCCATCACCCGATTTCGCACCCAGTGATACTAGGTCTTTAGATGCCGGTATGAAAGTCGAACATCCTAAATTTGGTTTTGGTGAAGTTAAGAAAATGGATGTTCAGGGAGCTAATAGAAAAGCCACAATCGAATTTGAGAATTTTGGCGAAAAAACACTTCTTTTGACTTTTGCTAAACTACGGATTTTGGAGGATTGAGGTAGCTTTAAAAAGATCGATTGCGAAAGTATTTAATTGGTCCTGATGGTTCTCTTCCATACCATATCCCGCAATTGTACATTATAAGTTTTAAATTCTTTCTACGTAAATCACTTAGTCTAAATTTCCGCATTGCCCTAATGTTTGGCAGTGGGAATCTTGTGACATTTGAATATAAATAAAAACCAAAATTCAATTGTTATGAAAACGTATCCAAATATCTTAAAGCCGGTTAAGCAGTATGTACTGATAGGAATCATAGTTATGATTACTTTGTTTGGTCTAACTCTGAAAGCAAATGCTCAAAGTACATTACTATCCAATAGTGTAGAGAAAATCAATAATTCCATTACTGTTCAATTGGTGGATTATGATTATGACATAGTAATTCCGAAAGTTAAGATTGAGGAATTGAATTCTATAAAAGATGCGGTATTTAATCAATTAGTATATGTTGCTGATGGTAGTAGAGGATATTACTTTTACATGGGTGCAGAATGGGAAAAGCAAAATATCAGAGAAGTATTTGAATTAATTGGAGTTAATTTAAATATTCAAAATCCAGACGCTGAAAGCTTGATCTTAGTGGCTTCTGAGGATGAAACCAGAGCATTATTGGATTATAATCATCATGTTAAAAATATTTATCAGGATTTTGTATTTGATGCTGCAAGTAATGATTTAGCAATAAATTTAGAGAGAGAATAGTTTTTTATTTTTTGTTGGTTTTAGAAGTCAATGCGAGATCTCGCATTGACTTTTTTTGTGCCTTGTAGTTAATTCCTTCTGGTGTTTTCAAGATTTTAAAACGATGGACAGAGGTGTTAAATAGCTATCATTGGTAGAAATTAGGTAAATCACCTAATCTAAATTTCCGCATTGTCCCAATGTTTGGCAGTGGGAATCTTGTGACATTTGAATATAAATAAAAAAGCAAAATTCAATTGTTATGAAAACGTATCCAAATATCTTAAAGCCGGTTAAGCAGTATGTACTTGTAGGAATCATAGTTATGATTACTTTGTTTGGTTTAACGCTGAAAGCAAATGCTCAAAGTACATTATTAACTAATAGTGTTGAAAAAATCAATAATTCCATTACTGTTCAATTGGTGGATTATGATTATGACATAGTAATTCCGAAAGTTAAGATTGAGGAATTGAATTCTATAAAAGATGCGGTATTTAATCAATTGGTATATGTTGCTGATGGCAGTAGCGGATATTACTTTTACATGGGTGCAGAATGGGAAAAGCAAAACATTAGAGAGGTATTTGAACTAATTGGAGTTAATTTAAATATTCAAAATCCAGATGCTGAGAGCTTGATCTTAGTGGCTTCTGAGGATGAAACCAGAGCATTATTGGATTATAATCATCATGTTAAAAATATTTATCAGGATTTTGTATTTGATGCTGTGAGTAATGATTTAGCAATAAATATAGAGAGGGAATAGTTTTTTTAGTGATTGATCTGGGGCTATCTAAAATAGCTTTACAACTGTACAATAGAAAAAATATTTAAATGGCATCAGAGATACTTTGATACCATTTCTTTTTTGTGGAGTTTTTAGGCCTGATAAGTACGCCTTTGGTCATTGCTTTTACTCTAATTTTTCTTTGTGGTTTCAATCCACCAAGCTTCGGGTTTTACTAAAATCGTATCTTCTTTATCCACATGCACTAAACCTGGAGGTAGGCCTTTAGGCTTTCTAACATATTTCTTAGGCGTTACAATGACTGGGCTTAAGCTATCTGATTTTCTTTTTGAGTAGAATGCGGCAGCTTGTGCGGCTTTTTCTACAACTAACGGAGGAAATGGTTTACTGCTCTGTTGTTTGATAACCACATGAGAACCTGTAACGTCTTTGGCATGCAGCCATAAATCATTCTTCTTGGCGAATTTTAAAGTCAGTTCATCATTTTCTCTAGCCCCTTTCCCAACTAAAATGGTAAATCCGGCATATTCGAACTTTTTGTAAGGTACTTTTAATTCAACTTGAGCTCTTTCCTTCTGCGGATTTTGTTTAATTAATTTCTTGATAGATTTGATGTCCTCTGCAGCATTAACATCAGATAACTTATGCTCTACTTCTTTCAATTCTAACTCTTTCTGTTTGATGGAAGCTTCTAGCTGCTCGAGTTCAATTTTCTGATTTTTTGATTTTCTATAAAGGTTTTCGGCATTTTTTTGCGTACTTAAATGCGATTTTAGAGGTATTATAATATTTTGATTAGTATAAAAATTGAAAAGCTCAACCTCTTTGGCGTGTGGTGGGATTTGATGCATATTTGCCATTAATATATCAGCTAATTGATTATAGCCAGGTTTTTCAAGCACTTCTTCGAGCTTTTGGTTTGATTTTTTGATGTAGTTAATGCTCTGATTCCTTTGCTTTTCCAACTGCTTGGCAAGTCGCTTTTTCTCTTTTCGTATGAAATTTTCTTTGGAGTAGGTATAATAGAATTGAGTGATACCTTCTAAGCAACTATCCTCTTCTTTTATAATATCTCCAAGTTTGAATAGTGAAAAATGAATTTCATCATTCCATAAAATGGTATAGAATTTATTAGGATTTCTAATGTCTGACTCTAGTAAAGAAATGATTTCCCATTGCTCTTCTAATTCTTTTTCATTGAGCCTAATACTTTGAAAATATTGTTTAATGAGTTTTCCGAAAGTCGGAAATAGCTTTTGGTAGTTACCATCAAATTGGAAGAAAGCCTCCTTTACTTGATCAATAGGCCTGTCTAATTCATTTAATTGAAGTTCTAAATCTTGTGGAAAGCTGTTTCTAAATAGTTCAAATGCTTTTTCTGATTCAAAACCAATGATATTTGAGCGATTCCCATGCATTTTAAATAATAATGCGTAGTTGTCTTCAAAGTGGATTGCAAAACATCTTTCATTTTCAAATTGCTGTATAGATTCTACTTTCCTGCCAATAAACTCAGGGAATAAATCCACGCTATTGCTTTTTGTTCTGGCAAATTGATTAGGAAAACTTAAACAAGAAAACTCAGGTAGTAAGGAGGCCTTGATGTAAAAATCTCCTGATACATTACTGAACCCTAAAATTAATTCATCTCGACTCTGACTAAAACAAGCCAATAATTCAGTCTTGCTTATTTTAGCCTCTAATTCTTTTGATAATTGTCGAAACACATAATAGTTATTATGCATTTTAAAGTTCTATTTGAAGTCCATCATAAGCCAATTTCATACCCTCAGGTAGTTCTTCTTCTACATTTTTATGCAAACCTATTCTGTGACCCATATGAATAAAATAGGCTTGTGGAATCTCCAGTTCTTCGACCATAGCTACAGCTTGCTCAAGATTGAAATGCGAAAGATGTGTTTTTTTCTGCAATGCACTTAACACAACTACTTTACTTCCTTTAATTTTATGCTTTTCCTCATCTGGGATGTGGTTAACATCAGTAATATAGGTGAAATCCTTGATTCGATATCCAAAAACCGGAAGCTGATGGTGCATCACATTAATGGGTACGATGTCTATTCCTTCAATTTGAAATGGCTTGTTTTCAATTTCGCACAGTTGAACCTTAGGTATTCCTGGATATTTATTCTTGGCAAAGATGTATGAAAATTCTCTCTGAATTTGTTCTAACACTTGCTTTCTGCCATATACTGGCATATCCATTTTTTGCTTAAAATTATATGATCTAACATCATCTAAACCTGCTGTATGATCTTTATGTTCATGGGTATACACAACAGCATCCAAGTGATTAATTCGTTCTCTAAGCATTTGAGTCCTAAAATCAGGGCCAGTATCGAAAACGAAACTTTTGTTTTCTATTTCAATATGAATGCTAGTTCTTAATCTTTTATCCCGGTAATCTAGTGATTGGCATACTTCGCAATCACATGCTATTACGGGAACCCCCTGCGATGTTCCTGTTCCTAGAAATGTTACCTTCAAAGTGCTAGTTCTGTTTGTTGCAGTTCTAAATAGAAATTTTTGTTTTTATCACCTAGTGTCTTGGTGTCTAATTCAATATTTTTAAGGATATCCACTAAGCAATTGATCTTGCCTTCTGTATCAAAAAATTTATTGATAATGACGATGCTTTGATCTTTCAATACACAGTAACCAGATTTGAAATTTCCTTTTTCATATCTTAACATGTAATCAGATTCTGAAAACACATCTTCTAATTTGTTGAGGAATGATTTTGTGTATTTGACCTGCATATTTAAAGTTTAAAATTTAATTACACACCTTTTAACCTATGTACTAATTACAATCTAATTAATAATAAGTTTGTTCAGTTAAAGCATGATTAATTGGTTAATTTTTTCACAGTTTCTACCAATTGGTCAAAATTCAGTGGTTTTTGCAAATACTCATTGATGCCAGCTTCTTTAAAATCTTCAATACTGTAGTTTTTCGCATTACCAGTAATAGCTATTATTGGGATCGAGGATTTTGATTTGTCATTCAATGCTCTAATCGCTCTAGTACATTCCATTCCATCCATTTTAGGCATATTAATGTCCATTAAAATAATGTCGAAAGTATCTGACTCTAAGGCCTTCAATACTTGTTCCCCGTTTTTAGCGGAATGGATGCTGTAATTTTGCATCATTAGAATTTTTTTGGTAAGGTTTTGGATTACCGAGCTGTCTTCTGCAATAAGTACTTTCTTAGTTTCTGCCATCTTATTTTAATATTGACTGATAATTGTTGGTAAATTTATTAAAATTATCTAACAAATGATTTAAGTCCTTCATTAGCTTTTCGGTTTTTTCTTTTTTTAAGTCGGATTCTATTTTTTTTGCCTGTTCTTCTAAGGAGCGAATACCTAATGTTCCAGCATTTCCTTTAAGTGTATGCAAATTATTTAATATTTTCTCCATATCCGAGGTCTTTTCTGCATTTATACTCTCTAATATCAAACTTTTTGCTTCAATTTCAAACTCTTCAAAGAAGGATTTGATAGTCGGTTTGTCAGCGTATTTGCTAAGCTGCTGAAGCGTTTTTTTATCTATTAATTCAAGTTCATTACCATTGCTCGTTTTTGGTGTATTCTCTTCAGAATTACTACTTTTAGACGTGAATCCAGGTAAATTCTGTTGAATAACATCCAATAATATACTAGAGACAATGGGTTTGGCTAAGTAATCGTCCATGCCCATATCTAAAAATCGCTGACGGTCTTCCTTCATCGAGTAAGCAGTCATAGCCACTATTGGCGGAATCGCTTTTGAAAGTTTCTTAATCTCTTTTGTAGCAGTTACTCCATCCATAATAGGCATTTGAATATCCATTAAAATCAGATCATACTCATTATTTTTAACCTTCTCTATAGCTGCAGGGCCACTGAAAGCCAGGTCGGTTTTGAAGCCCGATTTCATAAGGATTTGGCTGGCAACTTGCCTGTTGATGGTGTTATCATCGACAATCAAAATTTTAGGGGCATTGTTACTTTCAAAAGTCAATCTTGAACTCTTAGGGATATTTTGCTTACTGTTCTCAAATTCTTCAATTTCTGCAACGCTTGGTTCTTCTCCCATTAAGGTAAACCAGAATACACTGCCTTCATCCGGTTCTGAACTGACTCCGATTTGTCCGCCCATTAAACTGCTTAATTGTTTTGAAATAGCAAGTCCCAAGCCAGTCCCGCTAAACGATTTGGTACTGGAATTGTCAACCTGAGTAAAGAGTTTGAATAATTGTTGTTGGTCATTTTCTGATATCCCTATACCAGTATCTTCAACAGCAATTCTGTATAAATTATCTTTGATCTCCTTAGAAATATGTAATAAAACTCGTCCCTTCTTCTCCGTAAACTTTAATGCATTCGAAGTTAAATTAGAAACAATTTGGATGATCCTTGTTTCATCTATTTTTAGATATTTGGGAATTTCACTATCGATTTTAAAGCTTAAATCAATTGATTTTTGCATGGCTTGTTGGCTGAAAAGATTTAAGACTTTCTCAAAAATGGATTTGACATCGGTAACATGAGTTTGTATTTTCATTTTACCCGCTTCAATTTTGCTCAAATCCAATATATCATTTAAAATCGTCAGTAAGGTCTCTGATGACTTCTTAATAGTATATACAAAGTTCATTTGCTCAGGATTCAGCTGAGTTTGGGACAGCAAATCTACCATCCCAATGACACCGTTCATGGGAGTTCTTATTTCGTGACTCATATTAGCAAGAAATTGTTCTTTTACTTTTAATGAGTTTTCAGCAACATTTTTAGCATGTAATAGCTCTCTGTTGGCTTGCTTTAGTTTAGTAATATCTCGTGCCACACCTTCAATTGTCACTTCTCTACTGTCTTTATCCCGAACAAGACGTACGTTACAAATGCAATTTATCAGTCTCCCGTCTCGAGTAATTAAGGTGGCTTCAAAGTTTTGCACTCTTCTCCTGGATACTAATTTCTTTAATAAATCTTTCGTTTTTTTAGTGTACAGGTAATAATTGGTTACATTATTTCCCGTCACTTCATCTTGCTCATATCCAATATTTTCTTTTACTGAGGGGCTAATTAAAATAATTTCACCATTGAATCGGCAGTTAAAATAAATATCTTGAAAGGATTCAAAAATATTTCTGAATTTCAATTCACTTTTCTGAATATTTAGCGCGTTAATTTTCTTTTCTGTAATATCATGGGCAATTCCTGATAGTCCTGTGATTTCGCCACTTTCAGTAAAAATTGGATTAAGATAAATTTCTTTCCAAACGGCATCGTTTTCCTGCGTATTAGGAAGTTCTATCTCAAAATTTAAAGTTTCCCCGTTTAAACACTGAGTGAATTTCTGTTCCCAAAACCCATAGGCTTCTAAAGGGATCATAGAATTGATGAACTTACCAGTTAGATCAGAATTTATTTTAGGTTTAAAATTAAAATATTTTAAGAACTCGTATTCAAAATTTGCATTAAATGAAGTTAATCTAAAGTCTTTGTTTATAGACCATATAATATGGTTGCTGCTGTTGAAGATTGATTGGAGTCGAGCTGCTTGCGTACTGATTTTTTCTTCAATAAATTTTCTTTCTACCGACAGCAATACCTGATTGGAAATGAAGTTTAGTAATTTCAAATCTCGGTTCTGAAATGCATTTTCATCTCTGTAGCTTTGAACACCGATAACTCCAGGTGTTCCTTTTTCGGTTTGGAAGGGGACACCTAGAAATGCTTTCGGAATTGTACCATATTGATTGATTTTTCCTTCAAGAATCAAATCCATTATGTCGGATTCCTTCATGAGAACTGATTTTTTCTGATGGTAGATATACTCACAGAGCCCCTTTTTGTACCCAAAGGATGTGGATTTAGGAGAGTCTTCAATAAATTCATCATGAATATAAGGGAAGAACAACTCTTGCTTTTCAAACCTGAATTGAGCAATGAAAAAATTATCTGCATCCAATGCTTCTTTTAGTTTTTCATGGATGCCCTTAAATAGTCCATCTAGGTCAGCGCTTTTCAAGGTCAGATTGGTGATTTCATAGAAAAGATTCTGAGCTTTCTGTGCATGGATTTGGTTTGTGATGTCCTGAAAGTTGGCAATTACATTTCTGTTACTTAAATTTTTTAACAAAATTCCTGTAACATGAATTTTATCATTATTCTTCGAGCTCAGCCTTAATTCTACCAACTCCTGGCTTTTATCCCGCATTACTCTTTCAACAGCATCTTGAAACTTATGCCAATCATCAGGAAAAATAATATCTCTTATAAATATGTGTTTTAAATCCTGATTCGAATAGGCAAGACTTTTGCGCCAATTTTTGTTTGTTTTTACAATGCGACCATCCTCAGTGAACTCCATACTCAAATCAATTCCTTCTTCTGGGAACACGCTGTTTTCCAGGTGTCTGGAATTTTTTAGCAAATATTTGTTTTGGTAGAGTGCTAAGCGCAATTTCTCTACTTCTTTTATTAGTTGTTCTTTATCGTATTTTTGTAAATCCAAAATTCTTAATTTTATATCTCAATTTACACCATTAAGATCAATTTAAATATCAAATTTGACTAAAAAATCAAAAACCATAGTGATAGTGGCAGGGCCAACCGCAGTGGGCAAAACTTCAGTATCTATTCTTTTGGCAAAACGATTAAAGTCTGAAATAATTTCAGCTGATTCTCGTCAATTCTATAAGGAGATGGAGATTGGAACAGCTAAACCTACTCAGCTAGAAATGGACGGAATTCCACATCATTTTATAAATTCGCTTAGTATTCATGATGAATATAATGTCGGACAATTTGAAAAGGATGCTTTGAAATTATTGGACGACTTATTTATGAAACATGATTTGATTTTGGTAGTCGGAGGTTCTGGCCTTTATGTAAAAGCTCTTTGCGAGGGAATTGATGAAATGCCTGTAATTCCAACAGAAATTAGAGAGGAACTCAATGAAGAATATGCTGAAAAGGGAATTGAACATTTGCAAAATGAACTGGTAATAGCTGATCCGGAATATTATGAAATTGTAGACCAGCATAATCCGCAACGATTAATTAGAGCTTTAGAGCTTTATCGTGCAACTGGCAAGAACATGAGCTTTTATAGAGCCCAAGAAAATGCAGTTGATAGACCATTTAATATCATAAAAATAGGTTTAGAGCGCCCTAGAGAAGAACTATACGATAGAATTAATTTAAGAATGGATCAAATGATTTCTGAAGGATTATTTGAAGAAGCTGAAGCACTTTACCCATACAAACATCTTTATGCAATGCAAACAGTGGGCTATTCTGAAATATTTGGTTATCTGGAAGGAGAATATGATAGAGCAGAAGCAGTGAGATTGCTAAAAAGAAATAGCCGGAGATATGCTAAAAGGCAATTAACTTGGTTTAAAAGAGATCCAGAATTCACTTGGTTTTCGGCAGATGAAAAAGATGCAGTGATCGCTTTTCTTCAAAAAATGAGCTGACCTAGATTGACGTGATTACAAATTGGCAGGCTTTCAACTGAACTCAACTAGTTTTATGCTTTTTTTAACTGAGCAGTTAGTTTCGAGTTTTCAAGAATTCAAATGACCGACCCCCAGCATGGAACGCTGTTGCGTTCATATCCCATCTATCATTCCACACAGGTCATGTGTTCAAAGGTGATGGATTGTTTCTCCTTTGGAGATTAAGGGGCTTTTTCCTTCTGATTATTTTTCTTGAAGTGACCCCATGCGATTTTAATTTCATTGTAAGTGAATTCATCACCCAATCTAGCTTTTACATCTGCACTTCCTTTTACCTCATCCAGTGCCATCACTTGGCATATTTGGTCCAGCTTGGTAGCATCCATTAAATCAGTTGCATCAATATCTCCACTTTCAATATATTGAGCTAAATGTCCTAAGATCGTTCCATGAACGAAATCTCTCTTAGCTGCAATTTCATCAATGCTTAATCCTTCCTTGAATAAGGAAAATGAAACTTCCGCTGTGGGTGTTTTATCTTTCTTCGCTTTCTTTTTCTTTGACTTAGATTCTTTTTTCTGTTCCTCAAAGGTCGAAGACTGATGTAAATCCTTTTTAGATAAAATACGGTTCTCTGCAGCTGCTTTTACCAGCATGGCGGTTTTACTGATTTGTAGAAGCTGTGATTTCAATTGCTCCGTAATGCTTTCTAGCTCCTTTAGATAAGATTTGACTTTACTTTGGTTGGAGGTGTCAATCAAATGTGCTTTAAATGAATCAAACAAATCTTTGACTTTAGGTTTGAAATAGTCTTCTGCACTATTGACTCTCTCAGCTAACTCAGACAAGTAGTCGTCTTTGGCTTCATAATGAGCTAATGAACTTTGGAATTTCAGCCCCACGGTGGAGAGCTCTTCTAACTGTTCCTTTTTTTCTCTTGTCCAATTGGCGTATTGTTGTTTTAAGGACCGATTCTCACTTTTGTTGAAACTGCCCAAATGAATATTCAGCTCCTTCATTAAGCTTTGAAAATCAAAAGTCTCTCTTGCTTTACTGAACAAAAATGCTTTTCTGTCTGATTCTAGATTCTGATTAAGGGCTGTAGGATCTTTTTTATTGTCCTCGAATTGACGAAGATTTTTGTCTAGTTCAAATGGAATATTACTTATGGGTTCTGATAGAATCAATCCATTTAAACCAGTTAATCTTGAAAGTGCAACGTACATTTGCCCAGGTGCAAAGCTATCGGATAAATCTAGGATGGCCTTTTCAAAAGTTAAGCCTTGCGATTTATGAACTGTAATTGCCCATGCCAATTTTAAAGGGAACTGCTTAAAAGTTCCTAGCCACTTTTCTTGTAACTCATTGGTGGACTTATCCAAACTATATCGCTGGTTCATCCATTCGTATCTTTCTACTGTTACTTCATCTTTAGGATCTTTCAGTTTTACTTTTATTGTTTCTTCATTCATCTCGGATATCTCACCGATTTTCCCGTTGAAGTACCTTGCTTCTCCGCTGCTGTCATTTTTTATGAACATGACCTGAGCCCCGATTTTAAAGTTTAGTTTATCAGGGATTGGGAACATATTTTCGGGGAAATCACCTTCGATTTCAGCTGTGTAACTTTGCTCTTCTCCATCAAGAGACTTTAACGACTTTTCATTGAGTAGATCCGCCTTGCGATTGTGAGTAGTGATATGGATGTAGCCCTCTCTTTGGGATCCTTCCACGTCTTTCTCGTAGTGCTGATTAAGCATTTGGATATCAGTGTCAGAGAGATGATTATCTCGTAATCGGTTTAAAATGGACGTGAATTCAGGGTCAGACTGCCGGAAGATTTTGTCCAGTTCAATATAGACCATTTCCGTTTTCTGTAAAGCTAGAGCCTCGAAGAAATAGCCTGTTTTATAGTAATTATTTAAGTATTGCCATTCGTGCTGGCGAATCACGGGCGGAAGTTGATTCAAGTCCCCAATAAACATGATTTGTAAGCCACCGAAAGGTTGATGGTTCTTTCTCACCATTCGTAAGATCAAATCCATGCAATCCAGTATATCAGCCCTTAACATACTGACCTCATCTATGATCAGTAACTCTAGATTTTTGATAATCTGACGTTTATTGCCATACATTTTAAATTGTTGCAGGAATGTTTTTGGCGTATTAATTTGTTCAGTGGTTCGGCTGAAATCTACTCCATTATCTTCAGGGATGAAAGTGCCAAATGGAAGTTGGAGTAGGGAATGTAAAGTTACTCCTTTTGCATTTATTGCTGCAATTCCGGTAGGGGCAGCTACGGCTACATTTTTGTAGGTATTGTTTATAATATAGCGCAGCAAAGTAGTTTTTCCACTACCAGCCTTACCTGTTAAAAAGATCAAGCGATTGGTAGTGTTTACATAGCGGACGGCAATTTTGGCAATATCGGTTAGCTTGTGTTGGGACATATTATTTGTGGGTTTTGGTTCTAGTTTAAGTGTAAAAGTAGGAAAAATGGGTTTTTTAGAAAAATAGGGGAGGTGGAAATTTTTGGATTGATGAAATTCCTCTTTTTAAAGGATTCATTTGCAATCGGATGTTTAGCTATTAAAAGTACCAATGTCTTTCATCAAAAATGATCCAAATGAATGCTTAGTGTTTCTACACTTGCCAATATAAATCTGTGCGTCATACCTGTGAAGACAGGGATCAATTGATTTTAACCTAAAGTTAAAATATGAAATAGTGAGTTGTAGCAAATGAATCAAGCTTTTCATCATTTCTCTCTGGTATAAATTGAAATTTGCACCCATTTTACACATGTTTTCTCTATTCTATCGCAGAACAAAACCGCATAATATTTTCCAAACCACCACAAAACCACAACTCAAATCCCAACCTCATAAAATATAATTTTTACAATATCCTTTCCTAACGAATGTTCGCTAATGACTTTATTCTTTAGCTTTATTGTTGTAATTTCGTAATTCGAATTAAACGACTAAAAAATATGTCTGCACATCAAACTGTAGCTCCTTATAAGCCTAAAAATAACGTTCGTATTGTCACTGCTGCCTCCCTATTCGATGGGCATGATGCAGCCATCAATGTGATGCGTAGAATCATCCAATCTACTGGTTGTGAGGTTATTCACTTAGGTCACGACCGTGCTGTTGAAGAAGTGGTAAACACTGCCATTCAAGAAGATGCACAAGCCATCGCCATGACATCCTATCAAGGGGGCCATACTGAGTATTTCAAGTACATGTATGATCTATTGAAAGAGAAAGGCTCTAGCCACATCAAGATCTTCGGTGGCGGAGGAGGAGTAATCTTACCAGAAGAAATCAAAGAATTGCATGATTACGGTATTTCTCGAATCTATTCTCCTGATGATGGCCGTTCCATGGGATTACAGGGCATGATCAATGATTTGGTGGAGCAAAGTGATTATCCTACTGGCCAGAATTTGAATGGTGAAGTAGGTCGCGTAGATAAGAAAGATGTAAAAGCGATTGCAAGACTGATATCGGCAGCAGAAAATTTCCCGGAAGAAAGTAATGCTGAATTAGATAAAATAAGAGAGAAAGCAAAAGATTTGTCAGTACCGGTTTTAGGAATTACAGGTACAGGTGGAGCGGGTAAATCTTCTTTGGTTGATGAGCTCGTACGAAGATTCTTAATTGATTTTAAAGATAAAAATATAGGAATCATCTCGGTAGATCCATCTAAAAGAAAAACTGGTGGTGCTCTTTTAGGAGATAGGATCCGGATGAATGCTATAAACAATGATAGAGTTTATATGCGTTCATTGGCAACTCGTCAAAGTAATTTGTCAATTTCTAAATATGTGAAAGATGCAGTTTCGATCTTGAAGGCAGCTAATTTTGATCTCATCATTTTAGAAACTTCAGGAATTGGCCAGTCGGATACGCAGATCTTGGATTATTCTGATGCTTCACTTTATGTGATGACTCCAGAATACGGTGCTGCCACTCAGCTGGAGAAAATTGATATGTTGGATTTTGCCGACGTTATTGCCCTTAATAAGTTTGATAAAAGAGGAGCTTTGGATGCATTGAGAGATGTTAAAAAGCAGTATCAGCGTAACCATGGATTGTGGGAATCGAAACCAGACGATATGCCGGTTTATGGCACCATTGCTTCTCAATTCAACGATCCAGGAATGAATTCACTTTATAAGGAATTGATGGCCAAAGTAACCGAAAAATCAGGTGCTGATTTGAAATCTACTTTTGAAATCACGGATGAAATGTCTGAAAAGGTATTCATTATTCCACCAAAAAGAACGCGTTACTTATCTGAGATTTCAGAAAATAACAGAGGTTACGATGAGTGGGTAGAAGAGCAAGCAGCAGTTGCGGACAAATTATATGGATATCGTAAATCTATAGAGACTTTACAAGATTCGGATATAGAAGATAAAGACCGTTTAATCAAAGGACTCGAAGAGGCCTATGCCAAAGAAGAGTTGAATTTTGATCCGAAGAATAAGCTCTTGATTGAAGAATGGGCAGCTAAAGTACAAACTTACAAAGACCCGGTTTATACTTTCAAAGTGAGAGATAAAGAAATTAATATAGATACGCATACAGAGTCATTATCTCATTCTCTAATTCCAAAAGTATCTCTACCAAAATATAAAAGCTGGGGAGATTTATTAAGATGGAATTTACAGGAAAATGTACCTGGCGAATTTCCGTATACCGCAGGAATTTACCCTTTCAAAAGAGAAGGGGAGGATCCTACGAGAATGTTTGCTGGCGAAGGTGGACCGGAGCGTACCAATAAGCGTTTCCATTATGTAAGTATGGAGATGCCCGCTAAGCGTTTATCTACTGCCTTTGACTCGGTAACGCTTTACGGAAATGATCCGGATTACAGACCAGATATCTATGGGAAAATCGGGAATTCAGGGGTTAGTATTTGCTGTTTGGATGATGCCAAGAAATTATACTCTGGTTTCGATCTGGCGCATGCCATGACTTCTGTGTCGATGACCATCAATGGCCCGGCACCTATGTTGCTTGGATTTTTCATGAATGCTGCTGTCGATCAGCAATGTGAAAAATACATCAAAGAAAATGGCATGGAAGCCGAAGTAAAGAAAAAAATCGACAAGATTTTTAAAGAAAAGGGATCTACTCAGCCTCAGTATAGAGGAGAAATTCCAGAAGGCCATAATGGCTTAGGTTTGATGTTGCTAGGTGTAACCGGTGACCAAGTTTTACCTAGAGACACTTACGAAAAGATTAAGAAAGATACCATGGCGGTAGTTCGTGGTACCGTTCAAGCTGATATCTTGAAAGAAGATCAGGCGCAAAATACCTGTATCTTCTCGACCGAATTTGCTTTGCGATTGATGGGAGATGTGCAGGAATATTTTATTGAAAATCAGGTTAGAAATTTCTATTCGGTATCGATATCAGGATATCACATTGCAGAAGCAGGAGCGAACCCGATTACACAGTTAGCCTTTACTTTGGCGAATGGGTTTACTTATGTAGAATACTACTTGAGCAGAGGAATGGATATCAATAAATTTGGTCCAAACTTATCTTTCTTCTTCTCAAATGGTATTGATCCTGAATATGCAGTGATCGGTAGAGTAGCCAGAAGAATCTGGTCAAAAGCCTTAAAGCAGAAATATGGAGCAAATTCCAGAGCACAGATGTTGAAATACCACATCCAGACTTCAGGTAGATCGCTGCACGCCCAAGAGATTGATTTCAATGATATCAGAACGACTTTACAGGCGCTTTATGCGATATACGATAACTGTAACTCTCTGCATACCAATGCTTATGATGAAGCGATTACTACACCAACTGAAAACTCAGTAAGAAGAGCAATGGCGATTCAGTTGATCATCAATAAGGAGTTAGGTTTAGCGAAGAACGAAAATCCAATTCAAGGGTCTTTCATCATTGAAGAGTTGACTGATCTTGTGGAAGAAGCGGTTTTGACTGAATTTGATAGAATTACAGAAAGAGGAGGCGTTTTAGGCGCCATGGAAACCATGTATCAGCGAGGCAAGATCCAGGAAGAAAGCTTACATTATGAAATGCTGAAGCATACGGGTGAATTCCCTATCATTGGCGTAAATACTTTCTTGAATTCTAAAGGTTCGCCTACCGTAACGCCTGGTGAAGTAATCAGAGCGACCAAGGAAGAGAAAGAGTATCAAATTGAGACATTGGAGTTATTAAATGACCGATTTGAGAAAGAAGCCAAAGAGAGTCTGGATAGATTGCAAGATGCAGCCATCAAAAACGAAAACCTTTTTGCTGAACTGATGGAAGCCACTAAATTCTGTTCTTTAGGTCAGATTACGAATGCGATGTTTGAAGTTGGTGGGCAGTATAGACGCAATATGTAGGTTTAGATATTAGAGTCTAGAACCTAGATTATAGATAAAAGAAAAGCACGGTGAGAGTCGTGCTTTTTTTTGAAAACAAAACTTCATCGGGGAGTCATTCCATTAAGGAAGGGAAACTTGTCTTTTTGAAACGAAGTTTCCCTTTGCTAGCGCTCGTGTCACACGAGTGTTGAATACTATATGCCTCCAGCATTTTACTAAGCAGAACAAAAGATTTGCATGTAGATATTCAAAAAGGCTTTTAAGTAGATCCTCCATTAATTAAGCCTATCTTTGTCATAAATTCATTAAAGATCACAAATGCCCACTCCACAAAAGCCCAGCCTACACCCAAATAATCCATTTAATAAAAGATATGATCTGGAAAGTTTAGCCAAGACGCTTCCGGAATTAGAAGCTTTTACTTTCACCAATCAATATGATAGTCAAACGATTGATTTTGCTGACCCTAAGGCAGTGATGGCTTTGAATAAAGCTTTGTTGCTCCAGCATTATGACTTGAAATATTGGGATATTCCAGATGGATATTTATGTCCACCTATTCCGGGAAGAGCAGATTACCTATTTCATATAGATGAATTCCTCACTAAAAAAAGGAAAGGAGTTGAGGTAAAGGGCAATTTAATACGATGCCTTGATATCGGAACAGGAGCCAGTTGTATTTATCCGATTTTGGGTTCACAGCAATTTGGTTGGAATTTTGTGGCTTCAGAAATTGATCCCAAAGCGGCTGCTTCAGCAGAAAAAATCATTGCTGAGAATCCTAAGCTGGAAGGGAAAGTCGAAATTAGGAAGCAGTACAAATCTTCAGATATATTTAAAGGCATTGTCAAAAAGCATGAATACTATGATGTGAGTATTTGCAATCCGCCTTTTCATAGCTCAGCTGAAGAAGCTGAAAAAGGAACCACCAGAAAGCTGAAAAACCTCAAAAAATATAGAAAAGGGGAGAAGCCCACTTTAAATTTTGGGGGTAAGAGTAATGAGTTGTGGACTGAAGGAGGAGAATTAAAGTTTATTACGAATATGGCTGTTCAAAGTAAATACCATTCTCATTCTGTTCGTTGGTTTACCACCTTAGTCTCAAAATCTTCAAATCTGAAACGTATTTATGAAGCCATCAAACAAGCTGGTGCCAAGGAGATTGAAACGATTGAAATGAGCCATGGAAATAAAACGAGTAGGATAGTGGCTTGGACCTTTTTATCTCCTATGAGAACTAGAAGCTAGGTTCTTTGGCCAAGCATCTTAAACCTTCGCTTCGTTGAAACTAAAACCTATTTTTTAAAAATTTAGCGCTGCTTTTTAATTGCTTTGGGATGTTGTCTTCGTATAAAAAACAAGATTTGAGGCTTAAGAGCTTTAATATTGGCGTTCTAGTGCCTCAAATCATTATAGTTTTTGTCTACTCATTTATTGGTTTAAATAATACGCGCCTTCAACCACATACTTTTTACTTTGATCTAAATCTTTTGGATCAATTCCTATAAATTCTTCATTTTCATTTGCTACCTGCACTTGCTTTTTTTGAAAGCTTCCCTGAGAAGTTTCAACAAAAATATAGGTTTCCTTCCCCTTTCGCAGGATTCCTTTTTTTGGTATCAGTATCAGACTATCTGTTGTAATGTGAACCTCTACTTCAAGTTGCGCACCTAATGGAAGATTTACTGCTTCAGGCAAATCAGCATGTGCTAAAACACTATTGTCGTTGACCTTTTTATTAATGAAATGCAAGGAACTTTCATACCATTTATTTCCCTCTGGGAGCTTAAACGTCACTCTTTGTCCTTCTTTCAGTTGATCTACATCTTTCGGGAAAATATTGAATTCCAAATGCATTTCATCCAAATTGATCAGCTCAAAAAGACTCTCTTTTGGTTCAACCATCATTCCATTACTAATATTCACTTCCGTAATCACGCCATTAAAGGGTGCTCTCAAGCGTAAAACATTCTGCAAATTTCCTTTTTGTAAGTTGGCTATATTAATCCCTAATTTTTGAAGCATGCTCTTTTTAGCATCGATGTTGACTTTTTCTTCAAAATATTTAGCTTCAGCTGCCTGAAAACTTTTGAGTGAGATAGATTGATCTTCTACCAAGGTTTTTTTCCTTTGATAATCGGCCTCCAATTGCTTTAGGTTATTAACAGCTGCTAAATAATTGCTTTGTAATGTAAGTATGTCGGGATGTGAAAAGCTGGCCAAGACCTGACCTTTCTGAACGGCCTCACCAGGTAAAATTTTAGTACCTTCTATAAAAGCTCGATGCACTAGATGTAATTCTGCAATATCTTCCGGTGCAACAGCTAAAGCGCCAAATGTCGTTATTTTTTTGTCCAATGGAGCTTTTTCTAATTTTGCTACCTTTAGATTGGTGTTCTTTATCTGGCTTTCAGATAGGGAAATTTCATTTTTAGTGTCTTGTTGCCCATCAGCAACAGTTTCTTCTGATCCGCTACAAGCCCCAAAAGCTAGTAAGGATGATATGATTAATATATTGATTATTTTCATTTTCTTTCTGTTAAATATTGTAATTCAATTGAAATATTGGCAATTTCTTTTTGAAGTTCTAGGTTGGTTTTTTGAATATTATAAAGTGCTGTTAAATTCTGCACAAATTCATAAAAATTCAGTTCCCCAATTTGGAGTGCATCAGCCGAGGATGATTCTAATTCATCCAGTTCCTCCATCATGGAAGCGCTTTTGTCAATGAGCGCAGTATAATTTTCATAGTCCTTCTTAGCGCTTATTAACCTTTGGTTCCTTTCATTATTTTCCCAATCCAAAGTGGATTCTTGAATGTCTTTTTCGATTTTCAATTCCTTAATCTTTCCTTTTACTCCATTGTAAACTATGGGGATGCTAATGCCTACTTGCACGCTCTGATAACCTGTTACATTTTGTAAACTTTGGTTCACATAAGCAATATAAGCATTGGGAAAATACTGAGCTTTACCCACTTTGATATTGTTCTCTGCAGCTAAAAGTTGTTGCGCGTTTCTTTGGGTAAAAGCAGGGTCTAAAGTCAAAGAATCTAATGAAGAAGTCCAATCGTAACGACTGTAGCCCGAGGCAGAATCAGGTAATTGATCGCAAAAGCATAATTGCTTAAGTGTATGAATATTATCATTTAGCATTTTCCGGCTTTTGATTAATTCATTTTCAATAGTCATTAATTGTCCTGATAGACTTAAAGTTTCCAGTTTTCCGCTTTCTCCTTTCTCGACCATTTCTTCAGCTTGGCTCATACTTTTCTTTAGAAGTTCTGCTTGCGCTGTCAGAAAATCTACTTGCTTTAAGCTAAAGACCCATTCGTTCCATGCTTTTCGAATTTCACTAGACATTTCTTTTTTAGCTAAATGATATTCTTGCTGTGCCAAATCAATTTGTGCAGTTGCCATCTTTTGCCTTCTGAAATTAGCAGGAATATTTCCTAGGGATTGTTGGATATTCCAACTATAGTCTATTTCAGGCCCATCTATTTGCCCTCTTTGATAATTGATATTAGTTGATGGGATCTGAAAAGCTTGTGCTTTAAATGTTTCTGCTTGTTCAATTCTCAATTTTTCATTTTGAATTTGCGGGTTTTGTTCCATTGCGTTTTGAATCATCATCTTTAATGTTTTAGGCTCATGATTTTGATCTTGAGCCTTTGCATTTTGATGAAAGCCGAAAAAGCTAAACAGTATCAATACCAGCATAGTAGCTACTTTGGAACCTGATTTACCTTTATTTTTATTCATCAAATAATATAGAGACGGCAAAACCACCAAGGTTAGAAAGGTAGCAGTAATTAAACCTCCAATCACCACAGAAGCCAAAGGTTTCTGTACTTCAGCTCCACTTGAAGTAGAAAGTGCCATTGGGAGAAATCCTAAGGAAGCAACCAAGGCGGTCATTAATACCGGTCTTAATCGGTCGGTACTTCCAAGCTTAATCAGCTGTAATAAATCCATATCCTTTTCTTCTTTTAAATCATTCAAATGACTGATTAAAACGATTCCATTCAATACGGCTACACCAAAAAGTGCAATAAATCCCACCCCAGCTGAAATACTAAAAGGCATGTCTCGGAGCCATAAGGCCAATACACCACCAATCGCGGACAGAGGAACCGCAGAATAGATTAGCAAGGCATATTTTACTTTCCCAAATGCGAAATAGAGTAAGATGAAAATAAGTAGAAGTGCAACAGGAACAGCAATAGCTAACCTTTTGCTGGCTTTTTCTAGCGTCTCGAACTGCCCTCCATATTTTATTGAATAGCCGGGATCCATTTTCAATTTACTATCCAAATTGGATTCTATTTCTTTCACAAGTCCCGCAATATCACGATCTCTGACGTTAGTGCCCACCACCACTCTTCTACGGGTGTCATCTCGGGAAATTTGCAATGGGCCTTCTTGATATTTCCAATTAGCTACTTCTGATAAAGGGACAAGTTGACCGTTTTGACTTTTAATAGTCAGCTTATCCAAATTGATTGAATTTCTGAATGATTCCTTTAATCTAACTACCAATTCAAATTTCCTCTCTCCTTCAAATATGAATCCTGCATTTTCACCTGCATATGCAGCTCTTATGATGCTGTTCAATTCTTCAATGGAAACACCATATTGAACTGCTTTTTTTCTATTGTAGCTGATTACCCATTGTGCTAATCCTTCCGTTTGCTCTACTTTTACATCCGCAGCTCCAGGTACTTCTTTTATAATATCAGATGCCTGTTGACCATAATCTGCCAGTTTAGCCAAATCTTCACCGTATATTTTCACGGCTATATCGGATTTCGCACCTGTAATTAATTCATTGAACCTTAATTGAATGGGCTGAGTAAATTCAAAAATAGCAGTAGGAATGACAGCTAATTTTTCTTCCATTTTTTCAATCAAATCAAAGCGATCATCCGCAGTCGTCCATTCATCTTTTGGTTTGAGGATAATCATAATATCAGCCAATTCAATCGACATAGGATCTGTCGGTACTTCAGCAGTACCTATTTTAGAAACCACTGACTTGACTTCAGGGAAATTATCTAATAAAATCTTTTCAGCTTTCGTACTTGTTGCAATACTTTGTTCCAATGAAGAACCGGGAGGTAATGTCATTTGCATGGCCAAATCGCCTTCTTCCAATTGTGGAATAAATTCAGACCCCATTCTGCTGAAGATAAATAAGGCAATTGCCAATAAAACCACTGAAAGTGAAATCGTTACTTTAGGGTTTTTCAATGATGAATTCAAAACAGGTTTATAGGCAGCTTTGAATTTGTTCATCACCTTATCTGCAAAAGTGACTTTTTCCTTAATATTCTTCTTTAAGAATAAAGCCGTCATCATGGGTACGTAGGTCATAGAAAGAATCATGGCACCTAAAATGGCAAAACTGACGGTTTGTGCCATAGGTCTAAAAGTTTTCCCTTCGATTCCTGTTAAGGATAAAATGGGTAAGAAAACAACCAAGATAATTAAAACACCAAAGGCAGCAGATTTATAGATTTTTTGAGAAGCATCGATTACAATATCATCTATTTCCGATTGACTCAGTTGCTTGCCAATATGGACAGTGAAGAGAATATGGAGAATACTTTCTACAATAATCACCGCTCCATCTACCACTATTCCGAAATCGATGGCTCCCAATGACATCAGATTAGCAGACACATCAAAAATGTTCATCATGATGAAAGCAAATAGCAAGGATAGTGGAATAATGGAAGCTACAATCAAACCTGCTCTGAAGTTTCCTAAAAGGAGAATAAGTACTAAAATTACAATGACCCCACCTTCCAATAAATTGGTTTTTACGGTATTGATTGCTCTGCCCACTAAATCAGAGCGGTCTAGATAGGGTTTGATTTGAACCCCCTCTGGTAATGATTTCTGTACTTCTTCTACTCGCTGATTTACAAGATCTAATGTTTGGGATGAATTTGCTCCTTTTAACATGAGTGTAATGCCGCCAACTGCTTCTCCTTGTCCATCTTTCGTCATGGCACCAAAGCGTTTGGCATTGCCAAATTGTACCGTTGCAATGTCTTTTACTAGAACTGGCGATTTCGAATCAGCTTTGACCAATGTATTGCGGATATCTTCTAAATCTATCATCATACCTTCGGTTCTCACATAGTAGGCATTCTGATTTTTTTCAATGTAGCTTCCTCCTGAGTTTTCATTGTTAGCTTGCAACGCAATAGTCACCTCCTGAAAAGTCACTTGATGTTGAGCCATTAAGGTAGGATTGACCGCCACTTCATATTGCTTATGAAAACCTCCAAAGGAACTTACTTCTACAATTCCTTTAATTCCTGAGAGTTGTCGTTTCACTATCCAATCCTGAATAGTACGAAGCTCCATAGCAGAGTATTCTCCTTTATGAGCTTCATCTACTTCTAAGGTGTATTGATAAATTTCACCTAAGCCTGTCGTGATCGGCATAAGTTCGGGAGCTCCTAACTTCGCTGGGATTTCACCGCCAACAATATTGATTTGCTCTTGCACATATTGCCGCGTATCCAAAATGGGTACGCTTTCTTCAAAAACAATGGTAACAACAGAGAGCCCATATTTTGAAATAGAGCGAATCTCCTCAACCATTGGGATATTTGCCATTGATATTTCAATGGGGTAGGTGATAAATTGCTCCACCTCCTGTGCTGATAATGATGGACTTACTGTAACTACCTGTACTTGATTATTGGTGATGTCTGGAACAGCATTAACGGACAGCTGACTCATGGAATATATACCGCCACCAATTAAAGCGATTACTCCAAAGAACACTATCAATTTGTTCTTTATGGAGAAAGAAATAATTTTTTGAAACATGAAATGTTATTTGATTATTTAAGAATAAAATAAATGTAAACGAATTCTTAAATAAGGGAAGGGGGACCGCGGTAAGAGAAGCTACTGTTGAATAAAGTTTGAATAACTTCATCGTCAACCTGAACTTGTGTTAATATATCATTTCCAACTTGTGAGAAATCAAAATCAGTAATTGCAGGAATGAAGAACAATATATCATTACTACTCAGGCTTCTTTGATTAGCGTGTTTAGCTGATGCTGAATTGTTGTTTTGATAATTATCGAGATGATTAGCACCTAAATTAATATGAAAACCGACTTTTAATAAATCTAGTGGAGACTGAATCGGTTCCTTTTCTATAATTTCTTGAATATCAAATTTTTCACTGCTGTGGTGATGTGGTACAAAGCTGTGCAACAGTAAAATACTTACTGCAATACTAATGAGCGATATGCTAACAAACTTTTTCATTTTTAAAAGGTGTAAAAGAATTAGACAAACTTAGCAATTCTTCATGCGGTTCGTTGTCTAAATAAACTTTCACTCTTCACTTTATGTACTCATTTGTCCAAAAAAAGTTTTAAAGTCGACATCATATTTCCTTTTCTAATTTGGACCAAGTACAAATTATCGGATAGTGCACTGATATCTAACTCACCTTTCTGATTGAAATTGTTAGATTGGAATTGTAGACGACCTTGTAGATCATAGATTTTAATCTCATCCCAGCTGTCAGTAAATTTTAATTTACCTCTATTTGGATTTGGGTAGACCTTAATATTCCATTCATTATCTAATGGTTTCTTATTTGACACTGTAATTCTTGATTTATTGAAAACCGGCCTAATCATCACACTACCTTGTAAAACAGTATTGGGTTCCCACGAGCCGCTTCGATTATAAAAAAGATTATTAGCACTATTCGTATTTTTATCAAAACCGATTGAAAGTGGATCGTCATTTTCTTCTCTGTACCCAATGTAAAAATCTCCTCTTAACATGACCGGTCTATCAAATTCAAATCGTTGAAACTGATTGATTGCAGTACTTTGGTTTAGAAGGACATTTTGAGCCCGTAAAATATCGTCTGTACTAGTGCTAAGATTGTTCCAAACTAATAGTGTGATATTTTGTGTAGATGCATTTTGAGCTATATTGGGTGTATAAATGTCAATTCCTGTCAGTATTTGCTCTCCGATCATTTCATACCCTTGAGCTAGTAAAAAATTCCTTGAATTCAACTGAACTCTAGACTCTGCAGTTCCGTCATCATAGGCGTAATAGTCATGGAGAGGGATAATGGTTGAGATGGTATCATTCTGCCTAAAACTAAGGTCTGGATAGTATCTGGCAACACCGTCTATGGTTTCAAAAAAGAGACTGTCATTTGTTCCTAAATTAAATTGGAAATTTAGATAGACTGAATCCTCAGTTTCTTTTTCTGTCAATAAATAATTGATAAAGTCAGTTTTATTTCGTGCTTGAAAAGTGAATCTTGCGGTATCTTGTAAATCAGTTAAAAATACTCCATTCACATCCAAGGAATCGATTATTACATTAGGCTTTAAAGTGTCGAATACTACACTGAAAAACTCTGTCCCAAAAGAAAAATTGTTCGCGTTTCCAGCCCAAAGGTTGTTGTAAATGAATTCTGAAGTTTGAAGGTTTTCATCCAACCATTCAGCTTCTAAATGATGGAGTGGTATGGCGTTATAATCCTTAAAAGGAGTACTTGCTTTTCGTGAGAAGGTTCGGTCTTCGTAAGAATCGTAGGCATTATCCTGAGTATTAACGGGTGTATTTCCCTCATTTAAATAAATGTAATCTAAATTCCAAACATCAAAGTCACCAGCCAAGTTGCCTGAGACTTCAAACTTGAATTGAAAACCAGAATGAAAAAAACTACTATCATTTACTCTTTCAAAATGTTGAGAGAATAATGAAGGTTCAATTCTTGCATTGCCGCTAAATCCATGTACTTGAATCCATTTTCCTTCACTATTCTTAAAGCTTAACTTCAGGGAGTCTTGGTTGTCGGGTGCAAATCCCCCAAATCCTTCTTGCCAGAAAAAGCTTAGGTTAACGTTTGAATTTAGGGTGAAATTTGAGAGATCAATAGGTTGAGATACAAGGCTATCACCTACACCATTGTCTCCAGCATCAGTATTGTAGGCCAACCCTTGGCCATCAAAACCGTCCAAACTTGCCACCTTATTGGAAGGGGGCAAGTAGGTATAGCCGCTATTTACAAATACATTTTGACTATTTATCCAAAGGCTACTATCAGGAAAACTACTATGATTTGAAAAATCATCCCAGAACGGCAAGGAAATAGTATCTATTTCAATTATTCTTTGCTCTAGAGAAGGGGTGTTTTGACTTTCATAATGAGGAACTGCCTTTTCGCTTATTTGAGCATTTGCACTCATGAATGAAAAGAAAACAAGACCAATGATATAAAAATTTTGCAGCCAGTTGAGTTTCATATCTCATCAGGTGTCAATATTTCGTCTTTGTTTTTGGGAGCAACTACCCAAATATCAACAGTATTTCCAGTCCTAACTGAAGTCCCTGATTCTGGATATTGTTGGAGGACTATTCCCCCTGCTTTTTCATCATCCTCTCTCGTTCTTACTTTACCTAACTGCAATCCGCTTCCAATAATGATAAATTCAGCGTCCTCTTTATTATTCCCAACCAACTCGGGCATAGAGAATGGCCTTCCGTTACCATTACCAATTACCAAATCTATTGTTGAGCCTTTAGGAATATCTGCACCGGCTGCAATTTCTTCTCCATCTACCTTTTGTTTTAAAACTGCATTTTGAAATTCGTGCGGTTCATAAGTGATTTTACCTAACAAAAGGCCATAGCTTTCCAATACCATTTGAGCATTTTTCAAAGAGCCATCAACTAATTTCGGCATTTTCACATTTGGTGGACTAGTCGCATTCAGAGAAACGTAAATCTTTCTATTTTCTTTCACCTTCTTTCCTTCTTTAGGATTTTGACTTAATACGGTCAAAGGTGGATATTCCGTTGAAAAGCCTGAATCTGCTGTGACTTCAAATCTTAAATCCCTTTCTAGTAAAAATTCATCTAATTCATCCAAATGAACTCCTTCAAGTTTAGGCACGGTAATACTTTCACCATGATGAGTAGTAACAGGTAAATAGATATAGAAAAAAGTTAATATGATGACAAAACCTATGCCCACGATCAGGCCCAGGTGCAGAAATAGATCTTTTAAAGAATTAGCTTTTAGCTTCATTTTGCTATTGTTTGTTTTTTCATTTTTTCAGTTCCAAAAGACAGTATTTTATCAATAAAATCATAGGGCTTGTAGCCATTGATTGCTGTTTGATGAAAAATACAAGTTGCCGGAGTCATGCCCGGCAACGAGTTAACTTCAATAATAATAGTTTCTGCACTTAAATCCTCATAAACTCTTACAAAAGCATCAATACGCGCATAACCTGTGATATTAAGTACCTCTGCTGTTTTCTTTAATGTATTTTTTACTTGCTCAGCTACTATTTTGTAATGTTCATGCTCTGGAGTATATCTCGCTGGTGTTATGTTTTGCCCTTCACCAGCCAAGAATTTTTCTTCTAAACTTAAGACTTCACCACCTGCTAACGCTTCTGACGGCTCAAATATTTCATATTCTATACTTCCATCTTGTTGAAAATGCGTTAATAGTCCTCCAGTGATTTCCAGGAAATATTTAGCGTCTTTCTTTTCAATAAGTTCTTCAAGTAGAAAGAAATTCTTTTGTGGAAACTCTTCGTTCTTCTTTAATTTTAAGATATTAGCTAGGTCTTCAATAAAATCAGCCTTTGGTCTGAACATCATGCCTGCAAAAGCTTCTAATTCAGTTCTATTTTTTATTTTCTTAACTGCTGAACTACAACCATCATCTGCTGGTTTAGCAATTAATGGATACCTAAGCTGCTTTTCTATGGCCTCAAGTTCAGTCGTGTGATTGCTGTGCCATTTTTCTTCATAAACCAAACGATGGTCAGCAACTAATATCCCAGCATTCCTCAAGATTTCATTGGTGTCGTATTTGTTGATCGTAATTTTTGAGCTTTCTACATCAGATCCATTATATGGGATGTTTAATTTCTCTAATTTAGCTTGTACCGCACCATCTTCTCCCGGTCTTCCATGTAAAGCTATGAAAGCCACGTCTATCAATTCTGGTAAATCTTGATATGATATTTTTTGGAATTCCGTTACGCTTGAAGCTACATATTTTTCAGTGACTTCATTACTTTCAAATTTGATTTGGGCAATAATGGGATGAATATGATAATCTTTAATTTTATCCTTTATGTCATCCGCATTGTCTTTCAACATTATATTTATTGGCAACACATAAAGTTCATGCTGATCTTCATTTCCACTTAGGAATATTGGGATCGGTAAATATTTTTCTGAAGAGGAAAGTTTTTCATATATATTTCGACCACTTTCTACTGATATATGTCTTTCAGTAGAAAAGCCACCCATAATAACCCCTACATTGATTTTCTTTTGTGCTTCATTTTTCAATCCTTCCAGAGCTTTGTCTAACTGTTTAATCATTTTTTGAAGTTCAAAATGATGCTTTCCGGTCTTTAATCTCGCCTGTAATGAAGTCCTTATTATATAACTTAAAAACTGAGAGGGGTTGAGTCCGATTTCTGCAGCCTGATGAAAGAAAAATGAAGAAGGAAGCATGCCTGAAGTAGTATTAGGATCGTTTAAAAACACCTTTCCTGAATCCGTAATGAAGCCATCTATTCTTGCATATACATCTATTTGTAGTGCTTTAAATAAGTCTGAGCATTTCGTTCTGATTTTCTCTATAATATCTTGAGGAGCGTTGATAGGAGTGATTTTTCTGCTGATACCGGGTAAATATTTGGATCGATAGTCAAAAACATCTTTTCCTTTTCTAATCTCTGTTGGAGGTAGGGCTATGGGACGACCATTCTCATCTTGAATAACGATGCAAGAAAATTCTTTCCCTTCAATAAAAGATTCAATTAATAAGGAATCTTCAGAATCAATAGCTTTTAGTAATATTCTTTCCTTTTTTGATGATATGCTATTGTTTAAATACTGAAGCAGTTCGTTAGGTGTGTAAATAATTTCTTCTTCTATGATTACTGGAAGACCGATTCCTTCTCGAATATCTACCAATTTAACTATGAAACCTACTTTATCTTCGTGGCTATATTGAGCCCAATCTGAAGTCGTTATTTCTAGCTCAAAGAAGCTTTTTTGAATCAATCTCTCAAAGCGTGATAAATTATCTTCATCAAGTATACTGACGCCAATGGAAGATCCTTGGTGAGGTGCTTTAATTACCAATGGAAGGCCAATGTCATCTTTCAGTTTTTGAAAAATGATTTCATGTGGTTGAATATCCCAATCTGCTTTGTTTAAAATAATACTTTTAGGCCCTTCGAATCCAGCTTGCTGTAGAAATTGCCTTTGAGCAATCTTACTGATTCCAATTGAGGAAGGCAAAATCCCTGCGCCACTGAATGGGATACCATACCACTCTAAAATCCCTTGAATATTACCATCTTCTCCATAGGGCCCATGGAGAGATAGAAAGGCAAAGTCTATGTATTTATGAAAATCGGATGGATTTATTTTTCGACCAACCTCAGAGATAAGCTTATCCCATTGCTCATTTGAAATATTTCTTAAAGATTCAGCATAAATTTGAATCGGGAGTTCGGATTTTGGTAAAGAATTTACTGGAGGATAAAAATCTCTGATTGTGCCTTTATATATGTACTGCCAATCTAACAAAATGAAATGACCTTTGCTATCTATAAAAATAGGAACGGCAGTAAATACTGATTTGTTAAGGTTGTCATAGACGGTCCTACCACCCGCAAAAGAGATTTCTCGTTCTCGTGATTGACCTCCAAAAAAAATTCCAATTCTCATTTAATGTTGTTTTACTGAAATGTAAAAATAACATATCAATTAAGAATTTACCTCATGATTTACGAATAGTGAATTTAATTTTGATGTTTTCTTATTTAGCGCCTTATTTTTGGATGATAAACCTTTCACTAGCTGTCATTCTTTTGGTATTGAGTCTCAATATATACATGCCGTCTGCCAATTGTGAAATATTAAAGTTGATATATTGGTTTAAGATTTTTGGTTCAGTAAATTCTAACATTACCTTTCCTCTCATATCCAAAATCTGGAAAAAACCTTCTTCCGCAACGTCCAGATTTAAATGTAAATTTAGGTCGTTTTTAGCAGGATTGGGATAAATCACAAAAGGCTTGGCAGTGTTAGGATACGGAGGTGGGGGAGACTGACCTACAAAGAAGGTAATGTTTTTTAAATACAAATTATGTCCATTGTCATGAGTTACTTTGAATGCTAAACGAATTTTTTCTCTAAATACATAAGGCGATAGATCAATAAATTCATTTCTCCATATTAATTGATTCGAAACATCATTACCGAAAGATGTAGCTAAGGAATCTCCTGATTTACTATAAATTAAAGTATTGAAATTTTTCCCATTGATATCTGAAATGTATATCTCAAATTTTTCTGCTTGTCTAAATGCTTTTCTATAGGATATATCGAAAATAAGGCCTAGATAATTGGTATTGCTTACATCCATAAGAGGACTTATCAACCAATCTTCAGAATCTTCTTTCGTAATTGCAGAAGAATTACTGTTTACGGCAAGATTGTTACTACTGTACGTCCATCCAGCATCTTTATCAGGATTAAAATCAAACCAATTGTCATTATTATTATCCTTTAAACTTAATCTCAAAGGAGGCAATTCTTCAAAACAATTATTCTCAAAAGGCAAATAGAATGTATTAACAACTTCTTCTTCCAAGTCGTTAGTAATGGCCCGAACTTCATATTCTCCAATATTTTGCTCTGGCTGTGCAATCAATATATCCACTATGCTTTCCTGCCCGGAAATTAGAACTTCATTATTCAAAATATATTCTTTTACGATCTCATCTTGATTTCGTATTTCGATTTTGTAATTATTAATGTTTTCTCTGCCAACATTTTTGACAGTCAATTTCCCTGCCAATATCTCATCGCAGAAAAGTGGATTAATGTCGTCCCATTTTATAATTTCTATTTCTTTATTCTTTTTGCTAGACTCTTCAACTTTGAACTCGCTGATGTAAAAATTATTAGATAATCTGTTTTCAGCTACAATGCTAAAACTGACAGATTCTTCATTTTTAAGTCTGTTAAGATCAATTTTTAAGGTGTCCCAATCTAGACGGTGTTTTGGTGTGAAAAGAGAGTCAATTTCATAGGCTGTAGATATATCCGTTATGCTATTGGTGAAGATTAGGTCATTGAAAGTTCGTCCACAATCATAGGATGCGTATATACTAATTTTGTTTGGAATGGAATCACCTACTTGTGCAAAAATGAAGCTAAGTTCAGGCACATCAATAGTGGTGAAATCAAAAATTGGGGAAACAATTTGGTCAATTTCACCAAAATTTTGACGGTTATCAAAGAAAGGTATTCCTAAGCCTGCGTCAAATAGCTGCCAGGTCTCCTCGCTATCTGGGTTTCTTACAAACCAAGGGATAATGTTATTTTGAAATTTCTTTTCGTAAGGGAGACTTGCGGCCTCCAGTTTTTGATAATATTCTATTTTTTGGTTGTTTTCAAGCCGCTCATCTTCAAAGCTTCCCTCCAAATTTACTCTGTAAAATAGAGAATACTGCCCAGTATCCTCAAAATTTAGTAAAGAAAAGTAGACAATTTTTTCTTCACCACTTTCCAAGGTTTCATTGTATTCCAATGTTTCTTCCAAAACCCCATCAATAAACAATTGAACTGTAAAATCCTCAACTGGAAATATTCCCTGGTTCTTAATGATTATTTGGGGGTTGAAGTTGCCGCTGCAACTTCCGTTAAATTGAGAATTTAATTCCGACAGGCCCAAATCACGATTGAAGATTGGAGGTTCCTCCAACCCTTTTGATTCAGTAAGGCTTTTCCGTCTTGGGCTGTTTTCTACTACAGTTCGGACTCTGGATTTTTGATCCAAAGTAAAAATATTCATGCATGCATCATTAGTATAGTCCATGAAATTTTGAACCATATCCAAATTCCCGCATGTGGTCTTGCTAAGGTTACATCCTGAACTCGAACTATTTGAAGGAGGGGTATCTTCACAGAAATCATCGATAGAGCATCCTCCATCACCCCAAATATGGCGTAAACCAAAAAAGTGGCCCATTTCATGAGTTGCAGTTCTTCCTTTACTTTCAAAACTAGGGCTGTCCGGGTTTTCACCAAAGTACACATAATCGATGCTTACACCATCAATTAATCGGTTATTACTAGCCGCATCTAAGCCTGCAAGATTTGAGACTGGAAATTCTGCCCAACCTAAGCTACCTCCAGCTAAGTCCGCAATCCAAATATTAAGGTAATCTTCTGCGGGCCAATAACTTTCTGAACTTAGTACAGCCCTTTCTTGGTAGCTGTAACTTGCTTGACTACCAGGTACCCTCACAATTCCGTTAGTTTCAAAGCCATCGGGACTTTGTTTGGCATATATAAATTCAATTTCGAATGAAGTAGCAAGGTCCTGAAATTGCTCTAAGGTCTCACTTGCATCTACATTCAGCCGATTAAAGTCTTCATTTAAAATTTCGAGTTGACGATCTATTCTGCTTTTAAGTAGATTTCCTCCTACACCCACAGGTTCTCCATTATGAATAATATGAAATACGACTGGAACTTGGACTACATTTTGTTGCCTTTGAGAACTGACATCTAGTGCGATTTTCTGATTAGCTATCCAGTTTTCAAAATTCTCGGTATTGAGTTCTGGATATTTTTTTTCTCTCTCCTCTAAAATTTTTGGAACTGCACATCTTTCTTGGGCAGATAGCAGTGGCATGTTGATTAATTGAAATAAAATAAAAATACCACTCCCAATGGTTAATTTGAAATAAGAGTGGTATAGTTTTTTCATTGGGTCTAAGTAGTTTTGTCTAAATTTAATTAGACTCTAAATTAAAACCAAGGATTACGTTATAACTTAATTCAGTGCATAATTTTCTTTTGAATTTAATGTTAATTCAAAATAATATTAACGCATTGTTTCTGGTAGTTCAGCGTTTGGGTCATCTGCAGAAGTGATGTTTATAGCCTCAACTGCTGTTACTTCCGGTACTGCTTTTTTAACTGCCTCTTCCACGCCTGCTTTTAATGTCATCGTGGACATAGGACAGTTGCCACAAGCACCTAACAATTCCAGCCGCAAGAGTCCCTCATTTAAATCTAAAATTTTCACGTTACCACCATCAGCTTCTAAATAAGGCCTAATGGAATCTAATGCTTTCTCTATTCTATCTAAAACATCCATAATTTATTGATTTCATCTCGTCATTTCTACTATTTTGGTCCCCTCCATGCCTGCATTTCTAATTGCAACCTGTCGGGCTAGTTTTTGAGCCAATTCTTTAAAAGCATCGGCTGATGGCCCATCTTTCATTGCAGTTGGATAGCCTGAGTCTCCACTTTCACGTATTGATTGCACCAATGGCATCTGACCTAAAAAAGGAATTTTATATTCTTCACTCATCTTGTAGCCACCCCCTTCTCCAAATATAAAGTATTTATTATCTGGAAGTTCTGCAGGTGTAAAATAAGCCATATTTTCAACTAGCCCTAAAATAGGTACATTTATCTGAGGTTGCTTGAACATTCCAATTGCTTTTTTGGCATCTGCTAAAGCTACTTTTTGAGGTGTGGTCACTACAACTGCACCTGTTACTGGAATAGTCTGAACCAGGGTCAAATGTATGTCACTTGTTCCTGGAGGTAAATCAATTAACAAATAGTCCAACTCACCCCAGTCCGTGTCGCCAATAAATTGCTTTAATGCTGAACTTGCCATTGGCCCTCTCCAAACCACTGCATTATCTGGCGGAGTTAAAAATCCAATTGAAATAAGTTTTATGCCATACTGCTCAATTGGAACAATTATATTTTTACCGTCTACTTGCCTAACTTCTGGCTGTTCTGCCTCGCAATTAAACATTGTTGGGATTGATGGGCCAAAAATATCGGCATCGATTAAACCTACTTTTGCACCTTCTTGAGCTAAAGAAACGGCCAAATTTGCTGTTACAGTTGATTTTCCGACCCCACCTTTACCTGATCCAATAGCGATGATATTTTTCACGTTTGGTAATAAGGGAGCACTGCTTCTAGTAGAAGTAACGTCAGAAGTCATATTTGGAAACACTTGTAAATCAGCATTCACAAGTTTGTGGATTGCATTGATACAATCATTTTTTATTACTTCTTTCAATGGACAGGCAGGTGTAGTTAACACTACCGTAAAATAAACGGCATTTCCATCAATGCTAACATCTTTGATCATATTAAGAGTCACCAAATCTTTCTTAAAATCTGGATCATCCACTGTGCTTAGTGCTTTAATAATGCTATCTTTAGTAACAGCCATATATATCTTTTGTAATTAAAAAATCTTACTTTTACTTTGAATTTGATGCAAGTTAAACTTTATCAATTTAGCTAACAATTCATTAAGGAAATTAGTTGGAATTAGTTTAAATAAACACTAAAAAATATTAAAAATCAGTGGGTTTAAGTCCGAAAACGATACAAGATGTTCAAGACAGAGCAGAAATAGAGGAGGTAGTTGGCGATTATGTACCGCTTAAAAAGAAGGGACAAAATCTGTGGGCTTGCTGTCCCTTTCACGAGGAGAAAACCCCTTCATTTTCTGTTGCTCCAAACAAAGGAATATATAAATGCTTTGGGTGCGGTAAAGCAGGAGATTCTATACAGTTTATAATGGAGTTGGAAGGCCTTAATTTCCCTGAAGCCATTCGGCAATTGGCTGATAAATATTCCATAGAGATTGAGGAGACAGAATCTTCACCTGAGCAGGAAGAAGCATTTAATGAAAGAGAGAGCTTATATATTGTTTTAAATTTTGCTTCAGAATATTTTAAGGATTTATTGCATAATCACCCAGATGGTAAATCTATAGGTTTAAGCTACTTCAAAGAACGTGGATTTTCCAATGCAACAATTGACAAGTTTGATTTAGGCTTCACTTTAGATCAATGGGATGGTCTAATAAAAGCAGCCCAAAAAGCAGGGCACAGTGAAGAGATTTTGGAAAAAGCAGGTTTGATTATTAAAAAAGAAGACAAGACCTACGATAGATTCCGTAACCGTGTAATCTTCCCTATTCATTCCATTTCTGGAAAACCCATTGCTTTTGGGGCCAGAATACTAATAAATGATAAAAAGCAACCGAAGTATATCAATTCCCCGGAAACGGATGTATATCACAAAAGTGAGGTGTTGTATGGAATTTCCCAAGCGAAAAAAAGCATAAGAGATGAAGAAAATTGCTATTTAGTAGAAGGATATACTGATGTAATCTCGCTACATCAATCGGGTGTTGAAAATGTTGTAGCGTCTTCTGGAACATCATTAACCACTCAGCAAATAAAGCTCATTGGAAGATATGCCCAAAATGTGACGGTCTTATTTGATGGTGATGCGGCAGGATTAAAAGCTGCTATGCGTGGGATTGATTTAATTTTGGAGGGTGGGCTGAATGTTAAAGTTGTCATTTTTCCTGATGGTGAAGACCCGGACAGTTATTCCCAAAAAATGGGGGATGAGGCCTTTAAAGCTTTCCTAGATCAAAATGCAAAGGATTTCATCCGCTTTAAATCCGATTTGTTGTTAGAAGAGACAAAGAAGGATCCAATTAGAAAAGCAGAGACTATTCAAGATATTGTGCGCTCTATCTCTAAGATTCCCGACCCTGTAAAGAGAGCAATTTATATTAAAGAATGTAGCGATATACTCGAAATAGATGAGGGTATTTTAATTGCTGAGCAAAATAAAGTAATTCTTCGTGACAAACAGAGCAAGGGGGATATCACCAAGCGCCAAGCAAACTATTTGAGCGAAAGCTTTAATCAGGCGCCCGAACAAATACAAAAGCAATATAGTCCTTTTGAAGTAGCTGCGCTGCAAGAAAAGGAAAGTATTCGTTTGTTATTAACCTATGCTGAGTTACCATTAGGAGAAGATAAATTAGTAATCGATTATTTGCTTCAAGAACTGGCTGACACTGAGTTCATTCATCCTGTTTATGCTGAAATACTAAAGGATTTTGTAGCCCATTTAAAGGAAGGGGTGGTTTTAAACGAGTCTCACTTTATTAAGAACGGTTCAGAAGCAGTAAGGAAAGTGATTTTCTCTCTTTACACTGATAGATATGAATTGAGTGAAAACTGGGAGAAAAAGTTTGAAATATTCACTTCCCATGAACGTCATATACTAAATGACTCTATCTATACTCATGTATTGCGATTGAAACATAGATCGATACTGCATTTGATGGAAAAAAATACCGAAGAATTGAAAAATATTGAATCTCAAGACGATGAGCATGTTATTCTGCAATATTTAATGCAACTTAATCAAGCAAAAATGGAGATTGGTAATCTATTGGGTATGGTGGTTGTGAAATAATATTCAAACACTTGCAGAACGCATTCGTTTAATTTTTGTCGGGTAATCATGAAATAATGGCTACCTTTGTGATTTATTATTTTTCAAAGATTTATGTCATCAGAAAGAATCCATTTAGATACTATAGAATCGGCTATTGAAGCGATCAAAAACGGGGAAATTATCATTGTTGTAGATGATGAAGATAGAGAAAATGAAGGTGATTTCATTTGTGCTGCTGAAAAGGTAACCCCTGAAATTATTAATTTTATGTCCAAACACGGAAGAGGATTGATTTGTGCGTCACTTCCGGAAGATAGATGTAATGAGCTTGGATTAGAATTGATGGTAGGCAAAAATACTGCGCAATTCGAAACTCCTTTTACAGTTTCAGTTGATTTGATTGGACAGGGAACAACTACTGGGATTTCAGCTAGCGATCGTTCTAAAACAATCCAGGCCTTAGTAAATCCAGATACAAAACCAGAGGTACTAGGTAAACCAGGCCATATTTTTCCTCTCAAAGCACGACAAGGTGGGGTATTAAGAAGAACTGGTCATACTGAAGCGGCAGTCGATTTTTCTAGATTGGCAGGACTAATCCCAGGTGGAGTTTTGGTGGAAATAATGAACGAAGATGGGACCATGGCTCGCTTACCCGATTTGAGAGTGGTAGCTGATAAATTTAACTTGAAGTTAGTTGCTATTAAAGATTTAATCGAATATAGGTTAGATAATGAGTCATTGGTTGAGGAAAAGGTAGACGTTGAAATGCCGACTGATTTTGGTGATTTCAAATTAATAGCCTTTGAACAAACCACTACTAAAGATAACCATTTGGCTTTAGTAAAGGGAGAATGGGAAGAAGATGAGCCTGTTTTGGTCCGCGTACACTCTTCTTGTTTAACAGGTGATATTTTTGGCTCTTGTAGGTGTGATTGTGGCCCACAGCTACATCAGGCGATGGAGATGATTGAGAAGGAAGGAAAAGGAGTTATTGTGTATATGAATCAAGAGGGAAGAGGAATTGGTTTGATGAATAAATTAAAAGCCTATAAACTACAAGAACAGGGCATGGATACAGTAGAGGCTAATGTGGCTTTAGGTTTTAAGATGGATGAAAGAGATTACGGGGTCGGTGCCCAGATATTACGGAAATTAGGTGTTAGAAAAATCAGATTAGTTTCAAATAATCCAACAAAAAGAGCTGGCTTGCTTGGTTATGGCTTGGAAATTGTGGAGAATGTTGCTTTAGAGATTCCACCAAATAAACACAATGAAAACTATTTACGAACCAAGCGAGACAAAATGGGACATAGCATTCTTAAAAACAGTTAATGTGAAGGTTGTTGTTTTTTGTACTATATCATTATTCCTCTTTTCCTCGACATCCTTAAGTCAAAATTTACCGCAAGAAATGTGGCATCCAGGCTTTATTGTTTTGGATTCTGAGGATACGTTACAAGGAAAAATACAATATGATTTTGAATCAAATTTAGTACAATATACTACAAGTAAGACCGTCAAAACTTTTACATCTCAGAAAATTCTTTTCTTTAAAATTCATTGCCAGTTCTTTAAACGTGTGCGATTGATTTATTCCATTCCTTATGAATTGAAGGGTAGGGTAAAGACGCCTGTTTTCTTTGAGATTTTAGAAGAGGGAAAAATCACCTTGATGGCCAGAGAGTATGTAACCATAGAGAATAATAATAGGTTTGGTAATCCAATGTATAGGACGAGAGGAGGGTTTGGAAGAAGAGAAATATTAACCTATGATTATTTTTTGTTAACAGATGATGGTGAAATTCATAAATTCTCTGAAAAGAAAAAGGACCTGATGCCATTTTTTGGAAAACTGGAGCCGCAGATGAAAGACTATATAAAGGACAAACGATTGAAGGTAGATAGGCAAGGTGACTTGGTTATTATTATGAATTATTATAACGAATTAGTTTCATCGAGATAATCGATAATTTATTATGGAGAAACCATTGATTTTAGTAAGTAATGATGACGGAGTAACGAGTAAAGGTATTCGTCATTTAGTGGAGTGCATGAAGGAGTTGGGGGAAGTTGTTGTTGTAGCTCCTAACAGCCCGCAGTCAGGTATGGGACATGCGATTACAATTGGAAACACTTTAAGATTAGATAGAACTGATATTTTTGGGGATGATATTTTAGCCTATGAGTCTTCCGGTACTCCAGCCGATTGTGTAAAACTAGCGAAACATCATGTTTTGAAAGATCGAACACCAGATTTAATTGTTAGTGGAATTAATCATGGCAGTAACACATCAATTAGTGTACTCTATTCTGGAACTATGTCGGCAGCTATTGAAGGGGCCATTGAAGGCTGTCCTTCAATCGGTTTTTCCTTGTGTGATTATGCACAGGATGCGGAATTTGAGCACGCTCTTGAATATGTTAAAGCGATTGCGAAACAAGTTCTAGCGACCGGCTTGCCTAAATACACCACTTTAAATGTGAATTTTCCACCCAAGCGAAATCAGAAAATTCAGGGAATAAAAATTTGTCGTCAAGCAAGAGCGAAATGGGAAGAGGAGTTCGACCAGAGGTTCGATCCTAATGGCAGAAGGTATTTTTGGATGGCAGGGAATTTTGTGAACTTTGACAAAGGAGAAGATAATGACGAATGGGCTATTGCTAATAATTTTGTTTCTGTAGTCCCTTGTCAATTTGATTTGACTGCACATCATACCATTAGTATGTTAAATGATGAATGGGATATTGAAATTGATTAGAAAGGGTTGATTGTGATGTTTATAATGAAGCGTTAGGTTAGTCATCAGCTAACTAGCTGTCAAATTTGAGATTATATTTACTGTTAATTTAGATTCTACATTGTCATGGCGAAAAGCAAAAAATTGGGATATGAAGAATCCCTCCAAAAACTAGAGGATATTTTGAAGAAAGTGGAGAATGAAGAAATTCCAATTGACCAGTTGACTGAATTAGTCAAGGAATCAATGAATTTGTTAAAGAATTGTAAATCTATGCTTAAAGGAGCTGAAAAGGAAGTTGACATTGCCTTTAGCGATTTAGAAGAGTAGCGCTTTATCCTAGAGATTGACTAGATTGCAATATTTCATTAGATATTCTTTTGCCTTTGACTTGTTGTATTTCGCCATTTCTTCGTAATCCTTACAGGCATTCTGAGTTTGTTGAATACTTGAGTAGCATTCTCCTCTTTTTAAATAAATGTTTTCGTTCTCTAAGCCAAGGTCAAGTGCTTTGGAAAAGTCATGTATTGCACCGTCATAGTTGTTCATGTACTGATAGATCATTCCTCTGTTAAAGTAGGCGTTTTTAAGTAGTTTTTTATTTCGTATTAAATTATTGAAGTCTGATAAAGCGAATAAAGTATTGGCTTGAATGGCATAAAGGACACCTCTATTGTATCTAGCTTTATAATGATCCGGGTTCATCTCCAATAACTCAGTAAATGCTTTTTGTGCCTTGCTGTAAATCGAATCTTTCATTAAGCTGAGCCCACCGTAATAAAGTGCATCTTCATTTTTCTCATCGTAGTAAAGTGCATTTTTAAAATCTATCACTGCACTTTTGTAATTTTCACTTTTGAAATATGACCTTCCTCTTCCTAAGTAGGCAATGGTTAAATCTCTTTGGTAGTAAATGCTTTTATCATATTTCTCAATCGCTTTTTCATATAGTCCCATCTCCTCATAACATCTCCCAGCATTATAAAGCATCATTTCATTTCGTGGATCAAGTTCCAGCACTTCTTCAAAATGTGTTATGGCAAGCTCATAATTACCTTCTTCAAATAATTGGCTACCTAATTCTTTGTGATCAGTGCAAGCTGTGAAAATGAATATGACTATACTTATGATGAATAAATTTTTCATTGTAATTTTATCGCTTAGATCACTAAACTAATAAAATAGTATTTAATTAAAAAATTGTACATTTAATTTATATTATTTGATACATTTAGATTAATACCGTCCACACATAGCAGTATGTTGAAATTTTTAAAAGCGCAATCATTAAAGGCTTACAACACTTTTGGATTTAATATTAAAGCAGATTTATTTATTAAAATAAATACAACTGAAGAATTTCAAGAACTGCTAAAGTGTAAGGAGTGGCGAGATAATAAGCATCTTATTTTGGGGGGTGGGAGTAACGTCCTGATAGTCGAAGATTTTCATGGTTTGGTAATTCTGAATTGTATTACTGGTATTGAAATTCTAGAAGAAGAGGATCAATCAGTTGTTGTGAAATGTGGTGGAGGCGAGAATTGGCATGAATTTGTACTTTATACACTGAAGAAGAACTGGGGAGGATTAGAAAATTTGTCATTAATACCGGGCACAGTGGGAGCGGCACCCATGCAGAATATTGGTGCTTATGGAGTTGAAATAAAGGATGCATTTCATTCACTGGAGGCAGTTAATCTTCAAACTGCTGAGATAGAAGTTTTTACTGCTGCTGATTGTGATTTTGGATATCGGGAAAGCGTGTTTAAGCATAAGTATAGAGGACAGTATTTTATAAGTTCCGTTAGTTTTAAATTGGATAGATACGGTTTTCACAGATTGCAAATGTCCTATGGAATTATTCAAGATGTTTTGAAAGAGAAAGGTATCAAAAGTCCTTCCATTCAGGATGTAAGTGAATCAGTGATCGAAATAAGACAGTCAAAACTCCCAGATCCTGCTAAGATTGGTAATTCGGGTAGCTTTTTTAAAAATCCTGTTATTAATTTCCAACAGTTTAATAAATTAATTGAAGAATTCCCTGAATTGCCTTCCTATGGATTGGATAATGGTCAAATTAAATTAGCAGCCGGCTGGCTAATTGAAAAAGCAGGATGGAAAGGTTATAGTGAAAATGGGGTAGGAGTGCACCAAAAGCAAGCTTTGGTACTAGTGAATTATGGTAATGGAACAGGAAAAGATATTATGAATTTGGCCAAAAAAATTCAGGACTCAGTTCAAAACAAATTTGGTGTTGAACTGAGTCCTGAGGTGAATTTTGTTTAAGTATTTGAAATTATACTAAAGTGCTATTTATTTCACTAAGATTACTTCACCTTCAAGGATAAACTCTTCTTGAACTTCCACACCAAAAAATGCTGCTAAAGCTGTGATATCTTGTTCGTATTTGATTTTCAGTTGACTATCCGAGGATGATAGAATTTCGTATTCGTAACTTTCTCCACTATCACTATTGAATGTGATGATGCTACCTTCAGCGTTCAAAGACCAAGTTCCTTTATCTTCATCAGCAGTACCTTCATTTGATGTAAAGGTATTATCTTCTCGGAAGACCAACGTCTGACCTTGTCCCTCAAACTGCGGTGCTAAATCATTATCAGTATACGGTTGACCATCTACTAAAAATGTTATTTCCACCTCTGTGGAGGTCCATAATCCAATTAAGTCCGCTGTGTTAGACAAATTTTCGTCATCTTCTTTGTTACATCCTTGAAGGATAAACAATCCAATAAATAATACTACTAGTAATTTGAAATTTTTCATTTTTAATATTTTGTTTAAGAACAAAAGTAAGTATATTCTCTTAAGAAAATAACTTTCACAAAGAATAGGTATGGAATATTTAAAATTTATGATTTTTTAAATCATATGTGTTACATTCTCCAAGTTACCCTGATACTTCGCCACTTCTACTCCGAATTTTTCCAGAAAGTCTAATCCCTCATCTCGATCCAAACCTTTGTATTCAGCATAGGAATTAAGAAAAATCACTTTTGTAATACCCATGCTATAGATAATTCGTGCGCATGCCAAGCAAGGAGAAAGGGTCACGTAAAGTGTTGAGTTCTCCACAGAGGCATTATTTTTAACTGCATACATAATAGCATTTTGTTCAGCGTGAATGGCCAACATGCAGCTTCCTTTAGAATCTAGTCCGCAGCCCTTTCCCGGGAATTCTTCATCACAATTATGTGTGCCGGCTGGAGGGCCATTATATCCAATGGAGATAATTCTAGTTTCTTTGGTTAGGACAGCTCCAACATGCCTTTTGATACAATGAGAACGTTTGGCCAAGTTTACGGCTAACTCCATGAAAATATCGTCAAATTGTGGTTTTTCCATGAAACAAATATAATGGAATATAGTGCGATGATTAATAAAATTGTAAATTGCTTTCAAATAAAAACAGCTAATAGTTATTAATCCTGTCTAACAACCGAAATGAATAGAACGTATTTTTGAAGGTTGTTTAATTAGGTTTTTTAACTTTGACTATTCTCCCCTAGGGATCCCTAGGGGGTATGTGGCAATTTAAAATATTTCTAAACACTTGAAATTATGAAAAAAATCATCTCAACAATCTTTGCTTGCTTTGCAATGCTTGTTTTATTAAGTTTTGATGCGCAGGCTCAAGAAGCTTTAAAACAAAAGCCAAGCCCTTTGGGAATGGTGACTTACTCTTTTGAGGATACTTATGTAAAAGTAACTTATGGAAGACCACATCTTAGAGGAAGAGAGTCTTTTACAGCTACATCAGAACTTGCTCCATTAGGTAAAGTTTGGAGAACTGGGGCTAATGAAGCTACTGAAATCACAGTTACTGACACAATAAACATGGCTGGTGAAGTTGTTCCAGCGGGGACCTACTCTGTATTTACGATTCCAGGAGCTAAAAGCTGGACTATAATTTTAAACAAAGACGTAGGTCAATGGGGGGCATATAAATATGATGAAGAAAAAGATCTATTGAGATTTGAAGTGCCAGTAAGTAAATCCGACCAATTGTTTGAACCTTTTACCATCAGGTTTGATCAAGTTGAGGGTGAGGTAAGTCTTCAGATGATTTGGGCGAACACAATGGTAAGTATTCCGATCGAATTTTAGGACACGCGTATTTTTATCAGTGGTTTGCTTAAATTTAGATGTCTTTTATCCAAGGACTTAAGCAATTATTTCGGATTTTACACAAGAGAAAACTTACTCTTTCTATGAGAAGGAAGCTATGAGGAAAATAATCCTTGTAGCTTTTTTGCTTTAACAGTAATTTGAAAATTCAATTAGTTTCACAAACTTACTATACTATGACTTTCTTCAAAGAATTTAAAGAATTTGCCATAAAAGGAAATGTTTTTGATATGGCAGTTGGTATTATCATTGGCTCTGCATTTACTAAAGTTGTGAATTCCATCGTGGCTGATCTAATTATGCCAGTACTAAGTATCTTCATTGGAAAAATAAATTTTCAGGATTTAGCTTATGTTTTTAAGGAGGCTAAGTTGGATGGAAATGGCAATATATTAAGTGCTGCCATTACCATTAATTACGGAAATCTGATTCAAGTCACCATAGATTTTCTGATCATCGCCTTTTGTATTTATTTAGTTGTAAGGATGTTTAACAAGCTGAGGAAAAAATCAGAGAATGAGCAGGATGGGACTGTTTCCACTCCTCGTAATATTGAACTGTTGGCAGAAATCAGGGATTTGTTGAAGGAAAAGAAATAGGTGTTGTTTTTAGCATTCTTATTTCCATGTATGTACAATTATTGCTAAATTCCAATATCAAAACTATAACACTATGGACAGACGAAAATTTATACAACATGCAGGTATGGCCTCTGCACTTGCATTTATTCCATCTTCAATTCTTTCTTCTTGTAGCCCTAAAATTCAAGGAGTTGCTAGTGAAGCTGGGCTTCAATTATATACTCTGAGAGAAGCACTGGAGGAAGACTTTAAGGGTACTATAGAAAAAGTTTCTAAAATCGGATATAAAAATCTTGAATTTTTTAATTATTCTGATGGTAAGTATTTCGGTAATAGTATTAAGGAAGTTAAGTCAATAATTGATGATCTTGGTTTGAAAGCAAAGAGTAGTCACGTGCTAACGGGTTGGGCTATGCCTGAGAATGTTGGTACTATGACGAATGATTGGGAAAGAACAGTAGCTGATGCTGCAGAACTAGGGCAAAGTCATATTGCTTGTGCATATCTTTTTGATTCTGAGCGTGAAAGCATTGATGATTATAAAAAGTTGTCAGATTTGTTGAATTCCTGTGGGGAAACAGCCAGGGAGTACGGCTTGCAAATGGCCTATCATAATCATGATTTTGAATTTCAGGCACTTGATGGTAATATCCCTTATGATTTATTGTTGTCCCAATGTGATGTGAATTTGGTAAAATTCGAATTGGATTTGTATTGGACAGCACGGGCAGGAGTAGATCCTGTGGAATACTTTAAAAATAACGAGGGTAGATTTCCATTATGGCATGTGAAAGATATGGGAGAAGGAGAGGAGCAATTTTTCTCTGCTGTTGGGGAAGGAGTAATTGATTGGCAAAGAATTTTTAATCATGCATCAAAAGCTGGCTTAAAACAGTTTTTTGTTGAGCAAGACCAAACTAAAAGCGGAAAGCCGTTCATAGAAATCACTAAAAGCTATGAATATTTGAAGGGTATTAAGAGAGATGGGTGATGGGTGTTGGATGATGGATGTATTAGGTTTTCACCCTTCATCCATCATCCTTCATCCAACTACTTACATTTCCTTAATCTTAATATTTCTGAACCACACATCATCACCATGATCTTGAAGGGCAAAATATCCCTTTGGAGCAATATCACCCCAATTTTCATTTCCTATGTCAGCCCATTTGCTGTTGGCTATTAAGCTTTTCATTTCTTCAGATCCGATCGTGTACTGTACAACAGTATCACCATTTTGGATGTGAACTATGTTGTTTCCTTTTGCTATAACCTCGGCCTTATTCCAAGTTCCATGACCTTTGAAATTTTGCGGATCTGCCGCAATAAGATCATATAATGATCCTGCTTGTCTGTTGCCATTCTTGCCTAGCTTCGCATCAGGATGGTGTTTGTTATCTAAAACTTGCATTTCAGGAGCGGTTTTCCAGATGTAATCGTACTCTTCTTTTCCACGATATAATATTCCAGAATTAGCAGCGCTATCCACCATCCATTCTAATTTTAAGTGGAAATCAGCAAATTCTTTGTCATATACTATATCTCCACCGTCCTGTGCTCCAGCTTCACCCCTACCAGAACCTTGGATATGAAGTGAGTTTTTATCTATATTCCATGCAGCAGGGAAAGTTTCTTTTTTATATCCACGCCAACCATCTGTGGTTTTGCCATCAAATAGAAGCTTCCATCCATCTTCTTTTTCCTTTGCAGTCAAAGTGTTAGGACCTGTAATTTTTTCTGCCACTTCTTCTACAACTTCTTCAATAGCTGTGCTGTCACTTTCTTCTTCACTGCTTGATTTTTTGCTGCTGTCGCATGCGTAAATCGCAAACATCGCCAAACAGCCTATAAAAATTGATTTCTTCATTGTTCTATGATTTTGAGTTTTATGATTAAAATTGTTTATGTTTTGTTACTATGTTAAAACCAGTTGGTTCAAGATACTACATACCTCTTGCAGATGTTTTCTCCTGCAAGCCTTTGCAACGCTATTTTAAGCCGTGAACTGCCAAAGTTTCGGTGAAAACACCGAAACAGTGGGGGCTGAGGTCATGACCTAACAGCTTAATTCAATTATTAATTCTCTAATTACTAATTATCAATCAATAATTCCACCCTTTTCTATAAGGCCTCTTGATATAGTCTTCCGCTGCTTTTTTAGCATTTATGGTTTGATATTTTGTATCAAATCTAGGATTACCATCAACAACAGTGAAACTATCAGTGCTTACGACCCTGATTTCTTCGTCATCTCCAATATTGGTGATTCTCATATTTTCAGCATCCCAGTCAAGCTTTCTTCTTAAATCCTGAAGTCTAACAGCTAAATTTCCAGATACAACCACCTCATTCAATGGGCCAGCATAAGCAAAATTAGAGCTACATTCTACTCTGGATTTTTTATTCTCCTTAGAAGCTCTAACAAAGTCCATTTCGTGTCCACCTTCCATTGCTTTTGGAATTCTCCTTAATTCATTGGTTACAGGTGGTGGATTATCTTCTCTGCCGATAATAAATGGTTCCATGGCGTAAGTACCGCAAATTAATGTTCCTTTAGTACCATAGAAAATGGCTCCACCCCAGCCCATTTGATCACCAGGATACCATCCGTCTTTCAAGCCCTCAGGCCTGTCAGGTTTTAATCCTCCATCGTACCAGGTAAATTCTACTCCCGGCATATTGATTTTCCCTTTTTTTGGTCGCTCACCAAAGTAGTAAGTCACTTTTTCTGCCATTGGGGCGCTTTCTGTATTAACTTGTGAAGATGTAGCCTCAAATGCATAAGGGTATCCTAATTCTAATGCCTTATAAACAGGATCCATAATATGACAAGCCATGTCTCCTAATGCACCCGTTCCGAAATCCCACCAAGCTCTCCAATTCCAAGGAGTATATGCTTCATGATAAGGTCTTTCAGCAGCTGGGCCTAAGAAAAGATCCCAATCTAATGTGCTTGGCACCTCCATTTTCTCTTTTGGTCTTTCTAATCCTTGAGGCCAGATTGGTCTGTCCGTCCAGGCATCTACTTTTGTTACCTCACCAATTTCACCATTCCATATCCATTCACAAACTTTCCTCATGTCATCAGATGAATTTCCCTGGTTACCCATTTGAGTGGCCACACCGGTTTTATCTGCTAATTCGCGTAGCTTTCTTGATTCGTACACTGAATGTGTAAGGGGTTTTTGAAGGTAGATATGTTTTCCGGCATTCATTGAATCTTTTGCAGAAACGTAATGCGTATGGTCAGGTGTACTGATCATCACTGCATCAATATCCTTGTCCATTTCTTCTAACATCTTGCGGTAATCTTTGTACTTCTTAGCCTTAGGATAGTCTTTGAAAGTTTTATCAGCATACTTCCAGTCCACATCAGCTAAAGCCACAATGTTTTGGGAATTCATATTTCTTAAATTAGTACGTCCCATGCCGCCCACACCGATACCTGCGATATTCAATTTGTCACTAGGTGCTGTGTGTCCTAAGCCTGCGATCACATTGCTTGGCACTATAGTGATGCCAGCAGCCGCCAGACCCATATTACGCAAGAATTTTCGCCTGTTTAAATGATTGTCTTTATTCATGTCGTCCATATGAAATAGTGTTTTTAAGAGTTTAAGTGGAATGAAATTAGGAAATCTCTTGAATAAAACATAAGAATTTTTGGTTAAAGGTGAGGTCTTTAAACTTAAATAGAGGTTAACTACCTGAAATACAGGAGTTAATTTGGTAAAAAAGATAGTGTAATTTTTACACTTAGCTTCGTTTTAGGATAAGTGGTAATTATCTTTTAATGTAACCTATATCTTTTAAAAGTTGATTGTTTATATGATGTACAAATGCACAAGCTACTTGATTTTTGGGTTGTTTTTTTCAATTTTGATATTTTCATGCAAGGAGGATGAAATAGTTGAAACGGATCAAGATGATGAATTAGAAAATGAAACGGATATTGACCCCTTTGAGTCTGTTCGAGAGGTTGCTGGAGCAGTTGATTGTATTCCAACAGAAGTTATATTCAAAGAGATCAGTCTGGAAAATGATACTTCAGTGTACACAGATAGTCTAGTTTTCAATGATCTAAATTTATTGACAGAATATTACCATACTTCTAGACAAACAATTTATTATTATTCATATGATAGTATGGGCAGAATAAGAAAAATTGAAACTGTCGGCTACTCGGAAGGTGAAAGGGAAACAGATTTAGAAATTGAATATAGTGAGGGCAAGATCAGTTCGGGAATACTATATAATCGGGAGATGGATAATGAGTTACTACAGATATTAAATTCAGGGTCAGGAAGCTATAATTTAGTCGAAAACTTCACTTTGGAATTTGAGGACGAGTTACTTAAGAAGATCGTTACTTTAGCATATACTGACTACTTTACTTACTTAGATGGTAGGCCGAACAATCAGAATTCCGAATTTATTTTGGCTGCGTTTTCTGATAGGGATATTTATTATACTATGCTAATGGATTCTCGATTAGCTAATCTATCTGAAAGGGTTTTAAAAGATGGTACCCCTTATCTGGAAGTTTATCATGAATATTCTATTAATGAAGCTGGTTATATTACTGAATATATACAACAGTGGTATAGTTTAGAAGAGGAAGAATCACTTAAGACATTGATCATTGATTTAGCTTATTCTTGTGAATAACGAAACAAAAAAGCCTTTCTACATCGCTGCAGAAAGGCTTTTTTGATTTTAATGTCTAGTCCTGAAATAGCGTTACTTCAAACTACTATCTTCTTCTTCCACCACCAGAACCAGCTTTCACTCTAGCTCTTCCACCTGGTTTTCTATCGCCACTTCTTTTCTTGAATCCACTTCCGCCTCCACTATTTCTTTTACCTTCAGGTCTGCTTGATTTTCTTGGTCCACCACCTGTTTTCGGTTCTGCCACCACTTTTCGTCCATCAAAATCACTTTTGTTCAAAGCCTCTAAAATAGTTTGCTCATGCTGGCTTTCTACTTCCATGAAAGTAAAACTTCTTTGAACATCAATTTTACCAAATTCAATTCCGTTTGGAACGCTCTGTAAACCGTTGATCCAGCCCAATAAAGTACCAGCATTCAAATTATCCTTTTCACCTATGTTCAAGAATAATTTATTGAAATTACCGTCTTTTCGTCTGCTATCTCCTCTGCTGCCGCCTCGTTCGCCTCTATCAGAATCTCTTCCTGCTTTGGCCTTTTGATTTAAGTCTGCAGAATTCTTGTAGTAATCTAAAAACTTATTGAATTCTAAAGAAACGAATTTCTTGATTAAGTCTTCGCGGCTTAGATCTTCAAATTCCGCACTAATACTTTCGATAAAAGGCTCCATTTGTTTTTCGTCTACCTCAGAAGCTTTTACTTTTTCAATAAAAGCCATCAACTGCTTTTCAATTACTGCATTACCAGCAGGAACTTCAGATTTGGTGAAAGTTTTACCTAAAATCTTTTCTAATTGCTTGATTTTATTGATGTCTCTTGGGCCAATAATGGCCATTGAAATACCCGCTTTTCCAGCTCTGCCTGTACGACCACTTCGGTGCGTATAAGTTTCCAAATCATCAGGGATATTATAATTGATGACGTGCGTGATTTCATTTACATCCAAACCTCTGGCAGCTACATCAGTGGCAACCAACATTTGTAAATTCTTTTTCCTGTAACGCCCCATTACTGCATCTCTTTGCGCTTGTGATAAATCACCATGCAAACAGTCAGCATTATAGCCATCCGCCATTAATTGGTCAGAAATTTCTTGTGTTTCTCTTTTGGTTCTACAGAAAATAATTCCGTAAATATTAGGGTTAATATCCGCAATTCTCTTTAAAGCTAAATACTTGTCCCTTCCATTTACGACAAAGTAAAAGTGTTCTACTTTATCAGCACCTTGATTTCTTTTTCCTGATGAAATTTCTTCAGGACTGTTCATGTAGTTGTTGGAAATCCTTAAAACCTCTTTCGACATAGTCGCAGAGAATAATAGGGTTTGTCTTTGGTCAGGCGTATGAGATAAAATGAAATCTAAATCATCTTTAAAACCCATATTCAACATTTCATCGGCTTCATCTAAAACTACCCATTCAATGTCTTCTAATTTTAATTTCTTTCTTTTGATCAAATCCACAACTCGTCCAGGTGTACCCACTACGATCTGTGCACCTTTGTTTAAGGCTTTTATTTGAGTTTCAATGCTTGAACCACCATAAACCGGTAATACATCTAGTTTTTTGGTGTATTTGGTATATGCGTTAAAGTCATTAGCAATTTGAATGGCCAACTCACGAGTTGGACATAATACCAATGATTGTGTCTTTTTAGAATCACCATCAATTTGATTGATGACAGGTAATCCAAAGGCAGCAGTTTTCCCAGAACCTGTTTGAGCTAAGGCAATAAGATCTTGCTTAGTATTTAATAAATGTGGAATAGTTTTCTGCTGAATGGCAGTTGGTTCCACAAAGCCTATTTCTAAAATAGCTTTAAGGATTTCAGGCTTAAGGCCTAATTCTTCGAATGTTAACATGCGTTGTTGTAAAAAATTTAATACAATATCAGGGATATGTTGTGACATGACTGCTTAGCAGCCTATTGCATTAAAGCGACTCTCGATTATTCCCTGGCTTAACCCAAGCCATTTTCGAACCTTTCGAGTAGCCTAGGATTGTAATTGTGATGCAAAGGTAGAAATAAATTTTTGATAAACCACTACTTTATTAAAAATAACCAAATATTATTTTGTGTCAAGATAATATTTGCGAGTCTGAATTTGATATTTTTATTTTTTTATGGGTTGTCCACTTATGGTAGCATGCCAATTTACTACCTGCCATTTTCCATTTCGCTTGAGAAAAGTACCACTGTTTAAGTAATACTGAACGCTAGTCTCACTATCTGCTTTCATTTTGAAAGCTACAATGGCCATATTTTCATATCGCTGAACAATGATGTCCTCGGCTGTATAACGCGTTGTAGAGTTTTCAGTTTGGGTTTGTTCATTCGGTTTGAAACCATCCATAATTTGTTTTTTACCAAATCTAGTTCCATTGGAACTAGTATAGATCAGATCTTCCGCCCAAAAATTAGCATGAATAAGTGAATCATTTTTTGAAGCCCCATCCATAAAGGTGTGTAGCATTTGTTCTAACTGCTTATCACCTTCTGCTTTTTGTGCGTTAATGTTTAATGGAAAATAGAAAGTCAATCCAAGAATTAGAATTAAGGTAGTTTTCATTAAAATAAGTTCAAATGATGTTAGAGATCTTCATACAAGTATAATCAATTGAAGCTTTTATTTTTAGCAAATGGGTATTAAGTTTTTTTGCATTGACTAATTATAGCCTCAATGAGTTACGACATGGATTACTTTATTTTGGACATTTTCAGATTTAATTCAGAGGAATGAATTGCATCGCTATTATGATGACTATTATTTCAGTGTGTAAAAGTGGTGCTGCTGTAAATGAACTAATCATATGCATTTGCTCAATAAATTACTCTTGTTGTCAACTATGCCTTTTATATTTATCTAACCAATCCTGTAAAATTGAAATGATCCTATCTGAAAGCCTTTCAAATTGGTTATATTGTAGATTGATCTAATTAAACAACAAAAAATCACAACATGAGAAAATTATTTTACTTACTGATTTTAGGACTTTGGGCTTGCAGTGAAAAGCAAGAAACGAAGATAGCTACTTGGGTTCCTTATGATGAAACTGCCATTATAGCTAAAAATGCTGATCATGAGTCTCAGCAGATGCGATACAAATTGATTCAGTCAAAAGTGAGTGACCGAAATGACTTATGGAAGCAAATAGAACCTCAAATTAGTGATTTTGGCGATGAGGATTATAAGCGTTTAACGCCTGTGATATTAGAGCAGGATATGTTGAGCATTCAAAATGCAGTATCAGAAGGGAAACTTAGCTATAAAGAGCTGGCACAATGGTATCTGTATCGAATAGTACTTTTTGAAAATGACAGTTTGAGAACCTTAAACAATATTATTTCAATTAATCCTAAGGTAGTTGAGGAAGCAATTTCCAAAGATGAAAAGAGATCTGATGAGGATCATCCAATCTTTGGAATGCCTATTTTATTAAAAGATAATATCAATTTTGAAGGAATTCCTACTACTGCTGGAGCAGTTGCTTTACGGAATAATTATACCGATGATGCACATATAGTCAGCCGTTTAGAAAATAGCGGAGCCATTATTTTAGGTAAATCAAGTTTAAGTGAATGGGCAAACTTTCTATGTGACGGTTGTCCTAATGGGTACAATGCAATCGGTGGTCAAACTTTGAATCCTTATGGAAGAGGGGAGTTTGATACAGGCGGTTCCAGTTCAGGTAGTGGATCTTCTATAGCAGCAAACTATGCTGCTGGAGCCATTGGGACAGAAACTTCCGGTTCTATTTTATCTCCGTCAAGTTCAAACTCCATTGTAGGACTAAAGCCAACAGTTGGTTTGTTGAGCAGAGGAGGAATAGTGCCAATTTCCAGCACTTTAGATACTCCTGGCCCGATGACTAGAAATGTAATGGATAATGCAATTTTGCTTTCAGCACTAGTAGGTGAGGATGCTGAAGACCAGGTGACAGTAGGTAATTCTCCTAATAAGGATTATTGGAAATCATTTGGTAAGAGTGATTTGAAAGGTATGAGACTTGGAGTGATGAAAGATTTTTTGCAGGATTCTTTATATAAATCTAATATAAAACAACTCGAAGAATTAGGTGCAGAATTGGTTGAAGTTGAAGCACCAGAAGTGAATTTATCAGGCTTTTTGACTTTACTGAATTTAGATATGAAAGCAGATTTGCTTCACTATTTTGAAAAATATTCAGGCCCTAGCATAGAATACCAGTCAGTTAAGGATATTATTGATTTTAACTTAGAAGATACAGCAACCAGAATTCCTTATGGGCAAGCCAGATTTGAAGGAATTGTAAATGATTCTACTTCAGTGCAGGAATTTGATAGCTTGAAAATACGCTTAATGAGTGAAGGAAGAAAGTATTTTGAGACAATGATCAATGAAAACAATTTAGATGCTATTTTATCTATCAATAACTGGAGTGCAGGTTACGCTGCTGTAGCTCATCATCCAGCCTTGACAGTTCCCATGGGTTATGAGAAAAGTGGCCAGCCAAAAGGGATTACTTTTATTGCTGAGCCATTTTCAGAGGAAAAGTTATTGAAATTAGCCTATACTTTTGAAAAGAAAACTAAAGCACGGGAGATTCCAGCTGATTATCGGTAATGTTAGATAAGATCATCATTCCTGCCTTCGCAGGGATGACGGAAGGAGCTAGGATCGAAGTTAAATTGATATTGTACTTTGATTTTACGACTTCTCCACACAAAAAAAGGTTGCTGGATTACCAGCAACCTTTTTCATTTATCTTGATTCTAGATTCTAGAATCAAGCGTCTCTTAACAATACTCTTCAAATACTTGCACCAAATGATTTCCAATCATTTCAGCAGTTCGTCCTTCAATATGGTGTCTTTCTACGAAATGAACCAATTCACCGTCTTTAAATAAAGCGATAGAAGGAGAAGATGGTGGATAAGGAGCCGTTAACTCTCTAGCTTTAGCCACTGCTTCTTGGTCAACACCAGCGAAAACAGTAGTCAAATTATTAGGCTTTTTAGGACTTTGTTGTACAGCCCATTTAACACCCGGTCTAGCCGCTCCAGCAGCACAACCGCATACTGAATTGATAACCATTAAAGAAGTTCCTTTATGGTCTTTTAGGTGCTCAGCCACCTGATCAGCTGTTTTCAATTCTTCAAAACCAACTTCAGTTAAATCTGCACGCATTGGTGCTACTAATTCTTCAGGATACATATATTTAGATTTTAGATTTTAGATTAAAGATGTAAGACTGATAATGTCTAGGCATTTTTTAATCATTTATTTTAACAACTATTTATTCTTCTTTTATTTTTCTTCAAGACTCCAGGTTCTTTCTTTAAAATCACTAATATTCAAAGTCTTAATTCTAGATTCTTGATTCCAATTCCTCCATTGTGGGTTAGGGGGCTACATAAACCCCAATTCCAGCTTAGCGGCTTCACTCATCATTTCCTGTGAATAAGGTGGGTCAAAAGTTAGTTCCACTTTCACATCGCTTACTCCTTCAATTGATCTCACCTTCATCTCTACCTCGCTAGGAATTTCTTCAGCGGCAGGGCAGGAGGGAGAAGTTAAGGTCATCAAGATATATACATTATTTACTGGATATACATTCACTTCATAAATCAATCCTAATTCGTATATGTCTACAGGAATCTCAGGATCATAAACTGATTTTATAGCCTCTAGTACTTTATCTCTTAAATTGGGTACTTCTGATTTCTTTTCAAATTGTGTTTCTTCTGCCATAATGCATCAATTTAAGCTTCGTTTTCTAATTTAGTTTTATAGGCCAAGGCAAACATTTTAATTTGCTTTATCATAGCTAAGAATCCATTTGATCGCTGCGTGCCGATGAAGCGATTCATGCCGATTTTATGAACAAAATATAAATCAGCATTTAAAATATCTTCTATTTTCCCTTGGTTTAAAACAGAAACCAACAGACTTACCAATCCTTTTGTAATGGCGGTGTTACTGTCAGCTTGAAACTGTAGTTTACCATCATTTTCATCGGCAGTTAACCATACCTTAGATTGGCAACCTTTCACTATATTATTTTCTGTTTTTAATGATTCCGGCATTTCAGGTAGCTTTTCACCCAGCTCCATCAAATAGCCGATCATCATCTCCATATCTCCGTCTAGCATGGAGAATTTCTCTATAATCTCGTCTTGTCTTGTGTTGATTGTATTATCAGCCATTGACTAATTTTTAGCTAAATTTTGCAACTATATCTTTCAATGAGTCTGCAAAAAAATCTATTTCTTCTATCGTATTGTAAACAGAGAATGAAGCCCTAATTGTTCCTTCTATGCCGAAATGATCCATTAAAGGCTGCGTACAATGATGCCCAGTTCTCACAGCAATGCCCTTTGCATCTAGCATCATACCTGCATCGTAAGGATGCACATTGGCGATCGTGAATGAAACTACACTTACTTTATTATCTGCTGTCCCGTAGAAATTTATTCCTGGTACTTCTGATAGTCGATCATGAGCATGTTGCGTTAAAGCTTGCTCATGCGCCATGATGTTATCTTTTCCAATATTGTCAATATATTCTGCTGCATATTTTAATGCAACTACATCGGCAATGTTGGGTGTTCCTGCTTCAAATTTATAGGGGATATCGTTATAAGTGGTTTTCTCAAAACTCACATTATTAATCATCTCGCCACCACCTTGGTAGGGAGTCATTTTTTCCAAAAGGGCTCTCTTGCCATATAAAATACCACATCCGGTCGGTCCGTACATTTTATGACCTGAAGTAGCATAGAAATCACAATCTAAATCTTGCACATCAACCACGCAATGAGAAGAAGCCTGAGCCCCATCCACAACCATCACAGCATTTTTAGCATGTGCTAATGCTGCTATTTCCTTCACTGGATTTACTGTCCCTAGCGAATTGGAAGCATAAACTACTGATACAATTTTAGTTTTATCAGTAATTAATTTCTCCACCTCATCAAGTGAAATTTCTCCTTTACTGTTTACAGGAACGACCTTTAATACAGCACCCCTTTCTTCAGCTATCATTTGCCAAGGCACAATATTAGAATGGTGCTCCATAGCAGTGATCAAAATCTCATCACCTGCTTGAAGAAATTTTCTTCCGTAAGCATTAGCAATTAAATTAATACCATCAGTGGTCCCTTTGGTAAAAATTACTTCTTCTACCTCTGCAGCATTGATGAATTTTTGAAAAACCGTTCTCGTGTCTTCAAAGGCCGTAGTAGCTTTTTCAGCTAATGAATGCAATCCTCTATGAATATTGGCATTATAGCCACTATAATACTCCGAAATCGCATTGATTACAGAGTTTGGCTTTTGAGTAGTGGCAGCATTATCAAAATATATCAAAGGTTTTCCGTTTACCTTTTGCTCAAGGATAGGAAAATCTTTTCTTATTTTTTGAATATCCAAATTTGGCGCTACTGCTGTGCTCATATTAACTATATTTATTCATCTACTATTATCCTTTAAGGAATAATACTACCAAGTTGTTCAGTTAAGTTTTGAAGCCTCATCCCACTACAATCCTAAAAAAATAACCTTGGTTATTTTCTATTGTGTTCTCTTGTTTCTTTTGTGGTTTAAAAAAATATTTGTTAGTAAATATGCTCGTTAGCAAATTCTTATCACAAAAGAGACAAAAGAAAACAAAAGATTTTTCGCTTTAGCGAAAAATGTGTCAAGCAAATTTCCTTGACTTAAAATGTTATAATCCAATCTTTTAAAACATCCCTATAATCCTCACGGGGATACGATAGGTTTGTTCTCGCTATTGAAAGTTATAGTCGTTCGTTAATTTTATTTTCAATTAGTGTTCTGAAAGCTTCGATTTTAATATTGCTCAGAACATCAGAAGCAAAAGCATTCAATAACATTGATTTTGCTGTTTGCTTATCAATTCCTCGAGCTCTCAAGTAAAATAATTGGTCTAAATCTAACTGGCCTACTGTGGCACCATGTGAACATTGCACATCATCCGCCCAAATCTCTAATTGTGGCTTTGTATCTACCTCAGCGTCATCAGAAAGCACTACATTTCGGTTTGACTGAAATGCATTGGTTTTCTGAGCATCTTGTCTTACAAAGATTTTACCGTTGAAAACACCTCTTGAGTGACCATCCAAAATGCCTTTGTACATTTCGTTACTGTCACAATTAGCTACTTTATGGTCGACTACTGTGTGATTATCAACATGTGTTTTACCATCTAACAAATACAATCCGAACATATTTGTTTCTGAATGCTCTTTATGGATGGCAATACTTAAGTTATTACGAAGCATTGCACCGTTCAAACTTAAAGTTACTCCATTGAAAACAGATTTTCCTAATTGATGCACCATCGTAGCACCAATCTGAATAGCCTGATCTGATTCGTTCTGGTATTTGTAATAGTTGAAATTACAGTCGTCTTCTACAACAATTTCAGTCACCACGTTAGTAAAACTAGTGTTCTCACCCAAAGTGATATAAGACTCAATCAATGAGGCTTCACTGTTCTTCTCTGCAATTACCAGATTTCTTGGCTGACTGATAACATCGGCATTTTTCGCATCATTAAAGTAATAGCATGCAATTGGTGTTTCCACCACAGCATTGGCATCAATTTTAACAAAAATTCCGCCATTTGTGAATGCAGTATTTAATTCAGAAAAATTATCTGCACCTTCTATTTCATGTGTATTGAAATGCTTTTCAAAATCTTCAGCATAGTCATCAGCAGCTGTCTTGATAGCTTGAATATGGACACCTTTCGGAAGGGTCTCTAGATCAGATAATTTATTATCTAATACACCATTAACAAATACCAAACGTATTGCATCCAAGTCAGGTATAAAGTACTTTGAAGCTTCGTCTATACTTAAGGAAAAGCTATCATCTGACAGATTTTCAACATTAAAAAGCTTGCCAAATATCTTAGCTACATTACTGTACTTATATTCTTCATGTTTTGCATGAGGAAATCCCACTGTTTTGAAATTATCAATTGCAGTTTTCCTTTTCGCGTGCAATGGTTTTTTACTTTCTCCATTTAAGGAGTTTTCAAAAGACTCAAATTGCTCTACGAAAAATTTATCTATATCTTCTTTAATCAATTTACTCATATGTATTGCTGATTAAAATTATGCAACTCCTGCTTCTTCCTTGATCCAATCGTAACCTTTTGCTTCAAGGTCATGCGCTAACTCTTTTCCACCTGTTTTAACAATTTTTCCATTGAATAAAACATGTACGAAATCAGGAACGATATAATCCAATAGTCTCTGATAGTGTGTTACTACTATAGTTGCATTATCATCATTTTTCAATTTATTGACACCATTTGCTACTATTCTTAAGGCATCAATATCCAAACCTGAATCTGTTTCATCCAAGACAGAAAGAGTTGGCTCTAACATGGCCATTTGAAATATTTCATTTCTTTTCTTTTCACCACCAGAAAAACCTTCATTTAATGATCTACTCAATAACGACTGGTCGATTTCTACCAATTTCATTTTTTCCTTCATCTGACCTAGGAAAGAAACAGCATCTAATGGTTCCAAACCTTTGTGCTCACGAATTTTATTTAAAGCCGTTTTCATGAAGTTGGTAGTAGTTACTCCTGGTATTTCAATAGGGTACTGAAAGGCCAAGAAAACACCTTCTTTTGCTCTCTCGTCTGCTTCCAATTCTAGTAAATCTTTTCCGTTGAATGTGATTTCACCAGAATCTACTGTATAGTCTTCTCTTCCTGCTAATACGGAAGCTAAGGTACTTTTTCCAGAGCCGTTTGGCCCCATAATAGCATGGACTTCACCTGGCTTAACTTCCAGATTGATTCCCTTTAATATTTCTTTGCCTTCAATCGAGGCATGTAAATCTTTAATTGATAACATTGTGATATATGCTTATTTCAAAAATTTATTCTTCTTTTCTTTTTTTGTTGCACTCGTTAAAAATGCTTGAATTAACCAACAGAACCTTCCAATGTCAAGGCGAGTAATTTCTGTGCCTCAACTGCGAACTCCATTGGCAGATTATTTAATACTTCTTTACAATAACCATTAACGATTAATGCAACGGCACTTTCTTCATCAATTCCTCTTTGCTGGCAGTAGAATATCTGATCCTCGCCAATTTTAGAGGTGGTCGCCTCGTGTTCTACCTGAGCAGAACTGTTTTTTATTTCTATGTATGGGAATGTATGAGCTCCACATTTGTCCCCCATTAATAAGGAGTCACATTGTGAGAAGTTTCTAGAGTTTTCTGCTCTTTTGTGGATTTCTACAAGTCCTCTATAAGAGTTCTGACTCTTTCCACCAGAAACACCTTTCGAGACAATTCTACTTTTTGTGTTTTTCCCGATATGGATCATTTTCGTACCAGTATCAGCCTGTTGCATATTATTTGTTACTGCAACAGAATAAAATTCCCCTTGAGAATAATCTCCTTTTAAGATACAGCTAGGATATTTCCATGTAACTGCTGATCCTGTTTCGACCTGCGTCCATGCAATTTTCGCATAGTCACCTGCGCAAATTCCTCGTTTCGTCACGAAATTATAAATTCCACCTTTTCCGTTTTTATCACCAGGATACCAGTTTTGAACTGTAGAATATTTTACCTCAGCATTTTTAGCGGCATAAATCTCTACAACGGCTGCGTGCAATTGGTTTTCATCACGCATAGGTGCAGTACAACCTTCCAGATAACTAACGTATGAATCATCTTCTGCTACAATCAAGGTTCTTTCAAACTGCCCTGTATTGGCGGCATTGATTCTAAAATAAGTGGAAAGCTCAACAGGGCATCTTACTCCTTTCGGGATATAGCAGAATGAACCATCCGAAAATACAGCTGAGTTTAAAGCTGCGTAAAAGTTATCATTAGAAGGAACGACTGAACCAATGTATTTTTTAACCAATTCAGGATGCTCTTTTACTGCTTCGCTAAATGAGCAAAATATGATCCCTAATTCTCCTAATTGCTTTTTAAATGTTGTTCCAACAGAAACGGAATCCATTACAGCATCAACCGCAACTCCAGTCAATCTTTTTTGCTCGGTAAGAGAAATCCCCAATCTTTCAAAGGTTTTTCTCATTTCAGGATCTACTTCATCCAAGCTTTTTGGTTTATCCTTAGGCTTAGGAGCAGAATAGTATATGATATCTTCAAATTCTGGTTTTGGATAATGAACATTGGCCCATTTAGGCTCTGTCATTTTTCTCCAATTCCTATAAGCTTTCAGCCTCCATTCTAGAAGCCATTCTGGCTCTTCTTTTTTAGCTGATATAAAACGGACTATATCTTCATTCAGGCCTGGAGGTGCAGAGTCCGCTTCAAAATCTACTGTCCAACCATGCTCATATTCTTTTGAGGCAAATTCTTCCAGTATTTGATCGTCTTTACTCATATATGACTTATTTAGACTAATTTCAATTTAAGTACAAAGCTAACACAAATTGTGCGTTTTAGTTATCAAAAATCTATATTTTTTAGTGATCGAATTATTGATAAAAGCTATACAAGGGGTGTACGGCAATGGCAGTTTGAGGTTCGGGAATAGACAAAGCATAATTGTATGTCCTTGAAGTCGCACCAGTCGGTCTACAGGTGTTGTAATTGCTTCGTTTGAATCAATTTACGCACCCAGTATCCTATTTTTGGCTCACCTTTGTAGATGATGGCTACTTTATTACGTTTGGAAATTTTTGCCACTATCAAGCAATTATAGGAAGAGCGAATATTTTTATCGCTTATAAGGACCTGGTGCTTTTAAGTATAAGCCTGCTTCTTATAATGTTAACTGTAGGGTGAAACAGGTCTTTTATCAGATGACGAAAAGGACTAATTTAGGACTTTACAAAGTTACGTCAAGCTAGTCGCTAAATTTTTTAAACTCTAACAGCATTTTGACGAATTCTAACCTTCTGAATTACAGTATATTTTGTAAAATTAAATTCAAGTGTAGGAATGTTGTTTTAAATAGGTCTATGTAAGAATAATATTTTTTATTAATTTCCATCTCGAAACGAAAAAATTGAAACTAAATAGACGACTATGAGCGATTTTCCATGGTACAATCATTATCCGAAAGGAGTACCGAGAGAGATTAACCCCGATCAATATAAAAACCTCCCTGAATTATTTGAAGAGATTTTCCAGAAGCATGGGAGCAATGAAGCCTATGAAAATATGGGCAAAGTATTGACCTATGCAGAAGTGGATGAATTATCCAATGATTTTGCTTCCTATTTGCAAAATGAAGCGGGTTTGAAAAAAGGAGATCGGATGGCCATTCAAATGCCAAACTGTTTGCAGTACCCAATTGCTATGATTGGTGCCCTTAAAGCAGGACTTGTGGTGGTGGGGACTAATCCGTTATATACAGCAAGAGAAATGGCGCATCAATTTAAAGATTCGGGTGCCAAGGCCATTGTAATTGTTGCTAATTTTGCCAGTAACCTTGAAAAAATTTTAGAAGAAACTGAGATTAAAACGATAATCCATACTCAATTAGGTGACTTGCTAGGTGGACTTAAAGGAGGGATTGTAAATTTCGTAGTGAAGAATATCAAAAAAATGGTACCTAGCTATAATTTACCAACGGCAATAAAGTTTAAAGATGCCTTGAAGAAAGGAAGAAATCATAGCTTTAAGAAACCTGAAATAGCATCAAGTGATTTGGCATTCTTGCAATATACCGGTGGAACTACTGGTGTAAGTAAAGGAGCTCAATTATCTCATAGAAATTTAGTGGCACATACTATGCAAACTAAAGAATGGTTTAAGCCCCTTTTTACAGATGGTTTACAAGAGCAAATGATCACAGCACTTCCACTTTATCACATTTTTGCCTTAGCGGTAAATGGTATATTAATGTTCAGCATAGGAGCTAAGAGCATATTAATAACGAACCCAAGAGATATGCCAGCTTTCATTAAGGAGCTAAAAAAACATCCATTTACCTTGATGACAGGTGTGAATACTTTATTTAATGGGCTTTTAAATCAGCCTAATATAAATGAGGTAGATTTCTCACATTTGAAAGGATCTATTGGCGGAGGGATGGCCGTGCAAAAAGCGGTGGCCGAAAAATGGAAAAAATTGACTGGAGGTCCGTTAGTAGAGGGTTATGGCTTAAGTGAAACATCACCAGTATTAAGTGTGAATCCTTTAGATGGAACTGAAAGAATCGGGACTATTGGAATTCCTACACCTAGTACAGATATGAAAATTTTGGACGAAGACGGTAAGGAAGTTGCAGTGGGTGAAGCTGGTGAAATTTGTGGTAAAGGACCTCAAGTAATGTCCGGTTATTGGAAAAAACCTGAATTAAATGACACTACATTCTTTAATGGTGAATGGTTCAGAACAGGAGATGTTGGCGTTCAAGATGAAGATGGATTCTTTAAAATTGTGGATAGAATAAAGGATATGATCAACGTTTCTGGTTTTAATGTTTATCCAAATGAAATTGAGGACGTAATTGCTGGAATGGAAAAAGTACTGGAAGTGGCGGTCATCGGGATACCAGATGAAAAATCTACTGAGGTGGTCAAGGCTTTTGTAGTAAAGAAGGATGAGAGTCTGACTGAGCAAGAAGTCATTGATTTCTGCAAAGAGAATTTAACAGCTTATAAATGTCCCAAATCCGTTTCTTTCGAAAAAGAATTACCTAAATCGAATGTCGGAAAAATTATTAGGAGGCACTTACGGGAGAATAATAATTAGGACTTAATAATCAATATTTTTGAAATTATTAATTGAAGGGCTTCTCAGGTATGGGAAGCCTTTTTTCATAATAAAGATTGATTTACAAAAATCCAAAGCGGAAGAAATTGGCAGTGGCAAAAGTAAATCTATTCTTGCTTTAAAGATTTAATATTTCTAATACCCAAACTATGAATATACAAAAGTATAAATCATTCATACTATTCCTTATTGTCCTTATTATCACTCCTACACTAATTAGACAGTTTTTAGTAACAGATTCGGTGATTGAAATGGAGATTGTAAACAATAAGTTATTCCAATTGAGTAATATTAGTGTTGCAGAAGGGCAAATGTGGAAGTCCATTGATTATGCAGTGGAAATGACTATCCTTTTTTTTGATTTTGTGCTTGTTGTTGGTATTTCTATCGGATTGTTGAGGGGATTTGATGTTGAGTATAAATCAAATGAGGTCCTCAAGGTGATCTCTGAAGCTTATCTTATTATATTATTCGGTTACCTAATGAAGCTTTTTTATTTTACTATGATGGATGATTTTTCAAGTGAGCATTTTGATAATTATCAAATGCTTTCATTAGCTGATTTTTATAGTTTTGAAAACACTGATCAAGTAAAGTATTTTCTATTGTCTGGCTATAACTTATTTAGAATATCTGCTTTAATTTATCTTGTATTTTCCATTTATAAGTTGACCAATAAAAACTTGAAATTAGCCCTGATTTTTTCTTTTATCCTTGGTTCTATTTTTTTTTCTAATCCCTCTAATTGGATTATAAAAAAAGCCCGACTTTGATCTGATCGGGCTTCTAAAGATTATAAATTTTCTAACCACCATTTGGTCATCATTCTAAAAAGATGTGGCCGTGCTCCATCTTCTCCAATCCCGTGTGTCCTGTCTGGATAATAGAACAAATCAAATTGCTTTCCTGCTTCTAGTAATGCGTCTTGATATACAACCGTATGTTGAACATGTACATTATCATCACCTGTTCCGTGGATAATCAAATACGGGTCTTCTAATTTTTCTATTTTGCTTAAAGGAGAATTATCGTCATAGCCATCAGCATTGTCTTGCGGTAAATCCATATATCGCTCAGTATAAATACTATCGTAATAGCGCCAGTTGGAAACCATGGCCACAGAAACGGCCGCATTGAAAACATCAGCACCGTCTAAAATAGCATTTCCTGCCATGTAACCGCCATAAGACCAACCCCAAATACCAATTCTATCTGCATCTACATAGGCTAAACTACCCAAATATTTTCCGGTTTCGATCATATCTAGGGTTTCATATTTACCCAATTGTCTGTAAGTCATTTTTTTGAAAGCTTCTCCTCGTCCGCCAGTACCCCTTGGGTCAACCACAGCCACGATATAGCCGTTCTGTGTCATCATTTGATGCCAGTTGAATTGACTGCCTCCCCATGTGTTTTGGACTTGCTGACTGCCTGGTCCGCTATATTGATATACTATTACAGGATATTCCTTATTATCATCAAAATCTTCAGGTTTTAGGAAATAGCCATTTAAGCTTACATCCTCAGAAGTTTTAAATTGAAAGTACTCTTTTTCCACAAAACCGAATTCCTCTGTAATTGCTCTGTAGCTTTCATTATCCTTCAAAATTGTAAGTTTTTTATTTCCTTTGGTTTGGTGTAAGCTTACTTGGTTTGGTGTTGTGGGGTTGCTATAGTATTTAAGATAGTACTGAAAGTCATTGCTCATATTGATACGAGTATATCCTATTTCTTCTCCAATCAGCTTTTTCTTTTTTCCGTTCATGCCCACGGAATAGAAGGTTCTGTCTAATGGAGAAACTTCAGTGCTGATATAGTAAATTTTGCTCTCCTTTTGGTCGATGCCAACTATGCTCACAACTTCCCATTCTCCTTTTGTAATTTGCCTTACTAGTTTACCATCAATAGTATATAGATAAAGGTGCTTGAATCCATCCTTTTCACTAGACTGAATGAAATATTTGCCATCATCGGTATAGGTCAAATCATCACAATAATTCAATGCAACATAAGTGTCAGACTCTTCTTTTAAAACTACTTTGCTTTCACCTGTTGTGGCATTGGCGTGCAAAATCTCTAATATATTTTGCCTTCTGTTCATGCGGATGATGCTCAATAGATTAGAGTCTTTTGTCCATTGAACACGAGGAATATATTGATCTTTTTCTTTGCCAATATCCATTTTTTTACTCACTGCCGAGGCTAAATCGTAAACTGAAATCCAAACATAAGAATTAGCTTCTCCTGCTTTTGGGTATTTGTAAACGTAGTTTTCAGGATATAACTCCCCATCATTCCACTTTTGCAAAGTGTATTCTTTTACGTGACTTTCATCCATGGTGTAAAATGCTAATTTTTCACTATTAGGAGACCAGAAGAAAGTTTTGGTCACGTAAAATTCTTCCTCATAAACCCAATCTGAACCACCATTTATGATTTCATTAATTTTTCCATCGGAAGTAACCTGAGTAGTATTGCCTGATTCTATATCGAAAATGTAGATATTGTTTTCAAATACATATGCCACTTTTTTTGCATCAGGGGAGAATGTGGCAAACATTTGTGGATTTTCTGATAAGGCAGTTACAGTCTTATCTTCCAAGTTGTAAACATAATATTTTGCAGTAAATGAGCGTCTGTAAATATAGTTGACATCAGTTGCCAGTAATAATTTTTGTTCATCCTTGCTGAAGGAATAGCTTCTAATTTCAAGATTAGGATCTAACTCGCTACCATCCACAAGAGTCTCTACCACTTCGCCATTTTCCACATTAATTTTTTGGACTTTATTTTCTTCCAAAGCAGAATAGTATTTACCATCATTCATCCAGTTAACGTTATAAACAGATTCTTGACGGAATGTACCTTTTTCGTAAATATCAGAAACGGTAATTTTTTTTTGTGCGAAAGCAAGGCTAACACTTGTAAAACAAAGTATAAAAAGTAATTTTTTCATCATGATAAATTTGATTCAATTCCAAAAATAGTAAGCTTTTAGTAAATGAAAAGGTTGAAATTGAATTAGTGGTGAGAGGAGCGGTTGAGTGGTATATTTGGTTGGCCTGTCTGCTAGTTTTTATGTGGATAGAGTCCTGATGTGCTGATATTTCGATGTATAGACGTTTAAATATGCTGATAGATCGATTTATAAATTTAGAAGTTGTCTTGATACCATTCATTCCGTGCGTCATCGTAAGTTAACTTTTATAATTGAATAGATCTCTGCCTCCCCACTAAAGTAGGGGACAGGTTTGCGCAAGGGATGACGCACAGAACATAGTATCTGCAAGAACCTTTCATCCTGACATCAAATTTTCCGCGCTTTTTAGCCAAACCAATAGGCAAATCATTAGATTTGTGATTTAAGCCTTAGCATTAAAAATGGATAGAAACACAGCTCAACAAAAAATTCAGGAGTTAAGCGCAAAGCTTCATTATTACAACTACAAATATTATCAGGAAAGTGTATCTGAAATATCTGATTTTGAGTTCGATATGATGCTAAAGGAACTGATAAATTTAGAAGGTCAATTCCCGGAACTAAAAACTGATGACTCTCCTAGTCAAAGAGTAGGTGGAGATATTACGAAAAATTTTGAGACTGTTGAACATAAAATCCCTATGCTTTCTTTAGGAAATACATATTCTAAAGAAGAGCTGGAGGATTTTGATGGTAGGGTAAAAAGGGGGCTAGGTGAAGAGGAATACGAATATTTTTGCGAACTCAAATTTGATGGCGTAGCTATTAGTTTGCATTATGAAAATGGAAAATTAATTAGGGGTGTAACTCGTGGAGATGGTAGTAAGGGAGATGATATTACCAAAAACGCTAAAACAATCAGAACAATTCCTTTGAAAGTAAGAGGAGAAAAATTTCCCGAATATTTTGAAGCCCGAGGAGAAGTTTTTTTACCTAGGGAGGCTTTTAATGAGATTAATAGAGGAAGGGAAGAAAATGAAGAAGCGCTTTTGGCTAATCCCAGGAATGCAGCTTCAGGAAGCTTGAAAATGCAAGATTCTGCAGTTGTAGCCAAGAGAAAATTGGATTGCTTTTTATATTCTTATGCTGGTGAAGATCTACCTATAGATTCTCACGAAGAGGGAATCAAGCAATTAGAGAAATTTGGTTTTAATGTATCTCAGACCTACCAAAAGTGTAAAAATATTAATGAAGTTTTTGATTTCATTAAAGAGTGGGAGGAAAAAAGACATGCATTAGACGTTGATACTGATGGTATCGTAGTCAAAGTAAACAGCCTGGCACAACAGGAGCGATTAGGGTTCACGGCAAAAAGTCCACGATGGGCAATTGCTTATAAGTATAAAGCAGAAAGTTCTACCACAATTTTAAAAGAAATCACCTATCAGGTAGGGAGAACAGGTGCAGTTACTCCGGTTGCGAATCTTGAGCCAGTTTCGTTAGCCGGGACAACTGTAAAACGAGCTTCCCTGCATAATGCCAATGAAATTGCTAGATTAGATTTGAGAGTAGGAGACACGGTACATGTAGAAAAAGGCGGTGAAATTATTCCTAAGATTACTGCAGTTGATTTGACGAAAAGAGATTTAGGAAGTAAAGAAGTTGATTATATTAAAAATTGTCCTGAGTGTGGTACAGAATTAGTGCGGGCGGAAGGAGAAGCTGTACATTATTGTCCCAACAGAAAAGGTTGCCCGCCACAAATTAAAGGTTCTATTGAGCACTATATTCAGAGAAAAGCAGCAGATATTGATTCTATGGGTGAACGAACCATTCACCTTCTTTATGAAAAAAGCTTAGTCAAAAATATAGCCGATTTATATGATTTGACATATGAAGATGTTTTCGAATTAGAAGGATTTAAAGATTTAAGTACTCAAAATCTTTTGAAAGGCATCGAGGCTTCAAAGAAAATTCCTTTTGAGAATATTTTATTTGGCCTAGGCATACGGTTCGTAGGCAAAACTGTGGCAGAGAAATTAGTGGCTCACTTTAAAACCATTAAAAATTTGTCTGAAGCTTCTTTCGAAGAACTGACCGAAGTTCCTGAAATCGGTGAGCGAATTGCACAAAGTGTGGTGGAATATTTTCATGATGATGATAATATTGCATTAATTGAGCGTTTGAAATCAGTTGGACTTCAATTTGAAATTAAGGAAAACATAATTGAACAAAAGGGTAATGCCTTGGAAGGGAAATCTTTAGTTGTTTCTGGAGTTTTTGACAATTACGGCAGAGATGAGATAAAGGATGTAATAAAGCAACATGGAGGAAAAGTAGTTTCGGCTATTTCAGGAAAAGTGGATATATTAGTGGCGGGAGAAAATATGGGGCCAGCAAAAAGGCAGAAAGCAGAAAAATTAGAGATTAAAATTATTAACGAAACTGAATTTCGGAGCCTTATAAAAGAAAACTAAAGCAGTGATTAAGCACAAGATTTTATCGTATAAAGTTAAAAGAGGACAGAAAAAGAGCAAATTTTTGCATCAGGCTTATCCCTATACTAAGCTTAAGAAAGTAGGAGTAATTTTCTCCTTTGAGGATCTAAAAAAACACGAAGCAGTCAAAAAATTCATTAAAGTATTACAGGCAGACGGAATAGAGGTAAAAGCGCTTGCCTATAAACCAAAGTCAACACAGAACTTTGAGTTCTACTTTGACTTTTTTGAAGATAGAGATCTTGGCTTTTTTGGCAAGATTGATAACCCGTATTTTTTGAGTTTTATAGATCAAAAACTGGAGTATTTATTTTGCTTAGATGACACGCTAAACTTGTACATGCAATATTTGTTAGTGAATACTAAGTCCGACACGAGAATTGGTGCCTACCAGGCTAATTCAGATAATGCGTCATTTTTTGAATTGATGATCAAGCCAAGAGAAAGTGGTGATACCAAAATTTTAACAGAAGAGATAATTCATTATGTCAGAAAAATTTCAGGAAACAACTAAAAAATTTACAGGGGTGGGACCCGCATTAATCACCCCATTTAAGGAAGATTTAACAGTAGATAGAGAAGCTTTAGAAAAGCTATTGAGACATACTGCCAAAGGAGCAGATTATTTTGTGGTGCAGGGTACCACTGGTGAATCTGCTACAACAACATTAAAAGAGAAGCAAGAAATATTAGCTTTTGTAAAAGCACATAATCCTAAGCAATTACCTATCGTATTTGGTGCTGGGGGCAATAATACTCAGGCAGTAATTGATTTGCTTGGCGAAATGGATTTGTCTGGAGTGGACGCAATTCTATCTGCTTCTCCTCATTATAATAAACCTTCGCAAGAAGGGATATATCAGCATTTTGTCAAAATTGCAGATTCATCACCAATCCCCGTCATTCTATACAATGTTCCAGGAAGAACTGCTTCGAATATGAAGGCAGAAACCACCTTAAGATTGGCCCAGCATAAAAACATTATTGGCATCAAGGAAGCATCAGGTGATTTAAGTCAATGTATGGAAATCATGGCTAATAAGCCCGAAGAATTTCTTTTGATTTCAGGAGATGATTTGTTGACCAATTCTATGATTACATTGGGTGCGGTGGGCGTAATTTCCGTAATGGCCAATCCATTTCCGGAAGTTTTCGCTAATATGGTTCATAATGCTTTGAAGGGAGATTTTGTAAAGGCAAATGAAAGTCTGTTTAAGTTATTGCCAATCAATTCGCTCATGTACGAGGAAAGTAATCCAGTAGGGGCAAAGGAGGCATTACGACAACAAAGTGTTTGTAAAAATTATGTTAGATTGCCATTATTGCCAGCAACTGATGGGTTGTCCAAAAGAATAGCAAAGAAAATTAAGGAATTTGGGTTGAGGTAGATTTTATAATGTAGGCATAGGGCATGTCCTGCGCCTACATTATAAAATTGTTGGACATCAAAATTCTTCCGTATTATAAATCCTTCTAATCCTTGATCTAATAGCCCCTTTAGTCCTCCCAAAATGATTGGCTAAATCTTTTGTGCTCAATCCTTCTTCAAACATGTATTTCAATTCTTTGTCCAGTTCATCATTCCATGGCGCATAGGCTTTTTTGTGCTTTTCCCTGATTTCTTCGACATCATAGGATTTTTCTTCGAAGCTGTTAACCTTTAAATCTTTAATAGAAGCATCTTCATTCACTTTCTTTTTCTTCAGTAAAATGATGTGCTCATTCTTAGGCCAATTCTCCGGTAGAAGTTCTTCCTCAATGTAAAGTTTATTTTGGGTTCTGGTTATTGCCACGTACAACAAATTGATTTCTTCATTCAATTTTTCCTTTATCAAATCAGGAAGATTCTTTTGTTGGGATAATTTCTTTAATTTTTCTTCTGTCAAGAAATCATTTACCAAATGCACTGAATCATATTCCATTCCTTTACATCTATGAACTGTAGAGAATATGATGTTGGCTTTTTCTCTATCCTGATTTTCTACATGTTTTTCTTTTAGTTGCTTGATATATTCCGGTATTTCATTTCCATATTCTCTCACCAACTCCACCATCATACCCAATTGCATATCTTCGGTCTTCTCAATATACTCTTCCAAATTTTCCAGCGTATTCATCTTTTTAATTAATGGGTCACGGATGAATTTCCTTTTCCCATTGTACAGATTCAAAACATCATAGAGCGAAGTGCCATCATCAGCATAAGTGTAGGAGTTAATATTGCCTTCGAAATAAATTCCCTCTAAGTTCGCCCGTTCGGATATGTAGTCGATTGCTTTCGTTAATAAACCAAGGTTGGTGCGAGCCAATACTGCCTTCTGTTCACCTTTTGAAGGCTCACCTTTACCTTTTATGTGGAACTTCACATCTGCTTGAAGATGTTTTTTTCTTTCCACAATGGCCTGAGCCAATCGGGCTATTTTTTCATTGAATCTAAAGCTACTGGATAGTTCAAACGCTTTAAAATTTACCATTTCCAATGAGTTTACCGCATAGCGCCATGAGTAAATTTGCTGATGAGTATCGCCCACTATTACCTTCACTGCTTTTTGCTGAAGGAACACATCCAGCATGGCAGGAGAGGCGTCTTGCCCCTCGTCAAAAAGAATGTAATCATATTTTAACTGGGGTTTGAGTAGTTGAAATTTCTTTAAATAGAAGTCATGAGTCATCGCGATTTCGCCACTGTTCATTTTGGCCAAAAACTCTCGGGTTTTCTTTTTGATGTACGAGTTGTTACCTTTTACAAATGTATAGACCTTTTTATCAGAAATGGTGTCCTGATAATTCAATTCTCCCACTTTGGTAGCATTGCTATTGCAAAAATATGCAGTGAATTTATTAATATGGTTGGCCATTATCATTTCGGCCATGGGCTCACTTTTTATATTAAGGTCTAAAATATCAGCCAATTCATGGTTTTTGTACCCGGTGCTATTAATTTCTAGATTGTTTCCAACGATTACATGCTTGAATGCCAACGAATGTGCAGTTTGTACTTCAACATTGAAAAGCTTTTTAGATTTAAATTTTTTGGTGGCTTCCAATTTTACAGATTTGTTAAAAGCCAGATAGAGAATTTTACTGTTTTTAGATCTGCTTTCTGCATAAGCAATCAAGGTAGTGGTTTTGCCAGATCCTGCTACTGCATTAATTTTGATGTTTTCATTTGATGTGATAATGGAGGATTGTTGTTTAGTTAATTGCATTGGTTGATAATTTTAAACTAATCCTTATGTAGATAGACTTCAATATGTGTTAATCAGTTAATATATACTTTAAAATTATTAAAAATATATAAATCAAAAAATTGATTGAGGCAATAATCAGTTGAGAAGTTATCGACTAGTATAGTTGAAATGAAAGTAGAATATTGATTATAGAATTTAAGTATATTTGCTCCGTTTTTGATGCAACCAATCGTTTTTGCAATGCATCTCTTCCTTAGTCACCACCAAAAATTTTAAAGATTTTGAAAAAAATACTTCCCCTTTTATCCATTATATTTCTTTTTGCATGTGCCGAAAAAGAAGCAGGATTGGAATATATTTCTCATCAGGAAAGTGGTTTAGAATCACATATGTTGGATAGTTTAGATAGCTTTTTGGGTTCTGCAGGCTCGTCATCTTTAATGATCATGGTTGATGGTAAAATTGCACATCAATATGGCGACATTACTAAAAAACATACTGTACATTCCATTAGGAAATCATTAATTAATAGTTTGTATGGAATTGCTATAGAAGAGGGATTGATAGATACTAGCGCAACACTAGAAGAGTTGGGAATTGATGATCTTAATACATTGACCAAGCAAGAAAAACAAGCTAGTGTTGCAGATCTTTTAAAGTCTCGTTCTGGTGTTTATCACCATGCAGGAGCAGTTTCAGAGGGAATGTTGGAAAATATGCCTCAACGGGGTCAATATGCTCCAGGCGAATATTTTTATTACAATAACTGGGATTTCAATGTTCTCGGTTACATACTAGAAGAGGCTACCAATAAAACTATATACGCATTATTTGAGGAGAAAATTGCAAAACCTATTGGTATGGAAGACTATGCTGGTGAATTTATTGAAATAGACGGTGAAAACCCGGATTCTGAAATTCCTGAAACTGATGGGTTCTATCAGAAAGAATCTTCAAAATCTAAATATCCAGCTTATCACTTTAGGCTTTCATCTCGGGATATGGCACGCTATGGACAGCTTTATTTACAAAATGGAAGGTGGCATGGAAAGCAGATTGTACCAAAAAAATGGATAGAAGCTAGTACTACTCCTCACAGCATTACGAATCCTGACTATGGTATCGCCTATGGAATGCTTTGGTATGTATTGTATCCAAATGAAAATAGAAGTACTAAATCCTATTACCATACTGGAAATGGTGTTCATATGTTGGGTGTTTACCCAGGAAGTAACATGGTTTTAATCCATAGAGTAGACACTGAATCCCCTTACAGTTTTCATCAAGGAAATTTTTACCAAATGATATCCAAGGTATTTGGGAGCTTCAAATAGTTACTTTGCCACAATAGTAAACTCTACTCGCCTGTTTTTAGCTCTGCCCTCATCAGTATCATTGCTATTTATCGGAGCCGTTTCTCCCATCCCTTTCGCAGTCATTCTATCTGATGCAATTCCTTTTTCAATTAAGTATTCCATTACTGATTGCGCTCTGCCTTCACTTAAAGTTAAGTTATAGTCATCACTGCCTTTGCTATCAGTATGCCCAATAATATCTATTTTGATACCTGCATTTTGAATCATTAAATCTGTCAGCCGATCTAATTCCGGGAATGAAACTTCTTTTAGTGTGGTTTTATCAAAATTGAAATAGATGTTGTTTATGATTACTGTTTTACCTACTTCAATAGGTGACATTTCCAATGTAGTAGAATACTCTCTAAAATCTTGATTATCGCCAATGGTCAAACTGTCTTCCAGATTCAGATAATTTATTTTTTTACCCCTAATGACTAGTTCGCCATGCTTCGGAACTTTGAGCTGAAAAGTACCATCAGTATTGCTAGTTAAACTACTAAAAGTAGAGTCTTGAATTTCAAAGCTAAGCTCTGCTTCTAATGGTTCTTTAGATTTTTCGTCTATCACTATGCCAGAAATAAGGTAGGGTTTATAAGCTTTGTTCATTTGGTAATCCTTTCTGATCTCATAGGTGTATTCACCTTCTGGTATTTTCACCGAAAATGCTTCTATAATGTCTTCATACTCATCTGATAGAACTCTGATTTCATAATCTCCAGCACCATTTAAATTGATTGCATAACCACCATCTTTAAACCTAGTCCCAGCAGAGTCCGTGAAATTTTTCTTTTTAACGATTACTTTAGCATTTACAGGGTTTAAGGTTCTAGCGTCCGTAATCAAGCCGTTTAAAGTAACTTTTGTTTCTATTGGAGTTAAATAGAAATCTTTATTAATTACAGTATCCTTCAAAATGTTTGTTAAATCTAAGGTTTCATTTAATTGTTCATATCCTATTTTTGCAGAAATGAAACTGAAGTTTTTATTTTGATAGGTTGTGAATTTGTATTTTCCATCGGATTTAACATCAAAATTTAGTGCCTTGCTACCTTCAGGTTCAGCAGTTAAGTAGACGGCTAAAGGTTCTTTGCTAGCTGCATTGAATACCTGGCCTTTGACGATAATTTTTGCTTTAGGAATTAAGCCATATACGTTCATGTTGCTTCCATCAGCGCTAACATAAGTTCGGGTTGTAAAAGCATTATTCCCAGTCTCATCAACAGAAAAGTAAGAGTCAAATCCATCAGTATTAATAGGAGTGCCAATATTCTCTGGTTCGCTCCAATTCAGCCAACTGTCATCCAGTCTTTTTACTTTCCAGATATCCACTCCTCCCATCCCACCATCTCGATTACTAGCATAGTACATCACTTTATCATTTTCGGTTAAATAGGGGCCAAATTCATCTTTATAGGTGCTAAGAGACTTTATCATTATGGGTTTGGAATAGTTGCCATCTGCTTTTCTCATGCTTAAGTAAAGGTCGCTATACGGTTTTTTCGAACGTTCATTCATGTAGATTATGATTGCGCTGCGGTCCTGACTAATAGTTGCACCTGAAAACACACCCTGATTCATTTCCTCATAATCTTCCACTTCTAACTCTTCCGTTTTGCCCCAACCTTTATTATCCTTTGTTACAATCGAAAAGCCATCTTTATTTTTATTTCTTCCTCCTCGTATGAACAAGGCATTTCCCTCATCTAAAATCGTGTATACCTGATTAAACTTTCTTTTGTTGAATGGTGACTCCATATGTATGGCCTGACCCCAGCTTCCGTCCGCTTGCTTATCCGAATACCATATATCCTGAGAATTGTCCCGTCCCTCGTTATTTTCAGGATGATTTGAAATGGTAAAATATAGTCTTTGATTATCAGGAGTGACAAGGGGAGCACTTTCATGATAGCGTGAGTTAACTTCTTTATTGAGTTCTACTAATTGATAAAGAATTTGCTCATTTTGTGCAGAAATTAAATAGGGCAGAAATAAAAAGAGGAATCCTAGCTTTTTCATATTTGATATTTTGACGTAAATATTAATAAAAAGAAGAAAAATAGCTATTCATCGAATAATAATATCCCTTTGTCTGTAATATTTACAATTAGATTATATCAAATCTATAGTCACAAGCTAATTTAAGGATCGCAAACCTAAAACTTATTTTCTATTGAGTGATTTCAGACTGGGAGAAATACTTGAAATTTAGTCTTCGATTTGGTCTTTATTTTCTTTGTAATAGGCCTTTGCTTCTTCTTTGCTCTTTTTGATGCCAATACTACTTACTGCACCGCTTAAAAGGGCTTTTGCCCACAAGTTAAAAATTGATCTACTTTCAATTCGCTCATAAAAGATATTTCCTTGTTGCAGTTTAAACCATCGGGGATTTTTGTTACTCACTACGAAGCTGTTCGCAAATATGGTTTTGAGGTTGTTTCCAAATCCTTTGGATTGATACGTTTCCCTGTCTAAGATGTCAATTTTCAAATTATTATATCGAAATTCCATCAATCCCTCAGCATAATCTTCATTTCCCTTAAAATTGATATTTACGCCTTCATTATATCCAGAGCGGACCTCAATTGCCCCTAGTGGTATTAACATTTCATTCAAATTTCTTAATTCCATTGGACTAATATTCCCAAGAAATTGAAATTCACCTTTTTCCGAAGGTATAGGGAAATTCACTTTGGTATTAAATTTAGCGGCCTCATTTAATCTCCCCTTTGCTTGCAACAACATTGGCTTCCCACTTTTAAAATGGTGGCTTCTCATATTAAAAATAAATCCACTGTCAATGTTTAGGGTCATGGTTCCAATACCCGAAGCTTCCTTTGGCACTATATGAATATGTATATCAGAGTTTACCAAAACGGAATCCACGCTGAAAGCAAAGTCAGATTTTGAAAGTACTTGTTGTGGCATGGGTACTCGCCTCTGATCATTATGAGGGACGTTTAGGTCGCGAAATACCGTAAGATCTCCATTTGCAACTTTTAATTTATTAAGGATGAATTTTTCAGCAATTAACAAACTATCAATATTTAGCTGTTCTAATTCTAGTGATGATATATCTAACTTAAACCAATCATTTTGTGATTGAATGTGATCGCTATATTCAAAACGGTCATATTTCGACCTCATTTTTATATTATGAGCCTGAAAGTTGGATGCAGGATAACTGAAGGTATATTCATCGGCATAAACAGTATAGTGTTTACCAAAATTTTCTCTATAATCTTTACCTGTGAAAATTAAAGATTCAATGTGATGATGTATTTCTTTTGGATTTAATGTCGAATCTACCTTTAAAGCATTTATAGATAAGTCTGCTTGTCTAACGTAGAAATTTCTTTTTCTTTCTTTATGAAAAATCTTAATGTTGATATTATTGGAATTCAATTGCTCGATCTTCAATTGCTTGAAAGGTAATTCGATACTTTCGGCTATTGAAGATTTATCCTGATTTTCAATCTTAAAGTTAAAGTTCGTTTTCGTACTGCTAATTTCTTGAATAACTACTCTATTTTTTCGTAAATACTCACCCAAATAGGCATTTTGAAGTTTTAGATTTTGAATTTCCAAAGAAGTAGCACTGTCAGATCCCATAAATCTAAAACTTCTTATTTCTCCCGCTTTATCATAGCTTCGATAGCTCAAGTTTTTGACGGCAATTGTATCTGAATTTGCTGTATAAAGAGTAAAAGTTTCATTATTAATTGTAAAATCCTCTGCATAAACCAGATCGCTATTGGCTTTTTTAGGAAAGTTAAGATTTTGAAATTCCAATTTTGAGTTAAAACTCTGAAATTTGCTATTTTTATTTTCGGCATTCAAAAGTGAAACACTAGATCGCACTACATTAACATTGGCATTCCCAACTGCAAATTTAAATTTACTAGCATTTTCATTTTTTGATTCGAAATATTTATTTAAAGCTGTAGTCCCAATGTAATTCAATTGTTCAATATTGATCAACATATTATCTGCTTCAAAACTGTTGTTTTGAAAAAGCGCATCTTTATTGAAATTACTAAATTTGATTTCTGGTATTTTTACATCAAGAGATAAACTGTCATTTCGTTGTATAGGCTGTATATTCAATTGCTGAAGAGATAATTGATTTTGATTTTTCGGAAGAACTAATTTTGTCACGCTAATCCGATGTTTTAATTGCTCATCTTCAAATCGTAAATCCTTAGCTAAAATCTGAAAAAGCCTTACTTCATTTTGATAATTAAGATCAATATCAAAATCAGCAATATTCAAACTTCGGTATTTATCGATTTGGTATTTTAATGCACCTTCTTGAAGTAGAATATTGATTGGTTTTTGAGGAAATATCCATGCATTACCCTTGTTAGATTGTTTTTTCAAGTCTTTATAGCTAAGCTTTAATTGAGGTTTTAAAAGTGTTAAACTGTCTATATTGAGCTTTTTCTTATTAATGATGCTATCCAATTCAACACCCCTAAGACTTAAGTAATCGATTTTTATTTGGTCTCTCAACCCTTGAAAATCTAAATTTAAATTGTTTAGATCCAGCGAGTGAAGATTATTTTGCGATTGAAAAGTGCTTATACGAACTTTTCCGTTCGTCATATTATAAACCAATTCCTGTCCATTTATTAAGGTACTATCAGATATTTTGTGCCATGATTGTAGCGTTGAATCTATCTGTAAAAAGTGCGCTTGAATGTTTAAAGACTTTCCTTTAAATATATCCGCAACCTGCAGATCAGAATTGAGCACTGCAAATTTCTTCAACTTTATTTCAGTGAAATTTTTACCTAGTATTTTGTACAATTCTTCAGGTGTAATGATTGCTTGCTGTTTGTCACTATTTTTAAAATAGGGAGGAGTTATTTCTATTTTTGCATTTCTAAGTGTCAAATCCTGTAAATCAATGCGATCGTTATCATAAATATTTCTGTGGGCTATTCCTCGCATTTCAAGTATGGGAAGGTTTAAGGTGAACTGCGTTAAAGTGCTGTCTTTCAGTGTTCTGGACGGTCTTATTTCTAGGTTCTTGACAAGTAGGGTAGAGTCAAGAGTGTTGAAATTCAACTTTTTGAATTTGATGTTATGAAGATTGTCAGGCAAAAGATAATCATAGTCATTAATTTCAACTGAAGCATTTTCAAAATAGTGAATAATGTTTTGAATATCTCTTTGTGTGGAGTCCAGCTCAATATTGAATAAATCGATACTTATGTTGTCGGATAAAAATCTTTGTTGATTATCGCCCTTTAAAGTTAGATTGAGACCCCCTTCGTGAATTCTAAAGTCATTTATCTTTATTAAATCAAAGAGAGCTAGTAATGAGGCACCTATGCTGTTTTCAGCTTGCTCTGTATTTAGCTTTCTAGATTTCAGAACAGATTGGATTTTGATCTTAGGTTTTGGAATATTGACTTGCTCAACTACCAGAAAATTATCCTCATATGCTTTTAGATAATTGATTCCTTTCAATTCTAAAGTAGGGACATCTATATCGTATACATTTTGATTTTGTTTTTCAAATACTTCTGCTCCATCAATATCCTTTCGAACAGTAATTTTGAGATCATTGAAATTGAGAATTGAATCTTTGGTGGAAAGTTCAAAGCCTTCAAAACTCAATTCATGAATGCTGTCAGGAAGTAATATAGATTGTTGGTTAACACCTAAATTAATGGCTTCAGAGTAGAAGATTTTCTTCTTTTTCCTTTGTTGTGAAACAGTAAATTCTTCCACTGAAAAGTCAATGGCTTTCAATTTGAAATTACTAGGTGAATGATTTACAGATCCGCTTCTTACTTTTAAGAAATTGATTTGCAATAAATCTAGATATTGAGATATAACATCGTAAAGTTGACCTGTTTCCCGCCCAAATTTTAGTGGTTTTTTTTCAGGATTTATTTTGGTCATGAATAACTTCGGGTCAATCACTTCGATTCCATCTACAACTAGTTCCTTATCTGTGTAAATTCTGATTACTGATTCTAGTGAGATATAGACTTGAGCCACTTGTGCTTCATAAATGTTTTTAGCGTTAATGGAATCTTGCCTGTTTTCAGGAGTGGCTGTAAGTTCTAGATTATTGATGGTGATCGACTTTTTAAAGAGATTTAATTCGATATCATCGAAATTAATTCGATAAAGTCCTTGGCTTTCTTTTGCAATTAGTTCTTGTAAATAGTCGCCCGAAATTCTGTTTCCTACTTTTCTTAACTGGTCGTTTACAATGAAGCCAACAGCGAAAATAAGTATGGCAAAGCCGATAGTTCGGTATAATCTTTTACGTTTTCGGTTCATAGAAATCTAAAAGCTTAAGATAAGCTTTTTGACTGAATTAGTAGTGAATTTGATTTAAAATCTAATTTAATAGTTAGTTAAAACTAAGGATTTCTATTTCTGTACTGTATTTTACTTTAACTGGGAAGAGAATTTACACTTGTCTTACATCCAAAATGACGTCCGTGTATTGACCCAAATTATTAATGAGGTGGAAATACTTTTCAGCTACTTCTGCTTCACTACTTAGCTGGTTGTCTGCTTTTAGATTTTTGAATTTATCTACCCCACTGAAGGATTTTTCATTAGTGTTTCGAATTTGTGTTTGCATTTCAGTATCTACTACTCCAGGTGCAATAGCTTTGATGATGAAGCCGGTTCCATCCATTTCAGCTTCTTTCGCTGCTACTTTTGAAGCCATATCTAATGCAGCTTTTGAAGCGCAATATCCTGACCAGCCGTCAACAGCATTTTTACCTGCTCCAGAACTTATATTAATGATGATTTTTTCACTTTCATTATCTTTCAAATCACGTATAAACTGATTCATCAGAAGGAGAGGAGCATTTACATTTAAATCAAATAAAGCGGGAATGCTTTTACTGTCAATTTTTCCTAAATGCTCAATATCCCCTAAAGTTCCGGCATTGTTTATTAATACGATCTTTTGAAAACCTGAAGTATTCGAAAATATTTGAGGCAATTTTTCAAGAAGCGTAGGAATATTAGACAAATCATAAGTCAATGCTTTGTAATTTTCATGCTCAATAGAATGAGTTCTATTGATTCCCCATACTTCAGCCCCAGTTTTTAAGGCTTTTTCGGCCAATCCTCTTCCAATACCCTTGCTTGCTCCTGTTATAATGAATAGTGATTTCTTCATAATGTAAATATTAATACCTTATACATAATCGAATGAGATGAATTTAAGTTTTGTTTTATGGCGTACAAAAAAGCCCGGAATTTCATTTAAAATTACGGGCTTTAATAATTGATGAATTTTAGATTACAAAATATACTGACTCAAGTCTTTATCCTTCACTAAACCATCTAATTTTTCGCCTACCATTTGTTTAGTAATCACTACTTTGGCATTGGCTCCAATTTTATCTGGAATATCAAATAGTAATTCATTTAATAATCTACTCATGACAGTTTGCAATCTTCTTGCTCCAATATTTTCTACCTCAGAATTGACTTGATATGCTATTTCAGCCAATTCTTCCAAGGCATCATCATCAAATTGTAAATCTACCTCTTCTGCTTTCAATAAGGCCGTGTATTGCCTTGTCAGCGCATTTTTAGGCTCTTTTAAAATTCTTAAGAAATCAGCTTTCGTTAAGCTGTCCAGTTCTACCCTGATTGGGAATCTACCCTGTAATTCAGGAATCAAATCAGAGGGCTTGCTTACATGGAATGCTCCAGCTGCCACAAATAATATATGGTCTGTGTGTATAAGCCCATATTTGGTATTTACTGCGCTACCTTCCACAATTGGCAACAAATCTCTTTGTACTCCTTCTCGGCTAACATCACCACCGCTTGAGTTCCCACTTCCTTTCGCAATTTTATCAATTTCATCAATGAAAATCATTCCAGTGTTTTCAGCTTTCTTGATGGCCTCTTCTTTCACTTCATCCATATCAATAAGCTTGGAAACTTCTTCATCAATCAATATTTTCCTAGCCTCTTCAATGGTTACTTTTCGCTTTTTATTTTTCTTCGGCATCATATTGCTCAACATATCCTGAAGGTTGATCATAGATGTCTCATCCATCATACCTCCGCCTACCATGCCCATGCCATTATTGGCAGGAGTCTTCACATTGATATCAATTTTTCTATCTTCCAATTCACCATTTCGCAATTTTTCTCTGAATCGCTCACGAGTCTTTTGGTTTAAATCATAATCATTCTCAGGTACTTGATTATCAGCTGTAGTGTTTACAGGGCGCTGATTTGTTGATTTCATTGGTGGAATTAAGGCATCTAAAATAATGTCTTCCACTGCTTGCGAAGCCTTTTCTTTCACTTCTTCTTTCTTCGAGGCTTTCACTAAATTTACTGATTGCTCAACCAAATCACGCACCATGCTTTCCACATCGCGCCCAACATAGCCCACTTCTGTAAATTTAGATGCTTCCACTTTCGTAAATGGGGCATCTGCTATTTTTGCCAATCTTCTGGCAATTTCTGTTTTACCTACACCCGTTGCTCCAATCATTAAAATATTATTGGGTACAATTTCTCCCTGAATATCCTCAGGTGTATTCATCCGTCTCCATCGGTTACGCAAGGCAATGGCCACATTTCGTTTAGCGTCATTTTGTCCAATAATATATTTATCAAGTTCTGCAACGATTTCTTTCGGTGTCAAAAATAAATTCTTGTTCATGATTTCTTTTTTACAAATTCTTTCAAATTACATCCCAGCGTTATAAAATGCGCAAAACCGCCCGCCTGGTAAATGGCATTTGAATAAGCCATATTAAATTTTTTGGTTTGGAAATAAACTCCAAATGTAAAACCACCTGCTCCACCAACTTGTTCAGCCCTCAATGATTGTCTTATTAAGTGGTTATATCCAGCCCTTAGATTTACATTTTTCCCTAAAACTACCTCTGTCCCAATGGTAAGGTGCTGAAATATTTTATCAAATGTATTGGGGGAATTATTATTCACGTCCGTAAATACCACATTATCATCATCACTCAACAAACTTTCGTCAAAATAGCTTAGATCATATTGATAGAGCCTGTTTAATGTTAGTGAGAAACGGAAGGGCATGAACTCAGGTTTGTAAGTTCCACCTACTTGTATATCAAAAGGTAAATTTCGATTTCCCACCACATATTTTGATGTGAAAAAGCCTAAGTTTTTAATAACCAATCCAAAACTCAGTTCTTCATCAGGATGGACAAATGCCCCACCCAAATCAACTAATATAGCGGACTGATTAAATCCACTAATTTGAGATCCTACAAACTTCAGACTAGATCCATAGCGGAAAACTCCATCTTCTCTTGAATGGCTAATCTGGATGGCATAGTCAGACGCGCTAAAGTCTTCAGTTCTCGCTCCTGTATTATCAAAACCTTCAAACTGCCCATAATGAAAATAGCTAACACCAAAGCTAAACAAACCTAGGTTTTCAAATTCTTGAGCATAGGTCACTTGACTATTGTAAATATTAGCAAAATAAGGATTTACGCTAAATGACAGCTGACCGTCCATCTCTGAATTTAGCAAGGCAGGGTTTTGCCACACCATATTGACATCCCCTGCATTTGAACTTACATTGGCAGTTCCCAAACCAGCAACTCTAGCGTGATTAGGTTTTTCTAAAAATTCAAAGGCACGCAATCCTCCAATTTGACCAAATGAAATTGAACCAGTCAAACTGAAAATAATGAGGATTACTATGACCTTTTTTCCAATCATAAGGTACTAGCAGGTACTGTTTTTTTATTATCCTCTTCGGGAATCACAAAATCAATCGGATTTTTGATTTTCTCTTTCAATAAAGCAATTTCCAATACTTCACTTACTTGATCCACAAAGTGAATATTTAAACCTTTAATGTAGCGAGAATCAATTTCATCAATATCTTTTTTATTACGCTGACATAAGATCACATCTTTTATTCCAGCTCTTCTGGCAGCCAAAATTTTCTCTTTCAAACCTCCAATTGGCAATACCTTCCCTCTCAAAGTAATCTCACCAGTCATAGCTAATCTCGATTTCACTTTTCTTTGCGTGAAGATTGATGCTAATGATGTAATCATTGCGATTCCAGCCGAAGGCCCATCTTTTGGTACTGCCCCAGCCGGAACGTGGATGTGCAGATCGTAGTGATCAAATATTTTGTGGTGAATTCCTAATTCTTCTGCGTGAGATCGTAAATAGGAGAGAGCAGTCATTGCTGATTCTTTCATGACGTCCCCTAATTGACCAGAAAGTGTCAGTTTACCTTTCCCTCTGCTCAAGCTTGACTCTATAAATAAAATCTCTCCACCTACTGATGTCCAAGCCAAACCAGTCACCAATCCAGCAGTTTCATTATCTTGGTAAATTTCCTTCTCAAATGATTCTGCACCCAAGATCCTTAATACATCTGCAGGTTCAATCTTACTGTTGAATTCTTCCTCCATTGCTATGGATTTGGCAATGTTTCTCACAATTTTACCAATTGTTCGTTCCAATCCTCTAACACCTGATTCACGGGTATAATCTTCAATTACTTTTGCAATAGCTTTTCTGCTAAAACTAACATCTTTAGCTTTTAAGCCATGTTCCTTTTTCTGTTTAGGTATAAGGTGTTTTTTAGCAATTTCTACCTTCTCTTCTAAAGTATACCCAGTCACCTCAATAATTTCCATCCGATCTCTTAGTGCAGGATGAATGGTATCTAAAGAGTTTGCTGTTGCAACAAATAATACGTTTGATAAGTCATATTCAACTTCAAGATAATTATCCTGAAAAGTCTCGTTTTGTTCAGGGTCCAAAACCTCAAGCAAAGCAGAAGAAGGGTCTCCTCTAAAATCAGAATTAACTTTATCGATTTCATCTAGAATATAAACAGGATTAGATTTTCCTGCTTTTTTCATGTTTTGGACGATTTTCCCAGGCATAGCGCCCACATATGTTTTTCTATGGCCTCGAATCTCAGCTTCATCATGTACACCACCTAGCGACATACGTACATATTTCCTGCCTAATGCATCGGAGATTGATTTTCCCAATGAGGTCTTTCCAACACCTGGAGGTCCGTAAAGACACAAAATAGGGGCTTTCATATCCTGCTTTAATTTCAAAACAGCAAGATACTCTATGATCCTTTCTTTGACTTTTTCAAGACCATAATGATCACGATCTAATATTTTCTTGGCTCTTTTTAGGTCAAAGTTGTCTTTCGTCAATTCTCCCCAAGGTAATTCTAATAATAGCTCTACATAATTCATTGCAACAGGATACTCTGCAGCTTGTGGGTTAATGCGTGAAAGCTTATCAATTTCTTTATCAAAATGTTTTTGTACTTCTTTAGACCACTTCTTTTCCTGAGCTTTTAATCTTAGGTTATCTAATTCCTGATCAGGACTATCTTGTCCTAACTCATCCTGAAGCACTCTGATTTGCTGTCTAAGGAAATAGTCTCTCTGTTGCTGATCAATATCAGTGTGAACCTTTTTATGGATTTCATTTTTCAATTCCAGCATTTGGATGTCCTTAAGCATAAATTCTAGGAGAAGCGTTGCTTTTTCCTTAGCATTGGTTTTCTCCAACAGCTTTTGTTTTTCAGCTACATCTGAATTTATGTTGGAAGAAAGAAAATGAGTTAAGAAATTTGGATTCTCTATGTTGTCTAGAGCAACTTGTGCCTCCTGTGGAATTTCTGGATTCAGCTTTAGAATTTTACTTGCTGCATCCTTCAAAGACTGAATAACTGCCTTATTGGATTTTTGCTTAGGATCCAATTCCTCATCATTCAATTCTTCATAAGTAGAAATCAGAAATGGATCTTCCTGTACAATTTCTTTTACTGCAAATTTTTGTTTCCCTTGAATAATGATAGTGGTATTACCATCTGGTAGAACAATCATTTTAAGGATTCTGGCAACAGTTCCAACGCCATAAATGTCATCTTTACCAGGATCTTCTACTTTGCTGTTTGATTGGGCTACTACTCCAATTATTCTGTCGCCTTTATAAGCTTTCTTCACCAGCTTAATAGATTTTTGCCTTCCTACGGTAATTGGTATCACTACTCCTGGAAAAAGAACAGTATTGCGGATAGGTAATATCGGAAGTTGATCAGGTAATTCTTCCTCTCGCATACTGTTTTCTTCATCTGTTGAAATGAGTTGGATTAACTCACCAGTTTCATCATCATTTATATCTGAAAATACTTGTTGATGTTTAAATATTGAATCCATATATTATTTTAATTCTTACAGCCAATTTGGCATTTGAAATCTCTTTTTGAACCCTTTAATTGGGCTTATTCCATTATTCAATTGTTATGCCAATAAAATATTTCCTAATTTTGGAATTATTTTAGGTTCAAAACCGACATTTTTCGGATATTAAAGTTTAATATACTGACATATTTACCGTAAAACTATCAAATTGTCTTGAAGCACGCATTTAAATATTGCTTTTTCCTAACCTTATTTTTTATTTCAATAGATCTATCAGGTCAATTCAATCCTCAAGTAGAATTATCAAAGAAAGAAGCCGAAAAGTTATTCCCCTTTTATTTTCCCAATGTAAATCAATTTAATTTTTATGTGGATGAAAATGCCATGAATAGAATTGAAAGAGCACAAGAGAATAAAAACTGGGAAAAATTTAAGGATTTGCTGGAGGATTACGTCAAGAAGTTTGCAACAGAAAACTTCTATAAAGACACACGTTTGATCTGGCAGTTGGCCAAGATGGAGGAACTCTACGGGGATTTTGAAACTGCAAAAAGCTTATACAGACTCGCTTTAAAACATCATCAAAGTAGAATTGATTTAAAGCAAATGGAGATTTTTATGGATTCTGTTCAACTTGAGCAGACTGATGATTATGTCCCGATCGATTATTATTACGAGTTGGTAGATTTTAGAAAATCAATTGATACCCTTGTGCCCCCTCGCGGCATATTATTAAGCATGGGCAAGCAAATCAATTCAAATATGGAAGATTATGCTCCGGCTTTAACTTTGGATAATAAAACTATGATTTTTACCTCCAAAAGGAGTTTGAGTGGGAGTTTATTGTCAAACAATTCTAATGAGGATTTATATATAGCAATCCAGGAAGATGGAATGTGGCAAGATGCCGTTCAATTAAGGGATATTAATAGCCGATATAATGAGGGTTCAGCTACTTTAAATGCGGACGGTAATCAGATTATCTTTGCTAGATGTGGTTCTCCAGATGGTTTTGGGAATTGCGATTTATATGAAACGCATCTTCAAGAGGATAGCACTTGGAGTTCTGCAATCAATTTAGGTGCAAACTTGAACTCAAAGGCATGGGATTCTCATCCATCTTTGTCCGTAACCGGTGATTCACTGTTTTTTGCTTCAGATAGGATTGGGGGATTTGGTTTGTCAGATATTTACTTTTCTATAAAGGATGAGGATGGTAATTGGACAAGAGCTAGAAATCTCGGCCCTGTGGTGAATACCCGAGGGAATGAAGTAAGTCCCTTTATTCATCCACGATATAAAATTCTATATTTTAGTTCGAATGGTCATTTACTAAATTTTGGAGGCTTTGATATCTATAAAGCTAATTCGAAATTATTTTTGTGGGATGAACCTCAGAATATAGGGCCATTAATAAACACTGAAGGTGATGAGTATTATTTCACTATCGATTCAGACTCAGAAGATTTATTTTACGCTGGTTCCTCTTCAATGAGAAGCAGTAATCTAGATCTATTTTCTTTTCCTTTACCCATGGAAGCGCAGCCTGGTGCAAGTACTACCGTATCAGGAGTAGTGACTGATACAGTTCAGGGTAAACCATTTAGAGGTATTGTTTCCATAGTAGATATTGAAAACGGAATTGAAATTGCACCAAAATTTACAAGAGAAGATGGTAGTTTTGAGTTTAATTTGATTAATAATGCAAATTATGTAATGGTTGTGCAGTCTGATAAATTGTTCAGAATAGAAGAAATGTTTTTCCTTTCTGGAGACACAGTGATGAACAAAAATATTGATCCCGTCTCAAGTAAAATACGGTTTAAATCGATTGAATTTGAAGAAAATTCTTCCAAATTAAGACCAGATATGTACAGTGATTTGGATAAAGTAGTTGATTTCCTGTTAGATTATCCAGAATTTAAGCTTAAGATATCTGGTCACACTGACTCTTCAGGAGATGAGTTACGGAATAAGTCATTGTCTCAAGAAAGAGCAGATGCAATTCGCGATTACATAATTATTCTCCATCCTATTGAAGAAAATCGCGTGGTAGCTGTTGGGTTCGGAAACAATCAGCCAGTGGTTAAAGATGAAAAAACCGATGACGATAGAAGATTAAACAGGAGGGTAGAGTTTGAAATCTACCGTCCAGAATCTGAGTAGTTATCTTAACTCTAATAAAACCACATTTTCTACATGGTGTGTTTGTGGGAACATATCTACTGGCTGTACTTTAGAAACTTTGTACTTTTCGTCAAGTAAGGCGATGTCTCTAGCTTGAGTTGCTGGATTGCAGCTTACATAAACCACTTTCGGGGCCTTTATCCCAAGTATAGTTTCGATGACATCAGGATGCATGCCAGCTCTTGGCGGATCCGTTATAATAAGATCAGCTTTGCCGTTTTGTGCTAAAAATTCATCATTGAAAACATCCTTCATATCACCAGCAAAAAATTCAGTGTTTTCAATATTGTTTAATTGTGCGTTCACTTTAGCATCTTCAATGGCCTCAGGGACATATTCCACTCCAATCACCTTTTTGGCACTTTTAGCTATAAAATTTGCAATGGTACCGGTTCCAGTATAAAGATCATATACAGTTTCGGTCCCTTTCAAGTCAGCAAAATTTCTAGCCACTTTATATAGTTCGTATGCTTGCTCTGAATTTGTTTGATAGAAAGATTTAGGTCCAATTTTAAACTGCAAACCTTCCATTTCCTCAATGATGTGGTCTTTTCCGTGGAAGACATGCACGTCCAAATCGTGGAAAGTTTCATTTCCTTTTTGATTTATGATGTACAGCAGGGACGTGATTTCCGGGAAGCTCTCCTTAATGTGATTCATCATCAAATTAAGCCATTCAGTATTTTCTTCCGCAACTTGCAGAATTACCATAGTCTGACCAGTAGAAGAGGTACGGATGATTAAGTTTCTTAGAAAGCCAACTTGCTTGATTAAATTGAAATAACTAATGTTATGTTCTTTCGCAAAACGATCAACAGAATTCCGGATAGCATTGGAAGGATCAGCTTGAAGATAGCATTTTTCTATTTGGACTATCTTATCAAATCTCTTAGGGATATGAAAACCTAACGCGTCTGAATCAAATTTTTCACCTGATTCGATTTCCTCAGTCGTTAGCCATCTGTTGTTGGAGAAGGTGTACTCCATTTTATTTCTATAGAAAGTAGTGTTTTTGGAACCTAAGATCGGTAGCATTTCTGGCAGCTCAACCTTAGCAATTCTTTCCAAAGCATCTTTCACTTGTTCACTTTTGAAACCCAACTGATCTTCATAGCTTAAATGTTGCCATTTACAACCACCGCACACTCCATAGTGACTGCAAAACGGCTCAATTCTTAAGTCAGATTTTTTATGGAATTTTATGGCGCTTCCTTCTAGGAAACTTTTTTTCTTTTTATGAACCCTTACGTCAATAACATCTCCAGGAGCTGTATTTGCTACAAATACTACTTTATCTTTATAATAGCCCAATGATTTGCCTTCTGAAGCTATTTTTTCAATTGTTAATTCTTGTATAATCGGATGTGGTTTTCTTCCCATAGTCAGCAAAATTAGGCTAATAATTTTGAAGGGAAAAGCTAGCGCGTTGAATTTATGTTCGCTGCTCTAGTCAGCAATTGAAAATGTTGGACGTATTTATATTCTGTGTTGACGATGTAACTTGTAAAATCATTATTATAAAAACTGGATACTATATATTGATCCGATGATTTAAATCGTCAGTTATACGAAAACTTAAATTCAATTATTATTTCAGTTATTTTGAGAGATTTATTGAAGAAATGAAAACCTGCAAGGTTTCCAGAAATTTCAATAGTCTATTGATACTAACATCAACATTAATGCCCAACTCAAACCTGTCAGGTCTTGGCAAAGCCTCAAAAATAATCCTATAAACTTTTAATTTGTGATGTTTTGATGTACGCCACTTTATCTTCAAAAACCACTTTACTCCAAACATCAATTTGATCCTTTACTTGGACTTTTGCTGGTGAATTTACTTTTTCAATCAAATTTGCTCCTGATGAAGGACCTTCCAAAAGGAAACTTGGTGTACTAATTATAATAGCTTCTGATTTTCCTTGGTAATTGTTTAATAATGCAATTACTAAAATGGGAAAAATAGTAAATGCAAAGTAACTCCTTTTTTTGGTAGCTGATTTTTGATTTTTAATCATCATGCCAAAACCAAAGAGTAATAAAATTGAAAGGAAAGATTGTAGGTATATCTTCCATTCTTTATAAAATAAATCAGCTTTATAGCTTAATCCATATTCAAATCCAATAGCATTCTTTTTCTCTGTAGTTTCTTTAAGATATTGCAAGGCTGTTTCGTCTTTAGTTTGTTGGAAATAGTTTTCTAAATAGAAAATAGAATTTCCGATATTACCCATACCTTCTTCAATTCTTGCTAGCTTTAAGAGCATTGCAGGGCTAGATTTTCCCTCCTTATAAATTTTATCGTAAATTTTTATTGCACTAATATATTGTTTTTTTTCATATAGAGAATCGGCCATAACTAATTCCTTTTCAAGGGACTGTGTAAGACCGATATTGCTATTTGCAGTAAAAAGAATCAGTAGCCAAATCAGAATTTTAAACTTTTGCATTTGCATTTTATTAATTAGTACTTACCTTTGCAACGCAATTAAGGAAAACGACTCCTTAAAAGCAATAAAAATACTCTTTACTCAATGAATCGAGTGAGTTAATTAAACGAATTAACAAGAGATAAATTTTAATGTTAATGACTCGCTAGCTCAGCTGGTAGAGTATCCCGACTGAAAGAGTCGGGAGGGTCTTGGGTTCCGAACCCAAGAAAGAGAAAGTGT